>Ga0193717_1000034_pt1 | contig 156319 bp, 133 predicted proteins | sample U2c2metaG_FD_145900 | JGI IMG/M metagenome (GOLD analysis project Ga0193717, IMG submission 145900) | Soil microbial communities from a riparian zone of the East river system, Colorado, United States - U2c2 | ecosystem: Environmental > Terrestrial > Soil > Riparian zone | place: USA: East...
ATAAACGTTGATGATGTCGGCGCCAGCTTCCTTAAACGCAGTTGCTATGACAATAGCCTCTGTTTCAGAAATACCGTTCTCTGCCCAGTCGGAAGCGGAAACGCGCACCGACATCGGCTTGTTTTCATTAAAGACTTCACGCATCGAGCGGAAAACTTCGAGCGGGAATTTCAATCGGTTTTCGATGCTTCCGCCAAATTCATCGCTTCTCGTATTTGTTAATGGCGAAAGGAAAGAGGCGAGCAGGAATCCGTGGTGCGCCTGCAATTCGATCATATCAAACCCGGCCTCGTCGGCATTTACGGTGGCATTGACGAATTGTGCGGTGATTTCATGTATATCGGTCAGGTCCATTTCCTTTGGCGTCGGCATGCCTTCCTTAAATGGAATTGCCGAAGCTGAAATCAGGTCCCAGCCGTTGTTTTCCAAAGATACCGAGCTTCCGATTGATGGAACGTTGACCGAGCCTTTCCTTCCGGAATGCCCAAGCTGGATTCCGATTTTCGACTTGCTGTTCTTATGGATGAAATCTACAATTCTTTTCCATGCAACTACCTGTTCCTCAGACCATATTCCGGCGCAGCCTAAAGTGATGCGGCCAGTTTCTGAGATGGCCGTCATTTCGGTAAGTATGAGTCCGATACCAGCGGTGGCGCGCGCGCCGTAATGTACCAGATGCCAATCGGAAACGAGTCCGTTTTCAGCAGAATACTGTCCCATGGGCGACATGACGATGCGGTTTTTGGTCTGCATGCCGCGCAGCGAAAATGGCGTGAAAGCGGCAGGCGTCTTGAATTTGAAATTGCCGTTGGCAGAGTTGAATTCCGTCAACACTTTCTCTGTAAACGAAGGATCGCGCAGCGCCAGGTTCTCGAATGTGACTTTCTTGGCACGTGTCATGACGCCAAAGGCAAATTGCATAAAGTCGTGCTGCATATGGCGTTCCATATTTTCGAACCAGTCAAGCGACACGTTTGCCGCGTGTTGGATCATCTCTACACGGTTGCGGCGCAGCTTTTCGTAACTGGCGAACGCTTTTTCTTTATTGGTTCCGAATTCGATGACAGAATCCGCTAAGGCGATTGCACATTCCATCGCGAGTTTTGTCCCCGAACCGATAGAGTAGTGTGCTGTGGCTTTGGCATCGCCCAACAATACGATGTTGTTATAGGACCATTTCTCGTTTGTGATTGTAGGGAATTGGCGCCAGTGCGATTTATTGGAAATGAGTCCATGGCCGTCGAGCTCTTCGGCAAATATTGTTGCTAATTTCCCGATAGTGGTTGTTTCGTTTGTGGTTTCAAAGCCTGCCTTTTCGTAAGTCTCGGGCGTGCATTCGAAAATCCAGGTGCTCATGCCTTCCTGGTATTGGTAGGTGTGTGCAACAAAGGTTCCGTAAGGCGTCGAGCGGAAAAAATAGGTAAAGGCATCCAGGGGTTTTGTGGAGCCGAGCCAGACGAATTTGTTTTTCTGTAGTGTAATCTTAGTTCCGAAATGTGGTGCGAACTGGTCGCGGATCTGGCTGTTCAGCCCGTCTGCAGCGACAATATAATCGGAACCTGCAAATTGGGAAAGGTCGTCGACATTGGCTTCGAAATGCAAGTTCACACCTTCTTCCGTACAGCGCTGTTGCAGCAACTGCAGTAATGTCTTGCGCGAACAACCGCAGAATCCGTTACCGGTAATGCGGACAATCTCGCCGTCACGGGCAACATCAAGGTCGTCCCAATAGGCGAATTTGCTCCTGATCAGGTCGTAGGATTTCGGGTCGCGTGTGAGGAACTCGCTCAAAGTCTCATCTGAGAAGACGACACCGAAACCGAAACTGTCATCGGCTTTGTTTCTTTCGTAAACATCAATCTGTGCGTCGGGGTTGGCTTTCTTTACAAGGATTGAAAAATATAAACCTCCGGGGCCGCCGCCAATTACTGTGATTTTCATTGTTATCTATGTTCTTTTTATGGAGAATATTTCCCCGAGTTTTGCATAATTAGAACCGGCCAACCTGGCTACGGGCCTATACGTTTCCATATTGATTTTAAAATCATCCAACAAGACGCTTTCGTCGATATGGAACATGACGATTTTACCGATGATGATTGTCGCACCGCCGTATTTGTGGTTTTCCAAAGAATAATGGTGCACGAGTTCGCATTCCATCGTAATTGGGCTTTCCTTGACACGCGAAGGTTTTATTTTTAGGGACGGAATGGGAGTGAGGCCGGTCAGTTCGAATTCGTCTATATGCGGCTCGACCATCTGTGAGGTCATATTCATGCGCTCGACGGTGGATTCAGTGACCATATTGACTACAAATTCCTTAGTCGCCAGCACGTTGTTGAGCGTGTCTTTGTTGGAATTGTTGTTGCGTGTGGTGGAAAACATCACATGTGGCGGGTCGTCGCCGATGGCATTGAAAAACGAAAATGGGGCAAGATTTGGGATTCCGTCTTCACTAAGGGTTGATATCCAGCCAATAGGCCTCGGGATTACCGCGCCGGTCAATAATTTATAGATGGCTTTCTGGTCAATTTCCAGCGGATCGAATTGCATTAGTTGTTTGTTTATACAAATTAAGCAAATTTCTTTGTTAAATTGGATGACTTTTGCTATTATTGTTAGTCTTTTAATGTCTCCAAAACGGCTTTGATACACTCCGCATACACTATCCATACTTTATCTATACTGTATCTATACACCATCCATACACTATCTATACCCAAACATTATGGAATGGTGGCCGGATCAAAACCGCAACTTAACCGAAAATCAGGCTGTATGTCGGCAACGGGAAACGAGTTTAATAAATTTTCTTATTTTTAAGCCAATATAACCCTGAATTATGAGCAACACTTCTACAAAAGGCATCTGGAAAGTCATCACGGCTTCCTCGATGGGCACTTTGATCGAATGGTATGATTTCTATATTTTCGGAAGCCTGGCCGTTGTCATTTCCACTAAATTTTTCCCTTCTGATAACCCGACTGCGGCATTCTTATCTACATTGGCAACCTTTGCCGCCGGATTTATCGTACGTCCGTTTGGCGCGCTTTTCTTCGGGAGGCTCGGCGACCTGATCGGAAGGAAATACACTTTTATGGTGACGCTTTTGCTCATGGGCGGCGCGACCTTCCTCATCGGTTGTATCCCGAGTTACAATACGATTGGTTATCTGGCGCCGGTTTTGGTGCTCGTCTTAAGGTTATTGCAGGGTTTGGCTTTGGGCGGAGAATATGGCGGTGCTGCGACTTATGTAGCCGAACACGCGCCGAAAGGCCAAAAAGGATATTGGACGTCGTGGATCCAGACTACAGCAACGGCCGGGCTTTTCGTATCACTGATGGTGATTCTTGCCACGAGAAGTCTGCTATCGCCCGAAGATTTTGATGCCTGGGGCTGGCGTGTCCCGTTTTGGGTTTCGATACTGATGGTTCTGGTGTCGTACCTGATCCGTAAAAAGATGGCCGAGTCGCCTGAATTTGCAAAGGCTAAGGCCGAAGGAAAAACGAGCACGAATCCGTTAAAGGAAAGTTTCGGAAATAAATACAATCTGAAATTTGTCTTATTGGCCTTATTCGGCGCCACGATGGGGCAGGGCGTGGTTTGGTATACCGGACAGTTTTATGCGATGAGTTTTATGAAGACCGTAATGAATATCGATTCGTCGCAGGTGGACGGATTGCTCGGGATCGCGTTGCTTTTGGGTACGCCGTTCTTCGTCGTTTTCGGATGGCTCAGCGACAAGATCGGGCGGAAAAGCATTATGATGACCGGGATGCTGCTCGCGATTTTGCTGTACAGGCCGATTTATGAGAAGATGTACCAGACGGTAAATGTCGCGCATAAGACCTTGGTTTCTGAAAATGCAGTGAATCCGGTGGGCAACGTACAATTGCCGGAGCCCGTTACCACAACAACCAAAGATTTTACCGACGGCACCCAATCGGTTGTCACTGAAACGATTCATATAAAAGACGGCGTTTCAAAGACAGATGTCAAAACCGCCGTCACCATCAACTCACACGACAAATGGATGCTCATTTTTCTTGTTTGGATCCAGGTCATTTTTGTCACGATGGTTTACGGACCGATTGCGGCTTTTCTTGTCGAAATGTTCCCGGTCAAGATCCGTTACACCTCGATGTCGTTGCCGTATCATGTCGGGAACGGGATTTTCGGCGGATTGCTTCCGGCCATTTCCACTTACCTGGTGACCAATGCCAAGGATTCGGGCGATGCACAGTTTTACCTTGAAGGGCTTTGGTACCCGATTATCATCGCTTCGGTCTGTTTCATCATCGGGATGATTTACCTCGACAGAAAAAATAATACGCAAAACGATTAATTATGGATACGATTAAGAAACTACTCGGGATTGTCTGGCTAGCGCTCGCATTGGCTGCAGCCTGGTTCTGCATCTTTATTTTCGGATTGCCGAAATTTGAAACCGGGAAACAGGACGACCTTGTTTTCGGGATTATCATTCTTTTCGTGCTGACGCCGCTGATTGTGTGCGGACTCGGGGTTTTCGGTTATTTTGCCATAAAAGGCGAATATGGAAGCGATAAGAGGCGTTGAGTGGCTGAGTAACTGAGCTGCTGAGAGAATTTAAAATTTGGAAGATAATGCTATGTACGTATGGTGCGAATCGCTAATTTTGTGGATTGACGCCATACCTAAATCAAGCCAACCATGAGTTATTATAAAATTGAGAATTTAGAGCAATACTTCAAGCATTACAATAAATCGGTCCGCGAACCCCGTAAATTCTGGGGGAAAATCGCCGAGGAAAACTTCACCTGGTACCAGCAATGGGATAAGGTGGTCGAGTTTGATATGGCCGAAGCCGACATCAAATGGTTTCTGGGCGCCAAAGTCAATATCGTCAAGAATTGCATCGACAGGCATTTGGCGCGCCGTGGTAACAAAACGGCCATCATTTTTGAACCGAACGACCCGAAAGAAAAAGCACTCCACATCACGTATAACGAACTCCATCAAAGGGTTTGTAAAATGGCCAATGTGCTGCGTGAGCAGGGAATAGGGAAGGGCGACCGCGTTTGCATTTACCTGCCGATGATTCCGGAACTTGCGGTTTCGGTATTGGCCTGCGCGCGAATCGGTGCGATACATTCGGTTGTTTTTGCCGGATTTTCGGCTACTGCGGTGGCGACAAGGATCAACGATTCCGATTGCAAAATCGTCATCACTTCCGATGGCGGTTATCGCGGCAATAAAACCATAGACCTCAAAAGCATTGTCGATGAGGCGCTTATGACCTGCCCTTCGGTAAAGACTGTGTTGGTGGCCAAGAGGATCAATACTGAAATCAATATGACTTCGGGGCGTGATATCTGGCTGCAGCCATTGCTCGACGAAGCTTCTGATAATAATGTGGCGGAGATTATGGATGCCGAGGACCCGCTGTTTATCCTCTATACTTCGGGCTCTACAGGAAAACCCAAAGGGATGGTGCATACGACCGCCGGTTATATGGTTTTTATGGGTTATACCTTTAAGAATATTTTTAATTACGAAGAGAACGATGTCTTTTGGTGCACCGCCGATATTGGCTGGATCACCGGGCATTCTTATATTTTATACGGCCCGCTGCTCAATGGCGCGACGACGATTATTTTTGAAGGCGTTCCGTCTTATCCGGATTTTGGCCGTTTTTGGGAAGTGATCGACAAACACAAGGTGAACCAGTTTTATACGGCGCCGACCGCAATCAGGTCTTTGGCCAAAGAGAATTCGGAATGGGTAGACAAGCACGATCTGTCTTCACTAAAACTGATCGGATCTGTCGGCGAACCCATTAACGAAGAAGCGTGGCATTGGTACAACGACCATGTCGGAAAAAAACGCTGCCCGATTGTAGATACCTGGTGGCAGACAGAAACCGGCGGCGTGATGATTTCACCGATTCCGTTCGTAACGCCAACAAAGCCAACGTATGCGACTTTGCCTTTACCCGGAATCCAACCTGTCCTGATGGATGAGAAGCGCAATGAGATTGAAGGAAACCAAGTCGTCGGGAACCTTTGCATCAAATTTCCATGGCCTGCGATTGCACGTACCATTTGGGGCGACCACCAAAGATATAAAGACACTTATTTTTCCACTTTTCCCGGGAAATATTTTACGGGCGATGGCGCGCTTCGCGATGAAGTGGGCTATTACCGGATTACCGGAAGGGTAGACGATGTTGTGATCGTTTCGGGACACAATCTTGGGACGGCACCTATTGAGGATGCGATCAACGAGCATCCGGCGGTTGCAGAATCTGCAATCGTAGGCTTTCCGCACGATATTAAAGGGAATGCGCTTTACGGATTCATTATCCTTAAAGAATCGGGCGAAACGCGTGACAGGGAAAACCTCAAGAATGAAATCAACCACCATGTCTCGAGCCATATCGGAGCCATTGCAAAACTGGACAAGATCCAGTTCGTTTCGGGTTTGCCGAAGACGCGTTCGGGTAAAATCATGCGGCGGATTCTGAGGAAGATAGCAGAGGGCGATTTCTCTAACTTCGGCGATACTTCGACACTCCTGAATCCCGAAATCGTTGAAGAAATAAAAAACGAAAGGGTATAAAAATCAAGCTGCTTTAAAAGGCAGCTTTTTTATTGGGTGAATGTTAAAATTATGTAAGTTTTAAGTTTTATATACAACATTTCGACGCCTGAATTGCCTAATTTAGCCCTGTTATGAAACCAGACAATAAAGTAATCATTGCAGGCGGCGGGTTGGCCGGATTGACCAGCGCCATTCATCTTTCTAAGCTTGGGCACCAAGTGACGCTGATCGATAAGAGCGATTTTCCCAAGCATAAGGTCTGCGGCGAATACATTTCAAATGAAGTGCTGCCTTATCTCGACTGGCTTGGTGTAAATCCCGAAGCCCTGCATCCGACACATATCTCTAAAATCGTTTTTTCTACAGGAACCGGTAAAATTATCAACGGCAATTTGCCTATGGGCGGTTTTGGCGTAAGCCGGTATGCGTTGGATTATTTTTTGTACCAGAAAGCAGTGTCTCAAAACTGCACTTTCATTTCGGAAACGGTAAATGAAATCAATTTCGGAAACGACAAATTTGAGGTTTTGCTTTCCAATGATGAAAAACTGGATGCCGATATCGTCATCGGCGCCTTCGGCAAACGCTCCAATATCGACCAGAAGCTACATCGCAATTTTATCCAAAAGAAATCACCATGGCTTGCCGTTAAAGGGCATTTTAAAGGCAACTTTTCTGATGATATGGTTGGCCTGCACAATTTCAAGGGCGGTTATTGCGGCGTTTCAAAAGTAGAAGACGATACAATTAACATCTGTTATCTTGCCGATTTCCTTACATTTAAAGAATATAAAAATATCGACGATTACCAGAAACAGGTGCTGTATAAAAACCCGCAGCTCAAGGCTATTTTTGAGAATTCTGAACCGGTTTTTGAAAAGCCGATGACCATCAGCCAGATTTCCTTCGACCGCAAAGAATGTGTCGAAAACCATGTGCTGATGATTGGCGATACGGCCGGACTGATCCATCCTTTGTGCGGCAACGGAATGGCGATGGCGATCCATAGTGCGAAAATCGTATCCGAACTCGTCAGTAAATATTTAACCCGCGAAATCACGTCGCGTGACAATCTTGAAAAAGCTTATAGCAGGGAATGGAATTCGCATTTCAAATCAAGGCTCAGGATCGGGCGGTTTTTGGGGAACCTGTTGCAGAAGCAGAATCTTTCGGAAGTCATGATGCGATTTGTGGCGTTATTCCCGTCTTTATTGCCCAGAATCATTAGCCAGACCCATGGCAAACTAATAACAGCCCCGAAATAATGTTTATCGATACCAAAGCGCGGACCAATCAAATTGAACTGATGGATGATTTTTCCATTGAAGGCGAGCACCTGCGCAAAACCCTTGACCAGATTGCACAGATAAACCGATTGCTTGGCGGGAATAAGATTACGCTTAACGGAGTGGAAAACCTGATCCGTAAGATTCCGAAATCAGAGGAAATCACCATCATCGACCTGGGTTGTGGAAATGGCGATATGCTGCGTGCGCTGTCGGTTTATGCCGACCGGAACGGATGGGATTTCAGGTTAATCGGTATTGATGCCAATACAGCCACTATCGAATATGCCCGCGAATTGTCGGCGCTTTACCCAAATATCACGTATCTTTCAGAGGATATTTTTAGTGAACGCTTTGAATATCTGGAATACGATATTGCCCTGTGTACACTGACATTGCATCATTTTAAGGAAGACGAGCTGGTGCACCTGATGGAAGTAATGAAAAAGCAGGCCAATATCGGAATCGTAGTTAATGATCTTCACAGGAACGCTTTGGCTTACAGGCTTTTTCAGTTGGTTTGCTTCGTTTTTCGTCTGGATGAAATGCCTAAGAAAGACGGGCTGATATCTATCCTGCGTGGCTTTAAAAGAAAGGAACTGATCCGGTTTTCGGAAAAATTAAAATTTAAAAACTATACCATCCGTTGGAAATGGGCTTTCCGCTACCAATGGGTCATCTCCAAAATATGAGCGTAAAAATTATTAGTGTCGCCAAACAATTACCCAAATATTCGAAGAATACGGAAGAAGTGATCCCATTTTTAGATGTTTGGCTCGAAGGCCAGGACGAAAGGTTTATCCGGAAAGTCAAGAAAATATTTGAAGGTGCGGCCGTAGACAAAAGGTATTCCATTATGGAACCGTCAGAAGTTTTTACGGCGACTTCTTTTGAGGAGAAAAACGATATTTATGTACGTGAAGTGATCGAATTGGGCGAAAAGGTTTTGGTGAAAGCGCTTGAGAAAGCCAACTGGAAACCCGAAACGCTCGATTATATCATCACGGTCAGCTGTACCGGGATCATGATTCCGTCACTGGACGCGTACCTGATTAACAAGTTAAAGCTCAAGCAGGATATCGTTCGGCTGCCGGTAACGGAAATGGGCTGTGCCGCGGGAATTTCTGGAATTATCTATGCGCGCAATTTCCTCATGGCAAACCCGGGGAAACGCGCTGCGGTGATTGCTGTTGAGAGTCCGACTGCGACATTCCAGCTGGATGATTTTTCGATGCCCAATATCGTATCTGCTGCGATTTTCGGAGACGGCTCGGCCTGTGCGCTGCTTTCTTCGCATGAAGACGACAAAGGCCCTGAAATCCTCGCTGATGAGATGTACCATTTCTATGAAAATATCCACATGATGGGCTTTAAATTGACGAATTCAGGATTGCAGATGGTTCTGGATATTGAGGTTCCGGATACGATAGCGTCCCATTTCCCGGATATTATCCATCCGTTCCTGGCTAAGAATAATTTGAAGATTGAAGATATAGACCATTTGATTTTTCACCCCGGCGGAAAGAAAATCGTCCAGACCGTGGAAGACCTGTTTTCAGGCTTGGGTAAGAATATCGATGCGACAAAAGAAGTATTGCGTTTGTATGGAAATATGTCGAGCGCAACGGTGTTGTATGTTCTCGAGCAGATTATGGACACCAATCCGCAAAAAGGAGAAAAAGGATTAATGCTGAGTTTCGGTCCCGGATTTTCAGCGCAACGCGTTTTATTGCAATGGTAAGAGATTTTGAAAATACAGGCTATTGGGCGATCATACTTGGCGGCAGCAGCGGTTTAGGCTTGGCTTCGGCGAAGAAACTGGCGCAGCATGGGATGAATATTTGCGTAGTCCATCGGAATGCACGTGCGGAAATGGAGCAGATCCAAAACCAATTCACCGAAATCAAATCCAACGGGATTGCTTTCCTGGATTTCAATGCCGATGTATTGAATAAGCAGAAGCAAGCGGAAATCCTGGCAGTGGTTAAGGAAAAAATCGGAAGGAAAGGAAGTGTGAGATGTTTGCTGCACAGCGTCGCTAAAGGAAACCTCAAACAAATGGTAGGCGAAAACCAATTGACGACCGACGATTTCCAGGTTACTTTAAACGCGATGGCGATCAGCTTATACGACTGGACAAAGGCGATTTATAATGAAGATTTGTTTGCCAAAGATGCGCGTGTGATTTCATTTACAAGTGAAGGCAGTAGCAAAGCCTGGCAGAACTATGGTGCGGTTTCGGCAGCAAAAGCAGCATTGGAAGCCATTTCGAGAAATATTGCATTGGAATTTGCGCCTTACGGAATCCGGGCGAATTGTATCCAGGCAGGCGTTACCGACACGCAGTCTTTGCGCATGATTCCCGGAAATGAGAAAATCAGGGAATTTACGGCAATGAGAAATCCATTCAAGCGATTGACGATGGCCAAAGATGTAGCCGATGCGGTTTACCTGCTTTGCAAAGACGAAGCCGCCTGGATCAATGGCGCCGTGATTCCGGTTAACGGAGGCGAACATTTACAATAAATACCGTAGCCGGAAAATGGACAAACAAAAAATCATATCAAAACTGCCCTATTCCAAGCCATTCCTGTTTGTGGATGAAATCATTTCCGTTGATGAAAATGGTGTTGAAGGCACTTTTACATTTGATGAGAATATGGATTTCTATAAAGGGCATTTCAAGGGAAATCCTGTGACGCCCGGAGTGATCCTGACAGAAGTCATGGCGCAGATCGGGCTCGTTTGTCTGGGGATATTTTTATTAGATGATAAATTGAGTTCAGAAACCGCAATTGCCTTAACTTCAATGGAAACGGAATTTTTAAAGCCAGTGTTCCCGAATGAAAAAGTGACTGTGATTTCGACAAAGAAATATTTCAGGTTCGGCAAATTAAAATGCCATGTCGTAATGAAAAACAGTAAAAATGAAGAAGTGTGTTCCGGTATGATTGCCGGAATCATCACTTCCAAAACAAAATAAAATGGACAGAAGAGTGGTCATCACCGGGTTGGGAATTGTTGCGCCGAATGGCGTAGGCCTTGACGCGTTTCTCGATGCCATTCAGAATGGAAAATCGGGAATCCGGTTTGACCAACAGTTGGCCGATTTGCAGTTTTCCTGCCAGATTTCGGGTACGCCACAAATTACCGAAGAGAAAAAACGCGGGTATTTCTCCGAACTTGAATTGCGGAATTTCAATGCGACCGGTATACTATATGGCGTCATGGCAGGAACAGACGCGTGGAAAGACGCAGGATTGGCGATGGAAACCAATGACGATCCCGATTGGGACAGCGGGACTATTTTCGGGACCGGGACTTCAGGCATCGAAAAATTCCGCGAAAGCATCTATAAAATTGACGATCTGCAAACCAGAAGGCTCGGAAGCACAGCCGTTGCACAAACGATGGGAAGCGGCATCAGCGCTTATATTGGCGGAAAGTTGGGACTTGGGAATCAGGTCACAACCAATTCCTCGGCCTGCACGACCGGAGCCGAAAGCATCCTGATGGCCTACGACCGGATCAAGTCCGGGAAAGCGAAAAGGATTTTGGCCGGGGCAACGAGTGATTCAGGTCCCTATATCTGGGGCGGATTCGATGCGATGAAAGTCTGCACCTTCAAACACAACGATTCTCCGGAAAAAGGTTCCAGGCCAATGAGCGAAAGCGCTTCAGGATTTGTTCCGGGAAGCGGGGCAGGAGCATTAGTCTTAGAAGATCTGGAAACCGCATTGGCGCGTGGCGCAAGAATTTACTGCGAGGTTTTAGGCGGAAATATCAACTCCGGAGGGCAACGGGGTGAAGGAACGATGACAGCACCAAACCCGGTTGCGGTACAGAAATGTATTGAAGATGCGATTGCAGCGGCTGGAATTTCCGCTGATGAGATCGATACCGTTAACGGCCATCTGACCGCAACTTCCAAAGACAGCCTCGAGATTTCAAACTGGGCGAAAGCGCTTAAAAGAAGCGGGAAGGATTTCCCATATATCAACGGACTGAAGGCGATGGTCGGTCATTGCCTGTCGGCGGCCGGCGGCGTTGAAAGTGTGGCGACGGTGCTTGAATTGTACCATGGCTTTATCTTTCCCAACATCAATTGTGAAGATTTGCATCCCGAAATTGCGGCGATTGTCGACAGGGAAAGGATTCCGCAGCAACTGATTAAAAAAGACCTCAAAATTGTAGCAAAAGCGAGCTTTGGCTTTGGGGATGTGAACGGATGTGTTATCTTTAAAAAGTTTATATGAAATTCAGGTACGCCCGACATACGACAGATTTACAGCCGATAATCCGGTTTTATTGCAGCATTTTGGATTTGGAAATCCTTGGGGAATTCCACGACCACGATGGCTACGACGGCGTTTTTATCGGAAACCGGGATTCAGACTGGCATTTGGAATTCACAACCTCCGGTGAAAAGCCGGTCCATCAACCCGATGCTGACGATTTGCTCGTTTTTTATACGGAAAGTGGGGCTGAATTCGAACACATCACTGAAAAGTTCAGGCTGAATGGAGTAGAAGAAGCCAAGGCAAAAAATCCATATTGGGCCATTCACGGCAAAACATACGCTGATCCTGACGGTTTCAGGATCGTAATCTCAAACAAACAAATATGAATAGGGAAGAAGCCATCTCAAAGTTAAAAACGATTGTAAAACCTTACGTAAAAGATCAGGAGGCGTTTGACAGCCTTACGGAAAACACGGATTTTATTAATGACCTGAAAATCAATTCGGCTAATCTCGTCGACGTAATCCTGGATGTGGAAGAAGCGTTCGATATTGAAATCGACAACCTGTCGATGGAAAAAATGCTGGATGTAAAATCGGCACTCGAAATCATCGAAACAAAATTGTCCGGAAAATGATAGGAAACGATGTCATCGATCTGGCATTGGCCCGAAAGGAAAGCAACTGGAAACGCGAAGGTTTTCTGGACAAGATTTTTACGGCAAAAGAGCGGGCGATTATCCTTGAAGCAGAAAACCCTGAAAGCATAGTGTGGAATTTATGGAGCAGGAAAGAGGCGGCTTATAAAATTTACAACCGCAATACCGGAAAACGCGGATTTTTCCCATTGGAAATTGAATGCACTTTTGAAACCAGGGAAACCGGAAGCGTTAATTGTAAAGGATTGCGCTGTTTTACGAAGACCGAAATTGACAATGATTCAATCCGGACGGTTGCAGTTACAGAAGAAGCATATTTTAAGGATATACTGATGCTAAAGGATCGGGTCGGAATTGAGAAATCGAACGGCATCCCTTTTATCGGAAGTAGCGGAAGTCCTGTATCGATAAGCCATCACGGCAGATTTGAGCAGATTGTGGCTGTGGGAAATTACAATCCTAATTTGGATTTCAGTTTCAGGAACAATAAGGCAATCGTGTAAGCATCTTCGGAAGAAGAAAGCCTTTCTCCGACCGGAACTTTATAAATTTTACACAATTCATCAACAGAAAACGGCTTCTCATCCGTAATGTCATTGAGTTTTTTGTGCATGATTTCGATGTCGAGCGCTTCGTTTTTCAACCTTCCGCAATCCATTCTTTCAAGCACCGCATTAATCATCAGTACATCGTTGTGAATGTGATGGCCAACTAAAACCGCGTTACCGATATATTCGATAAAAGCCTGTAAAGCTTCCCGTTCCCCGAGTTTTGGCTGCTGGCTTTCGATGATAAACTCGTTGGAAAGCCCGTTGTCATGAAGAAACTTATACTGAAGCAGTAAGATCTCAAAACTATCGCTCACCAGGATGCTATTGCTCTCGACGCCGACAGTGCCGAAAGACAGAATCACATCTTTTTCAGGATTAGGGCCGCTTGTTTCAATTTTTAAAACAACGAAACGGGAAGATTTCCGCTCAAATTTGGCGAGATATACTTTCCAGAATTCAGGATAATCCTTGTTTATATTTTTAATCCAATCAAACATATTATGAAAATTGCGTCAGTTGAAACCGGTCTTTAATCAATTCCTCGAGATCTTTCATTGGTGCCAATGCATTCTTGAGCCTTTCTTTATCGTTTTTTGATAATTCCTCGATATTAATAAATTGGCCGTTGCTTTCATTTTTCAGGCCTTCTGCAGTCCGTAATTTGGACAACACCAGAAAAGCTTCGGCACAATTGAAGTAAATTTCAGAATGTTTCGGATCGGCCATCGCCAATTGCTTAAAACGAAGATACGTATTGTTGATCCCTTTGATATTAAGGCTTAAGACAAACAGCCTGGCGCCGTCGATCAAAGGCATGAGTGCACGGGTTTTGATATCGAACCTGTCTTTATTCGGGCCTTCTTCTTCCATATTGAATTTCTTGAAAAAGCTCAACGGCGCAGGTTTCCTTAAAGCATCGTTACCGAGGTAATCAAAGAAGAGCTTGTTGTTTTTAGCGTTGTTGAAAATAACATCTGTAATCGCTTCCTCGATTTTGGCTTCCCCGAAAGCAATTTCATAATCAAAAAATATGCTGGCGATTTCGTTGCTTTTTTCGCCTGGAGCTTTCATCCAGTTATTGTATTGTTTTATCCAGTCTGTCAGTGATTTACACCAAAGTATATTGCTCGAAATATGTCCGTTAGGGCAAGGTTCATAACCGACTTTCTCTAATGTTGATGTGGCTTTTTTTGCGAGCTTGAGGAAATAATCCTTTACATCGCGGTATTTATCGGCGGCGACATCCTCAAAAACGAGGATATGGTCCTGATCGGTCAGCAACAACTGTTCTTTTCTGCCCTGGCTTCCGATGCTGAGCCATGCGAAACGGGCGGGAGGTGAGCCCAATTCCAAAATTCCGAGCTCTACAGAACGTTTGACGATCGCGAGCGTAATTTCGCTGGCTACATTAGTGATATGGGATAACGGGAGATTTTTGACAATGGAGGTCTGTATCAGGTCGGTCAATTTCGTGCGTACTTTTTTGAGGTCCTTGGCATCCTGCGAACGCTTGATTTCTTTCATCAATACGCCGGGGTTGCTAGCCTGCGCCACGATAAGGTCGTGCTGGGAGATGACCCCTTTGATTTCTGAATTGTCGGATCCATCCTGGGTAACGCACAAATGACTGACATTGTATTTCAGGATCAAGAGCTGCGCTTCGGCAAGCGATACGTTTTCGGGGACCGCCAAAACCGGCGAAGCCATGATCTTATCGATGGTTGCGGTAATGGGAATGCGGCCCGTTGCTATTTTTGAACGCATGTCGTTATCGGTTACAATTCCGACAGGAAGATCATTTTCGACAACAACGACACTGTCGATAAGATTATCGGTCATCAGTTGCGCCACATCCTTAACAAGACTGGTGCGGGAAGTGCGCAAAGGCGCTTTATTATACGAAAGCGATTGGAAATATTGGATTTCCGATTGTTGCCCGCTTGAGAAAACGACATTATCTGAGAGCAGTTTCCCTTTATTTTCGCGATCGGCCGGATTATTTGAATTGTTGGCAAAGCTTTCGAGGAAGAAATTCAACACTTCTCCGTTTTGCGCCACAAACGGCCTGAAAGTGGCAATTGGTATGGCGTAGACGATGCTTTCCTCACGCGCTTTTGCCGTCATCATGTAATTGTTCTTTGCGAAGAAAGGGCGCAGGCCGAAAATATCCCCGGCAACACATTTGTTAAGCAAAGTCTCTTCGGCATCTGAAATTACGGATAAATTGATTACGCCGGAAGCCACAACATAAAAGCTATCGTGCAGTATATCATTGATTTGGAACAATGTTTTGTGTTTTTCAAGCGTCACCACGCGGATGCTCGTGGCCACAATAGTCAATTCTTCAAACGACAGGTTATTAAATGGTGGGTATTGTTTGAGGAAATCGGCGATGCGTTCGGCAATGACATTCATGGCAAATTGGTATAAATAGATTGGTAAAAATAGGGTTTCTTGTATAAAGATGCAATATATGTAGGCTTCGGTTACTATGAATTTCTCAAAAGTTTCCAACATTAGCTGTTAAAAGTATTATAAATGGAAACGCCTGTTTTTAATATCATTCTATCTTTATGCGGCAAACCAATTAAAAATACGATTATGGATTTCAAGACAAAAATCAGCATGTACCTCTTAACAATGATTGTGGGTGTATTTGCGAATGCACAGGAAAAAAAACTGGCCAGTCCGCGTGAAAGCGCAACAGGAAAGATTAGCGAATCGACTATTACGGTAGATTATGGAAGCCCGTCTGTGAAAGGCCGGATGATTTGGGGTGAACTTGTTCCTTTTGGAAAAGTCTGGCGTGCCGGGGCCAATGAAGCGACAACATTTGAAACCAGCAAAGATGTTCTTGTAGCGGGACAGAAATTACCTGCAGGAAAATATGCGTTTTTCCTTATTCCTGAAAAAGATAAAGTTACCGTTGTCTTCAATAAGGAAGCCAAACAATGGGGCGCTTATGATTATGATTCCAAAAAAGACCAGTTGCGTGTAGACGTCAAGCCAACGGCCAAATCCGATAAGACTGAGAAACTGGAATATAAGATCAATAAGCAGGACGTTACTTTAAATTGGGATTCCTGGAGTATCGTGATTCCGGTGAAGTAATTTTAATCAGATCTATAAGTGAAGCATTGCCATATGGTGATGCTTTTTTATTTTAGGCAGATGCAGTAAACACAGGCAAGCTTTAATTTTCTATTTTACATAATATATATTATAGTTTGAATACATGGTTTACTGGATATGCTGCCAAAGACTATTTTCTTTCGAATTAGTATACTATCTGTGTTTCGCCCTTTGATCAGATTTTAATTGAAACTGCAATAAAAATGGTTTCAGGAATAAGCAATTTTGCAGAAAAAAAATCAATTTATTTGATAATAGCGTATTAATTCTGAATTCTTTAACTCAAACATTTTTGACCTAAGCAGTTGATTTGTGATGGTTTTCCTATAAATTTTTGAGTTATCAACAGCCGAAACTTTTTTTGTTGAAAAATAAAAAAACGGGATTTTGTACGAAAAACCCAATAAAATCAACGTTTAAGTAATTAAATACTTACAAATATTTTCATTTGATGCAGTTCGTCGATTAAATCAGAAATTTTAACATTTTTGTCGATTAAATATGCCTTTAATCGTATAGATTTGTAAAGCAAAATAATTGGCTCCCCAAAGTAATTATGGCGCAATGATTTCCAAATCAAATTTTTAAGCAAAGAAACAGTAAATCTTAACCTGCTACTACTATGAAAAAATTACTCACTTTATTTGGAGTTCTTCTGTTTTCTTATGGAAGTGCCCAAACCGCAAGTGTCACCTACACTGCCTCGACTGCGGTTATATCTAATCCCGAACGCGGGTTTTATAAGTACTCTGCCGCACATGCCAACGAAACTTATAACGGTCTGAACCAAACTACCTTAACCAACTACAGGCTAAACAATAACATCACAGTAATCTATAGGTATTTCTACCTTGAAACTTTTATCAGTTCATCTATATCTGCCGCTTATCTTGCAAATATGCAAAGTGATTTCGACAAATTAAGGAATGCCGGAATGAAATGCGTCATCCGTTTCGCTTATTCCGATGATGAAAATGCTTCTCCAAGGGATGCTTCCAAAACACAAATCCTCGCACACATCCAACAATTGAAACCTTATCTTATTGCAAACGCCGATGTGATCATGGCCATGCAGGCCGGTTTTATCGGAACCTGGGGCGAATGGTACTATACCAGCCAGGCAGATTTCGGCGGTTGGGGTTATAATGATACCAACCTGAGCGCCGCAAATATCGCTAACAGGAAAGATATCGTCAATGCGCTTTTAAACGCTTTGCCGGCAAGCCGTATGATACAAGTCAGGAAACCTGCTTTCAAGCGCGACCTTTATTCTACGACAGCATTGACCTCCGCACAGGCATTTACAGGAACAAGCCTTGCCAGAATCGGGCATCACAACGATTGCTTCCTGGCTACTGAAGACGATTACGGAACTTACGATAATATTGCGACCGAAATCCCTTACCTCGCACAGGATTCCAAATTTACTCCGGTTGGTGGCGAAACCTGCGCCGTAAATTCTCCACGTTCTGATTGTACCAGCGCTTTGGCCGAAATGGCACAATTGCACTGGTCCTATTTAAATTCAGATTACCATCCTGGCGTTATCGAAGGTTTTTCAGATGGCGGCTGCTTGCAGGATATCACTAAGAAACTGGGTTACCGTTTTGAATTGAAATCGGGGACTTATCCTCAGACTGCCAATGCCGGATCAAATATCGCCATAACAATTAAGGTTAAAAATCAAGGATTTGCATCGCCTTTCAACGAAAGACACGTTTACCTGGTTTTGAAAAATACGACCACGAACCAGCTTTATTCGGTACAAATGGCTACCGATCCAAGGTTATGGCTCGGTCCTAATGACATTACAATTACCGAAACCCTCACTTTGCCAACCAATATGGCAACAGGAAGCTACAAATTATACCTGAACATGCCGGATGCGTCGCCAAGTTTGGCTACAAGACCAGAATATTCCGTACAATTTGCCAACACTTCCACTTGGGAAAGCGCGACCGGATTCAACAACCTGAACCATACGATGACAGTAAATTCCATACTTGGCGTTGCTGACAATACGAAACTCAACATGACGGTCTACCCTGTTCCAACCAGCGAACAGTTGACTGTTGAAATGGAAAATATTTCAGACTTCAAAACAAATATTTACAATTCAATCGGGCAAAGTGTGAAAGTAGATTCTAATGTAGAGACCAATAAGATCACTTTTGAAACTGGAGGCCTGAGCGACGGACTTTACTTCGTGGAATTCACGCAAGGCAACATCCGAGATGTCAGAAAATTTGTTGTGAAACATTAAAAATCAGTTAGTTGCAAATAAAAAGGGACCATACATATCTGTATAGTCCCTTTTTTATTGAAGCCCTTTTTTCCCATTTAGCCTCTTTCCTTATTTATTCTTTCTTATTTTCTTCTTCAGATTGTATCTGATTCCCAACTGGAATGAATTGGAATAATACTTTTTCTGCGAAAACAATTCAAAGTTCAATGTCAGCGCTGTGTAATCAAACAATTGGTAGGCGACATTTCCGGAATAGCGTTGGAAATCTTTGCTGTAATCGTCCAGAAAATAACCGGCTTCGAGCTTGGTCTTAAAATCACCCAGGCCATAATTCCATCCCAATCCGCCTCCGCCATACAGCCTTTCCTTAATCATCCAATATGGGTAACCCAGCGGCTGCTCCAATGAGCCCTGAGAATATTGCCCTTCAAGGAACGGAATGAGTTTCGATTTCTTTTCATCGCCATTATCCAAAGCCAGTCTCAATGTGGTGGCGCCTTCCCAGCCATCGGTGAAACTCTTAACGGTATATGTCGTTGCATCCAAAGGATCATATTGCCTTCTTGCATTCGGATCCGTTGGCCTTTCATTAGGATTCGTAACCGGTGCGACACTAACCGTATCTATAGAAAGCAAACCTTTGGTATAATAGCTTCCTTCAAAGGAAACGCTCGCGTTGATTATTTTGAACAGATAGAAATCCTGGTAAAGATTTAATTTGGCCTGATAAATTCCTTGGTTTAGTCCGGGAGCGGTTTCCACGGGAGCAATATTCAATTCAGCCGAAGAGAACTTTTTATTCCGGGCCCTGCTTGCGCCTGCACCAAACTGATAGAACATCTTATTCTGGTCGTCGAACTCGAAACGTGCCCTTGTCCAGTATTGGATTTTCCCTTCCAGATCAGGATTAACGGCATTTTGGAATTTATACTCGAGTCCTTTAAGTGAATTATCCGTATTATAAGGGAAATTTTCTTTGATTTCCTGTTTGTAATATTTGCTGTAAGTGATTCCGACGCTGTGAATATTCCCTTTCTTATCGCGGAAATTATAGGAACCTTTATTCTTGAATAATGCCGGATCGTCCTGATTGGTTTCAAGCGAGCTTTCGAGATCGACATAATTGCCGCGCAACAGGCGGTCTTCCTTCATTATCGCTTTCATTACATTCGGATAGAACAATTCCGGTTCGTTGGCAACCAGGTAATTCTGCAATTCCGGTTTTTCGAAAACCACATCGGTATTGAGCGTTTTGCGCAATTCCTCTTTTTCCGGACTTTCAGGCAGCGAATTCGCCAAAACCCAAGATTCCTTGAAACGCCCGAGCTCATGGTAAACCGAAGCCATCAATGCTTTCGACTTATAATCGTCCGGATGTTCGGCAATATAAACTTTGTAATCTTTTTCCAATTGCTTGTAGTCTTTCATCTCGATCAGCCAGTTCATCTTCGTCGGGAAGTCGATCTCTTTGCTGAATTGCGACCATTCGTAAGCTTTCTTAAAATTGTCCTTATCGGCAAACAGCCAGACGATGCTCGTTGCTGTCTCTTCTCCAAAAACGTCGGAAGCTTTCTTATCAGCTAGTTCCTGCCGTGCCTCATCCGGGTAATTCTGCAGCAGGTGCTGGATGTAATTCTTGTAATTTTCGGGTGTCGGATCAACGGCATACAATGCTTTCATCGCGTTCTTAATCTTAAGTTCGTTGCCTTCGTTGTTGAAATTCGCAATGTAATCCTGCAGCAATTTCTTGTCATTTGGATTGATGATCAATTGTTCGCTCATCCATTTCTCCATGGCAATGTCATTCGGATAGCCGATTACGCGGTCCAGTTCTTTAGAATACATGATGTTATTCGCTGTCGGATATTTCTTCACATGTTCGTCAAGCATTTTCCAGACTTCGTCCCCTTTGTCATCCCAGGACATATATTTGGCGTATTTGTTCCAGGCAACCGAATCGATTGTCGCTTCCGTCAGCATCCTTTTCTTCAGGTTTGCAATTTCAAGTTTGAGTTTCAGTTCAGAATTATCAACCCACATCGCACCCGAAGCGAATTTCTTTTTGAGCTCGTTGAAGGCCATCAAATCAGAAAGCACTTTTTGTGTAACCCTTACCTGTTCTTTTTTCTGCTCCGGGGTTTTGTAAAGCAAATCGATGGATGTCAGTTTTTGCTTATTGGTGTAGGCTGAATAAAGGTAACCGTCCATAAAAGCCGTTTTGGAAAACAGCACCGTCTGGCTTTTGAGCTGCGCTTCAAGTCGCCCGGCATTTTTCGGGCTTCCGTACATGAACCAATATTGCCTGCTGTTGTCTGTCGGATTGGTTTCAGTTACGCTATACAGGCCATTTTCGGCTTTGTGGTTGTAACGCGAGGCCCGCCAGTCGATCGTGAGCTTGCCTCCTTCCCCACCGCTTACAAAGCGCAATTGCGGGAAAGTCACCGTCATTTCTTTAAGGTATTTCCTGAATTCAGGGAGCATCGCTTTGTCAGCCCCTTTGGTCTTATACCAGCCATACGCCAGTTTGTTCCGCAAATCAAAATCTCCCGCGCTTGCATTGGCGGTAGCCGGAATCTGGAAAATATCATCCGGGTGAACGAAATGGTTCCATACCCCGGTGATCAGGTATTCTGAATGCAGGATGTATTTTTCTTCATTGGTCATGTAAAATCCGCTCGAAATCCTCGGATAATCGAATAATTCCTTGTTATATGGATCATAATCGAATTCGCGGTTCCCGCCATCTTTGGTTTCGCCCATGTAAAGGCTGCACATATATTGGATCGACGGCATGCCTTTCTTGAGTTCGACCACGCCCCTGCTATCGATCAGATTGGATGGCGGAACATACGTTTTCGGCATCGGCCCGAAATTCCCGGCATCCCATTTTTTCTTAACGGATTTCAGCGCCAGCTGGATAAATTCCTGGTTCGGCCAATCTTTTTTGGTAAGCTCGACGTGGTTGTATCCGTGAAAGGAAAGTTCATGCCCGCGTCTTTTTACATCGCGCATCAACCAGTCGCTCATAGGTTCTACCTTGTCTTTGGTCTTGATTTTTGTTGAATTCCACTGGTCGAAAACAAACGGCGGTACGACCTTATTCTTATAATCGAACGCAATCATCGTAGAATATTTGAGGTTGTATTCCTCGGCTACCTTAATCATATCCGGCCACCATACTTTGGTCACGAAATCGGACATGTTGAGATTCAATTCCGATTCAACCGGTTCGGCCTTAATGTTGTATAGCGGCGAAGGGAAATCGTCAAGAAACATCGTGCTGACATTTGCGATCGGATACGGAATCCCTTCAAGGCCTTTGAGCACACCTGCAAAAAGAAATCCCCTGTCCTGTTTGGTAATGTAGGTCGAGTTGTTATACAACAGAACTTTCCCTTTTCCTATCGGATTCTCCACCACCGCCGGATAATTCGGGTTGTTTGCTGCGGTTGCCAGTATCTTTATATTTTTTGAAAAATTCTGTGCGGCAAATCCATAGAATGGAACATTTTCATAATTCGTCATGCCCTTCATCGTCGGAAGCATCGGTGTCGTATAGCGGTAACCCATCGATTTTGCATCGGTATCGAATTCTGCTTCCGGCTTAAATCCGTAAAGGAAAGCCATCCTGTGGTCTTCAGTGGCAAACGGAATAAACAGCGTGCCGCCTTCGGATACGAATTCAAGCAATTTGGCAATCGCCGCATTACTCAATTTTCGCGTATCGAGCAAAACAACAACACGTGTCGTAGCGGAAGGTGTCGAAAACCCCTGGATACTCGTGGTCTTAAAAGGCAGTTTCGTATAATCGCAGGATTTTTGGATTTGCTTGCTGTAGTACTTGCTTTGTAACGAACCGTTGTCGACCAGGAATTCCACCACAGGTTTGCTGCTCATGCCCACTTCGGCATAACGGATAAATTCAGTATTGCCTTTGATATCTTCTTTATCATTAAAAATATCCCCGACATTTTTGAGGTCGGACCAGTCATCCAGACCTTCACAACCGGAGAATCCGATTGCCAAAAGCAGGACCAACAAGGCCTTGGCATATTTTGCAGCAGGTTGTTTTATCATTTCCATGATTAAAATATTAGGTCAGTTATTTTGCTTTCTCCCGGTTCATTGACAATTTCGTATACTTTAAGCACTTTGGTATTGTAAAAGAGATTGACTTTCCTGCCCCTTTTCCGGAGCAGCTCAAGTTCTTTTTTCAATTGTGCCGACAGGTATTTGTTTTCCGAAAAAATATTCTTCTCTGCTTTATTATTTTCGTTGAGTACAAATACCAATACGCTTTTTGTCAACGCATATTCAGGATGCTTGATTAAAAATTTAGGGTCTTTTTTATTTTTGAAATAGACGGAATCCACTTTTGGATAATCATCAAGAAAATACTCATAATTCATAAAAAAGTGTTTGTTCGTACTGATCACCTGCGTTGCCGGGTCATTAACGATAGAATACGAATACGGAAAATACGTCTTTGAAATCTTGTCATACGCGTCAAGGATGTGTTTCGGTGTCTTATCCGATTCTGTGAGTTTATCGATATTATTTTGCTGGTAATAGAATGAAGCGTAAATCAGGCCGCCAATCAACAAAACCGCAGTATATGGCGTGAACCGTTCGAGTTTGTAGAACGCAAAATTGAACAATCGGATGACAATGGCCGCATTCAACCCGAAAATAACCGGAAGGAAAACCGCAAGGGAATTGTTGATCATATCGCGGTCGATCCACTGATTATTAGTGGTGCTGAGGAAAATCAGGAAATTGAAATACAGGAAAATCGCCAGCGTCGGGCGCCAGTTTTCCCTTTTGACCGCAATAAAAAGCAAGATCAGGACGGTTCCGCCCAAAGTGCTGTATTGGAAATACTGGATCAGCTGCCCGTATGGCAAAATCAATTGCGGCACATAGGTATAAGAACTGATCGACAACAGGTTCGAGTGGAAAAACTCTATGAAATCCGCTTTCAGGAAATAGCAGGTAATGCTGTAAACCCCGAGCAAAATCAGGAGCGCCGTGGCATAAGCCAGGATTCCGACGCAATTAAAAACCTTCGTCTTATTTTTGGTAAAGATCAGGGCAATCAGCAAAAATGGCGGCATCAGGATGCAAAGCGTAAAGAAATCGATCAGGCCGATCGCGCAAAAGGCCAATACGAAACTCAGGAAATAACTGAGTTTCTTCATCTTGAGCAATTCGGGCCTCAGGTAGAAAACCATAACAGCGAGTCCGAATGTCAAAGCCATGAACGTCGGGTTATTTTCCAATAGATAATACACATTTAAAGGTGTAAGCACATAGACCAGGGCGAACGAGAAAGAACCAATTATCGGTGCCAGGAATTTGGAAGGCGTCAGTTTATTGGTAAGCCAGAAAATAATCACGGCGAGCAATGTTGCCTCGAGAATTGAAACCACCTGGAGCGCAATTTCCGGACTCACGTCTGTGATTTTTCCGTAAAGGCTGACCAGGGCAAACTCTCCGTCGACGGTCATATCATCATAAAACCAATGCTGGAAATCGAATTCGATGACTTTATTCAGGTCGGCAATCCACGCATCAGAAAGCGAATAATTGTCATATCGGATAAAATAATAACGGCTGATGAACGTAATTCCGCCAATCAAAACGGTTAAAATCAGGATCAGCGTATTGTTGTTCTTTTTGTTTTTCTTCTTAGAGGAAATCGAAACCCAGTACCAGAAAGATTTTCCGTTTTCGATATTCCTGAGAAATTGCAGCAATGTCGCGCGGATGTGGATATTGAAGTATTGTCGCGGCCTTTTGAGGTTTTCGATTCCGACAATATCGATTCCGATGATCAGCATCAGAAAGAATAAGGTATTGAAAAGATTATAAGCGTTGAGCTGTACGAGGATGAAAACAATGACCAGGATCGCGCTGGCATATTTGAACCAGTTGTTCACTATAAAATCCAAAAAGCTGATAGGTCGCTTAACATTCACAAATTTCCTGTTCAGGTAGAATAGGAAAAGAATGATAAAGCTGAGCCTTATGAATCCTAATAATATGGAACTGGTCAGGAACATGTTCACGTTTTATTTTTAAATTTTGGTAAACCCTGCAAATCGATGTTTCCGATGAAAACCGGGAATTTTGAAGGTTTGATCCGTTCCGAAATCTTATCGCAAAGGCCTTTCGTATCGGCATATTCAATGAGCATCACCGGAATCTTATAGGTTTCGTTGATCGTTTTTAGCCGTGCCATTGTAGTTTCAAATTGCTTGCTGTCGCGAAGCGCATATTTTTTTGCCTTGAAATTGTAAAGGCTCGCCACCGACTCGATCACAATGCCATCTACATAAGATGATGTTTCGCTAACCAGGTCGAGTCCGGCGTTCTGGAGAAATGAAGCTTTCGGATATTTTTCCTTAATATTCCGAAGCAACGTTATCACTTCTTTGCGCTGGTCTTTCTGGGGCCCGAAAATGGTAAAATTATCGATGTTGTCGAGGAACATTCCGTCATAGCCTTTGGCCAGCGTCTTGTCTATGATATCCATGAGGACCGTAACCGTTTTTTCATTTTTCAGGTCCAGGTAATAACTGTTCCATATTTCATTTTTTCCGAGCGTCACATTCTTCAGTGCATTATAATGTGCAGCGTGCTGATTGACTTCCGCGAGGCTCATATAGGCATAAACCTTTTCGTTCTGCTGCTTGATTATTTTAATCTCTTTGGCGGAATAGTGCTTGGATTCTAAAATCACATAGCCGTATCCTTTGATGGTTTCCGGGCTCAATTTCCCATAACATACCAGCATGGTGTTTTTTTTGACCCCGTTGCCGAATGCACTCGAAACTAAGATGGAAGGTAAAATGTAAAGGAAGATTTTAATAAGCCGCATAGTAGTAATAGTCTAGGTTTTTGAAATAACTGATATTCGCTTTCAATGTGAGGGCAACAAAAAGTGCTGCTCCGCAAAGCATTCCGGCAACACTGTACTCGTAAGCAAAAAATCGACTAAGAACAAAACCTACTACTATATTGAGCAAACAGGCATACATAATCGCTTTTAATGGCTTAACTGCCTGGCCGAGCGTGAACAAATATAACGCGTTTAACATTCCCCACGCCAATAGCATGTATCCGATTCCGCCAATAAGGCAAACTTTTATACTGAGCTGCAGCAGCACTTCGTTAAACTGCCCTTCAAAACCCCATGAGGCGCTGATGATGAAATAAATGAACAGAAATGCCAAGGCGCTGGTAATGAACAAAAGTAAAACCTGCTGCCAATACATTCTGCGCAACTGATTGTTGAATACTTCTGGCGTGTCATGGCTGGTATTTTTTTGTCCGATGTCAATGAATCTTGTAAATGATGCGATGCTGTATTCTAAAACGCCTGCGAGTAACAGGAAGACCAAAATAGCCAGATCCATTCCCAATTCATAGTTTTTTTCAAAATACACCAAAAAAGGTAACGGCCCGTTTAGTCCGGAAGACCAAGCCAATATGCGGTCGATAAAGATAAATATGTAGATGAATATTCCGTAAAAGAAGTATTGGTAATTGTGGTATAAGATTACCGGGACTTTGATTTTATGGTTGGTTTCCGATTTTTCCTTTTTGATCAGCCTCCTGAAATAAATCATCAGGAATAGTTTTGAGATTACGATGGCGACGGCAATACCGATCCAGTGCGTACCGTAAACCAGCAGCGTCGTTGTTTCCTTAAGGTAAATGGCAACCGCCGTCCCTGCTCCGATTGCTACCGTAATCACCCAACGCTGTTTGATGGTATGCAGCGGTGCCAAAAGCAACAGCAATAATCCAATCAGGAAAGCATAAGCGAAAACAACGAACAGGACTTCGTAAGGATAAATATGGAAGAAAAAATTCACAAGGAAAATAATAGCAAGCAACAGGAAAATAGACAACATTCCAACCTTATGCAGGTAATTGATGGTTTGCTTGGTCATCTGGTAATCCTGGTAATTCCAATAAAAGGAAGCCTGGCGGCCAATCACCTGGACGAATCCGCCGGTGGCGATCAACCCGACGATTACGCCGAGAACTACGGCGGTCGACTGGATTTGGTTGAATCCGACAAATGTCCATAACGAATAGCCGAAGAAGATAATCGCGGCAATCTGGATGAGCACGGGTAAAAGGTGGAAGATTCCGAGCGAATAATATTCGGCGAAGATTTTGGTCTTCACCCAAAGGTAATCCGAAATCTGGATGATTTTTGGCTGCGTCTCATCAACTTCCCTTTCCTTGGCGTTTTTGGCGCCGAGATGAACCTGGTCGGTTGTGAGTTCGTAGTAGACAAGATCCGCAAGATCTTCGATGGATAAAAACCCAAAATCGTGCTCGGTGTCTTTTTCGCGAATCCCGAAAGACTCGATGGTAGCCGCAACAACCTGGCTGCTAACGGGCTTACCAATCTTGTCCTTGGTATTTTCTATCAGGGACTTTATATTTTTGTAATGATTTTCCATAGTAGATTGGGGGTTCTATTTTGGTTAAGAGCAGGCTTACGAGGCCTCCATAGCTTCTTGTAAATCGGTGTTTAAGTAGATCGGCTCAGTAGCTTTTCTGTTAATGATATAGTCGTATGCGATTTCGTATTCCTTGATAAATTTATCGATCGTGAAATTGTCGATCACTTTCTTTCTTGCATAGGCACCCATCCGTTTTCTCATGTTTTCATCCTGCAACAGGGTTACAACACTTTGTCCGAGCGCTTCGTGGTCTTTTGGTTTGCAGATAAATCCGCATTTGTCATCCAAAGCTTCTGTCACACCGCCAACATCAGTGGCAACTACAGGAATTCCGCAACTCATTGATTCGAGTACCGTGTATGGGAAACCCTCAGAAATGGAAGTCAATATCGAAACATCGCCTTCACAAAACAACTGCTGCGGCTTGTCGTGGTAACCCGCAAGAGTGAAATTGTTTTCCAGACCCAGTTCCTTAATGAGGTTCATACATTCCTTTGTATATTCCGGAACGGCGTCTTTATCCCCGTAAACCAGGTATTTCACATTCGGAATGGTTCTCTTTACGACTTCGCATGAACGGATCATGGTCAGAATATCCTTCAATTCGAAAATCCTTGCAGCGGCAACGACAGTCGGGATATTTTCCAAATGTGCAGGTTTTGCGGCCGGGACAAAAAGTTCGTGGTCGATTCCGTTATAAATAACGTCGATCTTATTTGGGTTGGCACCGTATTTCTTTTCCCATGACATATTGAACTTGTTCACGGAAAGAATGATATCGGCCTTATAATAAACGAGTCTGGTAATCGCTTCTGAGAACCTGATCAACAGGTTTTTCAGGAAGAAAGAATATTCCGAAGAGTTGATCGCAATCAGGCGCTCACGGATGAAAACACCGTGCTCAGTGGCAACGATCGGCGTTCCGTATTTGTATTTCAATACCAAAGCAGGAATCACCGGGAAACCGGATAAGGTCAAATGTGAAATATCCGCTTTAGGGACATTGATCGAAAGCGGAATCAGGAAACGGTATATCCATCTCATTCCGACAGTCAGATCATACATTGTCGCATCGTAGTGGTTGTCTCTTTTAATGATTTCAGAAACCATTTCGCAGAATGTTTTCCAGACTGCTTTGCTTCTCATTGTTTTTTTATAGTCGTGTTTCTGGAAAAATGACCACATGTCAAAAATGACATCGTCCATTTCCTCAACATCAGTATTCTCAGTATAAATGTTTGTGATTAATTTGCGGAAAACAGGCAGGAATCTGGCAACAACCTCTGAATCGTCATCCTGTTCCTTGCGGTTTACGGTTTTGTAGAATTTTTTCCCGTAACTCAATATTTCCTGTGGCTCGAGCGGAGACCACAATGGAACCTGAATTATGTTCTTAACGTTATCGCTTAGCGGATATTTTGATTTTGATTCAAAATCGCCGTTGATAGAATAAAGCGTATAATTTACATTTTTTACTTTATTGCACAACATGTGCGCCCAGGTTGAAACACCTCCGCCGTTAAAAGGGTACGTTCCCTCTAAAATTAACATTACATCGTATTTCTTTTCCATAATCCTAACATTTACACTTTTAAATAGTTTTAATAAATAAAATCAAAACCTCGTTTATCAAAATTATTTAGTGTGGTGGTATTCAAAAAAAGCATGGCATTCACACTCTTTTTTTACAGACTAAATAGTGGCTTTAAAAATTGAAATCTTACCCTTTTTAAAGTTTATTTCCTTGACAAAGATATTTTCAATGATTTTAATACGGAAAAAAAAACGCTGAAATCTGTTGTAGATACTCATAATATCGACGAAATACACAATTTCGCTGAATATCAGTTCCGACAAAAAAAATGTTAAAAAAAATTAGTTAAGTACACCGATAAAATGATGTATTTCATCGAGTTGCGCGAAAATGACCGTGAGGTTAAAAGTGCTTTTCGCGGAATTTTTTACCGATCAGTAAAATTAATTTTAGCTTGTAATCTTCGATCAGCCATTCCCTGTAGTTTTTGCTGCAATGGCTCAGGCAGCTGGCATATCTTTTCATGCGGCATTCGATGTCGGCATGGAGTTCTTTTGCCAATAATTTGGCGTCATACAATTCTTCCGAATTATCGATACACATCGAAGCGTGCTGCTCCAACGATTTTTCGATGACTACCTTCGAGCGAAGGTTTTGCGAAATGACTTTTTTATGCTCTTCGTCGATGTCAAAAGTAACGATATCAGTATTGGCAAACCTGGCGCGCAGTTCGGGCGGCATGTTGTATTTGAAATGCAATTCAATCTCCGCATCGTCGCGAAGGTTTTCGAGGTAAAATTCGGGCGATTTGAAAATGTGCTGCCAGTCGACCGGCGAATTCCACAGTCCGAAACGCGCGGCATTATTCCCAAGGTCGATCACCGCAAATTTATCCTTGCCCGGAAGCTTCCTCGATCCGCGCCCAATCATCTGGAAATAAAGCGTCAGCGATTTCGTCGCACGGTTCAGGATGATGCTTTCCACAGTAGGTTCGTCAAAGCCGGTCGTAAGGATTCCGACCGATGTCAGTATCGCATCCGGCGTCTTTTTAAACCAATGCAGGATGTCTTTCCGGTCTTCCGCCGAACTCGTATTGTCGAGATGCCGTATTGGATAACCGGCTTCGCGGAAAGTCTCGTAAACGTATAGTGAAGTGTTGATCCCGTTGTTGAAAATCAGCGTTTTCTTGCCAAGCGATTTCTCAGAATACGCATGCAGCAATTTCTCCTGCATCGCCATATTCGAGTACAGGTCATCGGAAGATTTAACGGTATAGTCGCCATTGATTCCGACTTTCAGTGAAGTCAGCCCAACGTCATAACTGTAAGTCGTCGCTTCGGCAAGGAAGCCTTTTGAAATAAGGGATGAAATGGTATCGCCGACAATCAGCTCGTCGTAATTCTGGTTCATCGGCAGCTTGATGTTCGAGCTCAGAGGCGTCGCGGTAACGCCCAGGATAAATGCGTTTTTGAACGAGCTCAGCAACTTCCTGAAAGAATTGTAATGTGCCTCATCGATAATCACCAAACCGATATTATCAAGATGCAGTTTCTCATCGTTGATACGGTTTTTCAAGGTTTCCACCATCGCAACGAAACACGAATAATCGTTTTGGTCCGGCAATTCCTTGACCTTGCTGTTGATGATCTTGTTCTTGACATCGAAGCCTTTTAGCATTTTTGAAGTCTGCTTGCAAAGCTCAATCCGGTGCGTCAGGACAACTACTTTTTTATTGTGCTTCGACAGGTAACGCCTGACGATTTCAGAAAAAATCACCGTCTTCCCGCCGCCCGTAGGCAGCTGGTACAGCAGATGATGGTTCGCCGGCGCGTTGTCAAGCCGCTGAAAAATAGCGTCGATGTCGCCTTGTTGGTAGCCGTAAAGCTCCTTCCTTTCTTCAATATCTACTTCTAAATGGCTGTCAGGCATGGTGAATTTTACAATTTTGCAAAACTACGCCTAAAAAAGGGTTATCCGGACATTCTTAAAGTTAAATTTAAGATTTAGAAAAAACCATTCTGGCGATGGCCTGCATTCAGGGTAATTCCAGCGTAAAAGATAGTCCTTGGAACTTTCCGCTTTCTGTTGCATTTAATGAAATTTTGGCAATTGTGATAGCGCTGGTTCGGAGATGAATGGTTATTTTTGGGAAGTATCCAAAACTTTATCCCCGAATCAATTCCATTTAGATGAAACGCTCCGGTTCAGCAGATCTTCCTTTGCATAACGGCCATGTCCCGATGTGGCTCGCCGACCGTATGGCGAAACTCGGACTCGCGATTGTGGAAACCATTGCAACCGAATTCTCGACTTCCGAAGTCATCGGCAAAATGAGTAACCCGTTCTGGTTCCAAAGCCTGGGCGCGGTCATGGGAATGGACTGGCATTCGTCGGGCATCACGACTTCGGTGATGGGCGCTTTGAAGCGTTCAGTGAATCCGCATTCGAAGGAATTGGGGATTTACATCTGCGGCGGAAAAGGCAAACATTCGTTGCAAACGCCAAATGAATTGTTGCACGTTGGCGAACGAACCGGACTCAACGGAACCGACCTTGGCAATTGCAGCAAACTCGCCGCAAAAGTGGACAATACGGCCATACAGGACGGGTTCCAACTGTACCTTCACAATTTTATTGTGAGCAATTCGGGCGAATGGGCGGTAATCCAGCAAGGCATGAATCCGGACAGCAAAACTGCGAGAAGATACCATTGGCATTCCAAAGATTTACAGTCGTTTATAGACGAACCGCATACTTTTATCTATGGTGAAAACCAAGGTGAGATTTTGAACTTTACAGATAAAGATGCCGTCAATACCAGAAACCGTTCGCTCGAAATCAGCCGCGAGAATCCCGATAAAATCATCCGTGAAATGAACCATCTCATCATGCCGAACCACCACGATGTGCGCATGAAAGATGTCAACCTCAAACGCCTCGGCGCGATGCTCTGGCTCACGCACGAAAAGCAGCCCGCCGATTTTGAAGAACTCATTTCACTCAAGGGAATGGGGCCGCGAACCTTACAATCATTGGCTTTAGTCAGTGAAGTCATTTATGGTACGCCTACCCGATTTGAAGATCCGGCGCGTTTTTCATTCGCCCATGGCGGAAAAGACGGCCATCCGTTTCCGGTACCGACAAAGGTTTACGACGAAACCATCAGCACCTTGCAGATCGCTATACAAAAATCCAAGATCGGCAACAGCGATAAAATGCAGGCGATTAAGAAACTTTCTGAAATTTCCAGAAATGCCGAAAAGGATTTTATCCCCAATGCGAATTTTGAAAGCGTTATCCAAAAAGAGCGCGCCGAATCGTATAAATACGGCGGAAGGACCGTTTTCGGAAAAGCGCAGCCGCCAAAAGACAACGGCCAACTCAAATTATTCTGATGAAGTCGCCTGGGTTCGCTAATTTACATTTCAACGCTTATACTTACCCGGGTTCCAATTGCGCTGCGACCCTTTCGAACTCATAGCTGTTTTCCCATTTCTGTCGCTGCACTTCCGTGAATATGATGCCGATCCTTTCCCGGAATTCCGAAACGATTCCGTTGGCGATGGTATAATTGACGGCCTGTTCGAAAGAATTCAGCATACTCTTGTAGAACGACGCATAGCGCATTTCGCGTCGGGCGGAATATTTCTGGGCGACTTCCATCGTATACAGCATCACATCCGCGACAGCGAAAGGGTCGACACCCAAAATCAGGAAATGCTTGATGTATTTCTGTGCGGTGGAACGGCGCAGCTTGGCGCGCTTGGTCTTTATCGGGAAATATTCGTTAGAAATCTTAAGCTTGGCCTCGCTCACGAGTTTTTCCTCTTTCGGGTTGAAAACGAAATCATAGTAAGTTTTGACATCGGGGAATTTGTCGTACAGTTCCAGCAGCTGTTCCTCAATTTGCTCCTTATCCAGTGAAGCAAGATATTTCTTTAAATCGCGTTTGCTCATAAATCAAATTATTGTGGCAAAAGTAGGTGCTTTATAAGTATTAAATGGATGTGTTTCCTTAATTTTGCACCGTAAAAACAGTTGCCTTTCCAAAATCTAAAAATACGAATTATAATGCTCCGAATCTTTAAAATTGTCGCTTTGCTCGAAGGTGTTTCTTACCTGACCTTATTTTCCAACATGCTTTTTGTGAAACACAATAACCCGCAACTATACAAAACCTTGCTGTTTCCGATTGGGATGGCGCACGGGCTTTTATTCATCAGCTACATCATTTTGGCCATTATGCTTAAGATTGAGCTCAAATGGGACTGGAAGAAATTCGGATTCATTTGCCTCGCTTCCATCCTGCCTTTCGGGACGTTCGTGATGGAAAGAAAATACTTCTTCAGAAATGCATAGACTCCTCGAAAAGATATTCGGCTGGTGCTATCCGCTTTTCCGCAAATGGGAATTCGGCGAAACGCTTGCTGCCTATTCGAGCCTGATCATTAACATCGTCATCCTGTGTTTTGTGGCGTATTGGATCTATGTGCTTTTCCGGATGCTGCTCGTAACGCTGATGGTGCTCATTGCCAAAAGGACCAAGACGAAATTCGACGATCTTTTGGTTACGAATAAAACGGCGAAATACATTGCACATCTAATTCCGCTTTTGTTCATCTACAAATCGGTTCCTGTGATCCTCGATGCCTATGTATATTGGGAAAACGTATTCGGAAAAATGGTAGGCGTTTACATTATCCTGTTGATTTTGTGGATTACGCGGACCATCTTTAATGCGCTGCGCGACCATCTGAAGCAGATTCCGAAATACAGCGACAAACCGATCGACAGTTACATCCAGGTCATCATGATCGTGCTTTGGCTGATTGGGATTTTTGTGATCGTTTCCGAATTATTCAACGTCAAGCCGAATACATTGTTCGCTACTTTCGGGGCGATTTCGGCGATCATACTCTTGATTTTCCGCGATACGATCCTCGGATTTGTGGCCAGTGTCCAGGTTTCCCTGAATGATATGGTGCGCATCGGCGACTGGATTACGTTTGACAAATATGGTGCCGACGGCGATGTAATCGAAATCAACCTGGCTACGGTAAAAGTGCGGAATTTCGACAATACGACGACGACGATTCCGACCTACAGCATGATCTCGGACTCTTTCCGGAACTGGCGTGGAATGCTCAATTCGGATGGAAGGCGTATCAAAAGATACATCAATATCAAGGCAAAAAGCATCCGTTTTCTGAAAGAGGAAGAATTGCAGGAACTCAGGAAAATCCAGCTGCTCAGCAATTATATCGATGAGCGTCAAAAAGAAATCGACCGTTTTAACGAAGCGCACCAGGTAGACAAGACCGTTTCGATCAACGGAAGGAATATGACCAATTTTGGGATTTTCCGAAAATATATTACAGAATACCTGAAAAACCATCCGGGAACGAACAAAGACATGCTGTTGCTTTGCAGGCAATTGCAGCCGACGCAGTATGGAATCCCATTGGAGATCTATACTTTCTCAAGTGACAAGCGTTTTGAGAATTACGAATACATTATGGCCGATATCTTCGACCACATATTTGCCTCTGTGGGTTACTTCGATCTCGAGATTTTTGAACTGCCATCGGAAGGAAAGAAGGCGTTTGAAGAGTAATGCGCCATACGGCCATTTCTATTTGACATAATCGTTTTGATACACTGCTCATACACTATCTATACTGTATCTATGCTTTATCTATACAGTATCCCTACACTATCCCTACTTTAGGCATTGAGGGACAATAAGCCGGCAAAACTTGTGCAATATGGCAATAATCACTGATTGTCAGGTAAATATACATTTTATTTTGGAATTTGCAAACCGAAGCAGATTGCTTCGCTGCGCTCGCAATGACGATGGTCCCGGACTGATGCGGACAGTTTTTCCTGATTATTCCGGGCTTCCCAAACGATCCTCAATATCTTCTATTTCCGTTTTGCCGTGCGCCCTCGGTTTTCCGTCCTCGCCAAGCGACACCATGGTAATGCTGTCGATTGTGATGATCGTTTCGCGGGTCATGATGTTTCGCACCTCACATTTTAAGGTAATCGAAGAATTCCCGAATTTCACGGCATCGATGCCAATCTCGACTATATCGCCTTGCTGGGCCGAGCTTCTGAAATTGATCTCCGACATGTGCTTGGTAACGATTCGCGTGTTTTCGAGCTGGATGATCGAATACAGGGCAAGCTCCTCATCGATCCAGGCGAGCAGTTTGCCACCGAATAATGTCCCGTTCGGATTGAGGTCTTCGGGCTTGACCCATTTTCTGGTATGAAATAGCATAATCAGGTTTTTGTGCGTGCAAAGCTAATGATTTCGGCATGGTCGAAAGCGAGGTTTGGCAAATCATTAACCGAAAACCATTGCGCATCTGCTGCGTCATCAGCGGCTTCTGCAACCGTATTTTCAGCAACAATGGCCAAAAATGCGACAGAGACCATATGACCCCGGGGATCGCGATGTGGTTTTCCAAAGGCTTTGAGCTGTTCGACAGGACCGACGTTGATTCCGGTTTCCTCAGCTAATTCCCTGCGGGCGGCGTCATATAAATCTTCGTCTTGTTCTACAAAACCGCCCAGAAGTGCCCATGAATGTTGAAAAGGTTCCTTTTTTCTTCGGATCAGTAAAAGTTTGGCACCGTTTACCGTTTGCTGCAGGACCACGATATCGACAGTGACAAATGTTTTGGAAATTCTCATGCTTTATATAATTTGAACGGGAAAGTTATAAAATATCGATAAAACGCGCATTTGTTCTGTTAAAAATTGAATTTTAAAAGTAAACTGCTATATTTGCAAAGACTAAATATAAAACAATTTACGGCCATCATAGAATAATTCCCGATCAAATTATGAAAAAAAGCTTACTCTTATTATCATTTTCGCTTCTGACCTTTACGGCTGCAATGGCGCAGGAAGGCAACAAAAAGGAAGATTCCAAAGAAGCGAACGATGCGGCAATCGAGCACGATACCTACAACAAATGGACTGTTGAAGCAACAGCAGGACAGGCTAAAGGTACCAAACCATACAGCAACGGTTATTTTTCGAGTAATCCGGACAAGGTATTGGGTTCTTTTAAATTTAATTCCTTTGGGCTTGGTGTTCGTTATATGTTCAGTCCAAAATTTGGATTGAAGCTGGATGGGAATTTCGAAACTTTCGAGAACAACAAAAAAACAGAAAGCAAGCCTTTTAAAACACAACAACTGCGTTTTGGCGTACAGGGTGTCGTTAATGCTTCGCGCCTTTTAAACATTGAAGAACCTATGGGAAGATTGGGTCTGTTGGTTCATGCCGGTCTTTCTTATGCGCGTTTTACCCCAAAATTAGATGGTGCTATTGATGAAGATTTGAATCCAACTCCGGAAAATCCGAATTTGCCTGGAGGTGTAACAAATTATAACCGTACCGAGAACAATATAGGAGTGATGTTCGGTATTTCACCACAATTCAGGATAACCAAAAGAATTGCAATCATTGCCGATTTTACTACTATTGCTAATTTCAGGCAGCATTTTGCATGGGATGGACACTATTCTCAGACGGACAACAACTTAGCCGGTCAGTTGATCAGCGGTTCACTCGGGCTCACCTACTCTTTCGGTAAGGAAGACCTTCACGGTGACTGGGCTGTTATCGAAGACAAAAGACTGGATCAAATCGACGAACTTGACAAAAGGATCGGAGATCTTGAAAGCATGATGAACGATGCCGATAAAGATGGCGTTCCTGATTATCTTGACGTAGAAAACAATTCGATTGCAGGTGTTGCGGTTGATACCAAAGGAAGAATGGTCGACATCAACAAAAACGGCGTCCCTGATGAGTTAGAAAGCTTCCTGCAAAACAACTACGCATCTAAAGAAACCGTTACCCAGGCTGCCGCTACGGCGAATGAGGAAATGGTAAGAAAACTCATCAACGAAGGTTATGTAACGACGTATTTCGATACCAATAAAACCAAACCGACGAATGTTTCTACAGAAGGAATCGACTTTATGCTGACTTATCTGAGAAACAACCCGTCCGCTTCTATCGACATCATCGGTAATGCGGATGAAATCGGAAAATCTGCCTATAACGACAACCTTGCCGTTAAGCGTGGAGAAAGTGTTAAAGCGATCTTGGTTAAAGCCGGAATTAATGCTTCAAGGCTGAACGTAGTCTCTAAAGGAGAAGACACATCAGTAGATAAAGATTCAGACGGTGCGAGAAAACTGGTAAGAAGAGTCACTTTCAAAGTGAAATAATTAACAACGCATTCTTAATAAGTATAAAAATCCCCTGTCATCCGGCAGGGGATTTTTTTTATCTTTAAAAGAAAAAAATGGAAACCAGAGATGTTTTTATCAGAGATTTTCGCGGTGAAACTTTAGGGACAGTAACCGCTCAGTCTTCTTCCGAAGAAATTTTCCAGAACCAGACCCTGCGTCCGATCCTCAAACTCCAGAACGATCTTTTCCTCGCCGTTTTCGCCAACCAGATCAGCAAGCACAAGAATGATTTCTACAAGCTGTCGGTGGAAAAGAAACTGCATTATATTGAGAACGTCATCCAGAAAGACATCAAGTTCCGGAATTCGCTCAAAGGAATGGTCATCAGCCTGTTCAGCCTCGATGAATATGCCGAATACATCAGCAATTCCTCCAACCTGAACAAGCGCATGATGAACATGCTTATCGAGCGGCTCAAAAGCCAGGTACAGCTGTTCGAAATGCAGGAATAGCATGCCTTGACAATCCTGATTTCTTGACAAAACGATAACCAATCCTGCATTTTAAAGGATTATTTATCGTTTTGTTAATATATGGCAGTTATTACAGCCATAACAATAAATCTTAATTAAAAGTCCAGTAAAACCCCCAACTCTTGATTATTTTTATTATAATTGTTATATAAAAATAATTTGATGAAAGAAGAATATTTCAAGTGGTACTCACCCAATTTAAGCCGTGAAACTGAAATGCTCGTCTTTGGACACGCCGGTTATCCGGTCATCCTTTTCCCTACCTCGATGGGAAGTTACCATGAAAATAAGGATATGGGCCTGATCGAATCCGCACGCTGGTATATCGAGCAGGGACTGGTTCAGATATTCTGTCCGTCGAGCATTGACAAGGACAGTTTCTACAATAAGAAAATCCATCCGGTGCACCGCATCCAGAACCACGTCTGGTATGATAAGATGCTCTGCCATGAAATAGTGGAGCGCGTAAAAAGCAATACCGGTTCAGGGAAAGTCGCCGTTGCAGGCTGCAGTTTCGGCGGTTACCATGCGGCCAATTTCGCCTTCCGCCATCCGGGTTATGTGAGCCATATGTTTTCTATGGGCGGTGCCTTCAACATCAAAAACTTTATGGACGGTTTCCACAACGACGATGTGTTTTACAACAGTCCCGAAGATTATTTGTACGGGTTGAATGACCCCGAACTGTGGAATATGGATATCGTCCTCGGGACTTCCAATTGGGACATTTGCTTTGATGCCAATCTCGAACTGAGTAAGGTTTTAAGCGAAAGGAACATCAACCATTGGCTTGACGTACGCCAGGACCGCGAGCACGACTGGCCGGCCTGGAAAGAGATGTTCCCGCATTATTTGTCAAGAATTAAATTTTTCTAAAAATAGAATAGAATCGAGTAGTAAGTATTTAGAATCGAGATTATAAAAACATAGTGATATGAAAAAAATAGGGATTTTATTCGGAATGGAAGACACTTTCCCGCAGGCGTTTATCGACAGGGTCAATTCCAAAAACGAAAAGGGAATTATCGCCGAGGCGGTTTCTATAGATAAGGTGGTGCAGAATAAAGGCGGCGAATATGCCGTAATTATCGACAGGATTTCGCAGGATGTCCCGTTTTATCGCGCCTACTTAAAGAACGCGGCGCTCACGGGAACAAACGTAATCAACAACCCTTTCTGGTGGAGCGCTGACGATAAATTCTTCAACAATGCGCTTGCAGATACTTTGGGCGTTCCGTTGCCGAATACCGTGATTTTGCCTTCGGCCGAGCATCCGACTGATACGACTGCTAAATCGTTCCGCAACCTCAAATATCCGATGGACTGGGAATCGATATTCAGTTATATCGGATTTCCGGCTTATATGAAACCTTACGCCGGCGGTGGCTGGAAAAATGTTTACCGTTTGGAAAACGTAGAGGAGTTTTGGGAGAAGCACCGCGAAACCGGGCAGTTGGTGATGCTTTTGCAGGAAGAAATTGTCTTCACCGAATATTTCCGGGTCTATTGCCTTGGGCGCAAGGCCGTCAGGATTATGCAATACGAACCAAGAAATCCGCATCATTTGCGTTATGTGATCGATGGGCCGCCGATGCCGAAGAAATTACTGGATACGGTTAAGGATTACACTTTAAGGTTGTGCAACGGTTTGGGCTACGATTTCAATACGGTGGAGTTTGCAGTACGTGACGGAATTCCTTATGCGATTGATTTTGGAAATCCGGCCCCTGATGCCGAGCTGACTTCTGTTGGTACCGAGAATTTCGAATGGGTTGTGGAAGAATCCGCGAAAATGGCGATTGCTGCTGCCAAAAAACAAAAACCGGGACAGATGAACCTGACCTGGGGAACTTTTATGAAAGACGCTGTCGCTGCTATGAAATAATGTTGTTTACGGATTTAGCCCGGATGGCAATGGAATCCTTTTTGCCTGTCGAAAAATCCCTCGACTGCGCTCGGGATGACATGGCAAAAAGATTGCAATGGACAGCCGGATTAGCTTCCCAAAAAAAATAAATGATGAAAAAATTACCCGTTTTTACGCTCGGAGTTGAAGAAGAATACCAGATTATCGACCCGGAAACAAGGGATTTGCGTTCGCATTTGTCCAAGATTGTCGACGGTGCGAAAATCATTTTAAATGAGCAGGTCAAGGCCGAAATGCACCAGTCGGTTGTGGAAGTGGGAACCAACATCTGCAAAAGTGTCGCCGAAGCGAAAGAAGAAATCACTTTCCTGCGCCGCAAAATTGTAGAGCTTGCCGAGAAACAGAACCTTGTTGTTGGCGGCGCCGGAACGCATCCGTTCTCGCGTTGGCAGGACCAGCCGATCACCGACGATCCGCGTTACCACAATATCGTGAATGAGTTGCAGGATGCGGCGCGTTCCAACCTGATTTTCGGGATGCACTGCCATGTTGGGATTGAGAACCGCGAAATCGGGCTGCAACTGATGAACCAGGCGACTTATTTCTTGCCGCATATTTTTGCGCTGTCGACGAATTCCCCTTTTTGGGAAGGGCGCCAGACGGGTTACAAGTCTTTCCGTACGAAGGTTTTTGATAAATTTCCACGTACCGGTTTGCCCGAATATTTCGATTCGGTGGCTTCGTATGACAATTATCTCGAGACTTTGGTGAAGACGAATTGCATCGACAACCCGAAAAAAATCTGGTGGGATTTAAGGCTGCATCCGTTTTACGACACGATTGAATTCCGCATTTGCGATATGAGCCTAACCGTTGAGGAAACGATGTGTATTGTTGCTATTATCCAGGCGATTGTCGCAAAATTATACAAACTGACTTTACAGAATACCAGTTTCAATATTTACCGTTTGGCGTTGATCAAAGAGAATAAATTCCGCGCTGCGCGTTACGGCATCGACAACCACATGATCGATTTCGGTTTGCAGAAGGAAGTCGAAACCAAAGCGCTGATTCTGGAATTGCTTGATTTTGTCGATGATGTTGTTGATGAACTCGGCAGCCGCGACCAGATCAATTATGTCCATGAAATCATGAGAGCCGGGACAGGCGCCGACAAACAGCTTGCGATTTTTGAAAAAACCGGCGACCTGACGAAAGTTGTCGATTTCATCACCGGCGAATTCACCAAAGGTTTGTAATCATAAATTGATATATTTGTAACGCAAATTTAACCTACAGATACCTTGCAAATGAGTCAATACCCATTAAAACTCGCCATTCTCGATATGTACAACGGAGAGCCGAACCAAGGCATGCGCTGCATTATCGACATACTCGGGCGTTTCAACCATATATTGGAATTTAAGATTTTTGACGTCCGCGGAAAATCAGAATTCCCGGAAATCAACGCTTATGATATTTATATCTCTACGGGCGGACCCGGAAATCCGTTGATCGGAGACGGAAAATGGGACGTGAAATACTACGATTTCATTGATGCCCTGGTGAAATGGAATGAAGATAAAGAAGTCAAAAAACATGTTTTGTTTGTCTGCCATTCTTTCCAGATGGCGTGCAAACATTTCGGTTTGGCCGAAATCACGAAGCGCAACGATACTTCTTTTGGCGTGATGACAGTCCATAAAACACTGGCCGGCGGCGATGATCCGTTGCTTGAAAATTTATCCGATCCTTATTATGCGGTCGATTCACGCGATTACCAGGTTGTTCAGCCGAATCTAAAAGTCTTTTCCGATAAAGGCGCTACGATACTTTCATTGGAAAAAATCCGCGACCATGTGAAATATGAACGTGCGATTATGGCCGTTCGCTTTACCGATTATTTCGTCGGGACGCAATTTCACCCCGAAGCCGATCCGATCAGTTTTGTGGCCAATCTCAGGAATAAAGAAAGCCGGGAGAAAATTAAGGCTATGAAAGGCAAACGCAAATTCCGCGACATGCTTGAAGCCTTACTGGACGAAGAGAAAATCTATAAAACGAATGAGACTTTGATTCCGAATTTCCTCAGGATTGCCATAAACGACCTGATCATTACCAAAAAAATCCTTTCCAACTAAACGCTTTCCGAAATGATTCCGAAATACCGACAGTTATTCAACGACAGTTTCACTTCAGAAAAGTATGAGGAATTTCAGGACGACATCGCAGCGGATTTTGATTACAGGCCGACATTTCGCATCGCCGAAACGCCTTTCTTTATCTCAAAAGAACTTAAGGCGCAATTGCTTGAAGGCTGTGAAGATGTGATCAGGCTGATCAAACAGGACAATTTCAAAACGCTTACAGAAAAATCACTCGAACTCAATACGAAAGTGCCGAATGAAGACGCGCATACGACTTTCCTTGCGGTAGATTTCGGAATCTGTGAAGAAAACGGGAAGGTTATTCCGAAGCTGATTGAAGTGCAGGGATTTCCGTCGCTCTTCAATTATCAACATGTTTTATACGACAAATTCAAAAAGTACTATCCGTTTTTAGAGGAACTTACGCCATTTATCGGCGATATTTCATCTGAAGAATATCTGAAAATTATTGAAGACGCGATCTGCGGCGGTTATCCGAAAGAAAACGTCATCCTGCTCGAGATCGAACCCGAAAAACAAAATACCAAAATTGATTTTTACTACGCCAGACGTGATCTCGGAATCCCGATTGTTTGTGTCACGGATTTGATCAAAAAAAGAAACCAGCTTTTTTACCACAACGACAAAGGCAGCGAAATTCAGGTGAAACGAATCTACAACCGCGTGATTTTCGACGAGCTCGATGCGCGAACCGATTTAAATCTGAATTTCAGCTTCAAAGACAATCTCGATGTAGAATGGGCCGGGCATCCGAATTGGTTTTTTCGCATCAGCAAATTTATCTTACCGATGCTCAAAGGCCAATATTTTATCGAAACGACTTTGCTTTCCGATTTAAAGGAAATCCCCGAAGATCTGGAAAATTATGTATTGAAACCATTGTTTTCCTTCTCCGGAAGCGGCGTCATTTTTCATGTGAAGAAAGGAGATATTGAAGCCGTAACCGAAAAAGACCTTTATATTTTACAGAAAAAAGTCAACTACATTCCAATCGTACAATCGCCCGACGGAAAAGTCAAAGCCGAGGTCCGCGTGCTTTTCGTATGGAAGAAAAATGACGATTCCCCTACTCCGCTTTGCAATCTCGTGCGTTTGAGCCGCGGCGAAATGATCGGCGTCAAGTTTAATAAGGACAAAGATTGGGTTGGTGGAACGCTTGGTTTATTCGAAAGATAGATTTAACCGCAAAGTCCACGAAGTTTATCGCAAAGAAAAGCGCAAAGTTTCTAAATCTTAGTGAACTTTGCGCTTCTTTACTTTGTGGACTTTGCGGTTAAATCAATGCAGATTCTTCACTGCCGCCTGAGCCGCAACCGTCGCAAAATCACGAACCAGCCTGTCGGCATAATTATCGAGCAATTCCAAAACCTTTTCCTGCTTATCCGAATTGACGATCAGTCCGGCATGATATTCCAAAGGCACGCGGAAACAAACTTCATCGTCACTAAACGAAGACAAATCCGGGTTTTCAAATTTGGATAAGGTCAGCACAATTCCGGCATATTCCTTTTTTATTTTCGGCAGTTTGTATTTGGTTTCTTTTACAAGTGCGTCTTCAATTTTCGCCCATTCCGACCAAAGGTTTATTCCCGAAGCCGCAGCGATCATTTCAGCCAGGTGCGCACCGCCAACACGTGACGAAGTTTCAAGGAAATAGATTTTGCCGTCATCTTTGCATTTGATGTATTCCGAATGCGCGGCGCCATGTTTGAGTCCGAACCCTTTAATCACCTGCTCATTCACTTTCTTAATTGCCTTGTCGTCCTCCGAATCATATGGAATATTGGCGCTCCTGAAAATGCCGCCGCCCTGGGAAATTTCCATCGGCGTGGCAAGATATCGTGAAGTGATGCTGAAGATAATCTTCCCGTCCAATATCAAACTGTCGCAATGATACACATCGCCGGGACGGAATTGCTCCACCAAATACTTGAAACGGTTGTTGCCCATCTCATTGATATTGATCCACAGGCTTTCCTTGTCATATACTTTAATAATACCGTTTGCTGAGGCCTCGGAGCGCGGTTTCAAGACCCATGGCGGCGAAATCGTATCGGCAAATGTATTGATGTCATGGTCATTGAACAGCGAACAGAATTGCGGATTGGAAATGCCGCAGCTTTTTGCGCGCATGCGCATCGCCAGCTTGTCGCGGAAATAACGCCCGGTGGTTTGCCCCATTCCATCAATGCGCAGGTTCTCGCGCAGGTAGGTCGCCTTTTCCACATCGAAATCATCCAATGCGACTACGGCGTCGATCTGGTTGGATTTCATCAGGTTGCTTACACCAAGCAGCAAATGCTCGAGATTCCACTCGGTGTCCTGCCCTTCCATATAAAACACTTCGTCAATATGGTCAAACGGCCATGGTTTGTTTCGCAATTTTTCCGACGTAATCAGAAAAACCGTATTGCCCAGGTTTTTCAATGTGATCAGGAAATCGGAGCCTTTAAAATAGTTTGAAACGCATACGAAGGTTTTATTCTGGTTTTTCATAACTTAAAGATTTTCAATAAATTTAGTCAATAAATGCACACCGTAAGCGGTTGCGTGCTTGCTTTTTGCAAATTCATCGTCACCAAAAGCCACGCCTGCAATATCGAGATGCGCCCAGCCTTTGTGCTCTTTTGTAAAGAACTCGAGGAATTTTGCCGCACTGATGGCACCGGCAACGGGTTTTCCGCTGAAATTTTTGACGTCGGCGATATCGCTGTCGATATCGGGCTTATAAGCATCCCATAAAGGCAGCTGCCAAAGCCTTTCGCCAATGGCATCGCCGGATTGCTGCAGTTGTTTGGAAATATTGTCGTTGTTGGTGAACAGCGCGGCACATTCGTAACCAAATGTCCCAACGCTGCTTCCTGTTAATGTTGCAATGTCGACAATAATCTCAGGGTTGAAATTTTTAATCAGGTAAGAAAGCCCGTCGGCGAGAATCAAACGTCCTTCCGCATCTGTATCGATGATTTCAATCGAATGCCCGGAATAGCTTTGGATCACATCGCTCGGCAGGAACGATTTGGCATCGACCGAATTTTCGCAAGCCGGAACAATCGCAGTCACTTTCACAGGAAGCTTTAAATCGGCAATCAGCTGCATCGCGCCTAAAACCGCGGCGCCACCGGCCATATCGCATTTCATCTGCACCATTCCGGCCACTTTGATATTGAGTCCGCCCGTATCGAAAGTGATGCCTTTACCGACAAGTCCGACATGTTTCATCTTCGGACCCGGATTTTGCGGGACATAATTCATAATGATAAACTGCGGTTCGTTCTGGCTGCCTTTCCCGACAGAGAGAAAAGCATCGAGTCCTTTTTCGGTACAGCTTTCCCTGCCTAAAACTTCCACAGAAAACCCAAATTCCTTTCCGCTGATGGCGGCCCAGTTGGCCAGGTATTTCGGCGTTGCGAGATTTGGCGGCGAATCGACCAGATGAAAAACCTCGAGCTGCGCCATAGCAATCTTAATCGCCTTTTCAGCAGCTTCGGAAAAATCCTTTTTGGAAAGCAGGCTTAATGTAAAATCGGTAGCGGCAAAAGGATGCGCTTCCGGTTTTTTAAAATGCCCTAAATTATAAGTACCCAATGAGAGTCCGGAAACGGCAGCCTCAACCTGCAAAGCCGTAAATTCTTCAGGAATAATGAGAACACTGCTGTTTGCCAAAACATCTTTTTGCTTTGCAGAAATCCTGCGGAAGATGGTCTTGAGCGATTTGTAATCGACCGTCGTCCCAAGTCCGATAAACACATGGGTGCAATCGTATTTCTCGACGAGGTAATGTGTGTCTTTTTTCCCATAAAACACTTTAGATGGCACGGAAACGCCGTGAAACTCGATCGGCACAAGGCTTTTGGAATTGGTTTCAAACACCGGGATCAGTATTGTTCCGGTATAGCCTTCGAGATTTTTTATATTCTGTGTTTTCATTTAATTGTCTTTAGTGTTGAAAAACAGCCATTCGATGGCCTTCGGGAATTCGTCGCTCCAATACGTCTCATTGTGCTTTCCTTCCATATTGATGCTGAGCTTAATTTTCATCTTATCGGAAACGAACTCGTTCTTGAGCATGTTCTTTTTGAATTTCCTGACATGCTCGATCATTGTTGCGCTTTCATCGCCGCCCGCATACAGGTAAATCTTAGTGTCGGAAGGTTCGCCGGAATCAATTCCGGTGAAATCCATTTTGGGGACAACCCAGAGCGATGGAGAGAAAATCATCAGTTTGCCATAGACTTCCGGATACATGAGTCCGCTGAAAATGCTCACGAGTCCGCCCATCGAACTCCCTCCGATTCCGGTAAATTCGCGTTCGGTTTTGGTGCGGAATTTCTTATCCACAAAGGGTTTCAAAGTATCCGTTATAAAGCGGATGTATTTTTTTCCCTGTCCGGTTCCGAGGACGGTTTTGCCAACATTATATTCCTTGATGCGGTCTTTTTCGGCATGCTCGATCGCGATGATGATAATCTTCCCGATTTTATATTCCGACATCACCGCGAGTTTCTTATCGATTTCCCAATTGCCGTATTTTGCCTGTTCGTTGAACAGGTTCTGCGCATCCTGCAGGTATAGCACCGGATAATGTTCTTTCGAACTGTCGTAATCGTAAGGCAGTAATGCCCAGATTTTCCGCTTCTTGTTGAGCTGCGGCATTTCAAAATCCTCAGAGATCAGGTGAATCTGCGGCAGGAAATTGGGCTTGAACGGCAGCCAGTTTTTCCGCCAGCGGTCGACATGTTCTTTCCGAACGCCTTTGTGTTCTTGGCAGGAGCGGTTTTCGGTGCGGTTTCCGTATTTGTCGATTTCGACTTCACTCCAATCGCCTTTGGTAAACTTATAAAGCAATTCGTCGGGATAGGCGAAATCATGCGGGAATTTGAAATGGTACAGGCCGTCTTCGATACGTTCCATAACGAAATTGCGGTCCTGCGTATGCCAGTTGTTGAAATTTCCAGAAATGTAAACCGGCCTCGCATCGTCATCGTCGGTGGTGAGCACAATATTGAGCTGCGGTTCGGTCAGATATTCATCAATATCTGGTATAATCGTATTCTTTTGGGAGTTCATAGAATAAAAAGCGGATTGTTTATGGTGAGTAAATATAGCTTTTTGGTTTTTGAAAAAAAAGGAAAGTCGGCCGCAATGTCGCCGATTTAAGGATTTTCCGAAAACGCCGCGCTTTTATTGAAAATAACGGAAAATTACAACGGAAACAGAATGCTTACGGCAGTTCCGGCCTGTGCGACGCTTTCGATTTTAATCTCAATCTGCAGCAAATCGCAAAGGCGTTTCACAATCGACAAACCGAGTCCGGTTCCTTTAATGGCCGGATGTACGGTTGCCTGCGAGCGGTAGAATTGTTCGTAAATCTTGCTCAGGTCTTCTTCCGGAATGCCGATGCCATTGTCAATGATCTCGCATAAAACCGATTCATTTTTCTTAGAAAGTACAATCTGGATTTTACCGCCTGTCTTGGAATATTTCAGTGCATTCGACAATAGGTTCTCAATGATTATCGAAACCAGGTAGGCGTCTGAATTGATATGGAAATGTTCCTCAAATTTAAAATCGATGGCGATATTGCGGCTTTCGATCTCTGATGAAAAGCGCTCCAACGACTTCAGGATAATTTCATCAAGCTCGATCTGACCGTTATCGATTACGATTTTATGGTTCTCGAACCGGGCGAGCAAAAGCAACTGGTCTACCAGATTATTGAGGCGGTCGACTTCGCTGATGCAGTATTTTATCTTTTCCTCATATTCCTGTTTTTCACGCGGTTTCCGTATCAGGACCTCGAGCGTCCCTTTGACAACAGCTAACGGTGTGCGTAGTTCGTGTGAAGCGTCTGACGTAAATTGTTTTTCACGGGCGATGGCATTTTCAATCCGATTCAGCAAATCATTGATCGTTTTGGAAAGCACATAGAGTTCGTCCCTGTTCTGCGGCAGTTTGATCCGTGATTTTAGATTCTCGCGCGTGATGGCGCTGGCGGTTTCCGTAATGGCGATAATTGGCCTGATGTTCCTTCCGGCGATAAAACGCGCGGTAAAAAAAAGCAGCAGCAAAATAATCGGATAGGAAATCCACAGCACCTGGCCCAGGTTCCTGAGTACAAGATTTGCCTCTTCGAGCGACATAGCGATAATGATATAGCCTGCAGTTTTTCCTTTGTGCAATACCGGAAACTGTGTCTGCCTGATCGATTTCCCGGCCAGTTTGGCATTGAAAGCCTTGAATGCCTGTTCATTTCCGTGCAGTTCGAGGTCGAGGTCTTTCAGGTTCGGTGATTTGTCGACGAGCTTTTTATCGCCATCCAGAATCTGCACGAAAACCGGATTCACATTCAGAGTGTTGTGTTCCTGTTCACGCCATTCCTCGACATCTATAAGTTGGACGTGGTCGTTTGTTATTTTGATTTCACTCAAATGGTCATTCACTTCAATCGCAATATCATTATCAACATGTGAATAAACAGTATACGAAACAATGTTGTAAATGATCACAAAAACAAACAGCACCAATAAAGCAGTGCTGAAAAGGTAGTTGAAAGCGATCCTGTTTTTAAATGATATTTGCTGCATACTCTAATCTAAATCATTAGCAATGTAGCCAATTCCGCGGATGGTCTTGATAAAATCCTGTTCTTTTTTGAGGTTGAGCTTTTTTCGCAATGAATTGATGAACACATCGATGACACCGGTATCGTATTCAAAATGGATATTCCAGACATCTTCGATAATCTGGTTGCGGGTGCAGACTTTCCCTTTGTTTTCCATCAGGTATTCCAATAGCGAAAATTCCTTTTGCGTGAGCAGTACCTCGATGCCGTTGTTGAAAACCTGGTGCGATTTTTTGCTGAGTTTTATCGTACCGAGTTGCAGTTCGGTGTCTTCGCTTTCGAAATTGCGGAACTGGACTTTCATCCGCTCCAGAAGTTCCTCAAAACTGAACGGTTTCTTGATGTAATCATTCGCGCCTGCCTTTAATCCGGTAATGGTTTCGGAAATGGTATCTTTTGCGGTAAGGAAAATAATAGGTGTGGTTTTGTCCCTTTTCCGGAATTCGGTGCAGACTTCAAGGCCGGTCATTTTCGGGAGCATCCAGTCGAGCAGCAATAGATCGAACACCATATTCTGGGCGAGTTTCAGGCCTTCCTTACCATCGACGGCGATTGTCACCTGATAGTTCTCTTCTTCCAGACCCTGCTTTAAGAATTGGGAAATGCCCGGTTCGTCCTCAACTATCAATATTTTCACTTAACTTCGTTTTATGGATTGCAGTTTGGCAACATATTCTTTGGGCGATTCGTCGTTGTAGGCGCCAATCTGTCCTAAAACTTTCGCATTCTTATTGATGATGACGACCAAGGGAAAAAATCCGTCTTTGTTGTATTTCTCTACAATCAGCAGGTTTTCTTCGATGTTATCTGCCGTACCGGAATTGAAATCCTGTTTGACGAGCACGAAATTCTCTTTGGCATACGACCTGAATTCATCCGACTGCAATACATTATGGTCGAGTTTTGCACAGCTTTCGCAGTTTTCGGCGACCGAAAAGAACAGCAGCACTTCTTTCCCTGAAACCGAAGCTTCCTTAAAGGCTGCGTTGAGATTGTTTTTCCATTCCTGAGAATAGCCAATTACGCTGTTGGTCAGTAGTAGCAATACGATAGTAGTGTTTTTCATAGCGGTGAATTTCCGTATAAAAATATCAATAATATTTGATTTTAATTCTAAAGGGAATTATTTTTTTGGGCTTTCCTGAAAATAAAAATAATAGCACTGAGCATGCCAAGAATAATTGCTGTTGCCATGGCATTACCCAGGTTTAGCCCTTCGGGTTTTGTCATGAAATCCCCTGTAGTTGCGCCTATCGGATGAATGATTACAATTGCTGCCCAATAGCAGATTTCTTTTGAAACACTTGTGAATTGGGAGACAAAACCGATGATTGACAATAAGGAAAGCAATAGCACAGTTGTGCCTGCAAAACCAAGTGGTGTTCCATTGGCAATCAAATCGCCAAAAGCTGTTCCAAAGATGCTCGAAAATAGCAGTGCCAGCCAATAAAACAATTCGGTTTTACTGTCAAGTGTAGCATTGATAATTTGGGTTTCCTTACGCTTCTTCAATAGGATGAAAACAGAAATAAGCAGCATTGCCACCAGTACACAGGTTATTCCGTAACCAAACTGTAATGTTCTCGAAAAAAAATCAGAAATTGTTGTCCCTGATGTGCTTGCTAGGCTAATTAAAAGCCAGTAAACAAAAGGCTGTTGCCCTTTTGAAAGTAATGCTTTGCCCAAAACCAGTAAGAAAAGCCCTAACAGAATTAAAGTACTCATGCCGTATCCAACGTCAAAAGTCATCGATAACAGGTCCGCAGCCGTTTCACCAATTATTGTGACACTGATGAGCAGGTACCAATAATAAATATTTATTGTCGGAAGCGTTTTCAATAAAGTTCTTTTATTATCGACAGATTATTTAAGCAGCTTGTTTGTAAAAAGATAATCGGCGGTCTGGTACCAAGAAATCGTCTCTTCAAGGAAGTTTCCGTCCATTGGCAAAGGTGTCAGGCTGTTGTCGGCTTTGTTCCAATCGTAGAAATTCTGTTTCTTCTGATCGGATAAGATCATGGTTTTACTGCCTTTCATCAATACGAGTTTGCGGTAGGTTCCGGTAAAGGCACGCTCTTCAAATTCGGGACTGAGTACATTCCTGCCAAAGAAATCCGATTCGTAATTCCAGTGAAACAAAGCAAACAGCGTCGGGAAAATATCAATCTGAGAGCACTGTTTAACCAATTTCTGATTCTGCCCTTCAGGGAAATTTACGATGAAAGCCGGAATGTGATAATTCGCCACATCAATTTCGTCTTTTCCCGCGCTGCTTGCACAATGGTCGGCCACGATTACAAAAACGGTGTTCTTAAACCAAGGCTTCTTTTTGGCCTTTTCGAACAGCTGGTGCAAGGCAAAATCGGTATACTGAACCGCTCCTTCCCTGCTCATCCCGGATGGAATGATGACTTTATTCGGCGGATACGTATATGGTTTGTGGTTGGAAGTAGTCATCACAAAATTCAGGAAAGGCTCATTCCTGCTGTAATGCGCGTCGGCGACCTGGAGCATTTTGTTGAAAATATCCTCGTCACAGATGCCCCAGGCGTTTTCGAAAGTCACTTCCTTATCGGAAATATTGTGGCGCTTCATCTTGATGTCGTCACTCAGTACACTTCCCCTGCCGCGGTCGTAGATATTAAAGCCATTCCCACCGAAATAACTGTTCATATTGTCAAAATAACCGTCGCCGCCATAAAAGAAATTGCAGGTGTAATCACGGTTCCTGAAGACATTTGAAATCGTATACAGGTTGTGGTTTTCGGGGCGCTTCACGATGCTTTGCCCCGGTGTTGGCGGGATGCATAAGGTTGTGGCTTCCATACCGCGGACGGTGCGTGTCCCCGTGGCGTAAAGGTTATTAAAAAAGATGCTTTTCTGCGCCAGGCTGTCTAAGAAAGGCGTGATATTCTGTTGGTTTCCGAATTCGCGCATAAAGCTTCCGCTAAGGCTTTCGACCAGAATAAAGACGACATTCTTCTTTTCTTCTGAAGGCAGGCTGTCGGTAATTTTCCTGTGGATGGAATACAATTTCGGGCTAAATTCGGCGTTCTTTTCCGCCAACCTGTTCTGTACGATCCTGAAAGACATGATGTCGTCGGTGGAAGAATAAAACTCCTTGTACTTCATCTGGTTATTCCGGAATGCTGCAAAAAAGGAATAGATGCCCGATTTTGAGATTTCAGAATTGTAGCGGTTTGGAGACCATTCGGCATTCACATTTTTCACGAATAGGCCAAAAAATAAAGCGATTGCAACAACCGACCCCAATATTACCAGACGGTCTTTGAGTGTTGCCAAACCTGAAAATGTCTTTTGAAAGATCTTGCATTTGTAAAACAGCAACAGTATCAGCAGCGAAATGATAGCAATGCCGCCGATCAGAAACGGCAAAGGATACGATTGCTCGATGTTGGCAACCACTTCATGCGTATAGATCAGGTAATCGACCGCGATAAAGTTGAAACGGTTTTTAAATTCGTCCCAAAAAGTGATTTCGGCAAAAAAAGTAAAGACAAGGATAAATAGCCCAAGTGAGGTGAAAAACCAAATGAATATTTTGTCTATCCATGATCCTATAAATTTGTTGGGAACGATCAGGTAATAGAGTGCGGATGGAATCAGCAGGAAACTGATCGTGCCGATATCAAAGAAAAGACCGACCCCGATTGTCCGCACAAAATCGATAATATTCCACGACACTTCGCCTTTCTGCCAAATAAAAAATACGATGCGGAGCAGGAATGAAATGATAAGGAACCAGGCCGTAAAGGAAAAAAACAACGAATACCTATTTGAAAAATGGAGCTTTTTGAACATTGAAATAATTTTCAACAAAAGTCAAAAATCATCCAAAATTCGCGCTTAAGGTTAACTTAAAAGCGACTTAAGATTTGCTTAAGAACTAGAGCATGCCGTTGTATTTCCTCAGAAACCACTCGGAAGATAAGGCCGCAGCGATTATAATAAGCAACCAAACCCAGTCGACCAACGGGATTTTCCTCACGACCGCTTTTTGCACCGCTTTGTAGTTTTCGTTTTCGAGCAACGATTTCACTAAAGTCTCCACCTGGTTCGGCATAAAAACCTTGCCCTGTGTCTGCATGGCGAGTTGGTTCAGTTTATTGAGATCCGGGTTTACGAATTGCTTTTCGATGTCGAAATCGAGAATCTCGAAATAGCCGTTATAGGTGGTTTTGGAATTGAGTTCTTTTACCGCAAAATTGTACTGTCCCGCCGGAAGCCCGTCAAGGTTCACCTTATAGGAATTATTGGCTTTGAGCAGGTCGTAATTCTTAGTCTGTTTCGTATTCCTATTCGTCACCGAAATCGTCAGTCTGGCTTTCTCGTCAAATTCATAATTCTTGTTGAAATACTGCGCGTTGATCTCGATCGCTTCGCCCGAATTGTAAAAGCTCTCATGGTTTACGACCAAAGATTTCCGGGCATTATTCGAAGCCAGAAACTGGATGATCTTATCGGTAAAGACATCAAATTTTTCAAAAGACTTATTGTCGATGTGGCTTTGCAGCCGCCATTTCCAGATATTTTCCCCTAAGAGGAATGCCGAACGCTTGCCCTGGTTTTCCGCAAAAGCCAGCAACGGCGCATTGGTCGCAATATTCCTGATCTTTGAAGACAGCAAAACATCCACATTGCCGTTTGCGGTTACTGTCCCGAATGCGTTTTGCAGCGGCGGAAAGCTTTCAAAACCGATATCATCGGTGGCGAAAAGATTGAATTGCGTATTGAATCCGGCGATATAATCTTCGGTCTGCGAGCTCATCCTGAAAACGAGATTGCCCTGGTTCATATTCAGGAACTGGAAATCGGTGTCGTTGCCGGTAATGATAAATGTGTTGACGCCGGCGTTTTTATTGGTGTCGAAAATCGATTTGAAATCAGAATCTGGTTGGTACAGAATCAAAACATTATAATCGGATAACGATTTGATTTCCTTAGGCTTGACAATCGTTACCTTTCGCTGTGGATTGGTTTCGATAGCACGTTTCAACGCACCAATATCGGGATGGTTTATCGAAGAGACGATGGCAATTTCCGAACGCTGGTCGATCACTTCAACTGCGAAATTCTTGAGGTTGTTGTAATTGTTCTTCTCCGTTTCTTTCGATTTTAACGCGGCGCGGAAAACCTGCAATCCGGTTTTGTCTGCAGGCAAAAGCACGCTGATGATGGCGGATTTTTTGGAAGGAGAAAAGGCGACCGGCTGCTTATTATAAACGGTATTTCCCTGGGAAATGCTGAAATCGGCGGTAATGCTTTTGTTGCCGGAATATTGCAGGAAAACTTCCACCGGGAATTTATTCTTATGGAAAGCGTACTTGTTGACATTGAGCTGGCTGATCTTTAAATCGAGGAAAGTCGTCGTATCGCCTACCACCAAAGGATAAACCTTATTGTTTGGGTCGAAACCGTAAACATAATCGTTTCCTGAAGTCTGGTTTCCGTCGGAAATCAAAACTGTCGGGAAAGTCTTGTTCTTGTTGAGACTTTTTAGATTTTTGGCAACGATATCAATATTGGTCTGCCTTCCTTTGAAATCGAAGGTTTCTGAAGGCTCGAATTCGGAGTCGAATTTATAGGGCTGGATTTCAAATTTTTCCTGCAGCTGTTTGTTTTGGGAAAGTTTTTGGAACAAGTCGAGTGCGGTTTGATTTGCTTTTAAATCGGCTATCGAAGCGGAATTGTCGACCACAATCGGCAACGGCGTTTTCTGGATTTCGAAAGTGCTTCTTGAAATAACCGGGTTGATCAGCAGCAAAAGGATCCCGAAAATGGAAATAAAACGCAACAAAGCCAGGTACAAGTTCACTTTCGACTTGGTACTGGCATTGCTTCGCCAGTTTGCGCCTTGCACCCGGGTATAGAAATATTGAAAAAATGACAGACCGCCTGCTATGATTAGCGAAAGGATTAATAACAGGATTGTATTTGTTGTCATTTAGATAATTGTGGTTAGAAATTCGGTTGCCTAGCCCGGATAACAGTGGAAATCCTTTTTGACGTCAGTTCGAGTTCGCCTGCAAGACGAGTATCGAGAACACGGCAAAAAGATTGCAGCGGATAGCCGGAAATAGCTCCTTAAAAAATGTTGAACGCTGAATAACGAACAACGAATTTTGAAGTTAAGTCAGCATGCCGCCATCTACGTTCATCACCTGTCCGGTTACATAAGCGCTTAAATCGGAAGCCAGGAAAAGACACGCGTTTGCCACATCTTCAGTAGTTCCGCCGCGTTTGAGCGGAATGCTTTCGCGCCAACCCTGAACGACATCCTCATTTAATTTCCCGGTCATTTCGGTTTCGATAAATCCGGGCGCAATCGCGTTGCAGCGGATGTTCCTGGAGCCGAGTTCGAGTGCGACTGATTTTGTGAATCCGATCACCCCGGCCTTTGAAGCGGCATAGTTTGCCTGACCCGCATTGCCCTTCACTCCTACTACAGAGCTCATGTTGATGATCGAGCCCGAGCGGTTTTTGAGCATGGTTTTCTGGACGGCCTTGGTCATGTTAAAAACCGATTTGAGGTTGACGTCGATGACCTTGTCGAAATCTTCTTCAGACATTCTCATTAGAAGGTTGTCTTTGGTAATTCCGGCGTTGTTGATGAGTATGTCTATGGTACCGAATTCGGCGAGCACATCGTCTACGAGTTTGTGCGCTTCGTTGAAATCGGCGGCGTTGGATTGGTACCCTTTGGCTTTAATTCCCATTGCGTTGAGTTCGTTCTCGAGCGCCATGGCCGATTCGACTGATGAACTGTAAGTAAAGGCAACATTGGCACCGTGTTTGGCAAAAACTTCGGCGATTCCGCGTCCGATTCCGCGACTTGCACCGGTAATAATGGCCACTTTTCCTTCTAAAAATTTCATATTTAGTTAGTTTGTTAAATTATCTACATTTGAAGTTTCAAATATAACAATAAATGTGGGGTGAAAAAAAACAAGCCGTTTAAACTTTCTTAATTTTTAAGGGCGTAAAATTGCCAAACAATCAATAAAATGTATGGAAGACCATTCGCGTGATTTTGAGGCTATTTATGCCGGCTATGGAAAGATGGCCTACAATGTCGCGCTCCATTATCTGCAGAATATTGAGGATGCGGAGGAAATTACGCAGGATGTTTTTGTGCAGGTCTATCATTCGATGCACCAATTCCGCGAGCAGTCGGCTTTGAAAACCTGGATTTACCGGATTACGATCAACAAATGCATCGATTTCACCAAGCACAAGAACAGCCTGAAGCGTCGGTTTGTCTTTGGCAAAAGGCCAGATGAATCTGTGCTGCACAACATTTCCGATTTTGAGCATCCCGGGATCTTACTCGAAAATAAGGAAAACGCCGCGATTCTTTTCGGCGTCATCAATACATTGCCTGAAAACCAGAAAACCGCTTTCCTCCTTTCGAAGGTCGATCATCTCAGCAATCCCGAAATCAGTGCGATTATGGAACTCAGTATTTCGGCTGTCGAATCGCTGGTTTTCAGGGCGAAAGCCAGCCTTCAGGAAAAATTAGCAAAAAAATTCACAGCGTACCGCAAGAAAAAATAATAACTATCGTCTAAGCAATTATGGATCCCGAACAATTCATCACCAAAATCTTAAACAGCACCAACGGAATGTCGCAGGCCACGCCTGATGCCAAACTGTTTGGTAAAATCCAGCAACGCATTTTCATCCAACAGCAGTTTTCAAAAAGACAGATTTTGCTGATTGCAGCGTCTTTTGTAGTGTTGGTTGCAGTCAACCTGAGTGTTTTCAAATCAAAGTCGGCTTCTGAAAATAAAACCACCGCCATCGCCTTTTCCATCAGTAAATCGAATCAATTGTATTAATCATGGAAAAGACAAAAATTTTAACGCTGTGCGTGATCGGGCTTTTCCTGCTCAACTTTTCGATTATTGCCTTTATGTTTTTCAACAGACCCGGAAATCATCCCGGACATGGAGAAAGGCCAAGGGAAATTGTGATTGAAAGGCTGCATTTTGACGCCGGACAGCAGCGCCAATACGATGAACTGATTGCTTACGACCGCAGCCAGGTGACCGGCCTCGAAGATAAAATCCGCCAGGTAAAAAATAAGTTATACGAACAATTGCAGCAGCCCGTTGCCGATAAAAAAATAAAAGACAGCCTCATTGCCGTTTTGGCGCATTACCAGATTGACGTGGAACAGACGCATTTTGAACATTTCCAACACATTAAAAAATTATGCAGAAAGGATCAGTTGGCCGATTTCAATCAAATGACTGCCGAGCTTTCACAGATTTTTTCGCATCCGCCACCACCGGGAAGATAACCAAACCGTAAACCAAACAAACACCATATGAATTTCAAACTGATTGCCACGTTAACTCTTTTTATCCCATTGCTTTCCTGCAATGACGACAGCGACGAATATGTTGCGTTGGTCAATTATCCCGCTGTGACTGAAGCTTTTGGCGACAAGATCGACCTGAACCATCTGGATAATTACGCCAACCAGTTCGTGCCGGGCTATATTACCCGCGACAATTCCGACGGAAATGCCATAACCGACAGGGGTGCGACTTTAGGCCGGGTTTTGTTTTACGACAAGAATTTATCTTCAAACAATACGATTTCGTGTTCCACCTGTCACATCCAGGCCCATGCGTTTGGCGATTCCGGAATCACCAGCAACGGCGTAAACGGCGCTTCCGCAAGGCATTCGATGCGACTGGTGAATGCCCGTTACGGAAACGAGAGGAAATTCTTTTGGGACAAACGCGCGGCGACACTCGAAATCCAGACGACGCAACCGATCCAGAACCATACGGAAATGGGCTATAGCGGAGAAAATGGCGATGATGGTATTAACGTCCTGATTGCCAAATTGCAGAATATCGGCTATTACCAGAACCTGTTTGAATTTGTTTATGGCGATTCAAACATCACCGAAGCGCGCATCCAGAATGCACTTGCGCAGTTTGTGAGAAGCATCACTTCTTTCGATTCTAAATATGATTTCGGGCGCTCTTTGGTTGCTGATGGCAATATGCCTTTTCCCAATTTCACCATGCAGGAAAACGACGGGAAACACCTTTTTGAATCACCGCCTTTTTTTGACGTGCATGCGAACCGGACCGGTGGCGGCGTTGGTTGCGCGATTTGCCATGAAGCACCGGAATTTGATATCGATCCGAATTCGAGAAATAACGGGATTATCGGATCAATCGGCCATCCGGATGTCCTTGAAATCAATAACACCCGTGCGCCGTCACTGCGCGATATCATGAAAGCCGATGGCACTTTAAACGGGCCTTTGATGCACACGGGCGAATTCAGCACCATTGAAGAAGTGTTCAACCATTATAACAATATCACCATTGCGGCCGGAAATACGAATCTCGATCACAGGCTTGTTCCCGTAATCGGCATTCCGCAGCATCTGAATTTAACGCCCGCGGAAATCAATGCGCTGAAAGCATTCCTGAAAACCATTGGCGGAACAAATGTCTATTCCGATCCGAAATGGTCAAATCCTTTTTAAATAAAAAAAGCGCTGTCGATTAAACAGCGCTTTTTTTTATTTGAGGTTTTCGAAGTCCTTATCTTTAAGATTGTAGGTGATCGCCGCATAATTCCGGTAAATCACATCGCCGGTTTTGGCATTTACAACTTCCGTCAGTTTGGAAGCGATCACGCGTGTGTATTTGAAATAATAAAAATCTTCACCTGCCAGAATTTTCTGGCTTATGGCTTCCTGTGAAAGGATCTCGTATTTTGATTTGTATTTGTCCAGCAGTTCCTTCATTTTCTTTTCATCGCGTATTTCTTCTTTTCCGCTCATCGACCCGAATTCAGAAGTCACATAATCCGGAAGCAACAGCGTGGCTTTCTTCAATTCTTTTATTTCCGGTTTTTTATCGCTGCCATACATCCAATACACCTTTCCGGCATTGATGGTGTTGTTTAGCCTTTGGAAATCATTTTTGACAAATCCGGGCTCGAAATTGTTCAACGCTTTATTGTCGAAGATGAATTTATAGACCTCGTGTATTTTTTCCGGGCCCGGACTTGAAAATATAAGCCTTACGGTCGGGTTCAGTTTTTTCTTTACATCGTTAAAATACTTGTTGCTGAGCTGAAGCGGAATGCTGGCGAAATTGATCTTGTTGTCGTCGACAAGGTCAAGGTATTTCGATTCATTGTCTATTACCTTGTCGATTTTCTTAACCATCTTTTCATTTTCCAACATAAACACGTCAAAGTACGTTTTGGTATAGAAGATATTGTTGTCTGATATGATATCCATTCTGAGCCATACGAAAGAAAAGGCATCGGTCAGGTAATTTTTGATATTGAATTCGGCAGCCGTCACCACTTTATAGTTCGACGCTGTCCAATTATCTTTTAAAATTGCCTCATAAGACTCTTTCGTAAAAGTAGACGGAACTACAAAAATGGTCGTTGACGCTTTGAATCTTTCCTTTATGCCTTTCTTGAATTCTGCGGGTGGGCCGACGTGTGATTTGCTAAAAGACAATTGGGCATAATTGGTTGTTGCGAAAGTAAGTGCGAGCAACAGTAGTAATTTTTTCATGTCGATTTGTTAGGTTTGCGCCAAATATAAAAAAACGCCGATTAATGTCGGCGTTTTAATTATAAAAATTCAGTTTTTTGTGATGGGAATCTAGAAAGCTACATTCCATTTAGGCAATTTTCCCGATTCGTCGAGATATTTCTGCAGGATCAATCCTTCTACATAAGTTGGGATGAATTTGTTTTTCGCATTGAAAGTCTCGTACCAATATACTTCCAGCGTTTCTATCTTTTCGAGTTTCATCTGTGCCGGCCAGGAATATTTCCGTCCGGTTTTGGCAAATTGATGGCCGTTGACGATTTTGTCATAAAGTCCGCCGTTCTTGCTTTTAAGCGTCCCGTCGTTTTGGATAGTTCCGGTAGAACCAACCATAATCAGTTCTTTCTCTTCACCGTTTACGGTGTAGACCAGAAAGACGCCGCTTCCGTTTTCCGGTGCGTTACAGGCGGTTTCAAGGTTGTCTTCTACTTCAAATCTGAAGGAATTATTGGTTTTGAATTTCGTTAATTCTTTGTACATGTGTTCTTGTTTGTATTTAAAAAAATGCCCCGCGAAAATCGCAGGGCTATTTAAGCAATGGATTTGTATCTCTAATTTTTGGCAAATTTAGCGTTTGTAGTTCCTTTATCCGAATTTATTTTGATAAAATAATTTCCGGTCGTTAAAGAAGACACGTCGACTTTGGAAACTTGCTGTGCATTTGGGATGGCAATTACGAGTTGGCCCAAGGTGTTATAGATGCTGATTGATGATATTTCGAGGTTGGATTTCTTTTGGATGTTCAGATCATTCGAAACGGGATTCGGATATAATTCAATTTCATTAAAATTTCTAAAGGTTTCGTTGCCTAACACACAGACAGCATCGACAATACAATTTGTATAATTATAGCTGTCTGCAATACTTTGAACAGAACTAATCTGGCTTTCATCTGAACAGATATATCCCAGATTAGGGTTGCCGTCAAAATATAAACTAGCTTCAATACTTCCATTTTTAAGGTACAGGCTTGATAATAGATTAAAGGAACTATCCAGATATTCTAAATGCGGACAAGCACTTAAATCCAATGTCGAGAGCTGATTGTATCCGCACGCTAATGCCTGTAGATTTTCGGATTCTTTTTCGTATATATTAAATAAATCAGGCTCTTAATTTTTTCGTAAAAAAATGCCCCACAATCGTGAGGCATTTAAAATATAATTTCCCGGAATCAATTATCCCATAATCTCTTTTACTTTCTTTCCGATCTCTGCCGGAGAATCCACCACGTGAATCCCGCATTCCCTCATAATCCTTTTCTTCGCTTCTGCTGTATCGTCTGCGCCGCCAACAATCGCACCTGCGTGGCCCATTGTTCTTCCTTTCGGGGCGGTTTCACCTGCGATAAATCCGATCACCGGTTTGCGGTTCCCATCGGCTTTGATCCATTTGGCTGCGTCGGCTTCCAGTTGGCCACCGATTTCGCCGATCATCACGATGCATTTAGTTTCAGGGTCGTTCATCAACAATTCAACTGCCGCTTTGGTTGTGGTCCCGATAATCGGGTCGCCGCCAATTCCGATCGCTGTGGTGATTCCCATGCCTTGTTTTACAACCTGGTCCGCTGCTTCATACGTTAAGGTACCTGATTTGGAAACGATTCCAACTGTCCCTTTTTTGAAGACGAAGCCCGGCATGATCCCAACTTTCGCTTCACCCGGAGTGATCACACCCGGACAGTTTGGCCCGATCAGCGTGCAGTTTCTTCCTTTGATGTATTCATTGGCTTTGATCATATCGGCAACCGGAATGCCTTCTGTGATGGTGATGATGACTTTGATTCCGGCATCGGCCGCTTCCATAATCGCATCGGCAGCAAAAGCCGGCGGTACGAAAATAATGGTTGTATCGGCACCTGCCTGTTCAACGGCATCCTTTACAGTGTTGAAAACCGGGCGCTCCAAATGGATCGTTCCGCCTTTTCCGGGAGTAACGCCACCAACGACATTCGTTCCGTATTCAATCATCTGCGAAGCGTGGAAAGTTCCTTCGCTTCCTGTAAAACCCTGAACAATTATTTTAGAATCTTTATTCACTAAAACACTCATGATATATTTTTTAGGTGGTTTTTAAAATTTGCCTTGCAAAAGTAAGGTTTTGAAACTGACTTTTAAAGTTTTTTGCTCAAAATAATTTACGACAACTGGCTCATCTGGAACCCGCGGAAAAGCTTCTCGTCCTTGAGTTCCCAGATCACAAAAAAGTGCGCCAGCAGCATTTCTTCGCGCGGATTCTCAACGGTTTTGATGAAATGGGAATAGCGCACGGCTACCTGGTTTCCATCCTGCAAAAGATGGCTCATGCGCACTTTCGAACGCACATAAGCGCGGCCCAATTCACCCGCCATCGCAACAATCTCATCGCGTTTGAGCTGGATGAAACCCTTGCTGCTGTTCCAGTCGAGGACCACTTCTGGGTGTAAATATTCTTTCATGATTTCGCTGTTGATCAGCGCATCAGATTTGTAAAAATTCTGTACAAATTTTTTAGCCGACATCTTACTTTAGTTTGTTTAGTATTTCGGGAATCCTTTTGATATTCGCCAGTTGCTTGAGCTTTTCACGCGATTCTTCAATCGGTGTCCCGAAATAGGATTTTCCGCCTTCAACCGATTTGGTCACGCCGGTCTGTCCCATAATCACCGCCTTCGCGCCAATGGTAATGCCGCTGGTGGTTCCGACCTGTCCCCAAAGTGTCACTTCGTCCTCAATGATGACGCAGCCTGCGATTCCGGTTTGGGAAGCGATGAGGCATTTTTTTCCGATTACGGTGTCGTGCCCAACATGCACCTGGTTGTCTATTTTGGTTCCTTCGCCGATGGTCGTGTCTCCGGTTACACCTTTGTCGATCGTGCAAAGCGCACCGATTCCGACATTGTCATGGATGACGACACGGCCTCCGGATAGCAATTGATCGAAACCTTCCGGTCGTTTTTATAATAGAAAGGCGTCTGCACCCAAAATGGTTCCGGCGTGGATGATCACATTGTCACCGATAATCGTATGGTCGTAAATCGCCACATTGGAATGGATGACGCAATTTTTCCCGATCCGCACATGATGCCCAATAAAAGTATTGGGTTGGATCATTGTGCCCTCGCCGATCTGCGCCGATTCGGAAATCGAGACGTTCGAAAAGCGGAACGGCCTGAAGTGATGCGTGAGCTTATTGAAATCGCGGAACGGATCGTCAGAAATCAGCAGGGCTTTCCCTTCAGGGCAATCGACTTCCTTATTGATCAGGACTACCGTCGCAGCGGAATTTAAAGCCTTGTCATAATATTTCGGATGGTCAACAAATACGATATCCCCGGGCTCTACCACATGAATCTCGTTCATGCCGTGGACCGGAAAATTGTTATCGCCAACATATTTGCAATCGATCAATGCCGCGATTTCCTGTAAAGAAAAAACCTTTGGGAATTTCATGATAATTTGATAATGAGGGAATTTGTGAATTAGCGGATGGGCGAATTCAATACGCCCATCCGCTAATCCGCTAATTGAATTTATTCTTTCACACGCTCCATATAATGGCCGTTCGTCGTATCGATCTTGATTTTGTCGCCTTCGTTGATGAACAAAGGAACGTTAATGGTCGCGCCTGTTTCAACCGTAGCCGATTTGGTCGCGTTTGTCGCGGTATTTCCTTTTACGCCCGGTTCGGCATAAGTCACTTCCAAAACGACAGAAGCCGGCATATCTACTGATAACGGCAAATCGGTTTCGGTGTTGATGCTCACCATGACGTTCTCGCCTTCTTTCAATAAATCCGGGGAATCGAGGATGTTCTTGTTCAATGAAATCTGTTCGAAAGATTCGACATTCATGAAATGGAATTCGTCGCCTTCCGGATAAAGGAACTGGAATTTGTGGTTTTCCACACGCACTTCGTCAATTTTATGACCTGCAGAAAACGTGTTGTCCAATACTTTACCATTGGTCAGGCTTCTCAATTTGGTTCTTACGAAAGCCGGGCCTTTTCCTGGTTTTACATGAAGGAATTCAATAATTTTGTAGATGTCGTTGTTATACTTGATGCACAATCCGTTTTTAATATCTGATGTAGATGCCCTTTTGTTATTTTGTTAAGAGGTTAATTTGTTTAACCGTGTATTATAGTTTGTAAAAATTCTTCTTGACTTCTTGTCTCTTTCTTCTTTTCTAATAATTTCCGGTGTAGCCTTTCATCACGCCCCGGGAAGAATTCCTGATAAAATCGAGAATCTCGTCCCTTTCCGGAGTTGCTTCCATTTCGGCCTCGATGATGCTGACTGCCTGTGAAGTGTTGTAATTTTTCTGATAGAGAATCCTGTAAATATCCTGGATTTCCCTGATTTTATCTGTTGAAAATCCGCGTCTCCTTAATCCAACTGAATTGATCCCGACATAAGAAAGCGGCTCTTTCGCAGCTTTTGTATACGGCGGAACGTCTTTCCTTACCAATGATCCTCCGGAAACCATCGCGTGGTCGCCAACATGGATAAATTGGTGGATTGCCGCCAAGCCTCCGATAATCGCATAATTTCCAATTGTTACGTGTCCGGCCAAAGCCACACCGTTTACGATAATCGCGTTGTCGCCGATATGGCAATCGTGCGCGATATGCGCCGTCGCCATCACCAGACAGTTATTCCCTAAGGTCGTTTGTCCCGAAGCGATGGTTCCCCTGTTAATAGTAACGCATTCCCTGATGGTACAGTTGTCGCCGATAATCGCGAGCGAATCCTCGCCGCCGAATTTCAAATCCTGCGGAACGGCAGAAATGACCGCGCCCGGGAAAATATTACAGTTCTTTCCGATCCGCGCGCCTTCCATAATGGTTACATTCGAACCGATCCAGGTTCCGTCACCGATAATGACATTGTTGTGGATGGTTGTAAAAGGTTCAATGACAACATTTTTGGCAATCTTCGCGCCCGGATGGACATATGCTAATGGTTGATTCATAGATTTTGTTTAATCGTTTAATTGTTAAATCGATTAATCGAATATACGATTAACCAAATCAACAAAAAATTATTGTTTTTTTGCAATCTGGGCCATCAGTTCGGCTTCGGCAACGAGTTTCCCGTTGGCATAAGCGTGCGCCTGCATGTGGCAGATGCCGCGTCTGATTGGCGTGATCAGGTCACATTTGAATATTAAGGTATCGCCGGGCAATACTTTGTGCTTGAATTTTACGTTGTCGATTTTCATAAAGAAAGTCAGATAATTCTCCGGATCCGGAACAGTGCTCAATACTAAAATTCCGCCGGTTTGTGCCATCGCCTCTACAATCAAAACGCCCGGCATTACTGGTGCGTCTGGGAAATGCCCAACGAAAAACGGTTCGTTCATCGTCACATTCTTTAATCCAACCACATGCGTATCCGACAATTCGAAAATCTTATCTACCAATAAAAATGGCGGCCTGTGCGGCAACATCGACATGATTTTATGGATGTCCATTAACGGTTCCTGGTGCAGGTCATAAACAGGTACAAAATTGCGCTGTTCTATCTTGATGATTTTTGCCATCTTTTTTGCGAATTGCGTATTGACGTAATGTCCCGGTTTGTTGGCAATGATTTTCCCTTTAATGCGCGTTCCGATCAATGCCAGATCGCCAACGACGTCCAGTAATTTGTGACGCGCTGCCTCATTCGGGTAATGCAGCGTGAGGTTGTCCAGAATGCCGTTTGCTTTCACAGAGATCTTTTCTTTTCCGAAAGCGACCTTGAGGTTTTCCATCGTGCTCGGTGAGATATCCTTGTCGACATAAACGATCGCATTATTGAGATCGCCGCCTTTGATGAGTCCGTTTTCGAGCAAAGACTCCAATTCATGCAGGAAACTGAACGTTCTTGCATTCGAAATCTCAGTCTTGAAATCACCGATATTCTTCATCGTTGCGTTCTGTGTGCCGAGTACTTTCGTACCAAAATCAACCATCGCGGTCACCTGGTAATCGTCGCTTGGCATCACGAGAATCTCACTTCCCGTAGTCTCATCTGTATAAGAAATGACCTCTTTCACGACATAGTATTTCCTTTCGGCATCCTGTTCTACGATTCCGGCTTTTTCGATCGCTTCCACAAAATATTTGGAAGAACCATCCATGATCGGCGGTTCGGAAGCGTCGAGTTCGATAATGACATTATCGACATTACAGCCCACAAAAGCCGCCAAAACATGCTCGGAAGTCTGGATTTTGACGCCCAGTTTTTCGAGATTGGTTCCGCGTTGCGTATTTACCACATAATTGGCATCGGCCTCAATGACCGGCTGGCCTTCGAGATCAACCCTTACGAAAGTGTAGCCATTGTTTGCTGGCGCCGGTTTGAATGTCATTTTCACTTCCTTGCCGGTATGTAAACCGACACCGGTGAGCGAAATCTCATTCTTTATGGTCGTTTGTTTAACCATCGTTAATTATTTTTGTTTATTGTTTTCTTTAATTCATCGAGTTCATGGACAATTTTCGGGAGGTTCCTGAAATGCACATACGATTTGTTGAAATCGCCGTAGCCAAATGCCGGGCTTCCTTGTATAATCTCATCGTCCTTGATATTTTTCCCAATTCCGGATTGCGCCTGGATGCGTACATTGTTCCCGATAACCAGATGTCCGGCAATACCGACCTGTCCGCCAATCACGCAATGCTGCCCGATTTTAGTCGAACCCGCGACACCAGTCTGTGCCGCAATCACCGTATTTTCACCGATCTCTACATTGTGAGCGATCTGAATCTGGTTGTCGAGCTTCACTCCTTTTCGGATGAGCGTCGAACCCATAGTCGCGCGATCGATGGAAGTTCCGGCACCAATGTCTACATAATCTTCCAAAATCACATTTCCGATCTGCGGGACTTTATTATAGCTGCCTTCCTTGTTCGGTGCGAAACCAAAACCGTCGGCGCCGATTACGACACCTGAATGGATCACGCAATAATTACCGATTACGGTTTCCGAATATACTTTGGCACCTGCAAAAAAGGTCACATTGTCGCCGATCGTTACATTGTCGCCGATATAGCAATTGGGGTAAATCTTGACATTTTTTCCGATAGTGACGTTCGACCCGATGTAGCTGAAGCTGCCCAGGAACAGATTTTCGCCATAAGTCACATTTTCTGAGATGACGGTATATTGCTCAATCCCGGTCTTGCTCGCCTTTTTCGCCTGATCGTAAAATTCGAGTAGTTTTGAAAAGGACAGGTAAGCATCTTCTACCTTAATCAAGGTGGTGAGAATTTCTGATTCCGGGATAAAACTATGGTTGACAATCGTGATGGTGGCCTGTGTGGAATAGATATAGGGCGCATATTTCGGGTTCGCCAGAAATGTCAGCGAGCCTTCCGTTCCTTCTTCAATTTTAGACAGCCTGAAGACCTCGGCATTTGGATTGCCGACGACTTCGCCTTCTAAAATGCCTGCTATTTGAGCTGCTGTAAATTTCATCGCGACAAAAATATAAAAAATAGATTTTGATTGTTAATTTTCTGCCAGTTGTTTTGGAAAACAAATATAATATTTGGTCACGGGTTTGGACAGCGCTTTCAAATTGAGCTGGTCTGAAGCTTCGACGACATCTTCGATGGTGCGGTCTTTCTTTAATATATGGATCGGTTCGGATGTTTTATTGTATGCCTGATTCTTGATTTTCCCTTTAAAGACGAAATACGACGCATCCTGCAATGAAATGCTGCCTTTTGCCGAAAGCCTTTCCACGAGTTCCCGGATTTCTTCTTTTGGGAATTTCTCGCTGCTGAGCTTAATCTTAAGCAGGTCGCGGTTGATGATCATTTTGCTGAGTTTGCCCAGGATGAAATCGTCGTGGTTTTGCCATGATTTCAATGCGCCCACAATATCGAAATCATCGAGTTGCGCGAACTTATCAAGCACGTCGTCGCTGAAATCCTCGAGCTCGATTTTGTTTTGCATGAAGAATAATAAGGATTCGCTGCATGGCAAGACAATCCCTTTTTGCGTAAGCTCCTTGGCGCGTTTGAGGACTTTCGTCAGGATCAACTCGGCCACAAGGCTTGTCTTATGAAGGTATGCCTGCCAATACATCAGCCTGCGCGCCATCAGGAATTTCTCAATCGAATAGATGCCTTTTTCTTCCAGCACCAAAACATCATCCACCACATTCATCATCTGTATCAAACGGTCCGAATTGATATTCCCTTCGGCTACACCAGTGTAAAAACTGTCGCGCTTGAGGTAATCCATGCGGTCCATATCGAGTTGGCTCGAAATCAGCTGCAACATAAATTTCCGGTGATAATCACCTTTAAAGACTTTAATGGCAAGCGACAATTGCCCGTTGAATTCGGTATTAAGCTTATTCATAAAAAGCATCGAAATCGCCTCATGGTTCACATTTTCCACAATGCTGTGTTCCATCGCGTGTGAAAATGGCCCGTGCCCGATATCGTGAAGCAGGATTGCCACATACAATGCATTTTCTTCCTCTTTTGAAATTTCCACGCCTTTAAAACGCAGCACTTCGACGGCTTTTTGCATGATGTGCATACAGCCCAGGGCGTGATGGAACCGCGTATGGTGCGCGCCAGGATAAACCAGGTACGACAAACCCATCTGTGAAATCCGGCGCAACCGCTGGAAATACGGATGCTGGATCAAATCGTAAAGTAAAGGGTTCGGTATGGTGATGAATCCGTAAATCGGATCGTTTAATATTTTGAGTTTATTGATTTGCGTCACTGGTCGTCTTGATTTTGGATAACAAAGATAGCGAATATTAAGTTTAGGAAATAACGCCGGCAGGTTGAAAATTGTATAACATTAAGTCAGTAACATATAAGAAAATCCCGCCCTGAATTAGGCATCTTTGTTTCCAAATACTATCTTCGGAAAATTTATTCCGCAAATAGGATATACCGTTTAATTTGGCTATTTTTAAGCCTGAAATCAAAGGATTTGGATATAAAAAAATACATCAGGAAGAGTTTAAAGATATTGGCCTGGATCGTTGGCTCGGTTATCGGGCTTTTTCTTTTGATTGTATTGCTGATCCAGGTTCCGGCCATCCAGAATAAGATCAAAGACAAAGCCGTTACCTATCTCGAAGGTAAAATCCATACCAAAGTCGTCATCGGGCGCATTGAAATCGGGCTTCCTAAAAAAGTCATCCTCGAGAATTTCTATTTCGAAGACCAGCAAAAAGATACGCTGCTCGCCGGAGAAAAACTCGCTGTCGACATCAGCCTTTTCAAACTCATCAGCAATGAGGTCGAAATCAATTCGATCGCCCTGAAAGGTATTACCGCGAATGTGAGCCGCGATAAGGATTCGGTTTTCAATTTCGATTATATCATCAAGGCGTTTGCTTCCAAGGAGGAAAAACCGAAGGAAGATTCGGAACCGATGAAGATTTCCGTACGCAAAATCGACCTTGACCGCGTGCGTGTAAAATTCGACGACCAGATCACTAAAAATGACCTCAAGGCGTATATCGCACATTTCGATACCAACATCGATAAATTCGACCTAGACAAACTCGAATTCGATATCCCGAAAATAAAACTGGACGGATTGGACCTCAAACTCAGGCAAGGCGTTTTAGTCCAGGAAATTGCCGTAAAGACGCGTGAAGTCGCCGATTCTCTGGCGCAGCAGCCAAACCTCAAACTGAAGCTGGGAACGATCGACCTGTCTAAAATTAAGATTGGTTATGACAATGCCGGAACGAAACTCAACACCGGATTGTCGTTGCGGAAAATGCTGGTGCGTGTGAATGTATTCGATATCCAAAACCAGAACATTGAACTCGAAAGTCTCGATATGAATGGGCTTAAAGGCGGACTTTCCATCGGCCAGTTCGAAAGGAAACTCGCAAAAAATGTCGCCAATGCGAAAGAACAGCCTGAAGTCGCGCCCGGTAAACCATGGAAATTCAAGCTCAACCAGGCCGATATGAAGCAGATCGCTTTCCGCTTTGACGATGAGAATTCGGCGAAGGCCAAAAAAGGAATCGATTACAAGCACCTCGATCTGAAAAATTTCAACCTTGTCGGAGAGAAATTCAATTACAACGGCGCCGTAATTTCCGGAAATATCTATGCCTTTACAGTACAAGAAAAAAGCGGCCTCGATATCCAGTCGCTCAAAACCGAGTTCTATTACGGAGGCAAAAACGCCTACCTCAAAAAACTGTATCTCAAAACACCACAGACTTTACTTAAGGATCAGATTGTTGTGGCGTATCCTTCGATTGAATCACTGAGTAAAAATATCGGCGAACTCGACGTGAACGCCAATGTTTCGGGAAGCCATATCGGGTTTAAGGACATCCTGATTTTTGTTCCCGGACTTGCAGACACCGATCCGTTCAAAAGCAATCCCGAAGCGATCATGCAAATCGACAGCCGCGTCACCGGAAAAGTCAACAACATCCAGATCCCAAAATTGGAAATCAGCGGAATCGGTTCAACAACTATAGAAGCCAGCGGCCGGATTATCGGTTTGCCCGACGCTAAAAATGCTTATTTCAATCTGGCGATCCATAAATTCCAGACGACTTCCAAAGACATCAATACTTTTGTGCCGAAAGGAACGCTCCCGAATTCGATCCAGCTGCCCTTGCAGTTTGCGGTTAACGGGACGTTTGTGGGCTACCTCAATAATTTCAACACCAACCTGAATCTGGCCAGCAGTTACGGAAATGCAAAGGTCAAGGCCAATTTTGACCAGCGCCGCAAAAATGCCGAGAAATACCAGGCGGATGTTGATCTGAACAATTTCAATATCGGCAAACTGATCAGGAACGACTCGGTCGGCAGGATTACGCTCAGGGCGAAAGTCAACGGCACCGGCCTCAATCCGAAAACCGCCAATGCGACCGTAAAAGGGAAAATCTACAAAGCAGAATTCAACAAATACACGTATCGAGACCTGGTCCTGAACGGAAAAATCAGGAACGGCGAATTCGTTGCCGATGCCCGGATGAAAGACCCGAACCTGACATTCGATCTCGCTTCGAACGGAAATTTTGGCGGCAAATATCCCGCGGTCAAACTCAAGCTCAACCTCGATATTGCCGATCTTGAAAAACTCAACCTCCATGCTGGCCCGATGAAATTGCGCGGGCAGATCGATGCCGATGTCCCGACGGCCGATCCCGATTACCTCAATGGAAAAATCAGCCTTCACAATGTTATGATCGGAAATAAGGATGGTGAATTTGCATTGGATTCGATTAATGTAAATGCCACTGCGGAAGGTGAAGAACGTTCGATTGCGCTGCGTTCCCAATTTATCGAGGCAAACATGAACGGGCATTATAAACTGACGCAGGTGGGCACGGCAATCACCAACTCGATTGCGAAATATTACGATGCCAATCCGAATGTCAAAAAACTAAAAACCGATCCGCAGCAATTCGTTTTTAATGCCAAAGTGAAAGGCAGTCCGCTTTTAATGAAACTGGTGCCTGAAATCAAAACGCTCGATTCGATCAGCATTGCCGGAAGGTACAATTCGGTTAACGATTCAATCGTATTGCTGGCGTTGGTGCCGAAATTGGTTTATGGGGAGAATACCATTTCAAATGCGGTGGTGAACCTCAATACGAAAGACGGCGCGTTGGTTTACACCGTCGTTGTGGATGACATCGAGAATCCCTCCATCAAATTGCCATATACCAATATTTACGGGAACGTAAAAGACAATACCGTTGCCTATACGCTACAGCTCAAGGATTTAAAAGATACCGAACGCTACCTGATTTCCGGAACGTTAAAATCGGCTGATGGCAACACCGAAATCAGGTTGCTTCCCGAAGCGTTGAAACTCAATTATGAAAATTGGACGATCGACCAGAACAACCTGATCCGCATTGGAAACGGTATTTATGCCAATGCTTTTGAACTGGGTAAAGATGGAAGCTCCATCAAAATCCAATCGCAGTCGGAAGCGCCGGATGCACCGCTGGCTGTCGACTTTAAGGATTTTAAGATTGAAACGATTACGAGTATCGTACAACAGGATTCGCTTGTCATGGGCGGAAAAATCAACGGGAATGCGCTGCTCAAGAACCTGCAGCAATCCCCGGTTTTTACGGCCGACCTCAAGATTGACGATTTCAGTTTCAAAACCGATACGGTCGGAAACATCGCGATTAAGGTCGACAATGAAATCGCAAACACCTACCGCGCCAACGTGGAAATTACCGGAAACGACAATCAGGTGAACCTTGACGGAACGTATCGCGCCGACAATTCCAGTTTTAACCTGAATCTCGACATGAAGCACCTGAACCTCAAAAGCGTTCAGGGATTTACGGCTGGGAATATAACGAACAGCAGCGGTTATTTAACAGGGAATTTCAAGGTTACCGGAACTGTGAAAGACCCGAAAGTGTTGGGTGAACTCAAATTTAACGATGGCGCTTTTACGGTCGTTCCAATCAGTTCGTCATTCAAATTATTGAACGATAAGATCGAATTTAACGAAAGGGGAATCTACTTTGAAAAATTCTCACTTTCGGATGAAAACAACAATACCTTAAATATCCTTGGCAGGATCGATACGCCGAATTACCGGGATTTTGCCTTTAACCTCAATGTGAACGCCGATAATTTCCGTGCCATCAATTCGACAGAGAAAGACAACGATCTGTATTATGGCGAATTGTATCTCGACACACGTTTGCGCATCAAAGGCGATATGAATAAGCCTGTGATCGACGGAAACATCAAACTCAATAAAGACACAAAGCTGACTGTCGTATTGCCGCAATCCGATCCTTCGATCGTAGACCGTGAAGGCGTTGTGGAATTTATCGACCAGGACCATCCGGAACTTCAAAAACTTGCCGTAAATGATTCCATCAGCAAGACGAAATTCAAAGGCATCGATGCTTCGGTGAATATTGAGATCGACAAAGATGCCGAACTGAACCTGATCATCGATAAAGGAAACGGCGATTATCTCAAGCTCAAAGGCGAAGCGCGGCTCACGGGCGGCATTGATCCGTCGGGAAAAACCACGCTTACAGGACGATATGAATTTAAGGAAGGTACGTATGAAATGACCTTTAACCTGCTCAAAAGGAAATTCGACATTAAAGAAGGCAGCTATATATTATGGACCGGCGAGCCGATGTTGGCCGATATCAATATCACCGCAGTCTATAAATCCAATACGCCGCCGATTGATTTGGTTGACGACCAATTGGGAGGCGTTTCCGCAGATGTCAGAAATACTTACAAACAGAAAATCCCATTCGAGACCAACCTGATCATGAAAGGCGAACTGCTGAAACCGGAAATCACTTTCGACATCGTGCTTCCAAAAGGCAACAACAGTGTTTCTACAACGGTGATCAATACTACCGAGGCCAAGCTTGCACAATTGCGACAAGAGCCATCCGAGCTTAATAAACAGGTTTTTGCCCTGCTCCTGCTGAACCGCTTTATCGGTGAGAATCCGTTTGCGAGCGAAGCCGGCGGCGCTACGGCGGAATCCCTGGCCAGACAGAGCGCGAGTAAATTGCTGTCGCAGCAGCTCAACAATCTGGCAAGCGATTTAATCACCGGTGTCGAATTGAATTTCGATCTCGAATCTACCGAGGATTATACGACGGGCTCGCGTGAGAACAGAACCGACCTCAATGTGGGCGTTTCAAAATCGTTGCTGGACGATCGTCTGAAAGTGACCGTCGGCAGCTCATTCGGGTTGGAAGGTTCGCAACAGGCCAATCAGGACACGAATAATATTGCGGGCGACCTTTCTGCCGATTACCAATTGTCGAAAGACGGAAGATACCGCGTTCGCGCCTATCGCAAGAATCAATACGAGGTTGCATTACAGGGCCAGGTGATTGAAACCGGGGTCGGATTTATCATTACGATGGATTACAATAAATTCCGCGAACTGTTTCACCGTGCCCAGGAGGAAAAAAGGGAAGAGTCAAAAAAAGAAAACAAGAAATAAGATGCATCGGAAAGTTATCATATATGCCCTTTTGGCTTTGCTGTTCAACGCTTCGTGCAGCAATACGAAATACCTTGCCGATGGCGAGCTTTTGTATGTTGGCGGAAGCGTAAAAGTGGATGACAAGAACATCAAACGAAAAGAACGCAAAGCGCTCGAGAAAGAACTCAAAGGGTTGCTGCGTCCGTTGCCGAATAAGAAAATCCTTGGACTGCGCCCGAAACTGTATTTCTATAATATTGCAGGCGAACCCAAAAAAGAAAAGGGTTTCCGCCATTGGCTCAAATTCAAAGTCGGCGAACCACCGGTGACTTTCGGAAAGGTAGATTTGAAATTCAATACCGATGTGCTTCAGAATTATATTGAAAATCACGGTTACTTCCAGGCGCAGACGAGTTCCGATTCGACGCGCCATGGCAAGAAAGCGACGGCGGAATATACGGTGAAACCCGGAACGCAATTCAAGATCCGGAATGTCATGTATCCTTCCGACTCGACTTCTGCGCTCGAAAAAGCCGTAACGCGAAGCTTAGGAAAAAAAGGCAACAAGAGTCTGCTCAAACCCGGCGAAGGCTATAATCTTGATGTGATCAAAGAGGAAAGGGACCGTATTGATGCGCGGCTGAAGGAGAAAGGCTATTATTTCTTCGGGCCGGATTATATCAAAGTCCAGGTTGACAGCACCATCGGAAACCACCAGGTTGACCTGATCGTAAAGATTAAGGATGAAACGCCCGATAATGCACGTGAAGTCTACCGGATCAATGATATTTTCGTCTATCCGAACTATTCGATCAAAACCGACAATAAGATTACCAAGGCCGATTCGATCGTAAAGTATAAAGATCTGACCATAATTGACACCGCGGTGACCTTCAACCCAAGGATTTACGACCGCACGCTGTATTTCCATAAAGGCGATCTGTACAACCGGACCGACCATAATCTATCGCTCAACAGATTGGTGAATCTGGGTACGTTTAAATTCGTAAAAAACTCCTTCAAGGTTTCCAATAAATTTGAGAATACGCTCGACGCCTATTATTTCCTGACGCCGCTGCCTAAGAAATCATTCCGTTTTGAAGTGCTTGGGAAAACGAATTCTGCGAATTATACAGGAACGGAAGTCAACATCAACTGGAGCCACCGCAACGCATTTAAAGGCGCGGAGTTGCTGACGCTGACGGCTTTCGGCGGACTCGAAGTACAGGTTTCCGGGCAGAATAAAGGTTTTAATGTCTACCGTGTCGGTGGCGAAGCGAGTTTGTTCTGGCCAAGGATTATTGCGCCTTTTGTAAAAGTGGAATCTTCGGGCGGGTTTGTGCCGCGGACAAAAGCGAGTCTCGGTTATGAATTCCAGAAAAGGATCAAGCTCTACGGCCTCAATACTTTCAAAGGTTCGTATGGCTACCAGTTTAAGGAAAACATCCGAAAAGAACATCAATTGAACCTGCTTGAAATCATTTATGTGAGTTCGACAAATGTTTCCGAACTGTACCAAAAGCAGGCCGATTCTGTACCAGCATTAAAAAAGGTAATTGAGAAACAGCTCATTTTCGGTCCGACTTATTCCTACACGTATACGAATACGATGCAAAAAAGGAAAAAGAATACGATCTATTTCAAAGGAAGCCTTGAAGAATCAGGCGGTTTGACCGGATTAGTAACCGGAGCCAATATCCGCAAAGGCGATACGATCAGCATCCTGAATGTTCCTTTTAGCCAGTTTGTGAAGGCCGAAACAGAATTCAGGCATTACCTCAAACTGGGCGACAATTCCCAACTGGCGAGCCGTATTATTGTTGGTGCAGGATTGCCTTACGGGAATTCAAACGACATGCCGTTCATCAAGCAATTCTTCGTTGGCGGAACCAACAGCATCCGGGCCTTTCGCGCCAGGTCTGTCGGGCCAGGAACCTGGAAAGCGCCCGTGGATGAGAATTCGTTCCTGCCTGATGAATCTGGTGATTTAAAACTCGAACTCAATACCGAATACCGCGCGAAAATTGTTAGTGTCGTAAACGGCGCCGTGTTTATCGATGCCGGGAATGTATGGCTGCTCAATGAAAATGCAGATAAGCCGGGTGCAAAGTTTTCGGGTGATTTCTTAAACGAACTTGCCGTGGGAACCGGAGCGGGTTTGCGTTTCGACCTGTCGTTTCTGGTGCTTCGGCTTGATCTGGCATTTCCGCTCCGGAAACCTTACCTGCCCGACGGACAGCGCTGGGTGATTGATAAGGTCGCATTCGGAAATGGTCCGTGGAGAAGGGAAAACCTCGTATTCAACCTTGCCATCGGCTATCCGTTCTAAATAAAAAAAGGAAGCTCTTTCAAGCTTCCTCATTTAATAGGTTCTGATTTATTATTTATCAGTTCATTATAAAAATTTGATAAGTATGAATTACTTTCTTTATAAATGCTAAAGAGTATTATATTCATTAACCAATCAGAACCGTTTGATAAATGTACGAAGGTATTTTTGAAAATCATGTTAAAATGAATGTTTTAACATATTGCATTTCAAACCATTGCAATTTAGGTGAGCACATCTTTGAGCATCTGCTTGAGGTCGGTCATTGTAGAAGGCTTGATCAGGAAATCTGTAGCGCCTAAAGACAATAATTCATCCACTAATTTGGGATTTCCGGAAGAGGAATAAATGTAGACTTTGGTGTGTTTCAGCCTTTCAATTTCCGTAATAATCTCAAGGCATTCCTTTCCGTTCATGAGCGGCATATTCATGTCCATGAAAATGAAATTGGGTGTGAAATCAGGATTGCCTGTTAATTTTTCGATGGCCTCATGACCATTTTTTGAAAAGACACATTCCATTTCAGTTTCGATCGCTTTCATGGCCGTGCAGAAAAAGTCACGATCATCATCGTCGTCATCTATAAAAAAGCAAGTTTTGGTATTTGCGATAGCCATTTGGGTAGGTGCATTTGCGGCGGTAAATAAATAGCTTACAGACATAACTAATTTTTCATCAGACCGGAAGTGACAAGCCTGATTTTCCAATACGTTATTTTGGCCTGTAGCCAAAGTTTGGAAGTGATTCCTTTTATCGGATTTAAATTGGCCATAACGACAGTAGTTAAAGTTCCTCCCAAAATTCTCCTTTTTATCTTTCAAATTCCTTATACAATTCAACCCGATGTTTGTATGATTAACACTTCGGTGCTAATGTTATAACCTTTAATCCAATTCGTGTAAATCGTTTTTTGCGGTTAAAAACGAAATTTGTTAAAACCACAAAAAGACCAATCATGAAAGCACTATGGAAAGGCGGTATCAGTTTCGGACTCGTCAATATTCCGGTTCGCCTTTACAGCGGCTCGGTAACGCATCGCATCGACCTCGATATGATCCGAAAAAAAGACCATTGCGCCATCGAATATGTGCGTGTGTGCAAAAAAGACGGCAAGGAAGTGCCATGGGACGAAATCGCAAAAGGCTACCGCAAGGAAAACGGCGACTACATCGTACTTGATAAGGATGAAATCGCAAGGGCGATGCCTGAAAAGACACAGACGATCGATATTTTCGAATTCGTAATCGAAGATGAGATTCCGTCGCAATACCTCGAAAAACCTTATATCGTCGAACCTGAAAAGGCTGCCGCCAAAACCTATGCACTCCTTCATGCCGCATTGAAGAAATCGGGGAAAGTCGGCCTCTGTAAATTTATCCTGAGGCAGTCGGAACATTTGGGGATATTGAAAGTAGAAGATCATGCGATCCTGTTGATACAGATCAGGTTCAACCAGGATTTGCGCGATCCTTCCGAAGTCAAACTTCCCAGCGGAATCAACATCAACAAAAAGGAACTCGATATGGCGATGACCATCATTGACCAACTCACCGACAAGTTCGAGCCCGAAAAATACAAAGACACTTACAAAGAGGAACTCCTCAAACTCATCAGGAAAAAATCGGCGGCGCCCAATAAAAAAACACCTGTGCTCAAAGAACGGCGGGCAAAAGCCAAAACTGCCAAAGCAGACGATTTATTGGAACAGCTGAAAGCCAGCCTCAAGGCGATAAAGAACTAAAGTATGGCATTAGAACGATACAACCAGAAACGCGACTTCAAAAAAACAAGCGAACCCAAAGGAACCCGGAAAACTTCTAAGGGTGAACTTCGCTTTGTTGTGCAGAAACACGCCGCCTCTCACCTGCATTACGATTTTCGTCTGGAGATTAATGGCGTTCTGGTCAGTTGGGCGGTGCCTAAAGGTCCGTCTGCAAACCCACAGGACAAACGCCTGGCGATGCATGTAGAAGACCATCCGATGGATTATATCGATTTTGAAGGGACAATCCCGCAGGGCGAATATGGCGGCGGAACCGTGATGGTCTGGGACATCGGAACCTATGAACCGGAAGGAGACGAACCCGTTTCAAAGCACAATTCCATCATGAAAAAGCAAGTGGCTTCGGGTGCGATCAAAATTGTGCTCCATGGAAAAAAGCTAAAAGGTTCGTGGGCACTTGTCGAAATGCACGGGCGCGGCGAAAACCAATGGCTGCTGATTAAGCACAAAGATGAATTTTCTGGTGCCGATATCGAGTACAATCCCAACTCTATCCTGACCAGGCGCGATTTTGATGCGATTGCCAAAGGGACAGCCGTTTGGGAAAGCAACAGGGAAACTTCCAAAAAAGTAGTGAAACGGGAAGAGAAAAAACCGAAAACTATCCAGAAAAGGGTTTTTAAAAACCACACCGACAATGAAGAATTTACCGCAGCAGATTTGGCCGATGCCGAAAAGATAAAAACATTCCCAACCGGATGGCGGCCACAACTGGCAACGCTCGCCGACGAGCCATTCGATAATGAGGATTGGATTTTTGAAAACAAATTCGACGGTTACCGTGCCCTGGCACAGATTAAAGACGGAAAGACAGTCTTGGTTTCAAGAAACGGAATTGCATTCAATACCAAATATCCCGAAATCGCCAAAACCCTCGATGCGGTCGAAACCGATATGATATTGGATGGTGAAATAGTCATCGAGGATGCCAAAGGCAAAAGCAATTTCCAATGGCTGCAGAACCACAATGACAACCCCAAACAGGGCACACTCAAATATTATGTCTTTGATATTATCTATTTCCAGGGCTATGATTTGCGCGCGTTGGAATTGCTCCAAAGAAAAAAAATATTGAAAGCCGTACTGCCTAAACTCAAAAATATCATTTATTCTGAACATACGATTGGCAACGGAATTAAAGCTTTTAAAGCGTCCGAAAAGAAGAGTGACGAAGGCATCATCGCCAAAAAAGCCAATTCCAGATACCACACCGACAAACGCAGCAAAGACTGGCTCAAGATCAAGACCGGCAAACAGCAGGAAATGGTCATCGGCGGCTTTACGGAACCTCAGGGAAGCCGCGTCGGGATTGGCGCATTACTTTGCGGATATTATGACGGGGCGGCATTTAAATACTCGGGGAAAGTGGGTTCGGGATACACCGAAAGCATCCTGAAGGATTTGCGCAAAAGGCTCGATAAACTCGAACGCAAAACCAGCCCGTTTGTCAATACGCCCAAAGAGCGCCGGGTGCATTGGGTTAAACCAGAATTGGTAGCGCAGATCAAATTCTCAGAATTTACGGAAACCGGCAGTATGCGCCATCCGGTTTATCTCGGACTACGCGCCGATAAGAAACCTGAAGAAGTGAAGATCGAAGAGCCGGAAGTGGAAACTGATGGCCACGCTTCGCTCGCAATGACATCCAAAAAAACAAAAATGACAATAATGAAAACGACCGGTATCAAACTAAGCAAGACCGAAGAAGGACGCGTTGAATTCACCAATACCGATAAGCTGTTCTTCCCAAAGGAAAAGATCACCAAAGGCGATGTGATTGCGTATTACGACAGCGTAGCCGATTACATCCTTCCCTATCTTAAAGACCGTCCGGAATCGTTACGTCGTACGCCAGACGGAATCAAAAGCGAGGGTTTCTTCCAGAAAAATGTAGCGGGAACGGTCCCGAAATGGATCAAGACCAAAAAGATCAAATCCGAATCTGCCGATGCCGCGGTAGAATGGCTGCTGTGCAATGACAAGGAAACGCTGCTTTTCCTTGCCAATTATGGCTGTATCGAAATGAATCCGTGGAGCAGCCGCGTGGGTTCGCTGGATAATCCCGATTATATTATCTTCGATCTAGATCCGAAAGACGCGCCGATGAAAAGCATTGTCGAAACGGCATTAAAGACCAAAGAAATCCTTGACAGCCTTCATGTTCCGGCTTACATCAAGACTTCGGGCGGCAACGGGCTGCATGTATTTATTCCGGTCGAACCCAAATATACGTATGAGCAGACGCATGAATTTTCACATCTGATAAGCCAAATGGTCCACCGTGATTTACCCGAAATAACAAGCCTCGAGCGCATGCCCAACAAGCGCAAGGGCAAAGTCTACCTCGACTTTTTACAGAATGGCAAAGGCAAAACGATGGCGAGCATTTATTCCTTGCGGCCGCGCGAAGGCGCCGGTGTGAGCACGCCGCTCGAATGGGACGAAATCAATGATTCGCTCGACCTCAAGGCATTCAATATCAGGACGATTCCCAAAAGGCTTGAAGAGAAAGGCGATTTATGGGAAGGTTTTTTTGAGAATGCGATTAGCCTTAAGGATATTCTGAGCAAGCTTTAACCCAAAAGTTAGGTTCGCAGAGTTTAAGAAGATATGCCTTGGCTGTTTTCCGTAAAGCACACTAAGCCTTTGTGTTTTACGCTTTAATCTTAGTGCTCTTTGCGTTTAATGAATATTTACATTCTGCGGAAATGCAAAGATTTTCCTAAAGCGTTTGAATTATAGCCAACTATCGTTAACTTTGGGCAACCATAAACAAATACCACTTGTTTAAAAAATAATTATTATGCTACTACTATACTTTTCTGAAGAGTTTAGGGAGATTCCTATTGAAGACCCCTTGAGAAAGCGTTATGCCGTTTCCAACTACGGTCGTCTGGTGAGCTTTAACCTATCCATAAAAGAAGACGGTAAGGAAATCAAGGGCGGGCGTTCTGACGGCTATAAAACCCTGCACTACCGCTATACGGATAAGAAAGGAAAAAAAAGGAACAAGTACATTTTCCTCTACAAGCTGATTGCCGAATACTTTATCCCTAAAGATTCTGAGGACCAGGCCCATGTGCTGCACCTGGACTACGTTCGTGACAATGACAAAGTCAACAACCTCAAATGGGCTACACGCGAAGAGATGCTGGCGCACAGCAGGAAGAGTCCGCATGTGATAGCCTCAAGGGTTAGGAAGACCGTCAGGGATGGCAGGAAACTCACTACAACACAGGTCATCAGGCTTAAGAAGCAATTGCTCGATCCGCAGCGCAAAACTAGGATGAAAATCCTGGCCAAGCAATTTAACGTGAGCGAGATGCAGTTGTACCGTATCAAAAGCGGTGAAAACTGGGGACATATTGTCGTGTAAGATTTAGCGTGAAACCTTTACAGCAGCAAAGCCGTATATCCTTAAAAAACTTATGCGATTTTCTTTCTATATCTCTGTTTTAACAGCTTGCCTCTTGCTGCAAAGCTGTTCGGTACATAAAACTAAAGACGTTGCTTATACTCAAAGTACAGCAGCCAACAGTGCTGCATCCAAATTGAACGTATTTGCACAGCGTCATATCAAAGGCAAAGGGGAAAAACAACCCGTAATCATTTTTGTCCATGGCGGCAACTGGAACACCGGCAATAAAAACAGCTATGGTTTGCTTGGTCGTAATTTTGCCCGTAAAGGCATCATTACCGTTATACCGGACTATACCTTAAGCCCAAACGCCGATTATGATGCCATGGCGAAAGAAATTGCGGCGGCCATACGATGGACCAAAGAGAATATCTCGAAATATGGCGGCGATCCAAACCAGGTCTTTATAACAGGCCATTCGGCGGGCGGGCATCTTGCTGCGCTGGCAGTAATGAACCCGAAATATGGCATCGCCCCGAAATCTATATCGGGTATCATCCTTAATGATGCGGCAGGGCTCGATATGAAAAATTACCTTGAAGAAAACCCGCCTACAGGCGAACATGATTATCTGGCGACATGGACCGATAATCCACAGCAATGGCAGGATGCCTCTCCCATCTATTTCCTTGATAAGGATACCCCGCCGTTTTTAGTCTATGTAGGCAGGAAAACGTACGCTTCGATCAAGACCGCCAACAGCCGTTTCCTTGCGGCGCTCCATCCTTTCCAACCGGATGTCGTTCCAATCTATATCAATAAAAGCCACATCCCCATGGTGTTGCAGTATTTTCGCTCAGGCAGCAAGCGGTTCGGTGAGGTGGAAGTTTTTATGGCCTCAGTGAAGAAAAAGCATTAAATGTTAGGACCTAACCATTAGAGATTAAGATTCAATAATATCTCCTGTATTTAGGCTTACCGGCTACTAATCCTGATAACTATTGCGTCAATTGTATAAGAGCATTGCGAGACAAATGGCTGAAATTTGTGTAAGGCATTGGGTTGCCATGGAGATAAGAAATTCCAGCTTCCCTATCCCAACTAACCACTAATACTGCTATTATGAAAAAGATCCTTTTAATGCTGGTGATGCTGTTCGGATTTACCGCAGCCGTATCCGCACAAGTCGTAAAAAAGACCACCGTCCTTCTCCCCGCTCCGCCGCCGCGTCCGGTGGTTGTAGCCGCGCCCAGGCCTGTAGTGGTGACCGAAAAGACCGTAATCAGGCACAAGCACCACAGAAGGCACGGCAAACGCGTAAAAGTGATTGCTCCTCCGCCAAGGCCTGTGATCCTGGTCCCTGCGAGATAAAAGAAATCCCCTTATGATGTAAGGGGATTTTTTTGTGCTTATCGGTTTGTTGTATGTGTTGTGCTTGTCCACAATCTAATCCACCATTATCTTAGCGGTTTTCAACAGTTTATCCTGGTCAGACAATTGGATGAAATATAAACCGGACGGCAGGTTCCCGCGATTGAGTGTTGCATCTCGTCCGGTCAGGTTGCTGTATGTTTTGATCAATTGCCCTTGCAGGTTGTATAATTTAACAAGGCCATTCCGGAGCGGTGATTGCGAATCTATGGTCAGTTGGGTATGGAAAGGGTTCGGATGGAAACTTACACCCGGGGTCAGCTGCTCATAGTCCTTCGTACCCAATAGCATCGCATCGCAATTGGCCACTCCTTCTACCGGGTCGATGTACATTGTATAGGTGTTGACGCCATTCTGGAAAGCACAGGTTAAATGCTCAACAGCACTTCCAGTTCCGCTGTGCGCGACCTGATAACCCGGTACTAAGGGATGCCTGGTGCTTCCTACGCCTTCAATCCAGATTTCATTGTCATAGTATACATTACTCGGGGTATAGGGCTGGTTCCTATTTAACGTTATTTGCTTTCTCGGTTCGCCGTTCAAATCGATGGTGCTTACCGTTGCGGTGTAAACGCTTCCGTTGCCCAACGTAATCATGTCCCCGGTTTCGAGGCTGAAATCATAGAGTATCACATCTACACCGTTAATTCTCCTGTATACTCTTTTTGTGGCAACGTCTTCGCGCAGGTAAACTACGGGGAAATTATAGGAGTAATTGTCGAACTTCAGGTATTCGACCGAATCGAATGTTACCGGAGTGCCTTCGCTAATGAAATGGTTATCGGGAATTGGTGTGCAGCAGCTATGGAAGATCCTGACATTCCAACTGGAGTTGTTGAGCAAAGGGTGGTATTCCTGGGAAAAAATATTTGCCGCAAATGAAAATATGAAGATGATGCTGAGATGGAGTGCTTTTTTCATCGGAACAGGATTTAGGTGATTATATCGTTTGTTTTCAATGAGATACAAATATAACAACTGGCGATTTATTTGCGGCATTTTTACTGTGTAGAGCGTTAAAATCCGATGAAAGGTGTTTTTTGTGCCTGGTATTGCAATCTTAACACAGTGTAGAATTTAGATAGGCTTATCTATGGAGTATCATGGGAGTATCTATGGAGTAGCATCTTTTTACGTCCCTTAAGCAATCGGATAACAAGACTCAACCATTGTGGAGAAGATCGTTAGTATTCTGTTTTGAGAATATTGCAAAATTATCTTGAAAAGTTATAGTGTGGGAACGTTAATAAGTTTTTGGGGTGGGTTGTTTGTGTGGGGGAATAATGGTTATTTTTATTTATGTCAAATATATCAAGGAATTAGAGAAATATCCAATAACATACAATTAAACAAATACTTATGCAAACAGAGTTAAATCAAAATTTATACAAATTATTAAGACACTTAGATTCAATAAAAGATACAATGCCAATGGTAATTTTGTTACTGCAACCGTACAACAAAAAAGCTAATCTAAAATTTGAAGAGTTTATTGAGAAAAATTCCGAAGAAATAGATGATGAAGATGGTCAAAAAGCAATTAATGTTAAACCTGAAGATGTCAGGGTTTTTGAACAACTCTCGAAAATTTCTACAACATCAAACTTGGCAATGAAAATTGTACCCGAAAGTTTATTTGTTTCTTTAATTTCTCAATATGACGCGTATCTCAATGAGTTATTAAAAATTCTTTTTAAGATGCGTCCGCAATATATTAACAGTTCTGAAAGAGAGCTTACATTTTCTCAATTGATACAATTTGAATCTATAGAATCTGCTAGAGAATATGTTATAGATAAAGAAGTTGAAACTGTTCTCAGAAAAAATCATAGTGAGCATTTTGATTATCTTGAAAATAAATTGGGAATCACATTGAGAAAAGATTTACCTATATGGCAAACATTTATAGAAATAACCGAGCGAAGAAACCTTTTTGTACACTGCGATGGAATTGTTTCAAATCAATACCTAAAAGTTTGTAAGGATCAAAAATGCGAGCTTGAAGATATAAAATTAAATAAACGCTTAACTATCGAGCCTGAATATTTTAAAACGGCATATGAATGCATTTATGAGTTATCTACAAAATTAACACACACAATTTGGCGTAAACTTTTTAAAAATGATTATGAAGATGCCGATAAACAATTAAATGAATTATGCTATTCTTTATTAATCTCGAGGCAATATAAACTTGCAGATATTTTATTAGATTTTGCATTCAAACAACCTAAACATTTTAATGACTTAAGTAAAAATCTTTTCATAGTTAATAAATCACTTTCACTTTATTTACAAGGGAAAAACGATCTTGCAAAAGAAGTTGTTAATTCAAAAGATTGGAGTGCTTCAAGCGATGATTTTAAACTTGCGCACTTAATCATTAATGAGAAACTTGAAGAAGTCTACAACCTGATGAAAAAAATTGGCAAAAATGGAGATGTAGACAAATTAGAATACAAAACTTGGCCTCTATTTAATAATCTCAGAAAAGAAGCAGACTTTAAGAAGATATATAAAGAGATTTTTGATGAAGAATATACTGTAATTGAAATCCCTAAAAAACCTATTCAAGAGTTACTTGAAGAAGTCCTAAATAAAAATCCAGACTTAAAGGAAAAAGTTGTGAAAAAGGAGGATTCTAAAATAAAAGCCAAAAGAAAAGTGATAAGTACAACCGTAGTAAAAAGAGCAACGACACAAAAAAACAATAAGAAAATTGCTGACGATAGCGTTTCAGATAAGCGCCACCAAGATGAAATAGTTGATTTGTAGTAGCTGGGCGCATTTATTTCTCCGGTTTAATTTTATCTTGTCAGAAAGAAATGACGTTGGTTTATAAGACTATAGTTACTTAATTTATTGCTAAACAAAATAAACTTGAAAAATATAATATATCAGTGATAATATCGCCGACTTTTTTGAACTGACCTGCAATTGACATAAAAAACGGCTGACATCTAATAATGTCAGCCGTTTTTCTACGGTGTAATCCCTACGGTTAAGCGCCGCTGTCGTTCATCGGCTGGTCGTCTGCAGATGAATGGTTTTTATACGATTCGTATTTGCGGTTGCCGAATTGCTGGTGGTGGCGGCGTTCGTCCCTGCCCTCTTCTACAATGTCATTTCCCGAAACATCGCGGTCTATTGCCCCGATGTGGCTTTCGGTTGTCTCTTCCGAACCATCGCGACGGTCTTTGTGTTCCTGGCTGCGCGAATCATCCCGATCCCGCATGCCGTTTTTATTTGTTTCCATAATTTTAACTATTTCATATGTTTAAAATTACGAAAACGCAAACCGGCATAAAACCTTTTTAGCGAAACATTAGCATTGATGAAGGGAATTTGGAAACCGATTCTTACTAATTGAGCAATTCCTCCTCAATCACAAACGTGTTGAGAAAAGCGACTGTTTTTTCAATATCATAGTGCAGGATGCGGTCTTCTGTTACGAGCGGCACTTCCCCGCGATAGGATTTGAGGAACATTTCGATAAAGTCGCTTGATTTTAAAGGCCTCCTGAATTCAATCGCCTGCGAGGCGTTCATCAGTTCAATTGCAAGGATGCGTTCAAGGTTGTCCATCACACGAAGCGCTTTCGTTGCCGCATTGGCGCCCATGCTCACGTGATCTTCCTGCCCGTTTGAGGAAACGATGCTGTCTACGCTCGCCGGGGTCGACAATTGCTTATTTTGGCTGGCGATGCTAGCGGCGGTGTATTGCGGAATCATGAATCCGGAGTTGAGTCCGGGGTTGTTTACCAAAAACGGCGGCAAATTGCGCAGTCCTGAAATCAGCTGGTAGGTCCTTCTTTCGGAAATACTTCCCAATTCCGACAAGGCGATCGCTAGGAAATCCAACGCCAACGCCAATGGCTGTCCGTGGAAATTCCCGCCGGAAATAATCTGGTCGCTTTCGATAAAAACATTCGGGTTATCGGTAACCGAATTCACTTCGGTCTTGAACGTCTTTTTTACATAGTCGAGCGCATCCTTTGACGCGCCATGGACTTGCGGAATGCAGCGAAACGAATACGGATCCTGTACATGCTGCTTTTCCTGGTTGATAATTTCGCTGCCTTCGAGGAAATCGGTCACGCGGGCGGCGGTCACCACCTGTCCTTTGTGCGGGCGGATGTAATGGATGAGTTCGTTGAACGGTTCTTTGCGGCCGTCAAATCCTTCGAGAGAAATCGTTCCGATCAGATCGGCAAGCCATGAGAATTTACACGCTTTTATGAGGATATGCGCCCCGTAAGCGCTCATAAACTGGGTGCCGTTGAGCAAAGCAAGGCCTTCTTTGGACTGCAATACGATCGGTTTCCAGTTGAAATGGTCGAGCACTTCCTGGGATTGGAATCGTTTGCCGTTAAAATTGACTTCGCCCATTCCGAGCAAAGGCAGTGACAGGTGTGCCAACGGCGCGAGATCGCCCGAAGCGCCCAAAGAACCTTGAGTATAAATTACCGGCAATACGTCATTGTTATAGAAATCGATCAGCCTTTCCACGGTAACGAGCTGGACGCCAGAATAGCCGTAGCCAAGTGATTGGATTTTGAGCAGCAGCATCATCTTTACGATGTCGTGCGGCACTTCTTCTCCGGTTCCGCAGGCATGCGATTTCACGAGGTTTTCCTGGAGTTTTGACAGGTTTTCGTTGGAGATTTTGATATTGTATAAGGAACCGAAACCCGTATTGATTCCGTAAATCGGCCCATCATGCGACTTCATTTTCTGGTCGAGATAGTCACGGCATTTGTCAATGTTGATTTTCGCTTCCTCAGACAAGGCGAGCGTTTTACTATGACTGATGATTTCCTGTAAATTTTCTAGTGAGAGTACATCAGAACTGATGTAATGCGTATTGTCCATTTTCTTTTGATTGATGCGTCAAAATTCCGCAAACCATCCTTAAAAAGCAAGGTTTGTTAATAATATTTAAAATAATATTAACCATTTGAAATATTGGCTACATTTGAAATCCTTATTAAAAAACGGATTATGAAGAACACACTAATTTTATTTCTGGCACTGGCACTGACTTCCTTCGGCCTTAAAGCGGAAACCATTACGATTGCAGGGAAAATCACTAATGTGAAAGACGGAAAAATCAGGCTTATGGGAGAATCTTACTCCAAAGACATCACACTCAAACCCGACGGCAGTTTTTCTGAAACGCTCAATATCGATTACAGCGGAAGCTATATGATCGTGACCGCGCAGAACAGGGTTTCGGTATACCTTACCAAAGGGACAAACCTGATCATAACCGCCGACAATAACGATTTCTACAAATCCCTAAAATATTCGGGCAAAGGCAGCCTCGAGAACCAATATATTGCGAGCAAGAATGCTTATGTGAATGCGATCAACCAGGAAAAACTGTATTCGATGAATGAGGCCGATTTCCTGAAAGAGAATCAGGAAATCAAGAAAGACCTGCTGCAATTGCTCAATTCGATGCCTTTGAACAACCCGAAATACAACGAAAAGGAACTCAAGAATATCGATTACCTCGAACAGGTATTTATCGCCAATTATGAAAAGAACCACGCGCATTTCACTAAAAGCCCTGAGTTCAAAGCAGCGGCCGATTTCCCGAAACTGAGCGCTGATTTCAATGCCGACAATGAGCTGGATTTCCTTTTTTCCAACGCATACAAACAATTGGTCTATCTCAGATTCAATGAGAATATTGAAAAGAAATTAGGCCCTGACGACAACTTTGTCTGGAAACCGGCCCTGGAAGAAATCAAGAAAGTCAAAAGCCCGGCCATCCGCAATGCGCTATGCATCTCGCTCAATCCCGAAATCACCGGTTCCAATCCTGATGCGGAAAAATTGTATAGCGAACTGATGGCTATTTCGACCAATCCGTTATTCAAGAAAGACATCACCGAAAAATTCAACAAGCTCAAAACGTTAAGTACCGGAAAGCCGTCGCCTGCATTCGATTACGAAAACCATAAAGGCGGGAAAACTTCATTGGCCAGCCTTAGCGGAAAATACGTTTATATTGACGTTTGGGCCACCTGGTGCGGACCTTGCCGCCAGGAAATCCCTTCACTGCAGAAAGTGGAAGCGCAATATGAAGGCAAGAATATCGCGTTTGTAAGCATTTCCATCGATGCCAGGAAAGATTACGAGAAATGGAAAAAGATGGTCACCGACCAGAGCCTTGGCGGAATCCAATTGATTGCAGACAACGACTGGAGTTCCCAGTTTGCCGTTGAATACGGGATCGCGAGTATCCCAAGGTTTATCCTTGTCGGCCCGGATGGGAACATCATCAACTCCGATGCGCCACGGCCATCCGATCCGAAACTGGTGAATTTATTCACCGATTTGAAGCTATAACCAACAAAGGCCTTTCTGACGAGAGGCCTTTTTTATGCGCTAGATTTAAGGATTATACATTCTGCAATAGTTTTAATTGTATTATGCGTTTTTTAGACGTGTCATTCTCATTTTCTTTAAAATATCCGTAAAAATTTTACATGTTCTTTTATTATTTAAAAAATTAGGTACATTTGAATCGTAATGAAACGCGAAAACACCTATACCTTCTCTCCTGCGGCCACGACTTTGGCTGTGTTTTCCGTTGGCACTACAGGCACGACTACAACCCCTTTGGGGTAAACATTTCACATATCATCCGTTTGCATGACTTTTCGAAAGAAAAGGAAATCCCAATTGCATCAGCATATTTACCTAAACAACATTGAAATGAACGTATTGAAATTTGGCGGGACATCCGTTGCCAAAGCCACAAATATCAAATTGGTTATCGAAATTCTTATTGGAAAAGCCAAACAGGGCAAACTCGTCGTTGTCGTTTCGGCTTTCAGCGGCGTTACCGACCTGCTGATTTCGGCCTCGGAAATGGCGGCGGCTAAAGATTCCGGATACAAAGAAATCGTAGCCGAAATCGAAGACAGGCATTTTATGGCGATTCGCGAATTGATTCCGGTGAAGGAGCAATCGGCCTTATTAAGCCACGTGAAACGCATCATCAACCAACTGGAAACGTTATTGGACGGCTGTTTCCTTTTGGGCGAACTTTCCGACCGGACTTCGGATGCCATCGTCAGCTTTGGCGAATTGCTTTCTTCCTGCATCATCGCCGAAACTACAAAACAGAGGCTTCCCGCAAGCAGCTACAAAGACAGCCGTGAATTGATTAAGACCGATAATAAATTTGGAAAAGCGACGGTCAATTTTGCGGTGACCAATCTTCTGATACAGGATTATTTTAAAAATAACGACAGCCAGATTACTGTAATTCCCGGATTTATCGCCTCATCAGCAGACGGACACAATACAACTTTAGGTCGTGGCGGATCCGATTATACAGCAGCGATTGTTGCTGCGGCTTTGCATTCGGAACAGCTTGAAATATGGACCGACGTGAACGGCATGTTTACCGCAAACCCGAAACTCGTTAAACAGGCCCAGCCCATCGCGACGATTTCTTACCAGGAAGCGATGGAACTGTCGCATTTCGGCGCAAAGGTCTTATATCCGCCGACGATACAGCCGGTTTTGAATAAGAACATTCCGATCCTGATTAAGAATACGTTCGAGCCTGAAGCTGAAGGGACTTATATTTCCTCAAAAATTAACGGTTCAGAGAATCCGATTAAAGGCATCAGCCATATCGACAATATTACTTTATTGACCATAGAAGGCTCCGGAATGATCGGTGTTGCGGGTTCTTCGAAGCGACTGTTTGAAGTGCTGTCTAACGAGAACATCAACGTTATTTTCATCACACAGGCTTCTTCGGAACATTCCATTTGCATCGGAATCCTGAATTCGGATGCCGATAAAGCGCAGGCCGCGATTGATATAGCGTTTGAAATTGAAATCAGCCAGCATAAAATAGACCCGTGTATCGTTGAGAAAAACCTCTGCATTGTGGCACTCGTGGGTGAAAGCATGAAAAACCATCAGGGTTTAAGCGGCAGGATGTTCAGTACTTTGGGTAAAAATAACGTCAATATCCGTGCAATTGCCCAGGGCGCTTCGGAAAGGAATATTTCGGTCGTCATCAACGAACGCGATGTGAAGAAAGCCTTGAATACTTTGCACGAGCGTTTCTTTGAAGACAATACGAAACAGCTCAACCTTTTTGTGATGGGCGTCGGAAATGTGGGTGAGAAATTCATCGACCAGATTCACCTGCAGAAGAAATATCTTAAAGACAATTTAAAGATCAACCTGCGTGTCATCGCGATTTCCAATTCGAGGAAGATGCATTTCGAGGAAGACGGCATGGCGCTCAAGGATTGGGCAGTTTTGCTCGGAAACGGCGAAACCGCTGATAAAGAAACGTTTATTTCGAAAGTGAAAAAACTCAATCTGCGCAACAGCATCTTTGTAGATATTACCGCAAATGAAGAAGTTTCCAGAACGTATGGCCAATATCTTGAGGAAAATATTGCAGTCGTAACCTGTAATAAAATTGCTTGTTCTTCCGCCTATGAAAATTACAGCAATCTTAAAAGCCTGTCGCGAAAATTCAATGCACCGTTTTTGTTTGAGACTAATGTCGGCGCGGGATTACCGATTATCGATACGCTCAAACACCTGATTGCTTCGGGAGATAAAGTGCACAAGATCCAGGCGGTTTTATCGGGAAGCCTCAATTTCATTTTTAACAATTTCAGCGAATCCTATAATTTTCACGATGTGGTTAAAGAAGCTGGTGTACAAGGTTTTACCGAACCCGATCCGAAAATCGATTTAAGCGGTGTTGACGTGGCCAGAAAGATATTAATTCTCATTCGCGAAAGCGGCTACCAGATGGAGATCGAAGACATTGCCAACGCTTCGTTTCTCCCGCCCGAATGCCTCGAAACTACAAACAATGAAGACTTTTTCCTATCTTTAAAAACGCATTCTGCCCATTTTGTAAAATTGTATCGCGAAGCTGTTGCGAAAGATTCAAGACTCAAATATGTCGCACAGTTTGAGAACGGAAAAGCCAGCGTAGGATTGCAGCTCATCGCGAAGGACCATCCATTTTACAATCTGGAAGGAAAAGACAATATCGTTTTATTTTTTACCGATCGGTATGTCGACCAGCCTTTGTTGATTAAAGGTGCAGGTGCAGGCGCGGCTGTTACGGCTTCGGGAATTTTCGCCGATGTGATCCGGATTGGAAATGTTTAAATAAAGTATCTGAGTAGCTGGGTACCTGAGTGGCTGAGAAAGCAACTTTGTACTTAGGCACTCAGCTACTAAGTAACTTAGCAACTCAGCATGAAATCAATTAAAATATTCTGTCCCGCAACCATCGCCAACCTTTCCTGCGGATTCGATGTCCTCGGATTGTGTCTCTATATGTTTGCCAACAAGATGGTCATCACAAAATCTAACGATAAAGGTGTCCGCATCACGAAAATTCATGGTGCGGACCTGCCTTTGGAAACAGCCAAAAATGTAGCCGGAGTTGCAGCGATGGCGATGCTTAACGAATGGGAAACCGACTTCGGGTTTGATATCGAAATCTTCAAGCACATCAAAGCGGGAAGCGGTATCGGAAGTTCGGCGGCAAGCGCAGCCGGGGCGGTTTTCGGGATCAACGAATTGCTTGGAAAGCCTTTCGAGCGAAAAGACCTCGTAAAATTTGCAATGCAGGGCGAAAAGCTCGCCAGCGGAAGCGCCCATGCAGATAATGTTGCCCCTGCCCTTTTGGGCGGTTTTACGTTGGTGCGCAGTTACAATCCTTTGGACATCATACGGATTGACAGCCCGGACGAACTCTTCGCAACAGTCATCCATCCGCAAATTGAGCTCAGGACTTCGGACGCGCGTTCGGTGCTCAAACAAAATGTGTCGCTTAAAAGCGCGATCATGCAATGGGGAAATGTGGGCGGACTCATTGCCGGGTTATATACCAACGATTACGAACTTATCGGGCGTTCGCTTCATGACGACATCATCGAGCCGTTGCGCAGCATACTGATTCCGAGTTTTGACGAAGTGAAGAACGCTGCAATCCGCAACGGCGCTTTGGGTTCGGGGATTTCGGGCTCGGGACCGTCGGTTTTTGCATTAAGCAGAGGAAAAGAAATCGCGGATAACGTAGCAAAAGCGATGAGTCAGGTTTATGATGAGATGGACCTGCCATACGAAATCCACGTTTCTAAGATAAATCCGGAAGGGATGAAAATAATCAGCCACGAATAAGATGAAATATTACAGCTTAAACCAAAACGCCCCAAAAGTTTCTTTCGAAGAAGCCGTCATTCAAGGGTTAGCACCTGATAAGGGATTATATTTTCCCGAAGGCATTACGCCGCTTCCATCCTATTTCTTTAAAAATATTGAAAGTTTTTCCAATCCTGAAATCGCTTTTGAGGCGATTCGCCAATTTACAGGCGATGAAATCCCTGAAACTGAACTCAGAAAAATCATAGAAGAAACATTGTGTTTTGATTTTCCGTTAGTCGAAGTTGAAAAAGATGTCTATTCGCTAGAATTATTCCACGGGCCGACGATGGCGTTCAAAGATGTTGGCGCAAGATTTATGGCGCGCTGCCTCGCCTATTTTAACAGGAATAATCCGAACCAGAAAAACACGGTCATTGTCGCAACATCTGGCGATACCGGCGGCGCAGTTGCGAGCGGTTTTCTTGGCGTAAAAGGCGTTGATGTGGTGATTTTATATCCGTCGGGGAAAGTCAGCGACATCCAGGAAAAACAGCTCACGACTTTGGGACAGAACATCACCGCGCTTGAAGTGGACGGTGTTTTCGACGATTGCCAGGATATGGTAAAGAAAGCGTTCCTTGATGAAAGCCTGATGCACAAAAACCTGACATCGGCCAATTCTATCAATATTGCGCGCTGGCTGCCGCAGATGTTTTATTTTTTCTTTGCTTACAAACAATTGAAATCACAAAATAAGCCTTTGGTCGTTTCATGCCCAAGTGGGAATTTCGGGAATATCTGTGCGGGAATTATGGCGAAAAGACTGGGCTTGCCCATTCAGCATTTTGTCGCTTCGACGAATGTGAACGATGCAGTTCCGAGATTTTTGGAAAACGGAAATTACGATCCAAAACCTTCCAAAGCAACGATTTCCAATGCGATGGATGTTGGAAACCCGAGCAATTTCATCAGGATCCAGGAATTGTATCACCATGATTTGGGTGAATTTGAAAAAGATTTTTCGTCGTTTTCGTTTTCGGATGAGGAGACAAAAATGGCAATTAAAGCGATTTATAAAGAATCAGGATATATTTCTGAACCGCACGGCGCTGTTGGTTATCTGGGCTTGAAGAAAGAATTGCGGAATCACCCGGGAAGTATTGGGGTTTTCCTTGAAACTGCGCATCCGATTAAGTTTTCGGATATAGTAGAAGAAACTTTGGGTGTAAAACTTCCGATTCCCAGACAAATTGAAAGCGTTTTGGGAAAAGAAAAAATAAGAGTGAACATAAGCAATTACAAAGAACTCCACGCATTTTTGAATTTTTAAAATAATATTTCTAAGTAGGTTTTAATCTTCTAAACGTACTTGGTTTCAATATTGAAAACCTGTTGGTTTCAGTCTTTAAAACCAACAGGTTTTACATTCTTCGACGCACGGTTTAACAAATGAAAACCGTGCGTAATCATTTGTTAAACCGTGCCAGATTAAAAATTGGATTTTTCGCTTCACAAAACTAATTCCGAAAACAATCTTTCGAACGCTTTATCCAAATCTTTACACATTCCCGGATGCGGTCTTGAAGTCTGGATTACGGAACTCCGGATTGCCGTAAGCCATCGGAAACGTTCCGGAACCTCGAACTGCGCAATCGGGCCGCCTATTTTCAGGCCATTGGCGATTTTTACGAAAGAATCGAGGTTCATCCTGATTTGATCGATATCGATTTCAGGCGCGAAAAACCGCAGCTTATTTTCGTTCAATGCAAAATTAACCTTGATTTTTTTAGCGCGTTTACAAAACAAGATCAGCCCGACATTCAGGAATTCTTCGCGTTCTACCTTAGGCACGACGCGTATTACGGCGTACTCATACAGCTGTAGCTCTTGCATCTTGGGCTTGTTTTAGGAAAATATCGGAATTTGCCAAACGGGTTTTGAGGAAATTATAATACACTTCACGGATTTGCTCCGGCGTTTCATCGGTTTCTTCCCAATGCAGGAAGCCGTCCGGAATTAAATTCGTTATTGCTTTTAGCAGATCATCGTTCAGGATCTTTTTGAATTCGGCGTCCGCTTCAGCCAATTGTGAAGCCTGCGGCAACAGCACGTGGTCTTTTATCAAAGTGAACGGTACTTTTGCGTGCTTTTCCCAATCGGTCCACGCATGGTGGAAATACAGGCAGGCGCCGTGGTCAATCAGCCACAGTTCCTTATGCCAGATGAGCATATTCGTATTTTTGAAAGTACGGTCGACATTGGTGATAAACGCATCGAGCCAGACGATTTTGGAAGCCAGTTCAGGCGCTACCTCCGTAACTACCGGGTCAAAATTAATCGCTCCCGACAGAAAATGCAGCGCCAGATTCAATCCCTGGCTGTTCTGCAATAAATCCTGGATTTCTTCGTCGCCTTCAGTTCTTCCGAAAGCTTCGTCAAGATTTGCGAAAACGAGTTCGGGCACGGGCAAACCCAAAGCGCGTGCGATTTCACCGCCTATCAATTCGGCGATTAATGCTTTTACGCCATGTCCGGCGCCTTTGAATTTGAGTACGTATTTAAAATCGTCATCGGCTTCAGCAAGTGCGGGCAACGAACCGCCTTCGCGAAGCGGCGTGATGTAGCGCGTGACATTGACGGTCCTTAGTTTGGGTGCTTCCATAGAAAATTTCTGAGTCGCTAAGATAGGAAAAAGTTGCTGAGTTGCTGAATGTCTTAGTGACTGGGTTATTTGAAGCCGATTTCCTTATGGTTGTTTTTGAGTGTGAGGAAAGCCGGGCCGAGGCAACTGATAATCGTAGACGCGATGAACGATTCGTGCCCGGTTTGCGGAAGCGCGATATCGGCCGTTAAGCCATGGATGTAAACGCCGAGCAGCGCGGCATCGATAGGCTCGTAGGATTGTGCGAGCAGGCTGGTGATGATTCCGGTGAGCACGTCGCCGCTTCCTGCTGTGGCGAGTGCGGCATTTCCTGTGGTGTTTTCGTAGAGGATTTCGCCGTCTATGATATGTGTTGGCGCGCCTTTCATGACGATTATCAGATTGTGCTTTTTGGAGAAATCGATAGTTGTTTGTAATTTTTCTTCTTCAGAAAACCATTTGCCGATGAGCCTTTCGAGTTCTTTGGGATGCGGCGTAAGGATTGTTTTTGGAGCAAGCAATTCGAGCCATTCTTTGTTTTGGGAAAGAATATTGAGCGCATCGGCGTCAATGACTAACGGAACTTTATTGGATTTCAGGAATTGGTGCAATGCTTTTTGCGTGGCTGGCTCCTGCCCGATTCCGGGACCGATCCCGATGGCTTGCGGCTTTATTTTAAAATCGATTCCGGAGATGTATTTCTTTTCTTTGTCGGCGATAATCATGACTTCGGGGATGGAAATCTGCAGGATTTCGACGCCGCATTCGGGGATAAAAGCCGTTACGAGTCCGCAACCCGATTTAATGGCAGCTTTTGAGGATAAAGTAATGGAGCCCATTTTGCCGTAGCTTCCGCCGATTAACAACGCATGCCCTTGCGTGCCTTTGTGCGCGGTTTCGGGAATGGGTTTGTAGCTTTTCCGGGCTTCTTTTTTATCGAATGGAATTGGTTTCATGATTCAAAGTTTGTTGTCGTTATTGCTTCGCCAGTTCGCTGCGCCCGGGTCAACGGTTCAATATTTTTAAATGATGAATAACGAATGATGAAGTTACAGAAATTTCGGGTCTAATCCAATATTAGTTTTGGATGAAAATGCCCTAGCCCCGATTACCTCACAAGATAAAAATTAAAATTTTGTGTTCGGTCAATTCGCTGCGCTCGGGTGCAGCGAAAATCCTGACATTGCGATTGTGGAAACATGAAACAGATTGCCACGTTTCGCCCGCAATGACAGATTGCAGCGGAAAGCGGGATTGGCTTCAGATTGCTTCGCTGCCCGCAATGACAATTTTGAACATAATTTGCAAAATTTCCGCTTTTAAATTGAGAATTTTTGAATAAATTGCGGCTTCAAATTTTTATACTACGAATAATGAAAAATACTGCACTGACGCACGTTCACGAAAAACTCGGAGCCAAGATGCTGCCTTTTGCCGGTTACAATATGCCGATTACTTATGAGGGCGTGAATGCCGAACACGAAACCGTGCGCAATGGCGTGGGCGTTTTTGACGTGTCGCACATGGGTGAATTTTTGCTGAGCGGTCCGAATGCACTGGCCTTGATCCAGAAAGTGACAACGAACGACGCTTCTGTTCTGACAATCGGGCGCGCACAATATTCCTGTCTGCCTAACGCTGACGGCGGAATTGTGGACGATCTGATTGTTTATAAAATGAAGGAAGACCAATACATGCTTGTAGTGAATGCTTCGAATATGCAGAAAGACTGGGATTGGATTTCGGCGCATAATGATTTGGGCGTGGTGATGGAAAACCTTTCGGACGATTATTCGTTGCTCGCAATCCAGGGACCAAAAGCTGTGGAAGCGATGCAGGCATTGACGAATATTGATTTGGCCGGAATTGCCTATTACCATTTTGTCGTGGGCGAATTTGCAGGATTTGACGATGTGATCATTTCGGCGACGGGTTATACCGGTTCAGGCGGGTTTGAGATTTATTGCAAGAATGAGCAGGCGGAAACCATCTGGAATAAGGTTTTTGAGGCAGGAGAAAAATATGGCATCAAGCCGATTGGATTGGCTGCGCGTGACACTTTAAGGTTGGAAATGGGATTCTGTTTGTACGGAAATGACATCAACGACACGACTTCGCCATTGGAAGCCGGTTTGGGATGGATTACGAAATTCAATAAGGATTTTGTGAACTCTGAAAACCTGAAAAAACAGAAAGAAGCAGGCGTTTCTAAAAAACTCGTTGGCTTTGAATTGACCGAACGCGGCGTGCCGAGACATGATTATGAGATTGTGGATAAAAATGGGAATGTGATTGGGATTGTGACTTCGGGAACGATGGCGCCGAGCCTGAATAAAGGAATCGGTTTGGGTTATGTGACTACGGAGCACAGCGCGGTAGATTCTGAGATTTTTATCAGGATCAGGAAAAATGACGTGGCTGCGAAAGTGGTGAAATTGCCGTTTTATAAAAAAGTGGCTGAGTAACTGAGTTCATGGGAAACTAAGTTTTGAAATTGAATAGAAAAAATTATTTTTGCACCATAAATAAACATTAGAAATGGGAAGAGCGTTTGAGTTCAGGAAAGGCAGAAAAATGAAGCGTTGGTCGGCTATGGCCAAAGCGTTTACCAGAATTGGGAAAGACATCGTTATGGCCGTGAAAGAAGGCGGTCCGAATCCGGAAGCGAATTCGAGACTGAGAGCCGTGATGCAGAATGCGAAAGCTGCCAACATGCCCAAAGAGAATGTTGAAAGGGCGATTAAAAAAGCGACCGATAAAGACACTGCGAATTACAAAGAGGTTTTGTTTGAAGGCTATGCGCCGCACGGAATCGCTTTGCTGATTGAAACGGCGACCGACAATAACAACAGGACTGTAGCGAATATCCGAAGCTATTTCAATAAATGCAACGGAACTATGGGAACGCAGGGCTCGGTGGAATTTATGTTCGACCACACTTGTAATTTCAGGATTCCAAAAGGAGACATTGATCCTGAAGAACTCGAATTGGAGCTGATTGATTTCGGTGCAGAGGAAGTATTTGAGGACGAAGACGGTATTTTGATATATGCGCCGTTCGGCAGCTTTGGCTCTATACAGAAAGAATTGGAGAACCGCAAGATTGAAATCTTGTCTTCGGGTTTTGAGAGGATTCCGCAAGTCATGAAAAAACTGACCGAAGATCAGATTGCTGATGTAGAGAAACTATTGGAAAAGATTGAGGAAGATGATGATGTGCAGAATGTTTACCATACGATGGAAGAATAGACTGACAGACACGCTACGCTTCAGATGCGCCTAGGGCTTTCAGATTGTCAGATAAAAAAACTCCGGAAATTTCTTCCGGAGTTTTTTTATATTTTATATTCAAATACAATTCGCTAATTTCTAATTCGCCAATTGACCCAATTATTTGATAAATTCTATTTTCTGCGCTTCTTCAGCATTCACGCTGTCAAAGAATCCTTGCTCATTCATCCATTCGTCGCTAAATACTTTGCTCATATAACGCGAACCGTGGTCAGGAAAAATGGCTATGACATTGCTGTTGGCATCAAATTCTCCTTCTTCGGCGTATTGCTTAATCGCCTGCATCACCGCTCCGGAAGTATAGCCTACGAATAAGCCTTCTTTCTTAGCGATTTCGCGTGTAGCGTGTGCACTTTCCTCATCGGTCACTTTGATGAACTTGTCGATCAGATCGAAATCGGTAGCTGACGGAATAAGGTTTTTTCCAAGGCCTTCGATTCTATATGGGTAGATTTCATTGTTGTCGAACTCTTTGGTCTCGTGGTATTTTTTCAAAACAGAACCAAAAGCGTCAACACCTAAAATCCTGATATTCGGGTTTTTCTCTTTAAGGTATTTTGCTGCTCCGGAAATCGTCCCTCCGGTTCCACTGCAGGCAACAAGATGCGTAATCTGTCCGCCGGTCTGTTCCCATATTTCAGGCCCAGTGGTCTTATAATGCGCGTCGATATTGAGTTGGTTGAAATATTGGTTGATATAAACCGAGCCTTTTGTCTCTTCGTGCAAACGTTTGGCAACATTGTAGTAGGAACGGTCATCATCTGCGGAGACATGCGCCGGGCAAACATAAACTTTGGCGCCCATGCTGCGCAGCATATCAATTTTATCTTTGGAAGATTTTGAGCTAACGGCCAAAATGCAATTGTAACCTTTGATGATGCTTACCATTGCGAGACTGAATCCTGTATTTCCTGAAGTGGTTTCTATGATCGTGTCGCCCGGAGTAAGAATCCCTCTTTTTTCGGCTTCTTCGATTATATAGAGTGCAATCCTGTCTTTGGTGGAATGTCCCGGATTGAAAGCTTCTACTTTTGCGTAGAAATTGCCTTCGAGGTTTTCGGTAACTTTATTGAGCTTAATAAGTGGTGTATTACCTATTAATTCCAAGACATTATTGTAGGCTTTTATTTCTTCTTTCATAAAAAAATAGTTAATCAAGGCAATTTTTCAGTTTTCACTAACCTCAAATCCTTGCAAATTTAACAAAAAAAATCTAATTAGTTTTTAATTTTTTCTAAATCTAATAAAAAACAAAATTCTTTGGCGACTTCCTTCAGGGCTTCAAACCTTCCTGAAGCACCGCCATGACCCGCTTCCATATTTGTATCCAAGAATAATAAATTTTCATCTGTCTTTACCGCCCTTAATTTGGCAACCCATTTTGCCGGCTCCCAATATTGCACCTGCGAATCATGCAAACCCGTTGAAACATACATGTTTGGGTAATCCCCGGCCACGACATTGTCATAAGGCGAATAGGATTTCATGTAATCGTAATATTTTTTTTCATTCGGGTTTCCCCATTCGTCATATTCCCCGGTTGTGAGCGGAATACTGTCGTCGAGCATCGTTGTGACTACATCCACAAAAGGAACCTGCGCAATCACGCCATTGTACAATTCAGGAGCCATATTGACAATCGCGCCCATCAGCAATCCGCCCGCAGAGCCACCTTCCGCATACAAATGTTCCGTCGAAGTGTAATTTTCTGCAATCACAAACTTCGAGCAATCGATAAAATCGGTGAACGTATTTTTCTTTTTCAATAACTTTCCATTCTCATACCATTTCCTTCCCAGGTCTTCGCCGCCGCGAATGTGCGCAATGGCGAAAATAAACCCGCGGTCAAGCAATGTGAGCCGTGCCGATGAAAAATAAGCGTCCATAGAGGCGCCATACGAGCCGTAGGCATATAGCAATAACGGATTTTTACCGTCTTTATTCAGTCCTTTTTTATAAACCATCGAGATCGGTACTTTCGTCTTGTCTTTGGCCGTAGCCCAGATACGTTCTTCAATGTAATTTTTCTTGTCGAATTTTCCGCCGAGCACTTGCTGCTCTTTCATGATTTTCCTGGTTTTCGTTTTCATATTGAAATCGATTACCGATGAAGGCGTTGCGAGCGACTGGTAGTTGTAGCGCAATATATCGGTATCAAAATCGACATTCGACATAGAAAAAGCCGTATACGTTTCGCTGTCGAAAGGCAAATAATACGCCTCGCTCCCATTCCATGGCCTGATCATGATTTTATTGAGGCCATTCGAGCGCTCTTCCACAACGAGGTAATTTTTAAAAATCTCGATGTCTTCCAACAGAACGTCTTCGCGATGCGCAATCACTTCCGTCCAGTTTTCCAGAGTCGTCGCATCTTCGGGCGTTTTCATCAGTTTAAAATTAGACGCCTTGTCTTTATTGGTCACGATATAAAAACAGTCGCCATAATGTGCGATATGGTATTCCAATCCGCGTTTCCGCTTTTGGAAAACCTTAAAATCACCGTCTGGCTGATCGGCAGGTAAAATCCTGAATTCCGTCGTAAGCGTGCTCGATGAGCCGATTACGATAAACTTCCTTGATTTTTCCTTGCTGACCGAAACATCGAAAGTGTCATCTTTTTCAAAATAAACCAATTCATCTTTTTTAGAAGAAGCGCCGCGTTTGTGCTTGTAAACCTTATCCGAACGCAAAGTCACCTTGTCTTTTCTCGTGTAAAATAAAGTCTGGTTGTCATTGGCCCAGACCGAACTTCCCGTGGCATTTTCAATCTTATCTTTCAATATTTCCCCGGTTTCGAGGTTTTTGATTCCGATGGAATATATCCTTCTCCCGACAAAATCGGTCCCGAAACTGGCAAATTTATTATCCGGACTGATACTCAAACCGCCCAACTGGAAGAACGAATGTCCTTTTGCCAGTTCATTGCAATCGAATAAAATTTCTTCTTTCGATTCTAAACTGCCTTTCTTTCTGGAATAAACCGGGTAATCTTTTCCGGTCTCAAAACGTGTGATGTAATAATAGCCGTTGTATAAATAAGGTACGGATTCGTCGTCTTCCTTGATCCTGCCTTTCATTTCCTCAAAGAGATCTGCCTGGAATTGTTTGGTTCCGGCAGTCATTTTATTGTAATAGGCATTTTCCTGATTGAGGTAATCGATAACTTCAGGATTGGCTTTGTCATTGAGCCAGAAATAGTTGTCAACTCTTTTATCGCCGTGCTTTTCCAGCACAGCAGGTTTTACTGTTGCAATTGGGGTTTTGATTGTTGGCATTGAGGTTTATGTTGTTTTGGACTTAACAAAAATAAGGCAAAGAAAACTCACACTCTTATACTTTTCCTTTTATTATTTATCGAATCTCACCCTGCAATTTACTAATTTCGCCAGACAGAAATTATAAAATTTATTAACATGTTTGGAGATCTTATGGGAATGATGGGCAAACTCAAAGAAGCCCAACGAAAAGTCGAAGAGACAAAAAAACGGCTGGATACGGTATTGATTGATGAACAAAGCGCCGACGGCTTGTTTAAAGTAACGATTACTGCCAACAGGAGCATAAAATCACTAACCATCGACGATACTTTGCTCGAAGACAAGGAGCAGCTCGAAGATTATATCGTATTAGTTATGAACAAAGCCACCGAACGCGCTACCGGTATTAGTGAAGCCGAATTGGCCGCTGCGGCAAAAGACGGAATGCCCGATATTCCGGGAATGGAGATGTTTAAATAATAAAGATTTCGTAAATTAGAAATTGAGCTTCACCAATGTTTCCAAAACATAAGTGTGCATCACTTCTTTATAATCCAAATGGGTCACAATACGCAGTTTCCCCTGCCCCATCGAACTGATATAAATATTGCGTTCCTTTAATTTCTCAATCACCGCATTTTCATCCAGGCTTGCCTTTAGCGAGAAGATCAGGATATTCGTTTCTATGGGTTCCACACTGGCAACCCAAGGCGCTTTTTTGAGTACCGTTCCGAGCTCTTTCGCTCTTCTGTGGTCTTCCGCCAAACGCGAAATATTGTTTTCCAATGCGTAGATTCCGGCGGCTGCAAGATAGCCCACCTGGCGCATTCCACCACCAAGTATCTTCCTGATTCTTAACGCTTTATTTATAGTTACTTTATCCGATAACAAAACAGAACCGACCGGCGCACCCAAACCTTTCGACAAGCAAACGGAAATCGTATCAAACATTTTCCCAAATTCCGTCGGATGCTGGTTTTTCGCCACGAGCGCATTCCAGATCCGCGCGCCGTCAAGGTGAAATTTCAAGCCATGCTGGTCGCAGACTTCCTTTATTTTTTTCAAGTCTTCAATCTCATAACAAGCGCCGCCGCCTTTGTTCGTCGTATTTTCGACACAAACCAGGCTCGTAAGCGGACTGTGGTAAAACTCCGGATTGTTGATCGCTCCCGCAACTTGCTCCGCCGTAATCATTCCGCGATTTCCATCCAATAAGCAGCACGAAACGCCGCTGTTAAACGAAACGCCGCCACCTTCATAATTGTACACATGCGCCCATTTGTCGGCAATCAATTGCTCGCCGGGCTGTGTATGCAGCTTAATCGCGGTCTGGTTCGCCATCGTCCCCGAAGGAAAAAACAGCCCCGCCTCCATCCCGAAAAAATTCGCCAATCGCGTCTCGAGCTCAATCACCGTCGGGTCCTGCTTATACACGTCGTCGCCCACTTTGGCCTTAAACATGAATTGCAGCATTTCATTCGATGGTTTCGTAACCGTGTCACTCACTAAATTTATTTCCATATTATCAAAAGGATGTCTTATTTTTGTACCACTTCCGGTTTTTTATCAGAAGCTATTCCTGCTTTCCGTTGCAATCTTTTTGCCATGTCGTCCCGAGCGCAGTCAAGGGAATTCCACAAGGCAAAAAGGATTTCCACTGCAATCAGGGCTAGTCTCATCCACCGGAACAACTAACGCAAAATTATAACTATTTATGACAAATACCGAACAAATTAAAGGTATTGTAGAGCGCCTTGGTGCGTTGAGGAGGTATCTTTGACGTCGATGCCAAACTGATCGAAATTTCAAACGAAGAGGAAAAAACCTTTGCACCAGGCTTTTGGGACAAACCCAAAGAGGCCGAAATCATTGTACGCAACCTGAGATCCAAGAAAAAATGGGTCGAAGATTACAACAAGGCGGTCGAAATGGCCGACGAACTCCAGCTCGCATACGACTTCTACAAGGAAGGCGAATTGTCGGGCGAAGAACTCGATGCACAATACGACGGGACCAATTCCCATATCGAGGCGATCGAATTCAAGAACATGCTTTCCGACGAAGGCGACAGCCTCAGCGCGGTCGTCCAGATTACTGCAGGAGCAGGCGGAACGGAAAGTTGCGACTGGGCATCGATGCTCATGCGCATGTACATGATGTGGGGCGAAAAACAAGGCTACAAAATCAGGGAACTCAACTTCCAGGAAGGCGAAGTCGCGGGAATCAAGACCGTGACTTTGGAATTCGAGGGCGATTATTCGTTCGGATATCTGAAAGGAGAAAATGGCGTACACCGTTTGGTGCGCATCTCGCCTTTTGATTCCAATGCAAAACGACATACGTCTTTCGCCTCGGTTTACATTTATCCGTTGGTTGACGATTCTATCGAAATCGACATTAATCCTGCCGATATCGAGATCATCACTTCCCGTTCAAGCGGTGCCGGAGGACAAAACGTAAACAAGGTGGAAACCAAAGTACAGCTTTTTCATAAGCCAACCGGAATCCAGATTCAATGTTCTGAAACGCGTTCGCAGCAAGACAACAGGCAAAGGGCGATGCAAATGTTAAAGTCTCAATTGTACGAAATTGAGCTCAAAAAGCAAATGACGCAGCGTGCCGACATCGAAGCCGGAAAAATGAAAATCGAATGGGGTTCGCAGATCCGGAACTATGTCATGCATCCGTACAAACTCGTCAAAGACGTCCGCAGCGGCTATGAAACCAGCGATGTTGAAGGCGTGATGAACGGCGAAATCGACGAATTCCTGAAGGCTTACCTGATGATGATGGGCCAGAAAGAAGAAGAATAATTTAATTAACAATTGATAATTGATAATTAACAATGTCGTAAATCTTATATTCAACAGATTGCTTCGCTGCGCTCGCAATGACGGACATTTACAAGAATTGTCATTGCGAGCGCAGCGAAGCAATCTTCATCAGGCTTATTGTAACTCCTAATTGCACCATTCGCCATGGCTTCATTGGGGATTTATCGCTACTTTTGGAATACAAACTTCCGAATATGAAAAAGCTAACCTTATTGCTATTGCTGGTTTCAGGATTGGCCGTTTCCCAAAACCTCAAAATCATGTCCTACAACCTGCGGGTCGATTTTGGCGGCGATGGCGAAAACAACTGGGAATTCCGCCGTGATTTCCTGTCGCAGCAGATTGCGTTTTACGAACCGGATTTCGTCGGGACGCAGGAAGGAAAGTTGCACCAACTCCAATACATTGACAGCACTTTGGTGAATTATACGTTTATCGGCATCAGTCGCGACAACTCCAAAACGGAAGGCGAATTCAGCGCCATCTTTTACAACCGGAAGAAATTTAAATTACTGAAGGAAGCGACTTTTTGGCTTTCTGAAACCCCTGATATAAAGTCGAAAGGCTGGGACGCGGCTTATGAGCGGATTTGTACCTATGGATTGTTTGAAGACCTCAAAACGAAAAAACAGTTTTATGTCTTCAACACGCATCTCGATCACATCGGGGAATTGGCGCGGACGAACAGCGCAAAACTGATTGTTTCCAGAATCAAATCCATCAACACCAAGAATCTGCCGGTGGTTTTTACGGGCGATTTCAACAGCGAAACGAATTCCGATGCTTATAAGGAAATTGCAAAATACATGAACGACGCCAAAAATATCAGCAAAGTCAAGCCTTTCGGCCCATCTGGGACATTCAATAATTTTGAATTCCACAAACCCGTGACTTTATTGATCGATTACATTTTCACCAGCAAAAACAATATTGAAGTATTGAAACATGCGGTGCTGAGTGATTCCAAAGACTGTAAATATCCATCAGACCATTTGCCGGTTTATGCCGAAATTCAATTGAAATAATATGAAAACCTACATCGCCTTATTGCGCGGCATCAACGTCAGCGGCCACAAATTGATTAAAATGGAAAAGCTGCGCGAAGTACTCAAGGAACTCGAATTGGAGCATATTTCTACCTACATCCAAAGCGGAAATGTTTTATTCCAGAGTAAAATTTCGGGATCGAAAAAGCTTGAAAAAATGATTTCTGATTTGATTTACAAACATTTTGGTTTTGATGTTGCCGTTATTGTTTTGACGCCTGAAGAGTTAAAAACGACTGTGAAAAACAACCCTTTTTCCAAAGAAAACATCGAATTACCGCAGCCTTATATAGCTTTTCTTTCAACAATTCCTGTTTTTTCAGACATTGAAGTTCTAAAAGCGACCGACTTCCAAAATGACCGTTTTGTTGTAATGGATAATAAAATGTATCTGCATTATGCGGATGGCGCGGGTTCGACCAAACTCAGCAATGCCATTATCGAAAAAAAATTAAAATTGACTTCCACCGCACGCAACTGGAAAACAGTGCTCAAACTGATTGAACTTTCGGAAGCGATGCACAAATAACTACTAACTACAGCCATTCCACCAGAGAAACGCCAATCCCAACAGTGGTTTGCTTGTAATTGTAATCGATCAGCGTTTCGCCATAACCGTGCGAAGCCTGCAGATAACCCTTAAGGTTTCCTGAAATCGGGTAAGACCATGAAAAAGTGAGATTGCCGCGGACTTTCGTTTTCAGCTCGAGGTTGTGGCTTCCGATTAACGAAAATACGCTGCCATTGTGCGTATAAATCACATTCAGGTCGCCGCGCCCAATATATCGTGCAATATCCGGATTGTCATCTTTGGAATCGCGCAACCGCAGCCAAGGCCTGATGTAAACGCTCCAGTCTTTTCTTTCAAATCCCGCATGGAAGATAATCCGGTTCCAACTCCGTGAAAACGGCAGACTTTTACCGTTCGACTGGTGGTTGAAAGCCACCCCGGCCATACGCGCGCGAAATCCAAAAACCTTAAAGTTGAGCGGGATGTTCAATATGATTTCAGGCTCATAATTAATCTCGCGGAAAGGCCGCGACAATCCTTCATTGTATAGCTGCCAATGTGAGATTTGCGTGTAGGCGGCCCAAAGGTCGACCCGATTCCATAAAATCCCCTGAAACAATTTGGTTTTGAAGCTAAACTGGAATTTGGCTTCGACATTATTGAAATTGGTTCCCGGTTGCGTAATGTATTCCGGCTGCTTGTTTCCCGAATACGGCGTTTCGTTCGGATCACCGGAATAGCGGAACGGCAGGATATAAATGGGTTTGTAAGGCGTAATCAGGAATGTTCCGCGTGTGGCGGTGGTGTCGAGTTCCCAACGCTCAGTCATGTTGCGCAACCGGGTCTTGTTTCCGAAAAATTTATCCGTCTGGGCATAGGAAGCGGCTGAAATCAGGAGAATAAAGACGCAGCATCGGGTGGTTAATTTCATATCGGCATATTTTGTTTGGCCTTGTAAAAGTAACAGGGCGCCGGATCTTTTGCCTTACAAATACTCTTATTAAAATTATATAAATGCCTGTTGAATGAAGTTAAAAATGAGAACAATTTAGGATTTAAGCCAACAATTCTGTTTATTTGGCGTTAATACCATTCCTCAATTATAAATTGCTATGAAATCATTCACTTTAGAAGAAATCAATAACGTCCTCAAAGGCGAAATTGTCGGGAATACCACCTGCAGCATTACGGCGCCCGAACAATTGGAAATGGCCAATGAGAGTGAAATTTCTTTTATCGGCAATAAAAAATACGAGAAATTCTGGGAGAATTCCAATGCCTGTGCCGCAGTGGTCAATAGTGATATTGCGATCGAACCGGGAAAAAACCGCGCTTTCATCAAGGTGAAAAATGCCGATCTGGCGATGTCGCAATTGCTCGATATGTTTGCCGGGGCTGCTCCGGTTTTTGATACCGATATCCACGAAACCGCGGTAATCCATACTTCCGCCACTATTGGGGAAGGCACCCGAATCGGCGCCGGATGTTACATCGGACCGAATGTAAAGATTGCCGAAAATGTTACGATTTATCCAAACGTCACGATTCTTGACGAAACAACTATAGGAAAAAATACGACTATCTGGTCAGGAGCAGTCGTGCGCGAACGCTGCCATATCGGAAGCTATTGCATCCTGCATCCCAATTCGACGATTGGTGCGGATGGTTTCGGATTCCGCCCGTGTCCGGAAAGAGGACTGGTCAAAATCCCGCAAATTGGAAATGTAATCCTTGGAAACGGAGTTGAGATCGGCGCCAATTCCTGCGTAGACCGCGGGAAGTTCAGTTCGACGATTCTCGGCGACGGCTGTAAAATCGACAACCTTGTCCAAATCGGACACAACAGCAAACTCGGGAAATTCTGCATCATGGCAGGAAATAGCGGATTGGCAGGTTCGGTTACTTTAGGGAATGGCGTCATCATCGGTGGAAGCGCCTCTATTAAAGACCATACGACCATCGGCGACGGGTCTATTATCGGTGCCGGATCAGGCGTTGCAGCCGATGTACCCGCAGGAAAAACCATGCTGGGCTATCCGGCGGTTGAAGCCCGCGAGGCTCTAAAGCAATGGGCGGTTTTGAAAAGACTGGCAAATCCTTCCAAATAAGACATAAAAAAACCACCTTTTCAGGTGGTTTTTTATTTTATAAGAATATTTTCAGGATGTAATAAACAAGTGCCGCAAGCAACGCCGATATCGGGATCGTAAGCACCCACGCCCAGACCAGGCTCACAGTTACGCCCCAGCGTACGGCGGAAATTCTTTTGGTCAACCCAACTCCGATAATCGAACCCGTGATCGTGTGTGTCGTACTGACCGGTATTTTCAAATGCTCGGTAAAATATAAGGTCAGCGCTCCGGCAGTTTCTGCTGCAACACCTTCAAAGGAGGTCACTTTTGTAATTTTCGAACCCATCGTTTTGACGATTTTCCAACCGCCGCTCAATGTTCCTGCGGCAATTGCAGTGTAACAGGCCAACGGAATCCAGGTAGGCATTTTGCCTTCGATATCATCTTTTGGAAGCACCACGTTGAGCCATTCTGGCAAACTTTCCTGTGCGACGCCCGAAGTATGGATGTAAACGGCTACGGCCGCAGCGATGATTCCCATTACTTTTTGCGAATCGTTACCACCATGACCTAAACTGAATGAAGCCGAAGAAAGTAGCTGCATTCTCTTGAGCCACGATTCTGATTTATTTTGGCTCAGACCACTAAAAGCAAGACAAAAACTGCTTATCGATAAGATGATGAATCCGATGAGGAAAAACTTAATATTATGCGGTTCGAAAGCGACGCTCCAAAAATGGGATTCAAAACGCGGCGATTTGATTTCGCTGAAAGGTTCTACCAAACAATAAACCATTACAATAGTGGCAACCATCAGGCAAACGGTGAATATCTTTGGATAAATACTTTTTCTTGAGGAATGCAAAAGCCAGATCGAAATAAAATAAGAAACGATGGCACCCAACAGCGGCGCCAGTACGATAAACGCGATAATAATCAGGACTCCCGAAGGCATTCCGCCATCTTTTCCTGGCGTATACCACGCAACCACGTTGAATCCGGCATGCGCAATTGCAGCTCCGGCAAAACCGCCAATTAGGGTATGTGAGGAACTCGACGGAATTCCCTGCCACCAGGTCAATAAGTTCCAACAGATCGCAGCGATCACTCCGGCAAGGATGACGACAAGGTCGATTTCCATTGTATGCGCGGTCTTCGCAACGGTATCGGCAACGCCAAAACCAAAAACCCAGTACGCCAGAAAATTGAAGAAAGCGGCCCAGATAACGGCCTGGAAAGGCGTCAATACTTTCGTTGCGACGACGGTTGCTATCGCATTTGCCGCATCGTGAAAACCATTGATGTAATCAAAAATTAAGGCTAGAACTATAATTATGAGGAGTAGCGTCATACAGGAATTATTAAACCGTAACGGTTAAGAATGTTTTACGACAAGCGACTCAAGGACATTTGATACGCTCTTACATTTATCAGACGCCGATTCAAGCGCTGATAAAACTTCTTTATACTTAATAATATTCTTTGCATCGGTCTCGTTTTCGAAGATATCGGCAACCGCCTTATCAAAAACATTGTCTGCTTTGCTTTCGAGTTTGTTGATCTTTTTACACGCGTCGGAAATCGCCTTCAGGTTTTTCATATCCTTGAGCTCTTTTATCGCAACACCGATCAATTGGCATGCTTCAAGGTTGATTTCTGTGAGCTTGCGGATGGATTTTGTGATTTTTTCCACCTGATACAAACGCATCCTGCTGGCTGCGCCATGCATATAATCGGCAACGTTGTCGATAGATTTTATCAGGCTGTGGATGTCTTCGCGGTCGAATGGCGTAATGAAATTTCTGCTGAGTTCCAAATGCGTTGTATGTGTAATCTCTTCAATCTTAGCTTCCAGATCTTCAATTTTCCTGAAATATTCTTCCCTTTCTCCTTTCGGAACATTGATGGCTTCATGGAGCGTTTCTGCCAAAAGGATCAGATTGGCCGCAGCCTGTTCGAAAAGTGGAAAAAACTTCTTGTCCTTTGGAACTAAAAACTGGAAAATGCTGTTCAGATTCATATACTGTTTTTTGATGGTGCAAATGTATGCTTTCAATGTTAAGAGAACATTAAGTTATTGCAAATTGAAAGTTTTGCACGCATGCCTTTACCGAAACATCCGCTCTTTTTTATTTCAATCGTTTTCGTACTTTAGCAAATCAAAAATACGAAACAAAAACATAACTTTTATTTTTAATACGGTTTCCGGACCAGCTTCAATTTATGGACTTAAACTTCAACAAAAACGAAGATCACAACAAGCTTTTACTTTCCGATTTAAAACAGCGCTTTGCCAAAGTCAAGATTGGCGGCGGTGAAAAACGCATCGAAAAACTCCACAACGAAGGCAAGATGACGGCACGCGAACGCATCGATTATTTATTGGATCCAAAAGCCAAAAGTATCGAAATTGCCGCTTTCGCAGGCGACGGAATGTATGCCGAACACGGCGGATGCCCGTCAGGCGGAGTTGTTGTCAAAATCGGTTACATCAAAGGAAAGCAATGTATTGTCGTTGCCAACGATGCGACCGTAAAAGCCGGGGCCTGGTTTCCGATCACGGGAAAAAAGAACCTTCGCGCCCAGGAAATCGCGATGGAAAACCGTTTACCAATAATATATCTCGTCGACAGCGCCGGCGTTTACCTGCCGATGCAGGACGAAATCTTCCCCGACAAGGAGCATTTCGGGCGCATCTTCCGCAACAATGCCGTCATGAGCAGTATGGGAATCACGCAGATTGCCGCTGTTATGGGGAGCTGTGTTGCCGGTGGCGCATACCTTCCGATCATGAGCGACGAAGCGATGATTGTGGATAAGACGGGAAGTATTTTCCTTGCGGGAAGCTATCTTGTGAAAGCCGCAATCGGAGAATCCATCGACAATGAAACGCTTGGTGGCGCAACGACGCACTGTGAAATTTCGGGCGTGACCGATTACAAAGCCAAAGACGATAAAGATGCATTGGACCGTATCAAAAACATCATCGATAAGATCGGCGATTTCGATAAAGCCGGATTCAGCCGTATCAAATCGGAAAAACCCGCGTTGAAGGAAAGCGATATTTTCGGGATTTTGCCAAAAGCACGAAACGAACAATATGACATGATGGAAATCATCAACAGGCTCGTAGACAACTCTGAATTTGAAGCCTACAAAGACGGTTACGGCCAGACAATCCTTACGGGTTATGCCAGAATCGATGGCTGGGCGGTTGGGATTGTGGCCAACCAAAGAAAAGTCGTCAAAACGAAGAATGGCGAAATGCAGTTCGGCGGGGTGATCTACTCTGATTCTGCCGATAAGGCGACACGTTTTATTGCGAATTGCAACCAGAAAAAAATCCCATTGGTTTTCCTGCAGGATGTCACCGGATTTATGGTCGGTTCCAAATCCGAGCACGGCGGTATCATTAAGGACGGGGCCAAAATGGTGAATGCGGTTTCGAACTCGGTCGTACCTAAATTTACCGTAATTATCGGAAATTCCTACGGTGCAGGAAATTACGCTATGTGTGGAAAAGCCTACGATCCGAGATTGATTTTTGCGTGGCCGAGTGCCGAACTCGCCGTCATGGGCGGAACACAGGCCGCAAAAGTGCTGGCGCAGATTGAAGCGTCTTCGCTAAAGGCAAAAGGCGAAGTGGTCGATGAAGCCAAGGAAACCGAATTGTTCGATAAGATTAAGGCAAGATATGATGCACAGGTTTCACCGTATTATGCGGCTTCGCGAATCTGGACCGACGCCATCATTGACCCGCTCGATACGAGAACCTGGATTTCAATGGGAATCGAAGCGGCCAACCACTCGCCTATTGAAAAGAAATTCAATCTGGGCGTGATCCAGGTTTGATGATTGCTTTCCGATTGGCGGAATTTGCATTCAGAAGTGAAGCCATAAGTAACAAATCTGCGTTTAGGATACTAACGGTATAAAATCCGAATTATGAAAAAAATTGCGGCCCTGCTTTTCCTTTTGGCCATCCAAAATGCCGATGCACAGACCTTTACAAGAAAAGATTCCCTGCACGGCGGTTTGCGGATCGAAAGAACCTGTTATAATGTCCTGCATTACGATCTTAATGTAAAAATCAATCCTGAGGAAAAATCGATTGCCGGTTACAACGACATTACTTTTCAGGTTGTTGAAAATACCAATACAATCCAGGTCGATCTGTTCGAAAACATGAAAATCGACAGCATTGTCCTCGATTCCAAAAAACTCAAGTATAAAAGGGAATTTGATGCGGTCTTTATCCAATTTGAAAATACGCTGCAGCAAAATGCGATGCACAAAATACGCTTCTATTATTCCGGAAACCCATTAATTGCCAAACGCGCACCATGGGACGGCGGTTTTGTTTTCAATAAAGACAAGAACGGAAAACCATGGATTGCCGTTGCCGTACAAGGAACAGGCGCGAGTTTATGGTTTCCGGTAAAAGATTCCCAAAGCGACGAACCCGACAATGGCGCGACCATAAAAGTGGCTGTCCCGAATGGCCTGATGGATGTTTCCAACGGACGTTTTCTCGGAAGTGAAGACCTGAAAAATGGCTATACGCGTTGGGATTGGGAAGTGAAGAATCCGATTAATAACTATGACATCACCGTCAACATCGGCGATTATGCGCATCTTCATGACAATTACAAAAGACTCGACCTGGATTACTATGTTTTGAGCTATAATGAAACGGTCGCCAGGACCCATTTTGAAGAAGTGAAACCGATGATGGATTGCTTCCAGTCGAAATTTGGCGAATATCCGTTTAAGGAAGACGGCTATAAATTGGTAGAAACGCCTTATTTAGGTATGGAACACCAAAGCGCTGTGGCTTACGGAAATAAATACCAACAGGGTTATCTTGGAAATGATTTGTCGGGAACCGGAATAGGGCTTCTATTTGATTTCATCACCGTCCATGAAAGCGGCCATGAATGGTTCGGAAACAGCATCACTTCTTCTGACGTTGCCGATATGTGGATCCATGAAGGCTTTACCTGTTATAGCGAGTCGGTTTTCGTAGAATGCAATTTCGGATATGAGAAAGCAACCAAATACATCAACGGGCTCAAAAAAAATGTCGGCAATGACGAACCGATTATCGGGCAATATGGCGTGAACAATGAAGGTTCGGGCGATATGTATTATAAAGGGGCGCTGATGCTCAACACAATCCGGCACATCATTGATAATGATGAGAAATGGTGGAAAATGATTCTGGATTATTCGAATACGTTCCGATATAAAATCATCGATACTAAAACTGTTATCGATTTTTTCAACAAGGAAAGCGGTATGAATCTTACGCCGGTTTTTGACCAATATCTCAGACATGCCCATATTCCGTCTTTTGATGTGCGGATGCGCAAAAACAAGCTTGAATATCGTTGGCAGACAGATGTTGCAGATTTTACGATGCCTGTAGACGTAATGATAAAAGGAAATAAAATCCGTCTTTTGCCGGCATCAGAATGGAAAACTTCGGATATAAAAATCAAAAAACTGTCTGATGTTATATTTTTAAAAGACAATTTCTTTGTTAATGTCACCAATTTATGATTAATAGAGATTTAACCCTTTTACTTTTAACTTAAATATTTAAGCTTTCTAATTAATTATCCGTAATTTAGATAGAATTTTAAAACTAAATCACATGGATACAGTTAAAAATTGGAATAAATGGGCCAATAGACACACCTACTATCCGCTCGATATTTTGCGCATTGCCCTCGGCGTATTTTTAATCATGAAAGGCGCCTCCTTTATCACCAACAGCGCTTATTTAGACAATATCCTTTCTCCTTTGAGCAATTTCCCCGGCGGCATGCTTACATTCCATTATATTGCTGCGGCACATATTATGGGCGGAATCATGATTGTCTTCGGATTGCTGACGCGTTGGGCAATCATCGCACAGTTGCCCATATTATTTGGCGCGGTGATTATCAATTTCATTGGTGAACTCAGTGTCAAAAACCTGTTGCTGGCTGCAGTGACACTAGCTGTTTGCCTGTTCTTTATGTTCTATGGCGGCGGCAAACACTCGGCCGATTATTACTTTAAGATGCAGAAATAATCCCCAATAAAAAACTCCGTATTGCTACGGAGTTTTTTATTTTATTTTTTCAATGCCGCCGAAAGCGTTTCTTTTCGCATCACTTTCCCTGTTTCGGTTTCCCTGAATTTAGGGATAAATAAGGTTTCTTTCGGCTTTTCATATTTATCGAGCAATTCGAATTTAAAATCGTAATCCTGCGGCGCTTCGCCTTCTATAATCAGCACCAGCTTTTCGCCAAGCGTTTCGTCGGGAATACCGCCCACAAAAAAGCGTGCCGCAATATTTCCTGAAAGTTTTTCCTCTATCTGCTCCGGAATCAGCTTGATGCCGCCGCTGTTCACGACATTATCGGCCCTGCCGAGAAAAATAAACTGGTTTTCATTGATCAGCTCGACCAAATCGTTCGTCACGATGATCTCATCGGAAATCCGCGGCGCATGGATCACCAGGCAATTGTTTTCATCATATGAAAGCGTCACGTTTGGCAAAACCGTAAAAGCCTTCTCCCCTATCTTTTTCGCGGCAATGTGCGTGATGGTTTCGGTCATACCATAGGTTTCGTATACTTCTGTCGGCAATTTGGCCAGCTTTTTCGAAAGCGTTTTGGTGATTCCGACGCCGCCAACGATCAATTTCTTCACTTTTTCCAACTGCCTGAGCGAGTTTTGCGCCTGAAGCGGAACCATTGCTATAAAATCATACGATTGGTTGTTGTTTTTTGAAAACGGACTGGAGCTTGGTTCGACGAAATCCGTATCGAGTCCGAGTATAAAAGCCCGTACCAGCATCATTTTCCCAGCGATGTATTTCACCGGAAGGCAGTGCATGACCCTGTTTCCCGACTGAAGATCGAAAAAATCGCCTGTCGCCAACGCAGAGTTAACCATCGCCTGCTTGTCTACCTGTATCAGTTTTGGCGTTCCGGTAGTTCCGGAAGTCTTCATCTCGATAAACGGGCGGTCATCGAACCAGTCGAGTATAAAATCGCCCACAGGCTTTTCAAAATCCTCGCCTTCCTTGATGAAGCTGTAAGCCACGCGGCACAAATCTTCACGGTCTAAATGAAAACCGTTAAGCTTAAAACTATTGTGCACATTATGATAGGTCGGATTCATTATCATTGTTTTCGGTTTTTATGTGGATTGGATTGTTTTCGTGATTCTGGCTGCGGTCGATAGTCCCGGTAAGCCTTTCGGCCCAGTCGGTCCAACCGTATTTTTTACTAAAGATAAATAAAAGGATTGGGAAAATCACAAGGATTGGAAAAAGAACATCGAAGCCTACGGTTGGTTCAGATACGTCTTTCAATATCGAATGTGTCTGGAAAACCGTCCAATCCGATGTCAATAACAAGGCGCCAATCAGGTTGTTTGCGGCATGGAAACCAAGCGCCAGTTCCATTCCCTCATCCATCAATGTAAGGATTCCGAGGAACAATCCCGTACCGATATAATACACCATGATGATATTTCCCATTTTAGTGACTTCGGGATTCACAAAATGCAGGCTGCCGAATATCACGGAAGTCATCAGCAGCGGAAACCATTTATTCCCGGATAAATTGGCAAATCCCTGCATCAGGTAACCCCTGAAAACGTATTCTTCGGTAGAAGTCTGCACCGGAATCAAAAGCGTACCAATAACCACCAAAATAAGGAACGGGACGGGCTTGAAGTTAACGACAAAACTTTCCGGGCTTTCAAAATAGATGAACACCGTAGAGACAACCGTGAACATGGCCCAAAGTCCAAACGAAAAGAAAACCCTTCCCCAATCGATCTTCGGCCGTGAAGTGGTTACCGAAAGTACCGTTTGGCCGTGCAGTTTTCTAATCACTAAAAAAATCGCAAAAATCGCCACTACAAAGGAGAACAGCATCAGGAACAGATTCAGATTCGGCTCGAGCGCGGTCATAATAACGTTCTGGTCTAAACCGTAGATGCTTCTGCCTTCCGTTATCAATTTGGCGAAGGCAGCAAAAACCCATGGCAATTGCCCAAAGGCAGAAGCGACGATAATCAGTACCGAACCCACTAAATATTTCCAAAACCTGTTTTCAGGCTTAACTCCCTGCTCTATAAACATGCGATGATTGTTGATTTGTTTCGCCTAATTTACTTCTATTTTTAAAATATAAAACCATTACTTTGCAAAAAATTATAGCAAAATGATACAGGTTTTACACAATCCACGCTGCGGGAAATCGAGAAGCTGCCTGGCATTTCTGGACGAGGCCAAGATAGAATATGAAGTCGTGAAATATCTGGTAGACGTCCCTACGTTTGCGGAACTGAAGGCAATTGTCAAAAAGCTGGCAATCAGCCCAATTGAAGTCGTCCGCCAAAACGAAGCTGTCTGGATTTCCGATTTTAAAGGAAAGCAAATGTCCGACGATGAGATCATCCAGGCCATGGTTTCCCATCCAATCCTTATCGAAAGACCAATCGTCATCAACGGCGACAAGGCCATAATTGCGCGCCCGATAGAAAAGGCTGCCATTATTCTGTAGGCAGAAGATGTTTTAACAAACCTTTGTGATTCATGGTTTAAACCAACACTTATTTTTGTTTTCTTAACCGGGAATCTAATCTTATCAAATGAAAAAAACATCACTACTGCTATCTGCCGTATTTCTTCTACTCAATTTTATAGCCTCCGCACAGGAAACCAACGATAGTGAGCCCGCAAAAAAAGCGGATGTCAAAAAAATAAAGGTCACCGGAAAAGTAACCGAAAGTACCAGCAAACAACCCCTTGAATACGCTACGATCACCTTCGTCAATACGAAAAATCCAAAATCGATTGCGGGTGGAATCACCAACAATAAGGGCGAATTCGACATCGACATGACTCCCGGAGTTTATGATATCAAGGTCGAATTCATCTCTTTCAAGATGACCGAAATCAAATCCAGATCACTTACAGAAAACACAAACCTCGGCACCATAGGGCTCGACGAAGACGCCACGCAGCTCAACCAGGTTGAAGTGCGCGCCGATAACACAACCGTCCAGATCAAACTCGACAAGAAAGTCTACAGTGTTGGCCAGGACATAATGGTTAAAGGCGGAACTGTCAGCGATGTGCTCGACAACATTCCTTCTGTAACGGTCGATGCCGACGGGACAATCGCTTTGCGCGGAAATGAGAATGTTCGTATTTTGATCGACGGACGTCCATCCAATGCCATTAATATTGCAGAAGCCTTGCGCCAGATTCCGGCTGATGCGATCGAAAAGGTCGAAGTCGTAACCAATCCTTCCGCACGTTACGATTCTGAAGGCGGCGGTGGGTTGCTTAACATCATCCTTAAAAAAGGAAAAAACCAGGGCGTAAACGGAACCATCATCGGTTCAGCCGGAAATCCGGAGAACTACGGGCTTTCGGCCAACATCAATTACAAAACCGATACTTTTAATCTCTTTACCACAACCGGTTACAACTACAGGAACAATCCGGGAAACACGATTAACAATACCGAATATTTCAATGATACGCCGAGCAAATACATTGATGAAACGCGCCATAATGAACGATTAAGCAAAGGCTATAATTCCAATTTCGGGTTTGATTGGTATCTTGACAAATCGACAACGTGGACCAACAGCATCAACCTCCGCAGAAATACCGGCGGCAATCCCGAAAATGTCACTCTAGACAATTACGGGCAAAATCATGAATATCTCTTTACGGAATACCGCTTCAATGATGCTAACAGCACGAGCCTCAACGTAGAATACAATACCAATTTCGTCAAGAATTTCAAAAAGGAAGGACACAAACTGACCATCGACGGCTCGTTTTCAAAAAACAACGACGATGACGATTCTGAAATTTTTGGGAATGGGCATGAAATCACAACGAACAAGCAAACCCAAAACCGCACGACCGTGCAAACCGATTACGTACTTCCATTAGGAAAAGACAGCCAGTTTGAAGCCGGCTACAAAGGTGATTTTACCAAACTCCTCACCGATTACGACAACCGCATCGATTCGCTTGATGTCGTTTCCAACGCTTATGTGCCTTTTCAACAATATACCAATACGTTAGAATACAAGGAAAATATCAATGCTTTGTATACGCAAATAGGAACAAAAATCAATAAGTTTTCCGTATTACTCGGACTCCGTATGGAAAATTCCAGGATTGAAGTGAACCAGTTCGCCAACGCCGATTACAACACCAAAAAATACACAAATTTTTTCCCAAGCGCGTTCCTGACTTATGAAGTTTCCGATCAAAGCAGCATTTCCTTAAGCTACAGCAGAAGGATTTCAAGGCCTAGGGGAAGATTCCTGAACCCGTTCCCGAACCGTTCAAGCAACATCAATATTTTCGTCGGAAATCCGGATCTCGATCCTTCGCTGACCAACGCGATCGACCTCGGTTACCTTAAAAGATGGAACAAGCTCACGTTAGGCACTTCTGCCTACTTCAACCACACTTCCGATTCATTCCAGTTTGTACGCCAGGAATCGGGAGAATTCGTAGGAACGACGCCAGTGATCGTAAGCTCTCCGGTCAATCTGGCGACGGAAGACCGTTTCGGATTCGAATTCACGCTCAACTATTCGCCTTTCAAATGGTGGAAACTCAACAGCAACTTCAACTTCTTCCGCAATGAAACCGATGGAGAATACACGTATCTGCGCACCGATACCACGACCAATACGCAAACGCCAATCACCACAAATCTTGACAATGAAGCGTATTCGTGGTTTACAAGACTGACCTCGAAAGTGAACCTGCCCTACAAAATCGACTGGCAGACCAATGTGACTTATAACGGTCCACAAACTACTGCGCAAGGAAAAAACAAAGGCAATGCGAGCGCCAACCTGGGTTTCAGCAAAGATTTATTAAAAGACAAAGCGACGATCGCACTCAACGTTCAGGATCTGTTCAACTCCAGGAAGAGGATTTCCGAGACTTATCTGCCGGGCATTTCCAACAACTATAGCGAAATGCAATGGCGCACCAGGCAGATCATGCTTTCTTTCACCTACCGATTCAACAAGAAAAAAGGCGAAAAGGAAAAACAGCCTAAAAAAGACACCGACAACGGAGACGATAACTTTCCGGGATAAAAAAAGGAAGCCAATCGGCTTCCTTTTTTTTGAAACATAAAACCGGTATTAAACCGATTCCTGATCTTGCGTTTTCTTCGCCCTTTTTTCTTTATAAAGTTCCCAGCTCGCCCCGCCAACCCAAAAGGATACGAAACCAACCAAAAAGAACATTAACCAGAAACCCATCGTTAAGATGGTCAGGAAAAGTAAAAAACCTAAATACTGTGAAAATTCAAACATGTTTTCCGGAATTTTTTTGAATGATAGGCAAATGTAAACTTATTATTATTTCCCGCCAATAAAAACCAAATCAATTTTCATAAAATAACATTTATGCGTAATTTTGGCATTGAATTTCAGGAGCAAATCCGGCTATGCGTTGCAATCTTTTATTAAGAGATTTCCCTTTCGTTGCACTACAGGGCAATCTTTAAAAAAGGATTTCCACTGCTATCCGGGCTAGGCATTCGGAGAAACTTCAAAATTCATCATTCGTTGATCAACATTCAACATTCATGAATTTTGAACAACGAACGCTCAACAACGAATGTTGAAGTTTTAAACCAAATCAACAAATCAACAAATACACACCCGAGGCCAAAGGCCGAACAGAACGAAGTTAAATTAACAAATCAACATAATGGAATACAGAATAGAAAAAGACACGATGGGAGAAGTGAAAGTCCCGGCAGAAAAATACTGGGGCGCACAAACCGAACGCTCCCGAAACAATTTCAAGATCGGCCCGTCGGCGTCGATGCCAAAAGAAATCATCGAAGGTTTCGCTTATCTCAAGAAAGCAGCGGCTTATGCCAACTGCGAACTGGGTGTCTTATCAACAGAAAAACGTGACGCGATCGCTGCCGTCTGCGAGGAAATCCTCGCCGGAAAACTCGACGACCAATTTCCGCTCGTCATCTGGCAAACCGGTTCCGGGACGCAAAGCAACATGAACGTGAATGAAGTCGTTGCCAACCGCGCACAAGTGCTCGCCGGATTCAAGATCGGTGAAGGCGAACCAGTCGTAAAAGCCAATGATGATGTGAACAAATCCCAATCCTCAAACGACACCTTCCCAACCGGAATGCACATCGCAGCCTACAAAGCGGTAGTCGAAACGACGATTCCGGGCGTGGAGAAACTACGCGACACGCTTCAGGCCAAATCAGCCGAATTCAAAAATGTCGTCAAAATCGGCCGCACGCATTTAATGGATGCGACGCCTCTGACACTGGGTCAGGAAATTTCAGGCTATGTAGCGCAGTTGAACTACGGAATCAAAGCCTTAAAAAATACACTTTCGCATTTATCCGAAGTCGCACTCGGCGGGACAGCCGTCGGCACCGGATTAAATACGCCTGACGGTTATGATGTGAAAGTCGCAGCATACATCGCAAAATTCACCGGACATCCGTTCGTGACCGCTCCGAATAAATTCGAAGCCCTGGCTTCACACGATGCGATTGTCGAAAGCCACGGTGCTTTGAAACAATTGGCCGTTTCCCTCAATAAAATTGCCAACGACATCAGGATGCTGGCTTCTGGCCCGCGTTCCGGAATTGGTGAAATCCTCATTCCCGAGAACGAGCCGGGCTCCTCGATCATGCCCGGAAAAGTCAACCCGACGCAATGTGAAGCATTAACAATGGTGTGCGCACAGGTTATGGGCAACGACGTAGCGATTTCAGTCGGCGGTATGCAAGGCCATTATGAACTGAACGTTTTCAAACCGGTCATGGCGGCAAATTTCCTGCAATCGGCAAGATTGATCGGCGATGCCTGTATGTCTTTCGACGAGCATTGCGCCCAGGGAATCGAACCAAACCACAAAAGAATCAAGGAATTGGTCGACAACTCATTGATGCTGGTTACGGCCTTGAACACTAAAATCGGTTATTATAAATCGGCCGAAATCGCACAGACGGCACACAAAAACGGGACGACTTTAAAAGAAGAAGCGGTTCGTTTGGGGTATGTTTCCGCAGAAGATTTCGACGCCTGGGTTAAACCCGAAGAAATGGTGGGAAGCCTGAAATAATTAACAATTGATAATGAAAAAGCCTGTAAAAAATTACAGGCTTTTTTTATGCTTTAATGTGAACTTATCTCTTGATGAATTTCGAATTTGAACTTCCTTTGTCTGAATTGATTTTGATGAAATAATTGCCGGATTTCAATTGCGAGACATCGACGGCAGGAATCTTTCCTGCATTTGGAATCGCCAGAACCAACTGGCCCAAAGTGTTATAGATTTCTATGGATGTTACCGCGATATTTCCTTTTGTCTGTATATTCAAAACGTTGCTTGCAGGATTCGGATAAACCGTAAAACAATCCGAAAATTCGAAATCCTTCACTGCCAATAATGCAATTGCAGTGGTTGCAGTATTGGTCACAATCGGGGAATTGTAATCGAAATAAATGCTGGCCGTATTACTGAATGTACTGCCCATAGTTAATGTTGGTTTGGTTTTGATTTTAAACACAACATAGCCATCGTTATTGGCATCGTCGAATGGCAGGTTGATGTTTTCGAAGATGAACTCTACTTTGTTGCCGCTGATCCTGGTGTAATAGGAATGGCTTCCGCCAAGCGGAATCAAAGAAGCGATATCGAATTTTGTCGTGTCGATCATATCCTTTACAACGATATTCTGCGCCGGAAATGTTCCGGTATTTTCAAAACGGATCACGTAATGCACGTATTCGCCTGCCATTTCCGGACCTACCGAATTTCCTTCAAGACACGTCTTATCGTTTGGATCTAACGAATTGACTATGGTTTGCCTGAGCGCGAAGACATTGTCGATAGGGATTTCGTCTGCGGGATCGCCGCTAATCGTTGCCATAAAACTCAATACATCATTGACGTTTAATGCAGGTGTTTCTGAGGGTGAATTGAGGTTAAATGTCAGTTCAATCACTCGTGTCTCGAACGGATACAAATCGGTGAAATCCCATGTAAGCAAGCCTTCTCCTACTGATGCCACTGGCATAGAAGTGATCAAATCAATTGCTTCATCGTTGAACGTCAGGTTCACCGAACCCGATTGTGTATGTGTCCCTTTGTTCCTAAGTAAAATTTTATAATCTGCGTCAAAGCCGGGTCGTGCAGGACCAATCGGAATGATTACGATATCCAAATCTGGATGGATGCCGTTTGCTACAACGCAAAAATCCTGGACCGATGGACTCGCCGTTTCAGGAAACGCGACGCTAACCGATGCTGGCGAAAAATTAAAATACGTCGGATTTTCTAAATTTGGCGACAGCGTATGCGTCCCGGCCTGTACGGGAACCGAAAAAACGCCCAACTCGTCCGAAATCACGCCGCCTGTGGTGACACCGTCGGCAATCGACAGCCGCATATAAGGGTAATTCACATCGGTTTCTGAACAGCCGTTTAGGTCGGTATCCAGACGGGAATGCCCCGTGATGTCGTAAAAAGTGCCGCCCGGTACAAATGAACAATAGGAATTGCACACTATATTGGTGAATCCCCATGAATTCAGGTTGGACTGGAGTGCCGCCACATCCTCATCATCAAGGCAAATGTAGGTCAAGGCTGGGCAACCAGGCAACGATGATATGGTTTCATGGCTTCCGTTCTTGGCGAAAATACTCACAAGCAACGGGCAAAAGTGTGCTTCCAGCGTTTCAAGTTGAAATTGGTTGGTCAGGTCCAATGTCACAAAATTGTTGCTGTGGCATTTTAAAGTCTTAAGCTTGGTACACGCTGAGATGTCCAACTGGATTAAATCGCTGTCTACATATTCGAGTGTCTCGAGGTTGACCAGCGGAGACAGGTCTACGATAAGCGCCGGGTTATAGCTACAGTACAATGATTTCAAATTGACATTCACGCTCAAGTCAAGGTTGGTCAATTCGGTATTCGAAATAAACAGCGATTTGAGGTTGGGCGCATTTTGCAGATTCAGTTCCGCAATCAAGGTCGCTCCGCAATTCAGGTCTTGCAATTGCGTCATCGCCGATACATCCAAAGCAGTGATCGAATTTGCAAAGCAATTCAATTTTTTGATGTTGACCAGGCCCGTCAAGTCGAGTGATGTCAAATCCAAATAAGAACAATCCAGCGTTTCCAGATTGACCATCCCATTCAAATCGAGCGTCGAGATCGACTCAAAATAACACACCAAGTTGACCAAGTTATTAAGGTTGGCCAAATCGAGTGATGTGAGCGCGTTGTAATTACAATTTAATGACGTGAGTCCTGTAAAAGCACTTACATCCAGCGCAGCCAATACTTCGTTGTTGTCGACGGCAAGTGTCTTCAAATTGTTGAGTGAAGACAAGTTCACTGCCGAGAGGAAATCGTTGTTGGAAATGGTCAATGTTTGCAGATTCGCGAATCCAGAAATATTGAGCGCGGTGCCGTCGATGCTTTGTATTTTGAGTTCCTCAAGATTCGAAAAATAGGCTATTCCGTCAATTGAAACGATGGTCACCATGAAGCCGTCGACATCCAGGTAACTGATTTGCAATGCTTCGCTGACCTGAATTTCATTGTCGCCATTGGCATCGATGTCGACCCAACTGCCCGTCAAATTCTTGGCAACATGATAGGATGGCGACGCGGCGAGCAGCCTTTGCTTGAATCCCGAATCCGGAAAATTGATGATTTGCGCGCTTGCGAACTGAAGCATCAAAAGCGACAATAAAAAGTAAAGTTTTTTCATGACATCTGTTTTGGTGCGCTAAATGTAATAAAAAAAGCCCCACATTTCTGTGAGGCTCTATTTATTCAAATCAAGAAAATTTATTTTTTCTCGTTTTTTTCCATTTTGGCTTTCAAACCGGCAAGAATATCATTGTTATCCCCTAAAGTTGCAGCTGGTGCGTTTGTAGTTGATGATGCTGTATTCTCAGAAGTATTGTTTCTCACATTTTTCTCTTCTTCTTCACGGAAGATTGCTGTGTGGGAAGCCACTACCCTTTTGAACTCCTTGTTGAATTCGATTACTTTGAATTCAGCTGATTCGCCTTTTTTCAATTTCTTTCCGTCTTCTTTTTCAAGGTGACGTGTTGGAATGAAAGCAACGATATCATCTCCGAATTCAACTGTTGCGCCTTTGTCAACGATTTCAGAAATCTCTCCTGTGTGAACAGTTCCTACAGCGAAAGAATCTTCATACTGATCCCAAGGATTGGCAGTTGTTTGTTTGTGGCCTAAAGACAATTTGCGTCCTTCAACATCCAATTCCAAAACGACAACGTCAAGTTTTTCACCAACGTTTACGAATTCAGACGGGTGTTTGATTTTCTTGGTCCATGACAAATCAGAGATGTAGATCAAACCGTCGATTCCTTCTTCCAGTTCTACGAAAATTCCGAAGTTGGTGAAATTGCGAACGATACCTGAATGTTTAGAACCTACAGGATATTTAGACGTGATGTCTGTCCATGGATCTTGTGACAATTGTTTGATACCCAAAGACATTTTACGGTCTTCACGGTCTAAAGTAAGGATTACTGCCTCAACAACATCGCCTACTTTTACAAAATCCTGAGCCGAACGCAAGTGCGTAGACCAAGACATTTCAGAAACGTGGATCAAACCTTCAACACCTTCAGCCACTTCGATGAAAGCACCGTAATCAGCGATTACAACTACTTTACCTTTCACTTTGTCACCCACTTTCAAGTCAGCGTTCAAAGCATCCCACGGGTGAGCGTTCAATTGTTTCAATCCCAATTGGATTCTTGTTTTCTCGTCATCGAAATCAAGGATTACCACGTTCAGTTTCTGGTCTAATTCAAGAACTTCACTTGGGTGATTGATTCTTGACCATGACAAGTCAGTGATGTGGATCAATCCGTCAACACCTCCAAGGTCAATAAATACGCCGTAAGAAGTGATGTTTTTCACAACTCCTTCGAGTACCTGTCCTTTTTGCAATTGTCCGATGATCTCTTTTTTCTGTACTTCAATATCCGCTTCGATAAGCGCTTTGTGAGAAACGACTACGTTTTTGAATTCGTGGTTGATTTTCACTACTTTGAATTCCATCATTTTGTTTACGTAAACATCGTAGTCACGGATAGGTTTCACATCGATTTGTGAACCTGGCAGGAACGCTTCAATTCCGAAAACGTCAACGATCATACCGCCTTTAGTTCTGCATTTCACAAAACCATTAACGATTTCACCTGTTTCGTTAGCCGAAATAACGCGGTCCCATGATTTGATGGTACGTGCTTTTCTGTGAGACAATACCAACTGACCTGTTTTGTCCTCGCGAACGTCAATCAATACTTCTACTTTGTCACCAACTTTCAAAGCTGGGTTGTAGCGGAATTCGTTTAAAGAAATAACACCTTCAGACTTCGCGTTGATGTCAACAATTACGTCTCTTTCAGTGATTCTTACTACAGTTCCTTCTACAACTTCTTCCTGGTCGGTAGCGATGAAGGTTTTTGAAACTAAATCTTCAAATTCTTTTAAGTTGCTTTCGTCAACAGCATCAATACCTTCTTCGAAGTTGTGCCAGTTGAAATTCGTCAAAAACTCTTCTTGTGATTTTAATAATTCAGACATATGTTCTGATAAAAATTTGTATTCTGTTTTCTTTGAATTTCGTACGCGGATAAAAAAACAGAAGCGTTAGTTGTAAAATATTTGATTACCTGATGGAAATGCTTCTCCGCCAAAAGGTGCGCAAAAGTAATACATTTTTTCTAATCTGCAAAACTTTATGCTATTGATAATGAACATGAAGCGCTTTAACATATGCTTTGAAAATTTTTTCTTACCTTGGGTACCAAAATTGGGAAAAATTATTGCTGAGTGAATCGAATTTTACAAATAAAACATTTAAAAGCCCTTATCCATAAAGCATCGGCGCGATCTGTGCTTTTTGCTGTGGCTTTTTTATTTTGTTCTGTTTCACTCCATGCGCAATTGCCCGATTTCACCCTCAATGCAATCCCTGCAAACGAGACCTGCCCCGGCAATGGTTCGCTTCAGATGTCGGTAACAGGAACAGATCCTGCGGCCACGGTCACTTACGTCGTTTATTTATTGCCTGACACCGTTACGCCGATTGCAAATTCAACTGCGGATTTTATCAGCGGACTCGGCCACGGCACTTACCATATTGTCGCCACGCAGACTTTAGCCCCGAACGCCCCGAATTCTCATACTATCGATGTGACGATAATCGATGAATTTATCCCTGTCGATTATGGTTTTACAACCTCGCCGGTAACCTGCGGCAGCAACGGGACAATCACCGTGAATGTTTTGACCGGCAATCCGGTTTCTTATGAAATCACTTCCGGACCCGTAATCGTGCCGCTGCAACCGTCGAATGTCTTTACCGGACTTCCCGCTGGCGTATACCAGATAAGGGTTTATGACAATTGCGGTGAAGGCGTCGTGAAAACCTGCACGCTGCTTTCTTCTACCGGCGGCACACTCAACTGGACCGAAAGCGATGAGGCGACCGTAATCGATTGCAACCAGATCACCATCACAAATACGCTTTCACCAACATTAAACGCAAGCCTTTCATTTCCGTTAACCGTCACGTATACGGTTCATCCTCCTGCCGGCGGGGCGCCGATCGTAACCGTGACCCATATGGCAGGCGGCGATGTATCGGGACAGGAATTCGTTACAGTCATTCCTTATTACAGCAATCTCGTCTATACTTATGATGTGACGGTGACCGACGCCTGCGGAAACGGATATTATTTTACGAGCATCGCAATCAACAAGCCGTTCCTTGTCGATTTAAGGACGCCGCCTGCCCCGTGCGGTCATTATTTCATCGCTTTTGCAGTGTCCAATTACATGCCGCCGGTGACGGTAAATTTTACCGATTATCCTGCCGGATTCGATCCTGCAACATTCAACCTGCAGCATCCCGGGCCATTTGCGAGTGAATTGATCAACTATGGCGGAACGACCAATCCGGTTCCGTACGGACAATATGCGGCAACTTTGACAGACGGCTGTGGAAGGTCGGTTTCTGTATCGGCAGATATAGAATACATCGATCCTATCCCGGCAATAACAGCAACGGCAGATCCAGGCTGCGCAGGTACTGGCGAAGTAAAAATCAAAGTGACGAATTATACACTGGATACTGCCTTCATCACTTCAGGCCCGGTGGCTTATTCTGCAACGTATCCTGTTGACATCAGTTCTTTAATCAACGGCGACCAGGGAATTACGCTGGATCATATACCGTCCGGGCATTACACCATTCATATGACCGACACTTGCGGGAATATCTATGATGACGAATTCGACATTCCCGGGGCCGCAACCCAAGTGAGTGCCATCACATGGCCCGACTGCGATCTTAACAGAGGCGCGATAAGGATTCGCGGCAATCTCGTCGATTTGCAATCGGTCATCATCACGTCGGCTCCTGCAGCATACGGAACTGCGCTGCCGCAGAATGTTTCCTTCAATATCAATGCTACAACGCCCGATGTTTTCAGCATGAACGGATTCCCTGACGGTGACTATGTTTTCGATATTGTGGATAGCTGTGGAATGTCGCATACGGTACCGGTTAATCCATCGACTTACGAAATTACCGAAGACAGTTACAATCTTATTCCACATTGTGGCTCATTCGACCTCGAACTGACGCATGTGACTAATGCGATCAACCCGATGTATTTCCTGCAAAAATTCAACCCCGTAACCAGTGGCTGGGAGCATCCTGAAACCGGCTTTCCTTTTAACACTGGGGACATTCCGAATACGACAAACTCCTTACTGTTTTTGCCCAATACCATTAACTACAATATTCCCTATTTAGGGGATTTCAGGATTGTAAAGGTTTTCGATACTTTCGAAAACGGCAGCATCGATTTGTATAAGAAATGCTTTGAGATCCTGCACGAATTCACTTTTGTGAATGAGCTTGAGATTACCGACATCAAAAAAGTGACCTGCAACGGATTGAATTCCGACGTATACATAACCGCTGTCGGATTTCCGCCACTCACCTATAAGATCACTACAAAAAATGGTCAGCCTTTCGATGTCGATAATGGCAACAACAATGTCTTCACGAATCTGGAAGCGGCAGTGTATAATTTCCTTGTTTTTGACACCTGTGGGAATGTGGCCAACCGCCTCGCCGATGTTGCACTGCTGCCTTCGCTCGTCAATATTGTCGATGCGCAGAATGTTCCCGATTTTATCGAATGCGACGAGGAGGATAATGACGGACAGGCAAATTTCCATCTGCCGGATATGAACGCTGTCATTTTGGGGGCTGCACTTCCGGCAAGTTTCACGATCACTTATCACGCTTCACTTTCAGATGCCAATAGCGGACTCAATCCACTTCCGGAAGATTATTATACGGCAAGCACTACCATTTTCTGCCGCGTGGCTTATGCGAATGCAGCCAATTGCTTCGACATCACTTCGTTTGATGTCGTGGTGAATCCGTTCCCGTTTTTACAGATGGAAACCAACTGGGTGATCTGTGAAGGCGAAAATATTACGATTACAGCCGACAGCGGTTTGGATTCCTATCTTTGGTCTACGGGCGAAACAACGCCTGAGATTGTTGTCAGCCAACCGGGGACGTACACGCTTGAAGTGACGCGAACCACGAATAATGTGACTTGCACCGCGACTTATACTATTGTTGTAGTGGCTTCCAATACCGCGACCATCGGTCATATCGATACGGTCGACTGGACCTGGGACCAAAATACGATCACGGTGGTGATTGACCAAAGCAGTCTGGGGAATTACGTGTATTCGCTCGATGGCGTCAATTTCCAACCCGGAAACACGTTCTATGGCCTTTCGCCGGGAACGTATACCGTTTATGTAAAAGACATGTATGGATGCGATACTGTTTCCCAGATTGTACACCTATTGGGCTATCCGAGATTTTTCACGCCAAATGGCGACGGTTACCACGACTATTGGCAAATCATCAATGCGACCGTCGAACCCAATATGAAAATCTACATTTTTGACCGGTACGGGAAACTGCTCACCGGTTTTGGTTCCGACAGCCCGGGTTGGGACGGAAGATACAACCAACACGATATGCCTTCCACCGATTACTGGTTTCTGGTAATCCGTGAAAACGGCGACGAAAAGCGCGGCCATTTTGCCATGAAGCGATAAAAAAAGCTACCCGTTCGGATAGCTTTTTTTTATTTTCTATTAATGCATTATCTGCGCCACGTCTTCCGGGTTGTGCTTGTGTTTGAATAAGATCGCAAAAGCAATTGCGATGACCAAGGCATAACTGGCAAACGCCAGCCAGATATTCGGCCAGTCTTTCATAAAAATGGTATGGCTCAAAGTACCATCCAGACCAACTGTCGCTTTTGAATTCTTTATAAAATCTGCAAGATGGCTATTTCCCGGGTCGGTTTGAAGGTGTGCGGCCAACCCCGATACCGTTGTGTAAGCTTTGGTAAAGAAATGTTCAATAACCCATCCGGCAATTACGCTTCCTAAAACAGCACCTACACCATTGGTCATCATCATGAATAAGCCCTGCGCGGAAGAACGTGTTTCCGCGTCGGTGTTGCTGTCTACAAACAAAGACCCTGAAATGTTGAAGAAATCGAATGCCATTCCGTAAACTACACACGAAAAAATAATCATCCACAATCCGTTAATAGGATCCCCAAATGCGAACAAGCCGAAACGCAATACCCAGGCAAACATACTGATCAGCATAACCTGCTTTATTCCAAAACGTTTCAGGAAAAACGGAATCGCGAGTATAAATAATGTTTCTGAAATCTGCGAAATCGACATGACAATTGTAGAGCGCTCCACGACGAATGACGTCGCATATTTCGGGAAATGCTCAAATTCACTCAAAAACAAATCGCCATAAGCATTTGTAAGCTGCAGTGCGCCTCCGAGGAACATCGCAAAAATGAAAAATAAGGCCATCTTGTAAGTTGCGAAAAGTTTAAACGCACCCAATCCGAGTGTTTCGGCGATGGAAGCATTTTCTTTCGTTTGGCGCAACGGCGGACATTTCGGCAATGTCAACGCATATAGAGCCAGAATAATCGCGACGATACCCGCAATATAAAACTGATTGGCGGTTGCTTTACTATCGGTAAGGTTCGTAATCCACATCGCCACAATAAAACCAATAGTTCCCCAAACGCGGATTGGCGGAAAATCCTTGACCACATCACCATTACTCTGTTTCAATACCGTATAGGAAACTGAATTGCTCAGAGAAATCGTTGGCATGTAGAAACACATCGCAACAAACATGACATAAATGAACGTAGTCGGATCGTCGACGGTTGGCAGATAAAACAATACCAACGCATATAGAATGTGCAGGATTGCATATAGTTTTTCAGCATTAATCCAGCGATCGGCAATAATTCCTGTTATCGTGGGCATAAAGATTGAGGCGAAACCCATCGTCCCGAAAACGAGCCCGAACTGTGTGTTGTCCCAATGTTTGGTGCCAAACCAATAATTGGCAATCGTTAAAAGCCATGCGCCCCAAACAAAGAATTGCAGGAAGCTCATTAAAATCAATCGGAATTTTATGCTCATAATAGTTTATTTGGTGTTTGAAAAATAACAGCCCGTAAAACTAATATTAAATATGAGATAAACAAAAATTTACAAGGTTATTGACTCGGAGATATCCTACGTTGAAACGGCTTCAAATTATTGCCGGTTGAAACAAGCTTTGATGACAACATACGCGAAAAATCATTAATTCTGACAATTTTCCGGTGGAAAAGGGTTTGGAAAACCACATCCGGATTGGTTTTGATATATTTCAAGCGTACAATCTGTCCGGAAATAGTCTGAATCTAAACGAAAACTCATTGAACCTGGATCATAATTAAAGACAATCCCGGGAACCGTTTTATAAGTCACGGGTTCAAATTCAAAATCGGGATTTAAAAGGCAAGTTACATTTTGACAGGCAGCTCGCCAAATTTCCGGTGTAACAGGCGTATTAAAAAGGGAAGGATCCAAAATTCGTTCTTCAATCACATTGCTGCTGTTCCTGACCAATACCAAAGGCGCTGTATGGTAAACCCAGGGAACACAACACAAACCTGCTGAGGCAATCAAGTCACCAAAAATATATTGCTTTTGACAGTTGTAACCATTCGCATTTAATATTTGCTTCATTTTATGAGCCCTTGCATTACAGCCGTCAGTAGCAAATTGAAAAGTCAAGCAACCCTCTTGAAAATTGGTATTTGCACAAGAATTATTGAGAATGATCTCGTAGACATTCGTAAGCGATATCTCATCGGGAAAGATTGAAAGGAACGCCGGGTCGGGCCGATTCATAATCTCGCTGTCTGCCCTTACCAAATCTTTTCTGTAATTTAGGATATCCTGTTCCGTAACAGCTTGCACTTTGGCAATTTTATTGGTTCCCTTATAGGCAAATATTCTTAACGGAATGTCCTTTCCAATCACCTCTTTAATTAATTTGATATCATTGGTATGGCTGTCGATCGTCAAATCAAATTCGAACGGAACAGGCGTTTGAACGAAACCAACAGTTGCTTTGCTATCTGCTACCATTATTTTGAAAGGTGCGAATTTTGTGATTTCTTCTGTACCGCTATCAACATTTTTAACATACGGTGATTCTGAGCTACAGGAATTCAAAACCAATAAAATGCAAATACACCAAAGCGGAAATCTCAAATTCGAACATTGTTTCTCCATATTGATTATTTTTTGATGATTTTAGAAGTTGATTTAACCCCATTACAATCGACGTTTAAAAAATATAATCCTTTTTCGAGATCGGAAATATTATAGCTGTCAGATTTACTATATTTTTTGACGACCGAACCTCTGATATCCGTAAGTAATAGATTATAGTTTTCCGACATAAAATCATCGTTAAATCGAATTTTAAAAATATCCTGGACAGGATTAGGATATACAATGATTTTATTTTTTAAATCAAAAAATTTCCTGTCCAAATTTGCGGTAACAAGCACATCATCAATCGTTACTGCGTCGGCATCATTGGCAATATAATGAAATCGTATTTTTATCATTTCGTTTACATGATCATGCAAGTCAATCACAACATTTAACGTTGCGTCTTCCTCAAAAAAACCATAATCTTCTTCTACCCACAACTGATAATTCGAAGAGCCGTTATTCGTAAAAACATAAAAATTACCATTTTGAAATGGAGACACCATAAAAAGGTAATTCAATTTGACTTTGAAAGTTAAATAGGCCGTTGAGTAACCCGTCAAATTGATAAATGGCGTAATTAACTGCTCGCTCTGATCCTCGTCAATCCAGTTTACAGTAGCCGAGCCTGACCCGTTGATCGATGAAGTTGTTCTTTCCCATGTATTTGTTGGGTGTGAACTTATAACTTGCCAGCCGGCAGGGGGAAATTCGGGCGCGTCAAAATTTTCAGTTAATGCATCCTGGGCATTGCAAAAGACAACTGGAATAAGCATTAAGGCGAATAGTCCTATTTTCATATCAAATATAGCACTTTTTTTTAACGATATCATCCCTGCAAACATTGGTGAACGAGCATTAAAACCGTTTCAAATTGTTCGTTCCTGCTCAGGTGAGAATTATCGATTTCAAAAGCGCCCGAAGCTTTTACCAATGGCGAATCGTCGCGGTGCGTATCGATATAATCGCGCTCTTCGACGTTCTTCAGAACCGCCTCATAGGAAACGTCCTGCCCTTTTGCGTTGAGTTCGTCGAATCGCCTTTGCGCACGCGTCTGCGGACTGGCAGTCATGAATATCTTGAGTTCGGCGTCCGGAAAAACAACCGTCCCGATATCGCGTCCGTCCATGACAATGCCTTTGCCCTTGCCCATCTGCTTTTGCTGTTCTACAAGCTTCGCGCGGATTTGGGATATTTCGGCGATTTTGCTTACGAAGCTGGAAACTTCGATGGTTCGGATTTCCGTTTCGATATTCGTCCCGTTCAGGTACATTTCACCGAAACCCAGATCGGGGTTGAATTGGAACTCGAGATTGATAAACGGCAGGCTGTTGACGAGGCTTTCCTTATCGAAATATTCCGAATTGATATAACCATTCTGCATCGCAAAAAAAGTGACCGCACGGTACATCGCGCCCGTATCAACATAAACATAGCCGAGGTATTTGGCCAGTTGTTTGGCTAAAGTGCTTTTTCCTGTGGAAGAAAATCCGTCGATCGCAATGGTAATTTTTTTACTCAAAATAAGGATTGTTGGTTATTGCTCGGCAAAATTGATCGTCAGCCCGAACAGGCTGGTGTTGGCCGCAAGCGTGTATCTGGAATAGGAATAGTCGAATTTGAGTCGTCCCATTTTCAATCCCAATCCGACAGAAATCCCCGAGAAATTACGCTGTTCGAGCAAACGCAGCTCTTCTGCCCTTCTGAAATTATAACCTACGCGGAAATTGAATCCTTTTTTTGGAAAAATCTCCGCACCTATAATTACGTGTCGCAAAGCATTATTGAAAAAGCCGACCTTTTCAGGGGTCGAACCGCCGTCGATATTATTCTGCGCCCGTGCGGGATTGGAAAAAGAGACTTTCCATTGCTGCAGGTTTTCCAAAGTCAGGTGCCAACGGATCGGCACATTTTCCATTTCCTGCGAGATTCCGGCCATGATTTCCATCGGCAGTTTCTCGTTCGTATCTTCGTATTTGGTGAATTGGGTCCCGATATTCCTGATCACAATCGCATAATTGATGTCGTTGTCCTCATCGATGTAAATTCCGCCAAGGTCAATAGCGCCGCCAAAGGAATTGTAGCTTTCCAGTGTGGAGGAAATCAGCTTTCCGGTTGCGCCGATATGAAAATCTGTAAAAGGAATGTTGTAGGAATAACCGAAATTCAGTGCGATTTCACTTCCCGTAAAGCTCGCGGTTTTGGTCCCGTTCTCATCATATCCGTCAAAACTTCCGTAGTTGACATAGTTTACGCCGGCGGCAAAAGTCTGCAGATGTCGGTCGTAAGTATACGCGTAAGCGGCGGTTCCGTATGTCACTTCACCGAAATAGCTGCCGTAGTTTACCGCCAGTCGGTTGTCCATTTCGGGGTTAATCGTCGCAGGATTGAAATTGAACTGATTGACGTCATAATCGTAAATCGTAAGTACTTTTCCGCCCAAAGCGGCCTGTCTTGGCGAAGTGACGAGATTCAAAAACTGGTAAACAGATTGACCTCCAACCTGACTGTAAGCTACAGTCCCAAATAAAATAAGCAGGAAGTTAAGGAGTTTTCGGATCATGTTTTGTGCGATTTCTGTAAGGTATAACGCAAATGCGAAGATATTATTTTTAATAAAAAAACGGCCAAATTATTTAGCCGTTTTTCATTATAAAATTTTTGCGTTCCTGACTTTCTCGCCGGTGAGTGCAAATTTGAGCACTTCGCTCATTTCCTTGACGTAATGGAACGTGAGCCCTTCGATATATTCCGCCTTGATTTCGTCCACGTCCTGCTTGTTCTCGACGCACATGATAATTTCCTTGATATTTGCCCTTTTGGCGGCGAGAATCTTTTCTTTGATTCCGCCTACCGGAAGCACTTTTCCACGCAAGGTAATTTCACCGGTCATGGCCAGGCTTTTCTTCACTTTCTTTTGCGTAAGCAAAGAAACCAGCGAAGTCAGCATCGCAATTCCTGCACTCGGTCCGTCTTTTGGAGTTGCACCTTCCGGAATGTGGATGTGAATGTTATGTTTGGCGATCATATCCTGGTCGAGGCCGAGTTTCTCAGCATTCGCCTTGATGTATTCGAGCGCTATGGTTGCCGATTCTTTCATGACCGTCCCGAGATTTCCAGTCATCGTCATTGTTCCTTTCCCTTTGGAAATCAACGATTCAATGAAAAGGATGTCGCCGCCAACGGAAGTCCATGCCAAGCCGGTCACAACTCCGGCAACGTCATTATTTTCAGATTTGTCGCGCTCCATTCTCGGAACACCCAAAATTTTTACGATATCTTCATCGGTGACTTTCTTGTTGTATTCTTCTTCCATCGCAACCGATTTGGCCGCGTTTCGGATGACCTGGGCTATTTTGGCTTCGAGTCCGCGTACTCCGGATTCACGTGTATAACCTTCCACAATTTTCTCCAATTGTCTTTTCCCGATAGAAAAATCTTTCGGCGTCAGGCCATGTGCGGCCAATTGTTTTGGGAATAAATGCTGACGGGCGATTTCGACTTTCTCTTCAATCGTATAACCCGACATCTTAATAATTTCCATCCTGTCACGCAAGGCAGGCTGGATGGCGCTGAGATTATTGGAAGTGGCTATGAACATCACTTTCGACAAATCATAACCCATTTCGAGGAAATTATCATAGAAGGAACTGTTCTGTTCCGGATCTAAAACTTCAAGCAAAGCCGAAGACGGATCGCCTTGGTTGCTGCTCGATAATTTATCGATCTCATCCAAAACGAAAACCGGATTGGATGTCCCGGCTTTTTTCAGACTTTGGATAATCCTTCCGGGCATGGCGCCGATATAGGTTTTCCTGTGCCCGCGGATTTCGGCTTCGTCACGCAAGCCGCCAAGCGAAATCCTCACGTATTCACGTCCCAAAGCTTCGGCAACCGATTTTCCGATGGAAGTTTTTCCAACGCCCGGAGGTCCGGTCAAACAAATAATCGGTGATTTCATATCATTGCGCAGTTTCAAAACGGCGAGGTGTTCAATCATCCTTTTCTTGACGTCTTCGAGGCCGAAATGATCTTTGTCGAGGATTTTCTGTGCGCGCTTTAAATCGAAATTGTCTTTTGAAAAATCATTCCACGGCAACTCCAGAATCAGCTCGAGGTAATTGCGTTGGATCCCGAAATCGGGCGCCTGCGGATTCATGCGCTGCATTTTCGACAATTCCTTATCAAAATGCTTTGCGGTTTTATCGTCCCATTTTTTGGCTTTCGCCTTGAGACGCATGTCTTCGATTTCCTGTTCGTTTGAAACGCCGCCAAGTTCTTCCTGTATGGTTTTCATCTGCTGGTGCAGAAAATATTCGCGCTGCTGCTGGTCGAGGTCGAAACGCACTTTAGACTGAATGTCGTTTTTGAGTTCCAGTTTCTGGAATTCGATATTCATAAAACGCAAGGTTTCCAAAGCCCTTTCCTTTAAGGCGTTGATGGCAAGCAAATCCTGCTTCTCTTTAACCGTAAGGTTCATGTTTGAGGAAACGAAATTCACAAGAAACGACTGGCTTTCGATATTTTTGATGGCGAAAGTGGCTTCGGTTGGGATATTCGGGCTTTCCTTGATAATCTGGATGGCGAGTTCTTTGATGGACTCGAGAATGGCGAGGAATTCCGTATCGTGTTTTCCGGGACGCTTCTCCTCGACTTCCTTGATGTTGGCCATCAGATAAGGCTTCTCTGCAGTTACGGCGTCTATTTCGAAACGTTTTTTTCCCTGAAGGATTACGGTAATATTTCCGTCGGGCATTTTTAAAACACGCAGGATTCTCGCAACTGTTCCTATTTTATGGATATCGTTTTTTGTGGGATCTTCGTCTTCCTCGTTTTTCTGGGCGACGACACCGATGATTTTACCGGCGGCGTTTGCGTCATTGATGAGCTTGATGGATTTATCGCGTCCGGCAGAGATTGGAATCACTACCCCCGGGAATAAAACGGTATTGCGCAAAGGCAAAATCGGTATGGAAGCGGGAAGTTCTTCATTGAGCATTTCCTCTTCGTCTTCCGGCGTCAGGAGTGGTATTAATTCTGCGTCGGAGTCGAATTCCTGTAATGACAAATTGTCAAAACTAAATATTTTTGAATGTGGCATATTTTCAAAAAGGGGTCAAAATGACATTAAAATTTGTAAATGGTAGACAAATATAAAAGAAGTAAACATTAATCTATAGTAAAATCGATGTACTGCTTATTAATTCGTTGCATAATATAAAAGGTCAAGTTTTGTGCCATAAAAAAATCCGCCGGAGCGGATTTTTATGCTTTTTCTTAACGGATTACTGGGTATAAGGAATGTTGGTGAAAACGCCGTTTGTAAATTCCTTGGTGGTGATATTTCCGTCTACATCTTCGTCATAACCTGTAAAATTAAAGGTTCCCGACATGGTCATCGTCACCGGGTCAATTGTCGTGATGGTTACCTGTCCGGTGTTGTCTGTATCATCATCAGGATTTACGGCTACATAAAGCTCCGGTTCACCAAATCCCGGACTGTAAGAAAGGAAGTGCTCGTTTGCGAGATAAGAGCCGGTTGCGGTTCCGTCAAGGCTGATGTTGAATGATTCGAGTTCGGCACCTTTGTAGGCGCTAATCGATATTTGTCCGTCGGATATCACCGCATCCACTTGGGTCGCGATGTAGGTTTGTGCATCAAAATCTACTTTGAAGCTCGCTGTTCCCGGGATTATTGGTGTAGTAGGATTCAGGGGAATCGCCGGGTCAACTGGTTCGTCTTCACAGGAAGACATGCCGAATGCAGCAAAGAAAACTGCTGCAATGGCTATAAATTTTAATTTAGTCATTTGGGAGGTTTAAAAAAATAATTCCCAAATATAATTAAATCATTCTTTGCGTCATAGAAAAAATTTTACATTATTTTTATAAAAGTGTAACACTAAAAAAATAACCCCGTCATTGGTATAAATCACAATCATCTGTTTGAGTTTAGCTAAACAAAATATCGAGGAAATCATTTCGCTCTGCCGCCAAAAAAACCAAAAAGCACAATTTGAGGTTTACAATCGCTATAGCAAGGCGATGTATAATGTGGCGTACAGGATTGTGAAGGACGCGCATTTTGCAGAAGATGTGATGCAGGAAGGTTTCCTCAAAGCTTTCACCAAAATAGATGATTACCGGCAGGAAGTGGCTTTTGGCGCATGGCTCAAGCGGATTATTGTGAATTACAGTATTGATTTCTGTAAAAAGGAAAACAGATTCAGGGCAGACGATATTGAGAAAGTCATGTATAAGGTTGAGGATTCTGCTGCAGCGGAACCGGAAGTTGATTTCACGCATCTCAAAGCCAGTCAGGTACTCGCTGCCATCGAAAACCTCAAAGACAGTTACCGGATGGTGCTCACGCTTTTTTACATCGAAGGCTACGATCAGGAGGAAATCACCGAAATACTCAACATCAGTTACGCCAATTGCCGGACGACCATCAGCCGGGCGAAAGAAAGCTTAAGAAAAAAATTAGAAGACTCGAGGCAAAGCCGAACTGAGCAAAGCTAAATAAAATAGGACAATGGAAAAGAACAATGACAACATGGATCGCTTATTTGAAAAGTTACAGGACCAATGGGATATTCACCAGCCTGATGAAAACCATTACGACCGATTTTTGGAAAAACAGGCCCGGAAAACCAGAAAAAGGAATTATTGGTATTCGCTTTCGATAGCGGCTTCCATCCTGCTGCTGGTAGGTTTCTTCACTTTCTTTAACAACCGCCAAAGGACGATTGAGACGAACGATCTCGAATTCGCTTCCAAACAAACGAAAGAAACCGATTCGATCTTTACGGCCATGATCCGGATGGAGCTCGATAAGGTTAAGGAGAAAAAATCCCCGATTAACGAAAAGATCGTTTCTGATGCGCTCGTCCAAATGGAAATACTCGATAAGGATTACGACAAAATCAAACAGGAACTCATCAAAAACGGCGAAAGCAAACAGATTATCTACGCGATGATCCGCAACCTCCAAACCAGGATCTCCTTCCTCGAAGACGTTTTAGAGCATCTTGAAAATAACGAAAAATTAAACAATACCACTCATGAAAACACTATGTAAACTATTACTTATATTCTTAATCCTGCCGGTTTTCGCTTTTGCGAACGGATCGGATCTGGGTAAGTATTCGAAACAAAAAACAATCAAAAAAGCTTATATCGTTAACCCTGACGCCGGAATCGACATCAGCAATTCTTACGGGAATGTTTATGTAACGACGTGGAATGAAGACAAAATCGAACTCGACATCCTCATTAAAGTGACGGGCGACCGTGAAGAATGGGTCCAGAAAAAACTCGACGATATTGACGTCGACATCGAAGCGCTCAAAAACCTGGTTTCTGCAAAAACGGTCATTTCCAATAATGCCGGAAAAGGAAGCGGCAAGAACAGTACGATTGAAATCAACTACACCATCAAGATTCCAAAAAATGGCAGCGTGAAAATCAACAACCGTTATGGCGATGTCATTTCAACCGATTTGTTTGCAGCTACAAACATAAAATGCCAGTATGGGAAAGTGACTTTGGGGAAACTCAACAGCAACAACAACCAGATCAAGATCGAATACTGCAGCAAATCGACTGTGGATTATGTAAAAACCGGGACAATCAATGCTGATTATTCAGGGCTGACACTCAACGGATTCGGGACATTGGCACTCAAAGCCGATTATACCGACGTCAATTTAACCGAAGGCGGAAATCTCAAGTACGACTGCAGCTACGGCAAGCTCAGTCTGGGTAAAATCAGCAATCTTGAAGGCGACGGCGATTATCTTACGATCAGGGTCGATGAAATCCAGAACAATCTCAAAATAAACACGAGCTACAGCAGGCTGACGGTTGGCGACGTTAGCGCAAAAGCCGGAAACATCAGCGTCAATTCAGAATATACCGGAATCGACATCTCCTACAATCCGGCTTATGCGTTCGATTTCGATATCAGCCTCAAATATGCCAACCTCAAATATGACAATGACCTCGAGATGAGTTCCAAACAGGAAACGTCTTTCAGCAAAAGCTATAAAGGCTATTACAAAAAATCGGGCGCCAATAAAGTGGGTATCAGTTCAGAATACGGAAACGTATCACTTTCAAAAAATTAATAATCCTAAATTAAGATCATCATGAAGAAAATCACAGTTGTAATCGCACTGATTGTTTCGGTCGCAGCCAATGCGCAATGGGCCGAAAAAATCAAAGGAAACGGAAATGTCACTACCAAAAATGTTTCTACAGGAAGCTATGACAAAATCGACATTTCCGGCTCTTTTGATGTCGAACTGATCCAAGGAACCGAAGGCAAAATTTCGATTACCGGAGAAGAGAATCTATTGCAATATATTGTTACCGAAGTCAAAGGCGATGCCTTGAAAATCCATGTGGAAAACAATAAGAACATCCGCCCGAGTTCAGGGAAGACGATTGTAGTCAAAGTACCATTCCAGTCTTTAAATGAAGTGACGCTTGCCGGCTCTGGCGATGTAAAATCCAAAAGCACCATCAAATCGACTTCATTTACGGCAAAACTTACGGGTTCAGGGAATATTGACCTGACGGTCGACAGCGATAGCCTGCAGGGAAATATAACCGGATCGGGCGACCTGACGCTCAAAGGCAAAGCCGATTCGTTTAAATCAGAAGTTGTAGGTTCAGGCGATCTCAATGCGTTTGATCTGAAAGCAGCCAAAGCAGATGCCAATGTTTCGGGCTCTGGAAATTCCCGCATCTATTGCACGGAGTATCTTGAAGCGAGAATTTCAGGTTCCGGCGACATCGATTACAAAGGCGATCCGAAGAAAAAAGATACGAAAGTTTCCGGTTCCGGAAGCATTTCAAAAGCTTAAAGATTTTTTGTACAGGTTAGTTATTAAAGGCGCTTTATTGTTAGAGCGCCTTTTTTATTGGCTAAATATTTAAAAACAGGTGAACCGGTTAACCTTACGCTACTGTTTTTGCTTTCGGAACTCTTAATAACAAAAGCACACCGATGATAAAGAAAACCGCGAGGAAGACAATTGCAAACCGTGGACTTCCGGTGATTTGGTCGATGATCCCGTAAACGCACATCCCGATGACAATTCCGATTTTTTCAGAAACATCGTAGAAACTGAAAAAGGATGCCGTGTCTTCTGTTTCGGGTAGCAATTTAGAATAGGTCGAACGCGATAGTGACTGGATTCCGCCCATGACCAAACCCACCAAACCTGCCATGACATAAAAGTGGATCGGCAAAGTGATAAAATAGGCGCCCGCGCAAAGCAATACCCAAAAGCAATTGATCGCAATCAATACCGGGATATTTCCAAATTTGGCAGAAGCCCTTGAAGTCAACACCGCGCCAAGCACCGCAACCAACTGGATTACCAGGATACAGATAATCAATCCGGTAGTACTTTCGCTTTCACTCGTCCATTTGATTTCCTGTGCGCCGAAATAAGTCGCAATGATCATCACGGTCTGCACCGCCATGCTGTAAACGAAAAACCCGGATAAATATCTTTTCAAGCGGGTATTTTCACTCAGCAGCGCCCAGACTTTTTTGAGTTCGTGAAAGCCATTAAAAACAATTTCTTTGGTTATTTTCTGCGCATTTTGGTTTCCTTTCGGAAGATAGCGATACGTATATTGGCTGAATAAAATCCACCAGACGCCGACGCTTACGAAAGAATAACGCATCGCTTGAAGTGCGGCTTCGAGCGGTGTTCCGGTAATCCCAAACAAATCGGGTTTCATGACCATCGCCAGGTTGAAAATCAATAAAATTACACTTCCGATATAACCCAGTGAATAGCCTTTTGCGCTGATTTTATCCTGCTGTTCCGGAAATGCAATATCGGGAAGATAGGAATTATAAAAGACCAGGCTTCCCCAGAATCCGATCAGCCCTAAAAAATAAAACAACAATCCGACGTAAATATCGGATAGTTCAAACCAGTACAATCCCATGCACGAAAGGGCGCCGAGGTAGCAGAAAAACCGCATGAAAGATTTTTTGTTCCCCACATAATCGGCAATCCCGGAAAGCAATGGCGAAATGAAAGCCACCATCAGGAAAGCGGCCGCCGTCACAAAGCTGATCAATGCCGAGTTCTTTAGATTCGTACCGAAAACATGGATATAATGGTCGCGATTCAAAAACAGCTTCTCATAATAAATAGGGAATATGGCTGAAGAAATCACAAGCGGATAAACCGAATTCGCCCAGTCGTAAAAGGCCCAGGCGTTCAATAATTTCTTGCTTCCTTTTGGTAAATCTGCCATATCCGTTCTTTTTTTGATGGCACTAATTTATCCATTTTTTGCGATGAATTTGGTTAATCGGAAAAAATATCGAAAATTTAATATGGAGCAAATTATAAACCGGATATCTGCACAAGCAAAAAGCCACTTCAATCGAAATGGCTTTTTTATATCTTAAAATTGTAATTATTTAAAGGTAACCCCGAATTTTGCAGCTTCTGCTTTTGCTTGTGGAATCAACGCTTTCAGGTTGGCGATACGCGTCGCATCAGAAGGGTGCGTACTCATAAATTCCGGCGGTGCGCTCCCACCCGATTGCGCAGCCATCCTTTCCCAGAACGCCACCGCAACATCCGGATTGTAGCCCGCAATCGCCATCAATGTCAGTCCCACTTTATCGGCTTCGCTTTCGTTGCTCCTGCTGAACGGCAAGGCAACACCATATTGCGTCCCTACGCCATAAGCCTGCATTGCGATTTGCTGTGTGGCCGCATTTTGCTTTCCGACAGCTGCACCAACACCCGCAGCGCCCAATTGCGTCAATACATCGGCGCTCATCCGTTGCTGTCCGTGGTTCAATAATGCGTGGGAAACCTCATGTCCCATGACAACGGCCATTCCGGCATCGTCTTTTGTGATTGGAAGGATTCCGGTATAGAAAACAATTTTTCCGCCGGGCATACACCAGGCATTGACTTCTTTGCTGTCTACTAAATTATATTCCCATTTATAGTCATTGAGGTAACCGGCATATCCGTTGGCATTGAGCCATCTTTCGGCGGCCGTTTTTATTTTCGTGCCTACGGTTCTGACCCGGTTTGCATCGGCAGTTCCCGAGATGACCTTATTTTCCTTCAAAAAGGAATCATATTGTGCGAAAGCCGATGGCAAGATCTGCGAATCAGGCACCAAGGCCAAAGTGCTTTTACCTGTAAATGGATTGGTTGCGCAGGCAAAAACGATAGCAGCAACTCCAAGCCCTATAAATATGCGTGTGTTCATGGTTGTGAATTTTAACATTTCAAAACAAAAGTACAATTAAAATTACTCTGCCGTGATATGCAATTCCGTAAAATCTTTGTCAATTATCAATGTTTTGCCATCAAACGAGAGTGTTTCAAAGGCAGCGCGCTCATTATCAATATAAATGCTTTTGACTTTAAAGGGCAATCCGTGCAATTGGATTTTGTATTTCGAATACGGAACCGTGAATTTCCCTTCCTTAAATTGCTGGATGATCAACTGGTTTTCGGTTCCTTTCAAACGAAAAGTCGACAGACTGTAACGTCCTTTGTTGTAATCATAGCCATCCTGCGCATCTTCATATAGAGACGAGGTTTCTTTTCCTATCTTGAAATAGGTGTCGAGCGCAATCTCATCAAATGCCTTCTCGCCCACATATTGCTGAACCGGGTATTTCGGAATCATTGCGCCTTCTTTGATGAAAATCGGGATTTGGTCGTAATCGGTTTTTACCCAAAGCTCTTTCTTCCCCGAAACCAGTTCATCGGTCCATAAATTATACCAGTTGCCCGTTGGAATATACATCCTCCTGCCCTGCGCATTCGGCTCTAAAATCGGGCAAACCAGGATCTGGTTCCCAAAAATGAATTCATCCGTGCGGTAATGCGTCTGTGAATCATCCTGGTCGAAATAGACCAGCGGTTTCAGCATCGGCACACCGTCATTGATATATTCCCAAAACATCGTGTACAAATAAGGCAGTAACTGGTAGCGCATTTCAACGAATTTCCTGGTAATATCAATCACTTCGGGATCGAAAGACCAAGGTTCCTGATCGCCGTGATCACCCGAGGAATGTGTCCTGCAGAATGGATGAAAAACGCCCAGCTGGATCCACCTTGCATACAGTTCGCCAGAAGGCTGCTCGGCAAAACCGCCGATATCCGAACCGGTAAAGCCCATCCCTGAAATCGACATGCGCTGCATCTGGATGTTGGCAATCCATAAATGTTCCCACGAAGCGACATTATCGCCGGTCCATGAGGAAGTATATCTTTGCGCACCCGAATAAGCCGAACGCGTAATGATAAATGGTCTTTTCGGATACGCGAACTGCTTCACGCCTTCATAAGTCGCACGTGCCATTTGCGTTCCGTAAATATTGTGTGCTTTCCTGTGGCTGCAAGGGTTTCCGTCGTAATCGTGGCGCACGTCTGGCGGAAAAGTTTTTCCGGGGACTTCCATCACGGCAGGTTCGTTCATATCGTTCCAGACGCCTTTGACGCCGAAATCGGAAATCAGTTCCTTGAACAGCCCGGCCCACCATTCGCGCACAGCGGGATTGGTATAATCTGGGAAATTGCATTCGCCGGGCCAGACTTTCCCTTTCATGTACGGACCGTCAGCCCGTTTACAGAAGTAATCTTTTTCCAAAGCTTCCTGATATACCCAATAATCCTTGTCGATCTTGATCCCGGGATCGATGATGACTACGGTCTTGAAACCGTCTTCGGCCAATTCGGCGACCATTCGTTTCGGGTCGGGAAAATATTCCTTGTTCCAGGTGAAGCAGCGGAAACCTTCCATATAGTCGATATCGAGATAGATCGCATCGCACGGAATACGCAGCTCGCGGAACTTGCCCGTAATTTCCTTTACCTTGCTTTCGGGAAAATAGCTCCATTTGCACTGGTGGTAACCGAGCGCCCAAAGCGGCGGCAGTTCGGGTTTTCCGGTCAGATGCGTATAGGTTGTCACGACATCCGACATTTGCGGGCCGTAGATAAAGTAGTAGTTCATTTCGCCGCCCTCGGCCCAAAAGCTGGTGACGTTTCTTCTTTCATTCGAAAAATCAAAAAAAGTGCGGAAAGTGTTGTCGAAGAAAATTCCGTAAGCCTGCTTGTTCTGCAATCCAATATAAAACGGGACGACCTTATACAAAGGCTCCTGGTCCTTATGGAAAGCATATTGGTCGGTGGCCCAGTTCTCTACCCTTTTCCCTTTGAGGTTGAAATGCGATGCCTTATCGCCGAGCCCGTAAAAACATTCGCCATCCTTAGAAGCCTTGCTCATCTTGACGATGTTGCCGCCAAATTCGTAGCTTTCTTCCCAATGGAAACCGAGTTCGTCTTCGAGGATGTAATTGCCTTCGAGATCGGTAATGGAAACGCGCATGTCGGACTTTTGGATTTTGCAGATGACTTTGCTCGTCCGTATAATATAATGGTCTTTTTCGTCAAGCACTTCGAGGGCATTATAGCCGTGCGACTGTGTCTTATCGATGGCGTAGGAAAAATCCTTGCTGAAATAGCCTTTGGTCGTATAGCGGAAACGAATCATGCTGTCGCGAAGTACGGTCACTTTCAGGATTACATTATTGTCGGTGTTGAAGTAAACGGAATCGGCATCTTTCTTGAAATCGACTATTTTGGATGGATATAAATCGCCTTTATATTCCAGTTCGGTATTTATAATCATAGTTCAGTGTTTGGTTCTGATGGCAAAAAAGGCCAATCTGCAAAAGGTTCAAACTTACAAAATTCGGGCGTTTCCGAAAACGAATTCCGTTGTTTTTCACGCAAACGTTGTCGTTAATAAACTTCAGGCTCATGTTTTAACATTAGATGCAGAAAATGTGTAAGACTGTTTTGATTGTACGGATTAATTTTACTTCAGCAAGCTTTATTCTTGTTAGCCGGACAACCGAAACAGCGGCTTTAGAAAAACTGAAAGTAGGGTAATTTTTATTATTTATCATGAAAAGAAATCTTTTATTTATTTTACCGATGTTGCTAATGTGCTGTTTTAGCGTTGACGCTCAGGAAAAAAATGTAACCGCCACGCAAACAAACCCGCAGACTGATGAAACTGGACGATGGTCAATTTATTGGGCCTCATGGACTGAATGGGGACATGGTTCCGGCTGCGGCGGATGGGGATTGTGTAATTTTAGCGATTGCTGGTTTTGCGATGTTGCCGACAAACTTCACGGAAAAATCACTGTGGAAAAGAAAACAAAACTTGGCGAGTTGGTTATCGAGCTTGACCCCGGAAAACCCGACCAACAGAAAGCCATTACTGAAAAATCTATATTAATTATAGAAACAGACATCTCCAGCGAGCATTCGATACTTTATAAAGGTGATTATCCATTCGATAGCGGAGTCGGAAAATACGGGGGTTATCGTCTAAAGGTAAGCATGAAGTAAATTATAAACTGAGGCGGACCAAATGTTCCGCCTCTTACTAAAATATTGAATGATGAAAAAAATTTTCTTGCCGTGTTTTGCATCATTGATACTATGTTCCTGTATAACAATTAAAGGTGATTTTAAAGGTCTTTACGGCTATTATGACAAAACCAACAAAGATTTTCCGGGTCTTTTGGTGAAACCATCTTTAGAAACGCCGTTGTGTAATATCACTAAAACGGAAACTCCAAGAATAATCGTCGCTAATGGTACGCAAATTAAAGCCTGTCTCGAACAATATGATAATTCCGTGTTATTTATATGGTCGTCAAAGTGCCATGGAATTTATTGCTATGCACTTAATGCCGTACAACGGGAATGCAAAGCTAAAGGGATTGAACTGTTCGTCGCGGCGGAATACTATGATGGAGAATCAATGATTCAGGATTACAATATAGACCGCCCCATATTTGGAATCGATACCGAATACTACAATACCAGCCTGACTGATAAGTATATGAAGGCATTTTTTTGGGACATTACCGGAAAAGAAGAACGCAACATGAAATTTATACAGTTTAAAAACGGACAGTTCGAACGGATGTGTATGCGCCTGGAAGATTTATAAGAGACTTTATCAAATTGATTATACCTTTTAAACAATTTTCAGTATACTGCTTATTTAAAGCACTTTATCAGAAAAAATTACCTCCTGTCGAAAAAATAATGGCAAATCCAACAGGTTTTTTATATTTGGGATACCCAATCTTAAAAAACGTATTATGGAAACCGACACTACCCAAAAATGTGGCTCATGGATCATGATTGAAGAGCCATTGGAAGCGGCAGCTGAAAATACACAACCAACCATTGAGAACAATTCCCAAAATGACTGGCAGGAGTATTTTCCCGATTTTAGTATCTAAACACCCCGAATTTCTATCCCATTTTAAACACCACTACCGCTAATGGCGGCAAAGTAACTGCTGCGGAAAATTCCCTGCCGTTCCAGGCTTCCTTATCGATTTTGATCGCTTTGGAATTGCCGACGCCACTTCCGCCATAGATGGTTTCGTCGCTGTTGAAAATCGGCGTGAGTTTTCCTTTTTTCGGTAAGCCGATACGATAGTCTTCGCGCACGACCGGCGTAAAATTACAAACTACCACCACATCCTCTTTTGGGTTATTGCCTTTTCGGATGTAAGACATCACGGCATTCTGGTGGTCGGAATAATTGATCCATTCGAAACCTTCGGCGGTGAATTGCTTCTCATAAAGCGCCGGATAGCTTTTATATAATTTGTTCAGATCGGTGATGGTCTTTTTGATGCCTTCATGATAACCGAACTGGAGCAGATGCCAATCGAGGCTGCCTTCAAAATTCCATTCGCTGCTTTGCCCGAACTCGGAGCCCATAAACAATAATTTCGCACCCGGATGCGTAAACATGTAGCCATAAAGTAATCTAAGGTTTGCGAATTTCTGCCATTCATCGCCTGGCATTCTTCCCGCAATCGAGTGTTTTCCATAAACGACTTCATCGTGCGATAACGGCAGCATAAAGTTTTCGCTGAACGCATACGTCATAGAAAAAGTCAAATCGTTCTGGTGGTATTTCCTGTAAACCGGTTCTTTTTTGAAATATTGTAGCGTATCGTGCATCCAGCCCATCATCCATTTCATCCCGAAACCGAGTCCGCCCAAAAATGTCGGTCTTGAAACCATCGGGAAAGACGTGCTTTCTTCAGCAATCGTCTGGACGCCTTCAAAATTGGTATACACCGCCTCATTAAAATCTTTAAGAAAACTGATCGTATCGAGGTTTTCGCGACCACCGAAGATATTCGGTTCCCATTCGCCATCATTCCGTGAATAATCGAGATACAGCATCGAAGCGACTGCGTCTACACGAAGCCCGTCTGCATGATAATGCTGCAGCCAGAAAATCGCGTTGCTGATCAGGAACGACCGTACTTCATTCCGGCCGTAATTAAAAACGAGGCTTTTCCAGTCCGGATGATAGCCTTTGCGCATGTCGGGATGCTCGTACAGGTTCGAGCCATCGAAAAACCCGAGTCCGTGCGCGTCGCTTGGGAAATGCGACGGAACCCAATCCAAAATCACCCCGATTCCCGCCTGGTGCAACTTATCTACCAAATACATAAAATCCTGCGGTTTTCCGAAACGCGACGTCGGGGCGAAATAACCAACAAGCTGGTAGCCCCAGGACGGATCGTATGGAAATTCCATGATCGGCATGAATTCGACATGCGTGAATCCGGTTTCTTTGATATAATTGACAAGATCTTCCGCGAGTTCGAGATAGGTCAGGAATTTGCCTTCGGCGTTCCTTTTCCACGAACCCAGATGCACTTCGTAGACCGAATAGGGTTTGTCGAGCGCATTGGTTTCTTTGCGCGAATCCATCCATTTCTTATCTTTCCAACTGTAATCGAGGTCCCAGACTTTGGAGGCGGTTTGCGGCGGATGCTCACAATAAAGCGCGAACGGGTCGGCCTTTTCGGTAATGATGCCGTTGTTGTTCGACTGGATTTTATATTTATAGGTAGTGCCTTTCTCTACGCCGGGGATAAAACCTTCCCAGATTCCGGAGCCGTCCCAACGAACGAAAAGCTGGTGTTCGCCCTGAATCCAGTAATTGAAATCGCCGACTACCGAAACCGAACGGGCCGATGGCGCCCAGACGGCAAAATAAGTTCCTTTGACACCATCGACTTCAATCAGGTGTGCGCCGAGCTTTTCGTAGAGGCGAAAGTGCTTTCCGGCTTTGAAGAGACTGATGTCGAAATCGGTGAATAGTGAATGTGCTTGTGTTGGGTTCATATATTTTTTATTTGAAATTCCCCTCGACTGCGCTCGGGGTGACAGTTGTAAAACTGAAAATTCTTTATTACTATACTTTGAGTTGTTATTTTTGTCACCCCGAGCGCAGTCGAGGGGCTTTAAAATTTATATTTTGAATTTGTGGCATTCCTGCATTCAGCCAATGTTTGAAGTAAATCAAAATCGCCGGCGATCAATGCTTCTTTTTTTAATTTTGACCAATTCTTCAATTTCTTTTCAAAATAGATTGCTTGATTGGGTTCGGTAAATTCCTGGTAAAATTTCAATTGCACAGGTCTTCTTGAAAATGTATAGGCCTTTCTTAATTTTCCATCATTGTGTTCATTAATTCTTCTTTCCAAATCGTTTGTAATTCCTGTATAAAGAGAATTGTCTTTGCACTTTAGTATATAGACATAATAAAACTTCATTTTGGCTCTTATTTAAATTGCCCCTCGACTGCGCTCGGGGTGACAGGCGTTTCATTACTTTATTTTGGTAAATATTGCTAATCCTCGACTGTGCTCTGGTGACAGTTATAAAACTGAAAATTATTATTATTATCTTTTATTTTAAATCTCCTCGACTGCACTCGGAGTGACATGCTTTGTAATATTATCGGGTACCTAGCCCTGATGGCAGCGGCATCCTTTTTTGGCGGCGTTCGCCAAAAAAGATATAGCGGACAGCGGGAAATTGCTCCTATCCAAAAGTATCATTATTATTGGTTTTTACAAACAGTTTATAGCCGGGATACGACAGTACGATAATCCCTATGATAACCGACAGGCTGAAAACATCACTCACGGCAAAGGCAATGAACAATGCAATGGTCACAATCAGCGCCAGGTAACTCGTAAACGGATAACCGAAAGTTTTATACGGGCGCGGAAAATCGAGTTGCGTATGGCGTAATTTTATCAGCGATGCAAATGCGAATCCGGTGACGACCGTCATCATTATCGTGGCGAGCCCGAAAAGCTGCTCGAACGAACTGTAAACTGTCAGCACCAAAGCGAAAACATAGCATATCAGTAACGAATAGTACGGCGTTCCGCCTTTGTTGACGACCGTACTTTGCGGAATAAAAAAACCATCGCGCCCAAGGCCAAATAATATGCGTGACGGAATCATCATATAGGCATTGAGGATACTGACCAGTGAGAAAATCGCAACTGCCGTCATCAGTGTCCCGCTCCAGCCACCGAACGCTGCATTGGCGGCATCGGAAGCGGCAAGCGGTGATTTGGCGATGGTTTCGACGGGCAGCACATATAAGATGGCGCCATTGATGAGGACGTATAATAATCCAATCGTCAACGCGCCGAGCAGATACGATTTTGGGATGTTTTTGTTCGGGTCGCTGTCTTCCTCTGCAAAAAAGGAAACCGACATCCAGCCGTCGTAAGTTCCCATGATAAGCTGCAATGCCTTGAATATGCCGAGGATTAATCCGCCGGTAACCATAGTTTGCTGTGCCGGAATCTGACCGGTTGGTTTGACAAGAAAACAGCCGACAATCAGGACCAGGAACAAAACCACTTTAATTGCGCTGGTCACTTTCTGGATGAAACTCCCCGTTTTGATTCCGGGTAAATTGATTGCCGTGAAAAAAGTCAGGAATGAAATGGCGATGATGGTTTTGCCTGCCGCTAATTCGGGGAAAACGAGTACCGAATATTCGCTGAGCACAATGCAGAAATACGCCGGGGCAATCGCGTTGCACAGAAAATCAAACCAGCCGTTTACAAATCCGAAGTAATTGCCAAACGCTATTTTGATGTAATTATATGCGCCTCCGGCTTTTGGAAACATGGTGGTGAGTTCCGCATAAGAACTCGCGGCGAGTAAGATGTATAAACCAATCGCAACCCAGCAGCACATGATCAACATCGCGTTTGGAACCAGTAATGCGATGGTTCCGGGAGTTCTCAGGATTCCGACGCCAATCGTGCTGCCCACGACCACGGCGAGCCCGAAAGCTACGCCCAAAACTTTCCGGAGGTGATTGGTTTTTGGCAACTGATCGTTTTGCATGATCTATGGGTTGGTTTTGAATTCCATTATACTCGCGATTCCCGTAAGCGGAATAACGGCCCAGCGCGGACGGGAATTGAGCTCATACCCGAGTTCGTAAACCGCTTTCTCCAAAATGCAATATTTCAAAAGGAAGTCGATTTCTTTCCTATAGCCGATGTTGAGATTTCCCGCCTGCGCCACTTCGGTATAGGTGTGGATAAAAACGCCGACGAAATATTTGAACAGGATTTCGGCGGCCTGGAACAGCTCTTTCTGTTCGTATGGATATTTGTCCTTATTGTTGAAAATCGTCGCGTAAATGGAATAATGGAACGACCGGAACATCCCGGCGACGTCTTTCAGCGGCGGCTGTTTCACTTTTCGGTCGCGGATGGTGCTTTCGGGTTCGCCTTCGAAATCAAGCAGGTAAAAGTCATCTCCATTGACGAGCACCTGTCCGAGATGGTAATCGCCGTGGATCCGGATGCGCTCCGATTTCATCTTTGTCCAGTCGAAATCAAGGAAGAGTTTCCGGATTTCCTTTTTATTGTCGAGGAATTGGTTGGCCAGCTCGAGCGCCAGTCCGTCTAGTTTGTGGAGGTTGTTCTCCAGAATATTAAGGCGGTTCTGGAATTGGTAAGTCAATCGGTTTTTGAGCCACACCGTATAATCGCCGTTGTAAGTTGTTGGCGTGAAAGCTGTATCGTGGATATCGCTGCCGAGTGCGATATGCATTTCCGCAGTTCGCGTGGCCAGCGTATTGATTCGAAGAAAAATGCTCAACCCGGCCCAATCGATGATTTCGTGTGGCACTTCGTTAATCTTCAGTCTTTTGAACAATTCGATATCGGGCAGTTTGGCGATCTTGATTTTCTTATTTTTGAGGTTGTCGAAAATCCGGTCCATTTCCTCGAGCATGAATTGCCACGCGTCGCCCTGATTCGGCACCAATTCCTGCATGAGGCCGAGCGTGATGTTGCCTTCGGTGAGGGAAACGCTGATGCTTCCTGTGTAGGCGGGTGAACTTTTGAAATCCATCCTTTCGGTAAGGAAACGGCTGATTTCGTAATCCGGATTGGTGCTGATATAAATCCGCCGGAAAATCTTGAGCACGAAGGCATTGTTGTAAATAATCGACGTATTGCTCTGCTCCACGCTCATAAACTTTGAGCTTTTGTATTCCCTGTCTTCCAGTTTCTCGCCCTTGTGGAATTTAACCTTGGGGTCTTTTGCACCCGGGCCCGCAATTTTGTCAAACAATAATTTCCTGAAATCTTCCTGGTGCAGCGCGTCAACCAAAAAGCCTTCCTGGTTGTTCATTTTTACCGGGGCGATAATCGTGTTGGTGTCGAGTTCTTCTTTCGACATGAAAGAAATCGGCATAAAATAATGTTGGTAGAACGCTTCCTTAAAATTGACTTCGAGCAAAACCCCGTAATACGTATTGTTTTTGGATGAAATTTTGAAGGAATCGACCACTTCGATATATTTCAACGTGCTGGCTTTTCCGCCATACCAACGTTTATTGATGATATAATTCTCGAGAATATCCGAAGCAAATACCTTTATGAATTCGACATCCTCAAGCGCATTTTTCCAGTCGGTTTTAAAAACAAACGGGTTTTGGTATTCGTCTTCGTTGATCGTGTCTTTCATCATTTCCTGATTTTAAACAGATGGAAAGGAAGCGCAGGATGCAGTTCCACAAAGTTCCATTCCTTATCCCAGATATAGCTGTTGCCTGTGATTAAGTCATAAACCGTTATTGACTGGTTCCCAAGATGTTCAATCGGAAGCCGAACCATTGCTTGTTTTGGATAATACGGATCCAGATTAACGACCATCAACATCTCATCTTCCCTGGAATCGTCATATTTATAATAGGCGATAATCTGGTCGTTATCGGCATCACAGAATTCGATATTGTTGGTTTGCTGTAATGACGGATGTTCTTTTCGAATGGCATTGATACGCGTGATTACCGTTGTGAGTTTGTTCTTTTTGCTCCAGTCCCATTTCACGAACTCGTACTTTTCCGAATCAAGGTATTCCTCTTTTCCGGGAATTGCCGCTGAAACCATGTATTCGAAAACAGGCCCGTAAATCCCAACGCTCGAACTCAAAGTCGCAGCCAAAAAGTACTTCTGTAAATGTACCGCTTCGTTCCCGCCCTGCAGCGCATACGGATTAATATCGGGCGTATTCGGCCAGAAATTCGGGCGGTAGAATTCCTTTTGGTTCGTTTTGGTCAGTTCTGTGGCGTATTCGGTGAGTTCCTTTTTGGAATTCCGCCAAGTGAAATAGGTATACGATTGTGAAAATCCCTGTTTCGCCAATTCGTGCATGATTTTCGGGCGTGTGAATGCTTCGGCTAAAAACAGCACATCGGGATGTTTCTTCTTGATTTCGGCAATCAGCCAGCCCCAGAAATAAAAGGGTTTCGTATGTGGATTATCAACACGGAAAATGTTGATGCCACAGTCTTCTATCCAGAAAAGCGCTACATCTAATAATTCCTTCCAAAGGTTTTTCCAGTCGCCGCTTTCGAAATAAATCGGTTGGATGTCCTGGTATTTTTTGGGCGGATTTTCGGCATATTGGACCGTTCCGTCCGGACGCCATTTAAACCATTGCGGAAAATCTTTCACATAAGGATGATCGGGCGCGGCCTGCAGGGCATAGTCCATGGCGACTTCAATCCCGAGGCTTTTTGCTTTTTTTACGAGTGATTTGAAATCGGCTATCGTTCCGAGTTCGGGATGCGTCGCTTTATGTCCGCCATGTTTTGAACCGATTCCCCAAGGCGAACCGACATCACCCGGCTGGGCATTCGTAGCATTGTTTTTTCCTTTTCGGTTGACTTCCCCAATCGGATGGATCGGCGGGAAATATAAGGTGTCGAAACCCATTTCTGCAACCCTTGTCAATAACTTTTCACAGTCTTTGAAAGTGCCGTGCTTCCCTTCCACTTCTGACGCCGAACGCGGGAAAAACTCATACCAGGTACTGAATAGCGCCTTTTTTCGGTCGACATAAACCCGCAATTCAATCGATTTGTTCCCGATAAAACGAACAGGATATTTTTTGAAGATTGCAGTCAGTCCGGATGACATCGCTTCGGCAATTGCCTTGTCGTATTCTTTTTCAGAGGCAAAATATTTGGCGACGGTTTTCAGGTATGTGGCTTCTGATTTATCGGCTAATTTCACAATTGCATTGACATATTCCGCGCCTTCGAGCAATTCCGATTTCACGTGCTGGTTATCCTGGATTTTACGTTCGGTTCCATGTTGCCAGTTCAACGCATAATCAACCCAACCTTCAACAAAATAGGTATAATAACCTTGTTTTTCAACAGTGAATTCGGCTATCCATTCGTCGTTTTCCGTTGGAACCATACGAACTTCCTGCCACTTTTTATCATTTTCATGTTTGAATTTCACACAACATTCGATCACATCATGCCCGTCGCAGAAAACATCTCCGGTAACGGTGACCGTTTGCCCAACAATCCGTTTTATAGCATAAGCGCCGCTGTCAATTTGCGGCGACACGTTTTCGACAACGATCCTGGTTTGGTTTTGCATTTTAAGATTTTTTTATGACTTCTAAATTTAATAAAAATTGCATAATATAATAACTTGCATAAAAATTTAGTGGAATGTCAAAAAACTCCGGGAAACATACGCAATCATTGAAAATTCCGAGGACAATCATCCTAACCGCTAAATTAATAGCGCTAATTTCAACGAAATGGCTTGTGCGTTTTGCGGCAAGATTGTTTACAACCCCAATAAAATATAAGATTCCGAAAAGGGAATTGGAAATGGATTTCAACAGCAGGCAGGAAAAACTGTTTGTGGCATCGATCAACAGGGAAATTGTCGTCTATCATTTTGGAGACGGTCCAAAAAAGATCATGCTCGTTCACGGTTGGTCAGGCCGCGGGACGCAATTGGTAAAATTTGCCGAAGCACTTACAAAAACAGGCTATTCAATAGTCAGTTTCGATGCCCCGGCGCATGGGAAGTCTGAAGGAAAAACGACACTGCTGCCCGAATTTATCGAATCTATTTTTGAAATAGAAAAAAAATCAGGGCCTTTTGAAACCGCAATCGGACATTCTTTGGGCGGGATGGCTTTGTTGAATGCGGTCAGGAAAGGATTTAAAATTAATCGTCTCGTAACCATCGGAAGCGGCGATCTTATAAAGGATATTACGGATGATTTTGCAGCCAGGTTAGAACTGAAGCCCAAAATCAGCGATTTGCTGCGCCTGCATTTTGAAAAAAAGTACAACATCAGTATGAACAGTTTTTCTTCCTATCTCTCCGCGAAGGAAATCACGATTCCGGTACTGGTCATCCATGATGCCGATGATCCCGAAGTCCCGGTAAAGTGTGCACACCAGATTTATAAGAATCTTCAAAATGGGGAATTGCTGATTACCCATAACCTGGGTCACCGAAAAATATTGGGAGATGCAGAAGTCATTTCAAAAGCACTTGATTTTATAAGAAACTAATGTTTAATTGAAACCAACATTCCTTAAATTGAATTAACTTCACTTTTCAAAATAAAATTATGGAATATCCGATAGAAAAAACCGAAGAGCAATGGAGAGAAGAGCTCGGACTCGAAAGATACCGTATTCTCCGTCAGAAAGGCACCGAATTTCCACATTCCGGAAAATACAATTTGCATTTTGAAAAGGGAACCTATTGTTGCGGCGCCTGTGGAGAGCCTTTGTTTGAAAGCAGTTCCAAATTCAATTCGAGTTGTGGCTGGCCGTCATTCGATGAATCGATTCCTGGAAAAGTGGAATATATTAAGGACACGACACACGGCATGATGCGCACAGAAATCTTATGCGCTACCTGTGGAAGCCATCTCGGACACGTATTTGACGATGGGCCGACTGAAACCGGGACAAGATATTGTGTCAATTCGCTTTCGGTAGATTTCAGGAAATAACGGCTATAATTTAGAATCATTCCGACGGGTTTTCTTCCTAACTTTATTCAAATGGATCTGTTTATGAAAAATACCGACTGGGCAAAGGCGCTCAAACCGCTGATTGCCAAATATAAAGACAAGAAACATCCGCTTGATTACCACAACCTCTATCAATTAATGGTGATGGTGGTGCTTTCCGCGCAGGATTCTGATGCGCATATTAATAAGCTCGCTCCTGCCCTTTTTGAAAAATTCCCCGATTTGAAAGCATTCGCCAAAGCCCAAAAAGATGATTTGGAACCACTGATCGGAAAAGTCCGTGGTTTCGATAAAAAGGCGGATTGGCTAATTGGGATCGCACAAGAACTCAAAGAAGACAAAAATATCCCGACCACCATGAAAGACCTGACGGCGCTCAAAGGTGTCGGACGAAAATCAGCCAACGTCATCATGCGTGAAGCCGAAGTGAAAGCGGAAGGCATCATGGTCGACCTGCATGTGCTTCGCGTCGTTCCGCGCCTGGGAATTTCCCAAGCCAAAACCGGCGACAAAATGGAAAAAGACCTGATGGCGGTTTTGCCACAAGATATGTGGGGCGAAATCGGGATGGCGATTTCTTTTTTGGGAAGGGAAACCTGTAGGCCTACGAACCCAAAACACAGCGAATGCGCGGTAAGTGAGCATTGTGAATACTGCCGTGTATATAACTCTTAAAAAATATTTGGCGTATACGCGCTAAAAACGGCAGTATAAATTTCTTTTTGGCGTGCCACCGTCGCGGAGCTTTCCGCAAAACCGGACTCGCTGTCGCGCTGTGCGCTGCACCCGGGGCCAAAGGCCGAACTGACCGGAGGTAATCTTTTATCCACTGCGTTCCATA
>Ga0193717_1000035_pt1 | contig 156036 bp, 185 predicted proteins | sample U2c2metaG_FD_145900 | JGI IMG/M metagenome (GOLD analysis project Ga0193717, IMG submission 145900) | Soil microbial communities from a riparian zone of the East river system, Colorado, United States - U2c2 | ecosystem: Environmental > Terrestrial > Soil > Riparian zone | place: USA: East...
CCGTGACAATCACTACTGTGTTGGATCGTTCGATGGCTATGACGTGGCGCTTATTGAACGTGTTGATACGATACGGTTTCCGGGAAAACCAGCAAAAACGCACGACTGGATTATTATGACGTTCGATTTGCGCACTTCGGCCGATATTCCCCATGTGTTTTTGGGGCTGCATACGCATAGTGAAACGTTTTACGCCCACTTGTTTACAAAGTTCGCCCAACTTACTAAGGTATCGCTTGGTACGATCAGCGCTTACGACAAGGCGTTTAGCGAGCGCTACGCGTTGTATAGTCAACCAGCCCAGGCGATTGCGGCCGAGCAATTATTCGACCCTGTTATTACTAAAACGATTGCCGACCATTTCGGCAGCCTTACGATAGAAATTGCCGAGGGTAGTTTGTACTTGTACGCCGAGCACCAACGACCCACAACGGCGCTTTTAGAAAAAATGCTTAAATATGGCGTATGGCTGGCCGCCTCGATTGATCATCATATGGAACATCGCCAATAAAAAATCTCCCCGGTATGAGGAGATTTTTTAGTAATGATTTGGAACGACTAACCCTTACGTGGCTTAATTTCGTTACGTCCTAGATTCTTTTTTGTTTCTTTAAACCATGCGTGTACGCGGGCGATAGGGTCGTATGCACGCTTACGTAGTGGGTCGGGGTTGTTCTGAGTGTTTTTTGTCGTGTAAATACGGTGGCCGGTAAGCTCGCTTACCAATCCAACTAGTTTCCGCTTAGTATTCTTCTTTGCCATTATTAAACTCGCTTAATTTGTTATTTCAATCTTACTTATTCTATCACTATAAACCAATAATTACTAGGGTAAAGATACTCCTGCGTGGTTTATTATGGAATATCCCGCCCAGCGCAAGTACGGGATATTCCAGAAATGCGGCTAGGCGGGGGTATTCAGGAAGCAGCGAAAACAGCTAGTGCAGTGGCAGGCTCAGGCTGACTTCTGTGTTCTTCATTACCAACTTACCTCTGAGTTCGCGCGCCTCCTTTTGAAGGCGGCAGAAGTCGGTTGAGTCGGTGAACGAGACCATTGCTTCGCCGTGGGTACTGCCAACCGAGATGGTGAGGACGGGGTGGGGGCTAACGATGTCCCAGGTTGCGTGAATACGGTGTACCCAGCCCCCCGTCATCCGGATGTGCTTGAGGGCGGCACAGACAACCCGTGTCACCAGCTCACCGATATCATGCTGGACCGTGAGGGCTCCAACATCCGAGATCTTGCACCCATTCGCAAGAAGGTCCAAATTATTGCGAATCTGATCACGCATTATTTCTGCCAGCGGGTCGTTAAACGCCCCGTTGTCCTTAGTGGTCATTCGTTCCTCCGTAGTGCTTGTGCTGCGGCGGGGTTTGGCATGTCCTGACTATTTGTTGCTTCTTGAATACGCCAAAGGTATCAAAATATAATACCTTCAGTTTTATTATTATACCATCTAAGTATCCCTATGGTATCTTGTGGGGCCTCTATTCTGTCCCCGACCGCGACATAACCACCGTACAACGGTAATCAGGGGGCCGGTAAGCAGTTCCGCAGGTGTTAGGTGTTGTTCGGTGTTCTTCAAACAATCATCGTGCAGCCGTTCTGCTGTGGCAGTGCACCAAACCACTTTGTGGTCAGGCGTATATCAGCGGAGGGGGTCTTTATGCCTGACAGATGTAAGTGTTGTTAATTCTACGGTTTGCAGAGTGATGTGTACGTGTCATAAATAAGTGTGGATTAGGGAATAACCCCAGACTTGCTCGATTGTTGAGTATCGATCCTATTCCGCGCGTAAGCGTGAGAAGGGATATGCTTCATGGCACGCACTCCGTGTCCATACGACTATCCGAACAACTGCAGCTGCACCACCTGCAAGGGAGATCGCAGGGGAGGAGGACGCACGAGGAGCGGCGGAAGCCGATGTAATCGCGGGCTCGTAGCTGACACTGCGCTGGCAGCAACCTCCCTTGTCGGCCCTGCGACCAACCCGACTCAGCCTCCGAGTACGGACCAACTCAACGATGTCCACACCACAAAGGTGACGGGCTACAGACAGTCCATTGAGGAGAAGAGCCGCAACCAAGGGACCAACACCAGCCAGAGCCGGTAGTCCCTTGGTCACTGGTTGCCCACTGCCTTAGACAATAGGCAGTGGGCAACCGCAGAAACACCATACTAAAATGATTTTACTCAAACAACACACCTCACCCCAAGTAGCCCATCTTTACGAACATCTGTTCGGAATGGCACTAGATGATTTCTTCTACGAAGAAGAGCTTTTTAATTACGTTGATTATGTATTTCACGCATATACGCTACTGCCAGGCGGCATAGTGTGTGTTGACATCTCACTCTATACTGACAAAGCAAAGTTGCTCGCCAACAAGATATCGATGTTAACAGTCGCACTTGACGATAGATCAATTAACACTGCAATCGCCCAGCTCATCGCTGAGGAGGAGCGACAACTGGGAATGACCAGCATCGAAAATATTCGTAAAGAGCTGAGTGAGATCGAAGCACAGTCATGGCGAGATATCGATGACGTTGATGAGATTGACCCTAAGCATTTAGATTTAATGCACGGCGCACTCTACACACCTCAGAATGCAGAGAAAGTGGCTGCACAGAAGTTCGGTATCGCCTTTATACTTGATCAGACGTTCACCGAAGGAAACAGAGAATTGCTACCATTGTTTTGGCAACTAGCTACGGTGATACACGAGAGTGTTGCGGCCGCCCTTTATCGAGAAGTTGGTTGCTACAGTAAGAACGTCACGCGTACCTATACGCGTGAAACAACAAAGCTAACGCGGTTTTTTCATATCAACCCAGGCCTACCTGTCGAAGCATCAAATGCACTTGCAATCGTTGGGGATGTACTTCTCGATCTTCATGCAACCGGCACTTTCAAGCGATTCATCACAGAGCTAGCTACTACCTCGTTTAATGACCCGCACCGACCCGCACCAGACCCTGCTTTGATGTTTAATCCCGGGGCTGTTCTTATTGGCGCCAAAGGTTGGAGGCGAATTGCTACGGATGCAAATTGTAAACTCGTCCTCTCACGCATGAAGGTAATGGTAAGCGCAGGGCGCAAAAGGTCATCGTTGAAGGTCGGCTCAGTACTGAACAAATAAACACTAGCGGCTCGATTGCCAGTTCTTTGAACCACCTTAACATCTACCACACCCCAAACTGTCCCCTGATTCGCTTCCGCGTGTTTGTCACCCAGCAGATCTACCAGCACGGTGACATGAATTCACGCCGCGATGCGATGAGTCTCATGGAAAAAGCGTTGACTCTCGAACGCGAACCAAAAACCTCTCAAGCCGCGGAGCTTGAGAGGTCAGAGATTGCCGTTGACGGCAACGGTAGCCGTCAACGTAGCCGTCAAGGCACTACTTTTGTTGAAAGAATTACATCATCTCCATCTGGAGCCACGACTGGGATTCGAACCCAGGACCTCATCCTTACCATGGATGCGCTCTACCAACTGAGCTATCGCGGCGTACTCTCCGAGGTATTGTAGCAAATTACCCCTACTGTGCCAAGGTAAAATGTTATTTCTTGCGGGTAGGAGTAACTCGACGGGTTGAGATTCGTGATAGCAGCGCTGATTGCAAAAGAGACCATACAACGGCGTTAATTAAAAACATAGCAGCACTGACGATAGCTACGGCAAGGATGTTCTGGCCCAGCTCGCGGTTAAGCAGGCCGATTACGCCGGCAGCTAAAAGAAGAAGGATAGACAGCGCAATATAGGTTTGTTGCATTTTAGCGCGGTCACTGTTGCGGCTTTGCCACGAAATAAGGGATTCTTTAAATGATTCGAACATGGTCACCTCTTTGGTTTATTATTACTATTTTAGCATTTATTCATACTGTTGTCAATGGTTTCCCTACTTTAATAGGAGTAAAACATGAGAAGGGTGCTCACTGAGTGAGCGCCCTTCTCATGCGAGGTTAGTTCAATCCTCTTAACTTTGCCTCTAACTCTTCCAGTCCGTAACTCCAGTGACGTGCTTCGCCCCTGTAGCGCATATTCCGGATTACTATTTCGCTCACCATCTCATTGTCTGTATAAGGGTACGGATGAAGGTTATGCTTCGAGGCAAGCCCTTTCGTAAAGAGCTCCCTGTCTAGGGCAATAGCATCTTTGAGCGACAGCACCCCCTTTTGAGGTGTAATTGCTAGTCTGCCACCTAGATATCCTGCCCAGAAACTCCACCTACGACCTTTATGCACTCCCAGTTCAATCGGCTGCATGGGAAGTTGGTCAAGTGGAGGTATCACGATTTGATCAAAGTCAGCTAAAAGCCTGCCTGGAACAACTGTGCGTAGTCGAGCGAGAACATCGTCTCGTACCTCTTCATGCAACATATGGGCACTAGCACTGATATGAAACTCTGGAAACTCCAACTGCATGCTATTAATCGCTTTCGGTCGGCGGATTGAACACTACATAGTATACCATTCGCATAATATGACGTCCTTCACCTCTTGCTTTGCGGGGGGATATTTTGTACACTTGTATCTGTACTCGATACTATGCCGATTTAGCTCAGTTGGTTAGAGCAGCTGTTTTGTAAACAGCAGGTCTACGGTTCGAATCCGTAAATCGGCTCCATGGACAAGGCAACGAATATATCGTTACCTTGTTGCGGACATAGGAAAAAAGTTTTGCTGGGGTAGTGAAGCGGTCAAACACAACAGACTGTAAATCTGTCGGCTTTCGCCTTCGCAGGTTCGAATCCTGCCCCCAGTACCAAATAAAATATCTCGCTTTGTGCGAGATATTTTATTTGATGCCTGCGGCGGGTAGATTCAACCTGCGAAGCTTTTTGCTGGAAGCAAAAAGTCACAGAGTTCGGCGTAGCGCAGTGAAATAAAAACGTGTTTACATGTTTTTGTGAACAAGCGGAGGAGTGCAACGGAGTGAAGCGATACCCTGCCCCTCTGTCGTTACTTCTATATGCTATTATACCCATGGGAGCCCATCAGCCTATCAGGAGGCACAGCGATGAAAAGAATAGCACTACCTCCAAAGGTGCAACAACTACTAGGCTTGACCCCAATGAGACAAGCCAGAAAAGATGCTCTATTTAACCCTGCCCTTGCCAAATATCAACGAGATTGCGGTCACCCTGGAAAAGGAGTGACCGCGGATATTGACGGATGGACGGTCATGCAGTGTGGGAGCTGCCTATTCATTTTCTCGGAAGAACCTGCAAAGTATTGATGGGCGTGTACTCTGGTGTTGGTGCCCTCGGCATCGATACCGGAGTACACCTCCCCTCAACTCTTTTGACGTAATTATTATGAAAATAGGCCCTGCAGGATCAACGCCTGCAGGGCCCGGTACTCATCTTCACCCCGTGGAGTCTTTGGCTGGCCGTTTAGACTTGCCAGGCTTTATCTTTGTGATAATCGTAGCCTTCCTCTTGCGACGCGGGTAGAGGTCGCGGGCGATCTTTTTAATAGATGCACTAACCTGCATGAATACGATCCTTCCTAGGAAAAGAGTACTTATATATTATAACATATTTTATAAAGTAGGCTACATCACTACGCGGCGAGGCTGCTTAATGCGCCGAGGCTGGTCTTGAGGAATAATCATTTTCGCGGCTTTTTCGCGGAGTTCAGTAGAAAGCTCGCTTTGCCCTACCCTATCGTAGGCATCAGCAAGAATATTGAGCGTTTGTGGAATTGGGTCAAGTTCAACGGCACGCTCAAGTGCGGTGATCATCTTTTTATTCTGCCCTAGGCGTTCTTGCACTTTGGCATACGCTATATGCCGGGCGGCAAGGTCGTTTTCCATGGTAAGGGCCTGTTCAAAAGCCAGGGCCGCCTTTTCGTATTGGCCTGTTTCGTAGTAAATAAGCCCAACGTTATGGAGGCTGCTGGCACTTGGCTCAAGACTTTGGGCGATTTCAAAACATTCAATAGCGTCTTTAAAGGCTTGTTGCTTAGCGTACAGAATACCAAGGCGGTTGTAGGCAGTGGCGTTGCGTTCATCGACACGAAGAATAGTCAGCAGGGCCTTTTCGGCACGAAGGTACTTTTTATCACGCAGCGACTCTTGTGCTACGTCCCACAAACGGTCGAGTTTGTCGGATATTTTCAGAGGTAAATCGGTAGCTACTTCGGTAATAGTTTGCCGTTTTAGGATGGCCCACATACCCAGTGCTGCGATCAATAAGATGCCTAACATATAGGTATATTATAGCACAACGAGACGAGAGTATAATAAGCTTGCTAATTATACCGAGTGAGGCAGGGCTTCAACGCCTACAACGGGCGTTAGAGCACGAATCGAGCGAGTTGAAGGCTGATATTGTAGTTGCTGGCGATATTATCGCGTATTTCAAGCAGCAATTCGAGCTGCGCAATAATGGTTTGCTGCGGCTTGGCGCTAAGGCTCCGCCGTAAAATGTGCAGCGCCCATTCAATAAGGGTCAGCGCGCCATCTCGATTCATTTTGTATTGCTGAATAATGAGTAGTTTTTCATAGGGTGTGCCCCGCAAAAAGTCACGGGCCGTAGTCATAAGTGTTGCCTGCTCTTTAAAATAGGCATCATCATGAACTAAGCGAGTCAGCTCAGCGGGTAACCCTTCGGCAATAAATTGCAGCTGGGTTTGTTTTACCGAATCGGTTACGCCAAGCGAGGCAATAAATTCACTCGATTGCTGCGTGGTTAAGGCGCGCATAGCAGTATGTTCAACGCGGGAGCGTATGGTAGGGAGCAGTTTTTGGGGATTGTGAGACGTTAAAATAAAATGCGTATGCTGGTTTGGTTCTTCAAGTAACTTCAAAAATGCACCCTGGGCGCCACGGCTCATACGGTCGGCGTTATCGATAATAATGACTTGCTGTTTGCTTTGCTTGGCGCGGGTTTGGTCGTACAAGCGCCGGATCATCTCGACAGAAATAGTGCCACTTTGGCTGTTAGTATTCTCTTTGGCATCTTGGGGCTGCAGGGTCGCCACGAGATGCGTGCCCGCCAGCCACGTTGCCGCGGTTAAAAGTCCGATTCCCTCTTTGCCGCTAATCAAAAGTGATTGCGGCAAGTTCGCTCGAATACTTTCAAGCAACTGCTGAGTATCGGGGTGAATGACGAGATTCATTGTTACTCCACTGATACGTTAGGAAAGTTCGCAGTAAATTCAGGAGGCAGTGGTGCGGTGAATGTTTTTCGGTCGCTAATAGGTATCGTTACTTCAAGGCGCTGAGCGTGCAGGTAAAGCCGATCGGCTGCTTTGCCGTAAACACGGTCGCCTAAAATGGGCGTGCCAACGTATTCCATATGCACACGTAATTGGTGGGTTCGGCCGGTAACGGGCTGGAGCTCAACCAGGCTTTGATTTTGATCGTTGGTAGCGAGTACTTTGTAGTTGGTGGTTGCCGCTTTGCCCTTGGCATCAACCCTGAAGGTACTTGGAGCGCCGGGGTTGCGACCAATCGGCAACTCTATTTTTGCCTGCTGCTCTTTGGGTGTGCCAACGACAACGGCAATGTAGGTTTTTTTCGTACCACGGGCGGCAAATTGCTTTTGAAGCATGGCAGCGGTTTCGGGGTTACGGGCACCAATAATAATGCCGCTGGTATCACGGTCGAGCCGGTGAACAATACCGGGACGATTGGTTTCGAGGCCGTAGGTAGTGTAGCGGCGGAAAAAATCGGCAACACTGAACTCTTCGTTCAAAGCGCCTTTAGCGTGGGTTAAAACACCAATTGGTTTGTTGACCACGATGATATTATCGTCCAGGTACAAAATAGGCAATTCTGAACCGCTAAAATCGGTAGCGTCCGGTGTGTGGACAGCAATGGCATCGGCATCGGTAACATCTTGCTTTGGAGATTCATTGACTACCCCGTTAACACTTACGTGACCGGCCTTAATGTGTTTTTGCCAGGTACTGCGAGAGTTTTCGGGAAAACGTTCGGCGAGCACACTGTCGAGCCGTTTTTTGTTAGATGTCACCATAAAAAGATAGACTTCTTTGCCCTTAAACGGCAATGCGTAAGTGGTGACATGATCATTAGGATTTTCAACAATGTCGCCCGTGACATCTTGCTTGTCGGTACGAACTTGATCGAAAACGTATTGCGTGTCGTCCTCGGCGGTATCATCTACCAAAATATAAAAAACATGCTTATTAAAACGAAACGAAATAAGGGTGTTTATAGGGCTTGGGTTAGAGAATTTTATTTGTTCGATAAGCCGTGGAACGGTCTCATCGTTAGCAAGTTCAAACCGGCGCAAAATGGCTACAATATCAGAGCTAGAGATTTTTACCATTTAGTTGCCTCTCGGACGTAAGCCAACGACCTGTTGGGCGCGCAAAAGCGTTTCATTGGCTACTATATTCATTGCACGCTCCGATGTTGTTAGTTTTTCAAGTACTGTAGTGTCGTCAATTGCATTAAGCTGAGCCTGAAAATCGGTGAGGAATTTTTCGACTTCACCCGCTACTGTCTTTTTAAAGTCGCCGTAACTGGTTTGGCCTTCAAACTCACCAATGGTTTGCTGCAAGTCGCCGCCGCGAAGCAGGGCTAGAATTTCAAGCAAATTGCTAATACCGGGCTGGTTTTCGCGATCAAAGTGAATTTCGGCCTTATCATCGGTAGTCGCAGACATTACCTTTTTAGTAGCAACTGCAGGGTCATCTCCAAGGAAAATAACCCCTTTGCCGCTGTCATCGCTTTTACTCATTTTCTTAAGAGGGTTTTGCAAATCTTTAATGCGAAGGCCTTGGTCTTTACCAAAGAACTCGTGCTGCTTGGCAACGGGTAGCGGCACGGTGAAAATATCACCAAAACGGCTATTCATGCGTTCGGCAATATCACGGGCAAACTCAAGGTGTTGCCGTTGATCATCGCCAACAGGGACAAGCTCGGCGTTATAAAGCAGAATGTCTGCCGCCATTAAAACCGGGTAATTAAATAAGCCGACACTTACGCGATCATCGCCGATTTTTGCAGACTTATCTTTAAATTCTGTCATTCGATTCATTTCACCAAACCCAGTAAAACAATCAAGAATCCAGGTAAGTTCACTGTGCGCCGAAACGTGGCTTTGGCGGTACAAATGAATGTTGTCATTATTCAGCGGCAGGCCGGCGGCGACAAACAGCCGGGCGTTATGTAAAATCTGATCGTATAGCTTTGAGTGGTCGATTGGGGTGGTAAAACTATGCAAATCAGGGATAAACATATTAATCTGATAGTCGGCCGATTTTTGCTTGACCATATCGATCATAGGCAATATTGCGCCAAAATAATTGCCTATCGTGAGGTCGTTATTGGCGCGAAGGCCGGTAAGGATTGTTGGCTTTTTCATAGTAGTGTTACTATTATAACCTACTTCTGTGTATCTGGTGAGCCGTTCTCGGCCCGAGCTCGCTCTATAGCCTCGTTAATGGCCGCACGAAGCGGATTGAATGGTCCATCGGGACTTCGTGTTTCGAGACTTCTAAAAAGTGCAGTATTCCGCTCTACCGCGTCTCTGTGATCTTCCGCTGCCGCTACTTGCTCTGGTTTTTCGGGCGTGTTTCCGTTTGGTTTTTGTTCCATAGCTATTCTCCTTGGTTTAATCTTCATTAAAACCGCCCTTCATTGGCGGGTTTTAATACTCATACTATACACATATTATCATACTGCTTTTACTTTCTGGCTACTTTTTGCCAATCGTCTCTATAATTTCTTTTACGACCGCATCTACATATAGGCCTGTCACTTCGTGGGAGGCAAGAATACTTTTAACGGTGACCTGCGGATTCGTATTTGCCAAGAAGCGCAGGTTTTTGAGTACTACTACAGGATCGAAGCGCCCGTGCAAAATACGCACCGGAACGGCTAGCTTTGCGGCATCTTTTAGCGATGTTTGGTTAATAACGGTGGCTTCAAGCGCGTTCATATAGACGGCAGCGCTGTCGCGCGTGAGGCTGAACGACTTGTTGGTAATGCCAAGTTTGACGGCCATGGCAGATATTTTAACAAATTGCTCTGGGTGTTTGCTGGCGAGCCGGTACATATCTTGAAGGAGCTGGTCGCTGCTGGGGAGCAAGCGGCGCTTGGTCTCATCGATTTTATAAAACGGCGGGCTGCAAAGCACTAACGAGCGCACAAGTAACGGATAGCGTCTGGCAATCTCTACGGCCACCAGGGCGCCGAGCGAATGCCCTACAATAACGACTCTTCCTCGCACACGGAGACGCAGGTACGTTGCCATGACCGCTCTTGCCTGCTGGCGGGCATCGTAGGTCATCCAGGAGGGCTTAGGCGACTTCCCAAAGCCTAGTAGGTCGATGGTAATAATATGATATTCCTTGGGTAATTTTTCAATTACATCATGCCAAGCTTCGCCAGAGTTACCAATGCCATGAAGAAAAAGAACAGTAGGTGCTTTTTTGAGAGCCGACCGCTGCACGGTAGTATGAAGCGGGTATGGGATGGTGAGCCATTTCCGAAGGATTGTTTCTGCAAGGGTCATATATTTAGTATAGTATATTTTTACAAGGCATGGTTATGGGGGTGACATCATTGCGATGTCACCCCCGTGGGTGGAAACATTTATCGAACACCTCAGTTCAAGCGAAGCGTTTTACTGAGCGCATCAAGCAGCTTCAACTTCGAGATTGTGGGAATCTGTTGGATCCGATTGGTACGCCGCATGTCCCTGTAGAGCAGCGCCAAGTTTCGCATATCAATCAGTTGAGGTGAGAGGTCCTTAGGTGTCTGCTTGGCATCGATACAGATACCTGCAAGAATCGTTAGTACCCTCTCTTCAGGTAATTGAGAAGAATCCGTGAGCACGCGGGCGTGTGCAGCTTCGAGGGCCAAGCGCATGGCACTGGTCAAGCTCGTTGCAGTAGTCATGATCTCCACTCTCCTAAGTTGTTCGTGTACCACCTACCTTGGAAGGCATATTTTATTTATAGCAGACCCTTTACATCCCGTCAATTTATTACGCTTACTATACGCATAACAAGAGCCTCTCCGTAATAGAGAGGCTCTTGTGTTGTAGACGTGAGCGTATTAACGCTTCGAGTACTGTTCACGCTTACGAGCACTACGAAGACCGTATTTCTTACGCTCTTTTTCGCGAGGATCGCGGCGTAGGAATTCGGCTTTTTTAAGTGTCGTACGAAGGTCGGCGTGACCAACGGTTAGTGCTTTTGCAATCGCAAGTTTGATTGCATCAACCTGACCGGCCAAACCGCCGCCCTTTACCTTGATAGTAACGTCAAACTCTTTTTGCTTGTTCACCAGCGCCAATGGGTCGGTGATTTCAGCAAGAAGTGTTTTGTTTTCAGAAAGGTAATCGCTAGCAGATTTGTCGTTGATAGTAACGTTGCCTTTACCGGCGTACAGTCGTGCACGAGCAGTTGCGCTCTTGCGGCGTCCGAGGCCATAAAAGTAAGTAGCTTCAGCCATGTTATTTAATCTCAACTTTCTCTGGAGTTTGTGCCGTGTGAGCGTGGTCGCTGCCTTCAAAAATCTTTAGACGCTTCATACGCTCAGGAGATAGCTTGTTTTTAGGAAGCATTCCCTTAACCGCAGCTTCAATAAGACGTTCTGGGTGCTTTGCACGCACTTCGGCTACTGTTGCATCTTTAATACCACCTGGGAACCCACTGTGACGGTAGTAAATCTTGCCGGTTTCTTTGTCGCCGGTAAGTACTGTGTCTTTTGCATTGATAACAACAACGTAGTCGCCGCCATCGATGTGTGGTGTGTAGGTAGGCTTGTATTTACCAATAAGGTACTTGGCAATTTGTGTTGCAACACGGCCAAGTGGTGCATCGGTAGCATCAATCAGGATCCAGCGGCGAGTTACTTCGCTTGGCTTTTGTGAGTAGGTTCTAACGCCAATAGACATTATGCTTCTCCCTCTTCTTTAGGCTTAGATGTTAGTTCATCGACAAAGCCGATGCTTGCCATCTGGGCGCCGTCACCAACACGAAGACGAGTGCGGAGTACGCGTACGTGACCGCTGGTGCGACCAGTAAGCTGTGGTGCAATTTCGTCTACCAGTTTAAATGCAGCGGCTTGAGTGTTAAGCGCAGCAATAACCTGGCGTCGGTTGTGAAGATCACCTTTTTTAGCTTTAGTGATAACTTTTTCTATATAACGCACAAGCTCTTTGGCCTTTGGAAGCGTGGTTTCAATCTTGTGGTGTTCAACAAGATTGGTCGCAAGACCTTTAAGCAGTGCGCGGCGCTGGTCGCGTTCGCGGCTCAGTTTGCGCCCTTTGTATCCGTGGCGGTGCATTAGAGTTCTAGCTCCTCGAGTTTATCTTTAACTTCATCGAGCGCTTTTGAACCGAAGCCCTTTAGTTCGCGGAGGTCTTGTTCGCTAAGCGTGACAAGGTCGTGAACAGTACGGATTTCGTTGTTGATGAGAGCATTTGCAGTACGAGCAGTCAAGTTCAATTCCTCAATAGGAGTATTGAGCTCGTTTGTTTCGTCTTCTAGCTGCTGACCAAGTGCTGGTGCAGCTTCAACAGTAGTTGAACCGGCAAGTGCAGTATATTGGTTAACCAAAATGGCTGAGGCTTCTTCAAATGCGTCACGTGGGCTCAATGAACCATCGGTTTCGATGTTGAGGTCAAGCTTATCAAGGTTGGTTTCTTGGCCAACACGAGTACTTGCTACCTTGTAACGTACACGAAGAACGGGGCTGAAGACGGCATCAAGAGCGATCATGTCGCTGTGAAGACGTTCATCGCTTGATTCTTCGATAGTACGGTAGCCACGGCCTGCTTCAACAACGAGGTCAATGATAATCGCCTTTTTAGGGTCATCAATCGTTGCAATTACTTGCTCTGGGTTGATGATGTCGACATCGGCAGAAGCCTTGATGTCTCCGGCAGTAATAGTACCAGCACCTTTTTTCTCAAGGCGAAGTTCAATTGGCTGATCGGTGTGAACCTTTAGGCGAACATTCTTAAGGTTAAGCATGATGTCAACGACATCTTCTTTTACCCCTTCGATAGTAGTGAATTCGTGTGTAGCACCTTCAATACGAAAAGCAACGATTGCAGCACCTTCAATACTTGAAAGGAGGACGCGGCGCAGGCTGTTACCAAGAGTGTTACCGTAACCGGCGTGTAGCGGTTCAATAGTAAATGTTGCATTTGTTGCACTGTGCTCATCGATATTAGCGAGCGCTGGATTGTGAATTACTTTTGTCATTACTTTCTCTCCTTACCCTTTAACGTGAGTAATACTCAACGATTAGCTGCTCATTAATGTCTGCTTCGGCTTCTTCGCGCTTTGGAAGACCGGTTACTTCGATCGTTAGCTTCTTTCCATCGCTTTTCAGCCATGAAAGTGGGCCTTGAACAGAATCCTTTAGGATGTCATCGATTTGTGCAAAGTAACCAGATTTTGCGCTTTTAGGGCGGATAACAATTTTGTCACCAGGCTTAAGACGGATTGATGGAATATCAACACGTCGATCGTTGAGGATAAAATGTCCGTGACCTACAAGCTGGCGTGCTGCACGGCGAGAGGTTGCAAATCCGGCGCGGTATACAGCGTTGTCCATACGAAGTTCAAGAAGTTGCAAAAGGTTTTCACCAGCAAGGCCTTCTTTTCGTCTGGTTGCTTCGTTCATGAGGCGAGCGAATTGCTTTTCAAGCAGACCGTAAATACGGCGAACTTTTTGCTTTTCGCGAAGCTGGGTTGCGTAAAGGCTTTGCTTGCCTTGGCGACCACCAGCGTGCTGGCCTGGAATAGTAGATTTTCGAGCGAGGATTTTGTGTGCTTTAGGGTGAAGTGCGTAGCCCTCGCGGCGGCTTTGCTTCACAATAGGCGAAGTATCTCGTGCCATAAGTTAAGCCCTCCGAGCCTTACGTGGACGAACACCACCATGTGGTACGCCGGTCACGTCTTTAATACTGTCAACGGTAATGTCAAAGTTACCAAGTGCGCGAACTGCAGCATCACGGCCGAGTCCAACACCCTTAATGAATACATCGACTGCGTTCATGCCATGAAGTGACTTAACGCCTTCGGCGGCTTTCTCGGCAGCAATCTGGGCAGCATAGGCTGTTCCCTTTTTGCTTCCGCGGAAACCACAAGCGCCAGCACTACTAGCTGTTAGCTTGTTACCTTTTTTGTCGGTGAACGTCACAATAGTATTGTTAAACGTTGCTTGAATGTGCAACTGACCAGAAGGAACTGATCGGCGCTGCTTCTTGCGAATTGTCGTTTTAGCTTCTGCCATATCTCATATTCCTTTCTACGTCTTAGACGTTGCTTTTTTCTGCGTACCACCAACAGCAACCGATTTACCCTTGCGAGTTCGTGCGTTCGTGCGCGTGCGTTGTCCGTTTACAGGAAGTCCAGCTTTGTGTCGCAAACCGCGATAAGCATTTACATCCTTCAGACGCTTAATATTATTTGTTACCAAGCGCTGTAGGTCGCCTTCCACGGTGTAATCGGTATCGATTACTTCGCGAAGTCGTTGTTCTTCAGCCTCGGTGAGATCTTTCACCCGAGTGGTCGGCTCAACTTTTGCCGCCGCAAGGATGGTCGATGCGAAATGTGGACCGATGCCGTAAATATACGTCAATGCGATCTGCACTTGCTTTTCAGATGGGATTACTACCCCAGCGATTCGAGCCATGCTTAACCCTGCCTTTGCTTATTTCTAGGTTTTTTCTTGTTGATGACACGTAGGCGGCCTTTACGGCGCGCGAACTTATCACCAGGACTTCTTAGTTTGACACTTGCTTGAACGTGCATGAGCGCGTAAGACTCCTGTTTCCTTTAAATTTAATCCCGCATGCGGAAACTGATTCTGCCCTTAGTAAGATCGTAAGGGGTCAACTCAACTTCCACTTTATCACCTGGTACAAGACGGATATAATGCTTGCGCATCTTACCTGAAATGTGGGCGATAATACTATGGCCATTTTCAAGTTCGACCCTAAATTGAGTATTAGGCAGTGCTTCCACCACCTTTCCCTGCAATTTAATTACTTCCTTTTGACTAGCCATAGATAACAGTAGTAGATTATACACGAAAATAGTGTGCGTAGCAAGCGTTTTTTATAATATCACTCGCGACTGACTCGCGGGCGAGAAATAAATTGATGTTTCTATTGTATCGTATTGCTTAAATGAGTCAACAGATACGCTCTATTACTGTAAGGTAAGTCTGTTTTTTATTAAACCAAATACTACAATGGTTGGGGTTAAGGCTATGGAATAGAATAGTCACGTTCTAACACTGGAGGGCAATTGGCATAACTTCACTATAAGTTATAATTACACAGTTCGCTCAGAGATCGTAGGCCAAGGAACGCAAAGGAAGTTGGAGATATGGAAACCGATGGTGTAACTCGTGTCTTTTTTCTTCAAAATGACCCGCCGCTCAGTACGTACAGCGAATCTACCCCAGTAAACAACCAAGCACCTCTAGTCTACAGGCTATTCGGGAAGTGGAGCCGCGCGTAGATGCCCGCTTTATGGCTATCCACTGGAATGCAAAAGTTAGGTGGCAATTGCTTAAGCAAAGCGAACTATTTAGGCAGGCCTGCAGACTTGAGTTAAACACCGAAGTAGCAGGGGGAGATGTCAAGGGAGAGTACGCAAGGCTTGTCGCCTATGTCGAAAACTTGAGGCGGCGAAAGCACCGGCAGACCGCCTTTACTATCGTTGTAAGCTAGATATCTCTGTACCCTAACGTTACTAATAGGCTCCGTCAGCCAAACGTTGACGGAGCCTATTTTGCTTCTTGCCCTAAGCCAACCTATCCTGCAGGCCGCCCCTTCCTCTGTCGGACGAAAAGAGGGTTCGAAACGAGACCTATGGCGAAGCAAAGAGTCGCTAGTCCAAACTTTTGATACGGTTTTTAAACGAGTAGCCAGCATACCAACCAACGATATAATAAGCAGAAACAGCAGCAATTATATTAATTACTGCCCTTGGTGGATCAATGATGGGCCACCATTGATCAGAGTTACGACACAACCCCTAACTTGCTTTCGACAGAACGCAGTGTCATGAAACGAGGGGTTCTTACGCCGTCCAAAGCATAGCTACTCCGTTCGCTTTGTACATCTGGGCAAGTACTATCGTATACTTGATTATGAAAATGTCAATTAGTCGCTTAGGTCGCCATCTCTCAGGTAAAAGTGACGATTGGCAGGCTTTAGGGTGACTAAAAGCGAAATACTTTAGTGACTCTATCGCACGAATAATGCATTCATATCGCTATAATTAGCACCCCCTTCTAATACCGAGAAGCTCCCTTTTTTGAATATGAACTCTGCTGCTTCTGCCGTCTTTGCATATGCATATTGCGCTCCGCCCATGCCGGTACTAATACGCCTTACACCGCTTTTTGCAAATTCATCCACGCCAGAACTGCCTGCACCAGCCATCACGTTGATGGGTAGACCAGTAGTGTTACAAACTTGCTGCAATACATCCAAGTCAAGTAGACCAGGGATGAATATCCCGTTGGCACCAGCTTTTTCAAAAGCAACAATCCGTTCCAGCGTAGCCTGCAATACATCACCTTCGGTTCCCAACAGATAGGTATCGATACGTGCATTGAGAAAAATATCAGAACCAGTCGCTTTTACCGCAGATTTGATTGCTTCGAGTCGACCAACATGCTCAGCAATCGGCAATAGAGTGCCATTCCACGAATCTTCTACATTGATGCCGGCAACCCCTGCCTCGATAAGTTGCACTACAAGACTGGCTACTTTTTCAGCTTTCAGGTTATACCCGGCTTCGATATCAATAGTTACTGGCACCAATAGGATATTCACAAGTTTTCGTGAAAACTCAATCACTTCTTGGATCGGCACGGTATTGCCATCTGGATACCCGAGAGACCAAGCCATACCGGCACTTGTCGTTGCAACGGCACTGGCACCAGCTTTTTCTATGAGCAAGGCCGAGGCAATATCCCATGCGTTTGGCAGCACGAGAGGTGCACTAAGTGTGTGGAGTGATTGTAGTTTTGTAAATTGGTCATATTGACTCTGATTAGCTATATTTTTCATGTAAATTCCTTCTTTAAATGTTAGGTTGTACGATTATGATTGATGTCGGTGATATTAGACTCGAAAATTGATACCCTCAAGCGCTAAAAGATGCATTTTACCAGGGAGTCCTCCCGCATAGCCACCCAGCTTACCTGCCGAAGTTAATACTCGGTGACAGGGGATAAAAATAGAGATAGGATTGCTTCCGACTGCGGTGCCTACCGCCCGGACCGCCTTAGGACTACCTACTGTAGTGGCAATCGCTTGATAGCTTGAGCGCACACCAAAAGGAATTTTATCAAGCTCCTGCCAAACACGCATCTGAAACGGCGTACCTGTTGCTTTATAGACAAGATTAAACACCTGGCGTTTACCGGCAAAATATTCGTCCAGCTGAATAAGTACCTCGTTAAAAACTTCTCTATTTTCAACCCACCCAGCGTTCACCAGCGGTGCACGTTTAAACACTTTCCAGTGTAATCCCGTGAGTACTTTCCCGTCACCGATTAACAGCGCCGTACCTACCGGTGTTTGAGTAAAATAATAATACATTCTGTCATTAACCTCCTTGATTCTCTAATGATTTCCAAAGCAAAACCGTAGCGTAGCTGCGCCACGGCCGCCATGCCTCCGCCCTCGCAATTACCTGCTGCTCGGTCTGGCGCATGCCGGGTTCAATGGCTTTTTGCAGGCCAAGGTCACCCGCCGGTAAAGCATCTGGCCAATGCAGCACACGCATACAGAGGTATTCCGCAGTCCAAGGGCCTATACCCGCTATAGCGATGAGGCTTGCGTAAAATTTCTTTGGGTCGCTCTCGCTCAAATTCAGCTTCCCCTCGTGCACCATTTGACCAATCCCATGAATCGTACTCGCCCGTTTTAGAGGCATACCGACTGTTGCAATAGCTGCGGGTGAACTTAGCGCAATTGCAGTCGGTGTTATTCCGACCTGTTCTACTAATCGACGCATGATAGTCGTGGCTCCCGCAACGCTCACCTGCTGCCCAATGATGGCCCGTAGGACCATCTCAAAGCTATCCCAACTACCCGGAACACGCATTCCTGGATATCGGTCGATAAGGTGACACAGATAAGGATCATCCGACAGTAGCCCCTCAATCACTGATGGGTTCGCGTCAAGATCAAACAATGCTCGAGTTTTGCTTATTATCGTATGCGCTTGATGAGAAAGCTCTAACGGAATTTGTATCGTCAGATGATTTTTATTTGATTTGTTTTGTATAACCACTTCATATCCATCGGCAAGCCTATAATAGGTATTTTCATTCACCCATTCTAGGGGTGTCGCGCGCGCTGTGATAAAGCCTAGTAAGGCCTCCCAGCTAAATGGAGGACGATAATCTGTTCGTAATATTATGGGTTTCGACAGGCTTTCACTAGGTCGATTTTTACGAAAGCGTTGCGGGGTGAATCCATATGCTTTTTGCATATTAATCGTTAATCGTGCCGGGGTATTGAATCCGGCGGCATAGGCAATATTTGCAATAGGTAGCGATGTGTCTTGCAGCAACTGCTTAGCAAATAACAGCCGTCGAGTCGTAAGATATTGCTTGGGTTCGACACCAAATAATTCCGTAAACTTACGACGAAGATGTCTCTCGCTCACTTTGAAATGAGCGGCAACACTGCTTAAGGTTTCGTCAATTAACAATGTCTCATCTATATATAATGCTAGCTTATGCGCTAAAGATTGCTCGCCTCTTTTTGTATCCGCAGGTGCATACTCAGGACGACAACGAAGACATGGGCGATAGCCAGCTTTTTCCGCTTCAGCAGCTGTGGCCGTAAACCGGCAGTTTTCCTGTTTTGGCACAATTGCCGGACAAATTGTTCGGCAATAAATGCCGGTTGACGTAACGCATGTAAAAAAGACTCCATCAAACCGATGATCATGCGATACTAAAGCTTGATAGCAAATTTTTGTGCTCAATTCCATTACCATACAGTAACATGTGACAAATACCCTATACTACGTTTTCGGACATGAAGACTCTATTCTCTCAAGCAATAATGAACGGACATCGACACTTCAAGAGGGGCAATGGATTCGAAGCCTTCTATCAGAGATAAATTGAACAAAAACTTGAGAGCCCCACCGAGAAAATAAAAAGACCTCATCTTTCAATGAAGTCTTTCTAGATAAATAATGCCAATATGAATGGGGAGAAGAGATTTGCTCTAAACTTTCGATATAGTCACACTATGCATTCGCTAGCGAAATAATCTCTCGTGCAACGGGTGCAACTTTTTCTGGAGAAAAGGGCGCAGTAAAATAACGACCCTCTGCAATATCATCGTCATTGCCGTCTAGTTGAGGCGTACCATCGGAAGTAACCTTGTAAAAGTGTCTAGTAGACTCCCAGCCTTTTTCTGAATCAATATCATAGAAATGCTCTGTGAATTCACAGATTTTCATTGGCTCACCGACAATCTCTAATTTTGTCTCTTCATTCACTTCGCGCCTTAGAGCGTCAAGAAGCTCTTCACCCGGATCAACGCCACCACCTGGTAAATCCCATTTTTTATCGCTTCTGGTGCGGTCACGTACAAGAAGGACGCCCTCATTACTTTGAAGTACGCCATACACCGCAGTACGCTGGACGAGATCGGATTGATCAACGATATGCACGTCACCGTTAATGTCACGGCAAAGGTATTTTTTTTGAATACTCGTGCTATTGGATATCATGTTTGCCAGCTCCTCGAACAGGACTTCCCCGTCTTGGAACTTGAAGTGGTGGTGGCGCGAGTAGACCTGAAAGGCCGTGCCCGCCACGATCGACCCGGCCTCACGGAGTGCCTTGCGGAACTCATCGGAGTCGGGATCGATCTTGGTGATGTAACGTGATGCAGTTAACACCGTGTTCCTCTCGTCAATCCTCATAGATAAGCGGCAAGATACATGTTCGTTCCAACGCTGTTATGTAGCAGATGTTATGAACATTACGACCGTGTATAAAACCACTTCGCTCTCGCCTTGGAATGTTATTGCATAATAGACGTCTATTGCCAAATATTTTATAGATTTTGATTATATGGCGCCGATATATGACGATATGGCTACTCTTTCGTAGCTCGTTCATATTGAATGTGAGCCGATGATGGTCTGCTTTGCATGATCATTAAAACTACCCAATACATGAAATATACTAGATAAAAAGTCTAATATATTTTATGGCTGGGGTTAAGGTTCTTGAATAGAACTTTTGAGGAAGATCTGACATGCGATATGGTTGGAATTAGAATCCTATTAGATGAATCAGAGGGCTAGCAATACGGTTGCTGATTGGTCATTGATGCAGCAACTTTAAAAAAGATAAAAAGCAGCCTATAAAGTTCAGTGACAGTACCTTTCGATTCAACCGTTCGGCTATCGCAAAGTGCTACACCTGGAATGCCAGTAAGGTGCGACGCGACCGATGCGGATTGCCAACGAACCCTTAAAGTTGAAGCTTGGTGTGTACTTGAATCTTCATTGCTTTGCTTTTCACGCATAACCACAGTCTTCGCCACCGCTTCAATCTCGTTTCTTGCTTTTTCGAGTGGTAATAGATTAGCGGCAAATCTATCAATCGATTCTTTGACCGACACCGTTTTCACCGCCGGATCCCATTCTTCTATCTCCTTGCATGCAACGTCATCCCCCGTCAGCATGATAACAGGGACGCCTATTTCTTGTGCTGCAGCATGAAGTAAGCTTATCTCGCCTACTGGCTTATCGTTGAGCCAGATATCCTCAACCTCGTGTCCCATAAAACTGTGACTCAACACGCCGTTCTCTCCAGCGCGAGCATGAAACCCAATGCAAATAATCGCATCGAAAGTCTTATCTAGTCCCTCTAGCATTCCCATCGGCTTGGCTTTACCACGGATTAGCGTAGCCTTCTCATGTAATTGTTCTGGTAGGATATTGCGCATAGGACCGTGTGCGTCATTGACGACTATTTCTGTTGCGCCTCCCGCAAGTACGCCACGTATAGCTGCGTTGATATCTTCAGTCATAAATTTACGAGCCTGCTGGTAGTCTCGACCTGTAGGTTGAGTGTCGTCCATATCAACAATGCCGCTAATTCCTTCCATATCTGCGCTAATATACACTTTACTTATTTTCTTCCGCATCGTTTGTTCTCCTTAAAGGTATTTTCTCTATTGAGAATAGATTATTTTTTAATAATTCCAAAATATATAGAAATATTAGTAAATATTTACATCTGTTGTTTATCAGGAGTGAATATACTGTCTAATTATGTTAGACAATCGTATGTTATAATCAGTATATGGATAGAACACTTACAAATAGCTTGCTGCAATTGGGATGCAATGAGAAGCATGTTAGATTTTATCAGGCGAACTTAGAGTTAGGTATCGCAACTTTATTAGAAATCGCTAAAAAGGCGCACCTACAGCGCTCAACCGCCTATCTTATAGCAAGTGAACTAGCTACTATGGGCCTGGTAAGCGAAGACCATAAAACCTATAAGAAACTATTTACGGCTGCCGAGCCAGATCGTATACTTCAAAAGCTTGAAGCAAAATATCGCCAAATTGGTCGCAATAACATTGCACTAAAAGAAGCTCTACCAGAACTTCGTGCCGCTCATCAAACAACAACGATTCGACCGCGCGTCCGCACTTTTGAGGGCAAAGCAGGTCTTCTAGCGGTGTGGAAGGATATTCTTTCAGAGCAACAAGAGATTCTTCTTTGGACTAACCAAGAAACTGAAAGATATGTCTTTGGTGAAAATACCCACGATTTATTCATTAAGGAACGTTTAACTAAAGAAATACCCACCAGGGTTTTAGCGGTAAACAACGCCAAGGGAATAGCTCTCCAGGCAATTGACGGTCAGAACATACGACAAACAAAAATTTTACCTGACGATACTTCTTTTACCAGTGAAACGTATATTTATGGAAATAAAATAGCAATTTTAGATATGAATAAAGATATTTTCGGTATCATAACCGAAAGTGAACAGATCGCAACGTCCCAACGTGCTATTTTTGAACATGTTTGGATTTCAATTTAGCTTTGGGTCACGTATTTGCTTCTAGGCAAAGAAAAACTCTCAAATCTTCTGATCTGAGAGTTTTTCCATGGCTGGGGAGAAGGTTCTGGAATAGAACTTTTGAAGAACCCCAACAGGGGTCGGACATTTTAGAGATACGAAAATTGCTGGACGAGGAGAATGACGATGTTTCGCAGTCTTCGACGAAATAAAGCTCAAGATTCCGATCTAGCCACTTCCCAGCTTTTCGATAACACGACATTCTATAACAACTTCCTGAGAGACTTATCTCAAAGCAAAAAAGAAGTGATTATCGAAAGTCCTTTCCTGACTACTCGACGTGTTTCAATGATCCTCCCTACTCTCATGAAGTTAAAGAGATGTGGGGTAAAGATTATAGTTAACACTCGCGACCCTCTCGAACAAGAAGGGCGCATGCAACAAGAAGCGGAACGCTCTATGGATTTATTACATGATGCAGGTGTTTCAATCTTATTTACAGGAGGACATCATAGAAAACTCGCAATTATTGATAGAGAGATGCTATGGGAAGGCAGCCTAAATATTCTTTCGCAGAATGATAGTTGTGAGGTAATGCGGCGTATTGAATCTAAGCAATTAGCAATGCAAATGATACGTTTCATTAAGCTCGATAAGTATTTAAAAGCAGTATATTAATAGTAATAGAAGATGAGGAGTAATCCGACCTACCATAAAACGTAGTTTCGAGATAAAATAAGCATAATGAGTAAGGGTATAAAAGTTGGAGCAAACAATCAAAAGACCAAAAGATCTATCGAACTCTTCGGTGGAGCTGGTGGTTTAGCGCTAGGTATTTCGTCTCTAGGATTTAAAACAGAATCCTTTGTAGAATTCGACCATCCTTCATGTCTAACTCTACAAATGAATCAACAACTAGGCACGCCTTTAGTTTCTGAATGGCCAGTCGTTGAAGATGACGTAAGGAATATTGATTATTCCAAATTCAAGAGTGGACTTGACCTTCTTAGCGGAGGACCTCCTTGTCAGCCGTTTTCCTTAGGCGGCAAAGGCAATGCCTACAATGATACCCGTGATATGTTCCCCGAAGCAGTTAGGGCTGTGCGCGAATTAAGACCAAGAGCTTTTATCTTTGAGAATGTGAAGGGTCTTACGCGGCAAACCTTTGCTTCATACTTCACTTATATCCAGCTTCAATTAACTTATCCTTCTATCATGCGTAGGCCTAATGAAGATTGGATGGATCATTTAGCACATCTGGAAAAGACGCATACATCTGGCGAGCCGTTGGAGTATAGGGTTGTTGTTCGACTTCTTAACGCAGCAGATTATGGAGTTCCCCAGAAACGTGAACGTGTTATCTTTGTCGGTTTCCGTGAAGACCTTGGGCTTGAATGGACGTTTCCTCAGCCAACACATTCAGCCGCTCGACTACTATATGATAAGTGGGTTACGGGTGAATATTGGGATCGTCACGAAGTACCACAATCAGAACAAGGCGAAAAACCTGATGCTGCTACTATCCGTAAAATTGAGCAGAATGTTGATCTTAGCATGAAACCTTGGCAAACTGTACGTGACGCAATCTTTGACTTGCCCGAACCAACTCTTGAAGCACACTCTACAATAAAGAATCACCGCCTTAATCCCGGCGCGCGTGCCTACAAGGGGCACACAGGAAGTCATATAGACGAGCCTTCTAAAACAATTAAAGCTGGCGCTCACGGTGTTCCCGGTGGCGAAAATATGCTTTTGCGACCAGACGGCAGCGTTCGATACTTTACTATTCGAGAAGCTGCACGTCTTCAAAATTTCCCTGATAATTACGTTTTTCCTGTTGCTTGGTCTGAGAGTATGCGTCAACTAGGCAACGCTGTGCCTGTGAAATTAGGCCTAGCCGTTACCAAGAGTGTGGATGATCTGTTAAAATCAATAGAATGAAAGCCTATAACCCGCTAGAAAAACGTAATCTTGCCGAGAGCGTAGTCAATGAACTCCTTGAAGTACCGATCAGCCCGCTTGAAGCATTGAGTTCATTCGAAGGAGCGGGTGTATACGTTATTTACTATACTGGCGACTTTGAATTGTACAGTCACTACAAAAATGATATAGAAAATGGCGTTTTCGACAAGCCGATCTATGTAGGTAAAGCCTCTCCCAAAGGAAGCCGTAAGGGCGGAGATTTCGACGCAGCACCAGGACAGGCACTTTATAATCGCTTAAAGAAGCACCTCGCCTCTTTAAGGTATGCGAATAATCTTGATAGCCATGACTTCTACTTTAGATATCTTGTAGTTGATGATATATGGGTACCTCTTGGTGAAGCCTTACTTATTAGTAAGTATAGGCCGATCTGGAATGTCACTATTGAAGGCTTTGGCATCAATGCGCCGGGAAATGGTCGTGAAGCTCAGAAACGCTCCCAGTGGGACACCTTACACCCGGGAAGGCCTTATGCGGCAAATCTTGCGCCAGCTATCCTCTCTCAAGAACAAATACTCGCTAATCTAGCCGAAACAGACAAGTCCACACAAGAGAACGACCTCGAAACTTAGTGATGCGGCAAGTGGAACGCCGCTAAGACCAAGCGTCCATTAGTCTAGACAGACTTACATCAAGAACTTTAGACAATTTTCGTAGTGTGGGAATAGTTGGTTGCTGTTCTCCCCGCTCAATTCGGGCGTAAGTATTCGGACTTATGCCAGCTTTTTTTGCGACAACAACCTGAGTTAAAGCCATCTCTTGACGAGCTTCGTATAAAATCTCATGTGGTTGTTTTGCTTTTGCCATACTTATTATCTATTTACGCTATCCGTGTGTGTATATTTTACCATGGTGACACTTACGAGACTAGCCAAGCTATTTACAGTCCTTTAAACAAGTCTACTAGCGACACATTTAAGCAATCTGCGATTCTGTGTAGGGTCGATAGTCTCGGCCATCGCTTTCCTGTCTCAATATAGCCAATAGAAACAAGGCTTATATCTAATTTCTCGGCAAGTTCCTGCTGTGTTAGTCCCTTGCTCTTTCGTACTTCCGAGAGACGTTTTCCGAATGCTTTTAATTGTTTTGGTTCTTTTATATCTGTCATGATACCTCTAGCGTAAGCAATCTATACAGTTTGTTATATAAACAAGTTGTATAGATTATCGTATAAGTGTATATTTATAACAGATATAATCTATACGTTATGTTTATAAAGATAATTTGGAGAAAATAATGCGCAAATCCCTATCAGGGCCGACTGCTGAAGCAAGAATAGTTAAGAGGTATCATAAACTTTACACGCCGCTTATTGAACTCGTACAAGCAGTACAAGATATTCAAGCTGATGGAGTGCAGGCAGCGGAAATAGAGTTGACACGTGATGGTGGTGACATAGTTATTGAGTGTAACTTAAAGGCTACGCGACTGATAATCAATGATGGTAATAAGCGATTTATGCTTCAAGTAGAATCTAGAAAGAGTGCCTTAGTTCACTAGTAGCGCACTAATAGCCGGTAGAAACGGGGCAATTAAGGTCATATGATTGGCTGCACCTTGGATAAAACGACTGTACGTTTCCGCATAGGCAGGTTTACCGACAGAGTTTTTCAATTCTTCGACTGAAGCTAATAGCTTCTCATCATTGACGTCTTCTAGCGCTTTCTTTAATTCATCAAATAGGCGTTCCGTGTCATTTGAGATTTGAATGTTCATAGAATTATCTGTTGAGTTGATATTCACACGACCAGCTTCATTGACCACTGTTATATATCCCGAGCCATGACCGTTAGCTTTTGGTAACTTCGTAATCTTCTCAACCTTAACCTGATAATGATCTGGTATATGGCCACCCATTCCTTTGACGAAGCCGCTATCTACTACTGTGTATTGTTCTTTCTTGTCGTTTGGCAAAGTACGTTCAATTGTGTCGCCCTCTTCAATATCTATCGAGGTGTCTTCAATGTGAATCTTGCCTTTTGAGGTAGAGACGAGTCCTATAATATTCTCGAATATTTGACCATCGGACTTAATTAATTTTAGTGGCTCTGTTGGAAAATTATCAAGCATACAAACTCCTTATTTTTTGTTTACTTCCTCTATATTGATTATACCAATGCTGGCTAGTGCCCCACTACCAAAGCACTCTTCGATCATACTTATGGTATTATCAAATCAGGTATGTGAGGAACGTGCCAAAACGGGAGTTGTTGTGGTGGACAATCGTAGTTATGGAAATATCTTCCTCACTTACCGTCGAGATGGCGCCTATGAGCGTCTTTTTTATTTGTTTTTGCTAAGATAGGGTTATGACACAATTAGTCGGGGTGTATTTTAAGTTAATTAAATTGATGGAAGACATTGATTACTTTAAGAAATATCCCACGCGTACATATTTGCAGGATTTCATCGATCGCGAAGAAACGATTGAAGGTAAGATACGAGCTATACTTCAAGATGGCCTTATTCAACAAGAGCTATTCCCAAATTGGCTTAGTGAACGGCATAAAATTGATGACCCGCTAGATTACTACTTAAAGTTATACAAAACAAGTCACTAATAATTTCATCTGGGAGCTGACATGGATAGCAAACAAAACAATCATAAAGTTTCAACATTATTATCTAAAAAACGAATGCTAGTAATTATTCTTGCAGCCTTTCTCTTAGCGGCTATTGTCGGGCTGTTTTTTGCAATGCAACCACAGCGAACCGTTGCAAATTTCTGTCAATCAGCTAAGGATGAGAAGAATAACTTTAAGGCTAATACGAGCTATGACAAGCTTTTAGGTTCATTTAAAAAGCTTGATGCAGTAGCTCCTGAAGATATTCACTCTGATACATCTTTAATCGTTAAGGGGTATGAATCAATCGTAAGTGATCCTTCAAAAGCAATCTCTTCTGAGGTTGGAATCAGTAGTTCTCAAATGAGAGTTAACAACTATATCACTAAAAGTTGCCCAGACTACTAGGGTTTCTTGTCTTATTAGCATAAGCATATTAAAACATATGTTTCTTTTAACTCATAATTTGTTATTATATATGTAATAAGACTTTACATGAGGGAGAATATGGATGAGGAATATTAGGAATTTTGTCCTAATTATTGGCGTTATTGGTATAGTAACGGCATTATTTAACGCAGACGCAGCATTGGCTGTAGATGGCGCAGCGCAAACAGAAAGCTTTATCAAAAACATTGTTAAGACTCTCGTCGGTATTGCAGGTGCCGTTGCCGTTGTCTTTATGGTAATTGGTGGTTTCCACTACATTACGAGTTCTGGACACCCAGAAAAGCTCGACAAAGCAAAGAAAACGCTTCTTTACTCAGGTGTCGGTCTGGTGATCGTTCTTGCCGCGTATACGATCGTAGATTTTGTAGCGGGTATCGCAAAGTCATCTTTCGGAGGTTAGTACTTATATGTACGGCCTAAGTTTATTCGCAGACGCACAGGCTGCTTCTGAGACATTGAAATCTGGTATTTCACCGTTATTCTCCACTATGATTACTATAGCGGCTGTTTTATGTATTCTGTTTGTTGTATTTGGCGGCTTCTATTACATGACAAGTGCGGGTAACCCCGAAAAACTTGAGCGGGCAAAGAAGACCTTGCGAAATGCTTTCATCGGATTTGTAGTCGTATTGGGTGCGGGCGCTCTCGTGGCAATTATGCAGAATGCATATACACAGAAAGCCGTACAGCCCACATCAATTGCGCAAACGCAAGTTCAGGAACCAAAGAGCGACTGCCCTTTATGTGAAGTTATAAATCAAAGTGTGACAGGGTTTATCAATGGTATCGTTCAGTCTATCGGGAAGCCAATTGTAGATGCCCTGAAGCAGTTCACTACCGCTACTCCTCTTATGGCTCAAAATGGCTCTGTTTTTAACTTGTGGGTTGTAATAGTAGCAATTGCCGACGTGCTGTTTTTATTAGTCATCGGACTTATTGGGTTCCGAATAATGGGTGCTTCAGTAATCGGATTCGAGGATGTTGATTTCAGATCTCTTATACCACAAATTATTCTAGTATTTATACTTGCGAACTTATCAATCTTTGCGATTGATGCGATCATCACTGTCTCTAATGCTATGATCCAAGCGTTATTAATTGGCATGTCTAACGATATTATATGGACAGCCTTAGGTGGACTTATTGTAAGTGCGGCCACTGTGAATATTGGCATTCTTCTTTTCATCGTGATCGCCATCATTCTTGCCGTTATGCTTCTTATCTATTATCTCAAGCGTCTCATTATTCTCTATATTGGTGCTGTGCTATCGCCGCTCATTGTTCTTCTCTGGCTACTCCCAAGTTTTAGAGATTTTGCTATTTCATCAGCAAAAATGTACATCACGACAATATTCACACTGTTCGTACAGGTTGTTGTTCTGATGCTCGCAGTCTCATTGTTTTCGGGCTTGATTCAAGGCGAAGGAAACCCATTCATGACAGCGCTATTAGCAATCGCTACACTTTCCGTTCTGCTTTCTACGAACAGGACGATGAACCAGCTGACAATGATGAGTGCCGGTAGCCAAGGGATGCGAAAGCTCGGCAACACCTTCGTTCGTGGCGTTAGCCATGTCGCTAGTTCGGTAAAGCAATCGGGAGCCGCAAAACCTGCGGTATCAGTATCGCGCGCCAGTAGTCCGGCAGTATCGAGTGCTCGTCCAACTATGCCCGCAAGTGCTGCCCTTGCTACAGGCGAAACTCGTCAAGTTTCCCCTCGTAAAGCCGCTGCCGCTTTGACAGATAAAAAAGGTACGCCGCGTGAAGTGGTGGTTACGGGCGGTGCTACCAAGCCGAATGTCACCATGACCGAGACCCCTATCAGAAAAACACCTCGTATTCCAAAAGGAGGAAAATAATGAGAGTATCAATCGTCCCAGCTCAAATCACGACAGTCGAAGATAAGATCGCTGGCAATGTTTCTGTGCAGCAAGCAATGCTTCTTGGCGTACCTATTCTTTTCGGGTTCATTATTGCCTTAGTATTCCCGCCTTCAGGACAATTTGTAGCGTACAAAATCGCTATCGTCCTCGGACTATTCGTTATCTGTGGTTCTCTTGCTATTCGTATTAAAGATAGAATTGTTGCTCAGTGGCTTAAATTATTTGCCGTCTACTGTGCACGTCCTCTTCATTATATCTATGACAAGAATTCAGCCTATTTGCGCAATAACGAGACGACGGAGGTTGTTCCAGAGAAAGTCGTGAATATTCAACCTATTAAAAGATCGACCATTGCCTCAAGTAATATCTCACCTAAAGAGTTCGTACGTCTCGAACAATTTGCTGCTGACGTGAGAGCTGGAATGAAATTCGAAGTCGGAAAGAAAGGAGAACTCAATGTTCGCATTACCGAAGTTAAGTAAAAATGGTTCATCACGCCACCAGATTGCTATAAAAGGCGTCGAGGACAGTGTGCTTATTCTACCTAATAACGAATATAGGGTAATTATTGAAACATCCTCAATCAATTTCCACCTGATGAGTGAAGATGAGCAAGATGCTGTCGTGGATATTTATCGAGCATTTTTGAATTCGCTTTCATTTCCTATTCAGATTCTACAGAAGGTTCGTGCGCTTGATCTCGATGATTACCTTCAAGGCTTTGAAGACAAGAAAGATAAAGAGGCTGTAGAAGTGTATAAAAATCAAATCGATAGCTATACGAAATATGTCAAATCACTCGTTAAGACAAACAAAATTCTTTCTCGACAATTCTATATCGTTATTCCATATCATACCAAGGGAAAGGAAAACATCGAGATTGCCCGCGAGCAGTTAGCCAATCGGCTTGCAATCGCTGAGAAAGGACTCGGCAATGTTGGCATTAAAACCCGCCTGCTAAGTAGTCTCGAGTTACTTGATCTGTTCTATAGCTCGTACAACGCCACGGAAGCAAAACAACAGCCCCTCACGCAGCAAACGATTGATCTATTGCGGAAGAATTACTTTTAAGGAGCCGTCATGAATTTAGTAAACCCCCTTACCAAACTCAAAGAAATCCAACGCGAACGCGATGCGAAGCCAAAGCAACACACCCTCTCTTTTGGTGAACAAGATCCAATGGATATTATTTCGTATGCAGGCATGAAGGAGCAGCCCGACCACCTCGTTATTGATGGTCAATTTCGCCGCACGATTTTCCTGTCAGGATATCCGTTCACTGCCGAAGTGGGTTGGCTCGACTCTCTCACTCACCTGAATCATGACATTGACGTGTCATATCATGTTGAGCAAGCAGACTCAAACGAAGCGCTGAAAAAACTAGAAAAGAAGATCACACAATTAGAGTCAATGAAGCGTTCACGACTTCGAGATGGTGGAATTATTGGTTCCGAAATTACTGACCCTCTCGATTCTGCCATGGAACTTCGTGATGCTATTCGTCGCGGACAGCAAAAACTTTTCCATGTCTCTATCTATGCCACGCTTATTGCCGACTCACTAGAGGAACTGAACGACATCACCAATAGCCTTAAATCATCCTTGAGCGCGCGCCTATTCTACATTAAAACGGCGCAATACCAACAGATTGAGGGGCTGCAATCAACATTGCCTCGTGGCGAGAACGTCCTCGCTCAACGTCGCAACCTTGATAGTGAAACGGCTGCACTCACATTCCCATTCGTATCATCAGAGCTTGTACAGCCCGGCGGCATTCTTTATGGTGTTAATAATTCCAACAACTCGCTGGTTATTATCGATAGGTTCAGTCTACACAACGCTAACAGCATTACCTTTGCCCAATCTGGAAGTGGCAAGAGCTACACGACTAAGGTAGAGATTCTTCGTCAACTCATGCAAGGTACGAAAGTAATCGTTATCGATCCTGAGCGTGAATACCAAAACCTGACTAGTTCAGTCGGTGGATCATACGTTAAGTTGTCGGCGCAATCAGATCAAAAGATTAATCCATTTGATATGGCGACTACATCACGTAACTCCGAGCAATTATCGTCTCATGCTCAGGATCTAACAGATGTAATTTCTCTTCTAGTAGATGGTCTCAGCGCACCAGAAAAAGCCGCACTCGACAAAGCAATTCTTGCCGTCTATTCTGCTAAAAGTAAAAAACCACCGATCCTTGAAGACCTTTACAAGCAACTAAAGAAAATGAAGGAAGATGAGATTTGTAAGCGTCTTGAGAAATACATTACAGGCTCGCTTGCCAATGTTTTCAACCACCAAACAAGTATTAACCTTGAGAACCGCCTTGTAGTGTTCGACATCAAAGATTTGCCAGAGTCAATCCGTCAGATCATGATGATGATCGTTGCTAACTTTGTACAAAACACTGTCAAGCAAGACCCTCGAAAGCGCATGCTGGTAATAGACGAAGGCTGGATGCTCCTTGAGCATGAAGAAACCGCAAGGTTTATTGCCTCCTTATATCGTCGAGGTCGCAAATATGGACTAGGAACATCCATTATCACCCAACAAGCCAACGACTTCCTGTCGAATAAGTACGGACGCGCTATTGCTTCACAGAGCTCGCTCCGTATTCTTATGCGCCAAGATACGACTACTATTGAGCAGGTCACAAGAGAGTTCCGGTTGAGTGATTATGAAAAGTCTTACCTTCTTACGAGCGATCGTGGTGATGCGCTCATTATTGCCGATCAGCAGCACGTCTCGCTTCATGTTACCGCTTCGGAGGAAGAGCATCCTCTCATCACCACTAACCCATTAGAAACGCTCGTTAAGAGAGATTAATTAATGCAGTATATCCGAATAGCAACTACCGTATATTCTTTCCGTCGAGAGATTGGTATTGTTATCGGTGTACTGGCGGCAATTATCATTCTGCCCATCTTTGCCGTTATTGGATTGCTTAATAACGGTGTACAAGGCGCGTCAGACGCTTTAGTATCTGTCGATCCCGTAACACACAAAGTTGAAGTTCGCGATGCAAAGGGCGGGCTTATAACGACTATGGACGCAACAACGACATGGCCGATTAAAGGCGTAGTCACACAGGAATTTGGAAACCCCAATCCACCGTACCAAGTAGCGCATAGTGGCATAGACATTGATGGCGGATTCGGATCACCCGTTACTGCATTTATGAAAGGCAAAGTTATTAAAGTCGGCGACAATGTTCTTGCAGGGTGTGGCTCGCACTGTGTCATTTTAGACCATGGTTTTGGCATTACTTCAGTCTATGCGCACATGTCCGCACACAAAGTTCAGGTCGGCCAAACCGTAAAGCCAGGCGATGTACTTGGGCTTGAGGGCGAAGAAGGCTGGGCGGAGGGCGCGCACCTTCACTTTGAAATACAGATCGCTCACATTCCCGTTAATCCACGAGTATTTATGATTGGCAATCCGCCACAAAGGAGTTAAACATATGGATTACATTCAAAAAATTGGCAGCGGCAAAACGATGATTACCTACTTGGTGATCGGTATTGTCGTGCTTGCAGCAGTGCTCATTTTTATGGTGGCTATCCGCTTCGCTGATCTCAAACGTGTGTACCGACAAAAGAGAGTATTTATTGAAGTTACTCCACCTCATGGAACGAGCAAAACTCCTGAAGCAACGGAGCAATTATTCAATATCCTCTATAACGCCGGTGCTACTCAAAAGTTCAAACATAAGTTCTTGCGTCGTAATAACATCTTCTCACTCGAAGTAACCTCCACACGCCGCGAGGGTATTCGCTATGTAATCGGAACAAGCGAACGTGAAGCAGACTCAATCGAGCGTAGCATCGCTTCGTTCCTTAGCAACTCACGCGTGAAGAGGATCGATGATCCATTGCTCGACAAGAACTCCTTTACGAAAGTCAAAGAGTTTAAGCAAACAAAACACTTTGCGCTACCAATTCGTACACTAGCTACGTTTGAGCAACATGACCCTATCGCGTACATCACAGGCACTATGAATAGGCTCTCAGACGATGAACAAGTCACTTTGCAACTTATCGTATCTCCAGCACGAGTTCGGAATATGGCGACAATCGTAGATCGTTATCACGAGTTCTATAAAGTGTCAGATGCAACGCATAATAAGGGCTACGGCCATCTCTTCCGTTCCGAATTACGAGTTCGTGTTGTCGCCGCCAGCTCCAAGAGTAAAGAAGAGCGTCTACACGGTGTTGAATCTGCCATTACTTCATTTAGCATTCCAAAGGTACAGGCACTCAAAGCTCGATATAACTTCCCGCAGGCTCTACGTGGACGTTACCGTGAATGGGCATTTGCTCATCGCATGCCATCGCTAATAATGCGCAATTCTAACATATTCTCGTCACTAGAACTTGCCAATCTCTATCACTTTCCAGCAAGCCAAGCCGCCGCAGACAATCTCGTGGTGTCATTAAGCCGCACGCTAGCACCTCCTCTCTCAATTGTTAATAATACTGATTACGACATTACATTGGGACGCAATTTTCATCGTGGAATCTACACAGACATTGGCTTGACGGCTAAAGAGCGAGAGAAGCACATTTTTATCATTGGTGGAACTGGAAACGGCAAAACGACGATGCTTGAGTATGGATTAGTTCAGGACATCCGGAACGGCAAAGGTGTTGCTATTGTCGATCCGCACGGCGACTTAGCCGAATCATTGCTTCGCTCTATTCCTAGTGAACGAGAAAAGGATGTGATTTACTTCAATCCCGACGATCTCACTTATCCAATCGGTCTTAATTTGCTGGAACTAACTCCCGGTCTTGATGAGGAAGATGCTTTACGTGAACGTGATCTCGTGACCGAATCTGTCGTCTCGATATTCCGCAAGATATTTTCTGAGGATGATAGTGGTGGACATCGTATCGAATACGTACTTCGCAACGCCATCCACACCGCACTTACCGTAGAAAATGCGACATTGTTTACTATCTATAATTTACTCAATGATCCTACGTATCGTAAGAAAGTGGTCGCTAAGCTCGAAAATGACGACCTCAAGAATTTCTGGCGAAATGAGATGGGTAAAGCAGGTGGAATGCAACAGGTAAAAATGGTTGCCGGCATCACCTCCAAGATTGGACGTTTCTTATTCTCTGCGTCAGCAAAGCGTATTTTAGAACAGCCAAAATCTACGATTAACTTCGATGAGATTCTTAACGGCAAGATTCTAATCTGTAACTTTTCTAAAGGCTTACTGGGCGAAGATACATCTGAGCTATTCGGGATCGCCGTACTTGCGAAATTACAGCTTGCATCTTTAAGACGTGCTCGGCTGCCACAAAAGAATCGTATTCCATTCTATCTGTACGTTGATGAATTTCAGAACTTTGCAACGCCCTCATTTGCCCAGATGCTATCTGAAGCACGCAAATACAAGCTCTTCCTAACGATGGCTGAACAAAGCACCTCACAGCAAGACGACTCACGAATGGTAGATGTGATTCTTGCCAACGTCGGCACGGTCATTAGTTTTAGATCAGGTAACCCCTCGGATGAGAAAAAACTACTGCCATACTTCCAGCCCTATCTAGAAGAAGGTGATATCATCAGCCTTCCTCAATTTAATTTCTACATTCGCATATCCGCAACAAAGATTCAAGAAACATTCTCAGGAGAGACTCTCTTAATTGAGCAAATCTCCGATAGTAATATGGCGAAGAATATAATCGAGACATCACGACAAAACTACGCAATCAAGTTTAGCTCCAATGGCATAGAGTCGGAATCAAAGAAGACTAGAAAAGTCACTCAAGAGACTGATCGTAAAAAGACCCGCAAGATTCCCAACTAAATCTGTTTTCCTTGAAAACAGATCAACATGCACTTGCAAGCAAGATGCAAGTTCTTACAGTTTAGCTATAGTAAAGGCACATTACGGAATAGAGATCATATAACGCTATAATAGAAATATGAGTAGAAGCCCAACGCGATATGCCCTTGAGAAACTAATTGGTTGGGAAGAGTTTGAAAGGCTTGGCACAAGTGTCCTTTATGGTATGGGGTTTAAAGACGTCAAGTCTGCCGGTGGTGTAAAAGACGGCGGCAAGGATGCTGCAATTTATACAAGTGATGGTGGCACTATTGTTATACAAATATCACAAGAACAGAATCCGCTTAAAGAAGTAAAGCCCACCACCAAAAAGAAATCTAAGTTCTGGCGGGAGTATAAGAGATGGGCTGGCAATAAAAAGATAGTGAAGTTTTTATTCCTGAGCAATCAAGACCTTGGGAACAAGAAGACAGATCTGATGGAAAATCTAAACGACCCTCCGGTTGATATGTACGGCATCGATGAGCTGGTTAATTTTCTCGACTACAATGACACAGGCAAAGAAATTAAAAAGCAATATGCCATCCTCGACAAAGATCTTCATGAAGTCTTTGGAGCGGATGATCAAAATGAAAAACTCAACAAAGTCGCAGAAGTAATCAGTCAAGATGAGCACTACAATATTCATACTTTGCTTGCCCCACCGAATACGCAGCCGCAAATCCCCGGATCGATATTTAGTATGCAAGACGGTCAAGTTGTGAAGTATTTCGCACCTAAATCCTACGATCATTACCTTCAGGCTATACCAACCGTGAACGTAACTCTATCGGGCAAACGAGAAGATATTGAAAAATACATGAATGCGATTCGCTCAGGTGCAAGCATGCAAATTCCCGCTGAAGCAGTAAAGGATTTCAAGTTTCAAGTCGGCGACAAGATATTTATGGAAGGCGCAACAAAAAAAGCTACATTACATGTCGGTCCCGTGCCTGATAATAAACCACGCATATTTATACTTCGTTCCACCAAGAACCCCGACATCATCATACGCTCAACGCTCAAAATGATTGACCGCACACTAGAAGAAGTAATACTCAACAACTTTGAAGCTAAAGAACCGCTAGATGCTGAAGCCCGACATACACCAGACGGTAAATTCAATGTACACTATGCCTTTCAGCTTGACCGTTGTCGTGATGCTGCGGTGGCTTACCAATATGCGCAAATATACAATGCGATTCAGTGCGAGACCATGGAGATACTTATTGATGACGATGGTATCGAGCGTAAAATTGTCGAAATACCTAGTCGTGGCGGTAAGCCTCTAAGTGAAGAATACATTGAAGCGCTCCGCAATCTTGGGCGTATCCAACAATTCTTCAAAGTTCGCCTGCCAAACCCGTTTGGTGACAGACAGCTCGAAGAGAGCGACTACTATAATATACAGCTTCTTACAGAGATTATAGATAGAGGCAAAACGGACATTAACCTAACCAATGCTTCTCTTGTACTATTACGTGATGACATTGAAAAGATTCGCGAAGAAATGGCCGGAGAAAAAGCGATGGCCCTTGGTGGATCGCATGATATGAAACTCATATCTATTCTGGGTGTAAGTGATTTTCCAACTATCCAATTAATCGTACCCAAAGCAAAAGTCGACGTTACTGATCTCAAAGACGGTACATCAAAGCTAGATGTTAACATCCTTGAACAAGCGTACCTACGCCACTATGAGGGAGAACCACAACCTCCAAGTGTCTCGTGGGGTTAGATTTAAGATCGCGCTTTAGAAAGATTGGCGATTGCGCGAGTCAGTATGTCGCTAATTTTTGCAAAATCTTCGTCGATTGATCTCAAGGGGAAAACAATATATCCCTGGGTACTGTGCGTAGCTCTATCTTCGCGCTCAAGAGTCATCATATCCGTCACTACCTCTCTGTAGTTCAATTGAAAATCTAGATTCTGTCTGACAAGAGCACGCATCCCAGCAACATCAGCATTGGGCGTGATAGTTTCATAAAGGCTCCAATCAAATTCAGCGTCTACGTGTTGCTCAAGCTCTTCGTCCGATAGCCTATCTTCTCTTTCCATAATCATAGGAGTTAAGTATAGATTTGACTCATGCGTAATATGATTTCTCCTGACAAACATCCAGTCCGCCCACTTCTGAAATTTCTTACGAGCAAGTAGATCAGCCAAGGTCTTGCGCTTTGGAGTCAGTCTTCTAAGAAATTCTTCCTTTGCGACAGTAAAACTCTGGTAACGTGTATAGCCAAGATCATAGCGATCGTTAATAAGGCGTGCAAGAATATCTAAAGCACTACAGATATAAATTGAGTAATTCGTCAGATGATACGTTAGCTCAAAACTAAAGTCGTTATTGGTATTATCAGCACGATTGGCTCGACGCTTTAACTGAAGGTAGAAATAGAGCTGCTCTCTTGCGTGCTCGATATGCATGGCTTTATTGGCAAGTGCACGTACATATTCCATCTGTTTTTGACTGTAGCCTTTTGTTTGACCGGTTGAAATAAATATAAATGCGGGATTACTAACACCCGCCTGATGAGTATACTTATAAATCCAGTTTGTGTGCCAAACGGGATCGGCAAAATTCCATACGATCTGATGACCTACAAGATACGATTCTAACTGTACAGTATGATCAACGGCATCTTGAGTAATCAAAGTCGAGTCTTTATTCCTGAATATTTCTCTCTTTGTGAAAATTCGATTCGAATCATGGATAATATCTATGTCATTATCTTTGGCATACTGTAAAATGGCAGCTTTATCTTGTATATCTAAGGTAATGATTGATACATTTTGGCTGCTCTGTGTATTAATATTTGAAACAACTGTATGCACAATGATTTTCGCATCCAATCGTCCCAGATCCTCTATATAGTCATGTAGGATATCGAGAGCCTGAACCAAACCCAATACTTGATCTCCTAGAAATAAAACTTGTAATTCAGCAAGAGTGTTGATGCCTTGTCGGCCTGAAGCAAGCATAGTTCCATGAGATATAGGTGCCATATCTCTATACTAACAGGGAAAATTGATTGGACGACTTTTCTGCGAAAGTATAACCTCCCACTGTCTTCGTAGTATAAGGGTGAAACAGACCGCATCAAGATCGTTCGTCCAGTAGGGCGCTCCATCTTGACGCAATCAGTTTTACCCTTGCCCATGTGACAGAGTGGCAGGTCGAGCTGTTCGAGAATTCAGAAATAATACTATAAGGAGAATTACTATGCGTAAGAGGAAAAGAGAACGTAAAGAGTTGATTGCAATAGTGAACGATGTGTTTCGTCGTCGCGGGACTGGCTTTATGGTAACGCCCGGAATACAGACCCTCGTTGATATACCCGGCGTGGTAGAAGCAATACGAAACTTCGATAGCTTTAATGAGGCGAGCGATCCGCACGGCGAGCATGATTTCGGTAGCATTGAGTGGCACGGGAATCGGGTATTTTGGAAGATAGACTACTACGATTGGGCGCTAGAATACGGTGAAGATCCGTTGTCTCCAAGATGCAAACGGGTACTGACTATCATGTTAGCGAGTGAGTATTAGCTTACTCGTCTTTATTAGGCTCGGAGGTTGCTTAGGCGGCTTCCGAGCTTTGTAGCTGCTCCAATGTGTAAACATCGTCAAGTTCATCTATGCCGTGCCATATACGGCCGTCTGCACTATTTAAGACATCATCTTTTAATGCAGTGTATATTCTCACCTCACCCGCTTGCTTACGTATCAGTCTGTGAATCCGCTTTTGAACCGAGCTACTGTCCACGATGAACAGAAGTACAGGAAAATCAGTACCCGTATCATCCCACTCTCCATTCTCAAAATAACTTGCATAGCGCATGATCGTTCGTGAAACTACAAAGAAGGGCTGGTGTGGCTGATGCATTTGCATGAAGTATTGCTGACCATTAGTTAATCGCATATATGCGTCAGGCAAAGGTTGAGGAAAGTAATCATAATCATCGTGACTTAGGTCTGCTTTGGTAAAAAACTTAAGCCCAGAATTGTGTGATCGCATCGCAATATAAATACTGAAAATATCCATGCATTCCTGTATGAATTGCTCGGACACGGACTTGTCTTTATAAATTGCCTTGACGCGAGTTGTGGACTCTTCGACTCTTTTATCTTCTTGTATCTTACGTGCGCCGACGGGTAATAAATAGAAAGCTGCGGGCTTGCCTTGAATTCGGTAGTTCCCCTCATAGCGCTTAGCGATGTAGCCTTGCTCTTCCAGTATCTTCATACGTTTAAAAACAAAAGCTCCGCTCGGCTTCCCAAAATAACGAGCAATAATATCACTGCTACCAAATCTAAACTTATACAGTAATTCTAAAACTTGTGTTTGATTGTTGTTTAAAGGTAGTCTGTATTTTGTAGTACTAGTATTCATGACAAGGTAGGAGTTATGAGCAAATTATTAATATCATCTTCTATATATTTATATATTAAGAGAGGAGAAAAGAAAAGGTAATATATAGAGGTAGAAGAGATAAAGTAGGTTTAATTACGATAATAAACTAGTTTGGAGTAAAAGCTTATTGAGCTTTGTCGTTTTCAGAGTGGCTTTGTAGCGTGTCTAAGAATCTCGATAGCCATGATTCACTACCAGAATCTTCAATTGATTTTTGGTTTGCCTCTACCCACATACTAGAAGTAACGATAGGTTCGTGAGCACCTTTATATGTATCTGCGATAGTTATTGCGGTGATAGGATTCAAAACAGAATCTTCTTCTCTGAGTGGCATATCTTCCGACAATACAACCAGTAACTTCTCCAACCATGTCTTTATACCTATCTTACTCATAAGCTCAGCGTTCTTTAAAACCCAATCTTCTTTAGCAAATTGAGGGCTGTTATTTACAAATAACGAGTCCTTCAAGTTAACCGCATAATATGGGTTTAGAATAATTTCTCTAATTTCATCTTCTGTGTATGGTCTCACATAATCTAGTATAACTTAGATACTTCTATAGGGGTTCATAATACAACGAATAGAGGTAGATTATATATTGCAACTATACGAGGACGTATAGTATAATTATACGTAGATGGATAGTAGAAATAATATGGTATACGAAAAAGTAAGTCAACCTGTCGCAGAAGACAGAGTGAAATCACTTCAACTCATATTAGGACGTGAACAGAATAAGGCAATATCATACGATGAGGCAAAAGAGATTGGCGAGGATCTGATTAGCCTTTTTGAAATCCTCGCAGAAGATACTGACGAGTAAGGAGTTATGGGTATGGCGCAGCAATCAAACGCAGTGATACTTGCAAGGGTATCGAGCAAAGCACAGGAAGACGAGGGCTATTCCCTAGACTCTCAACTTAAACTTCTAAGTGGATATTGTGAGAAAAAAGGTCTTACTATCGTCAAAGTATTTAAGATTGCCGAAACCGCCTCTAAAGAACAAGGTCGAAAGACATTTCATGAAATGCTCGAATACATCGAAAAGAATGACGTCTTTCATCTTGCCGTAGAAAAAACCGACAGGTTTACTCGCAACTTTCGTGATTCGGTTGCTATTGATGAATGGCTCGAACAAAACGAAAATCGTAGACTACACGCAGTCAAAGAAGGCTTGCAGCTTCATAAGCATGCAACCTCAGATGTAAAGTTTATGTGGAGCATCCACGTTTCAGTTGCGAAAAAGTATACTGATAATTTACGTGAAGAGGCTATGAAGGGATGGGCTGAAAAGCTCGCTCAAGGCTGGCTTCCAGCCCCTCCACCTCCCGGCTATAAGACTGTGGTAGTTGGCAACAAGAGAATTCATGTTTCTGATCCCGACACTAAAAGCTTAATACAGAAAGCCTTTAAACTTTATACAGAACCAAACCACTCAATCGCTTCGGTTGCGGACGAGATGAAATTAATGGGGCTTAGAACTCGCAAAGGTAGACCTTATTACAAAAGCCAAGTACAGCGTATACTCAATAATCCTTTCTATATAGGGATTAATCGCCATAACGGCAAGGATTATCCGGGTGCTCAGGAAAAGCTAATTGGTAAGGATCTGTTCGATAGCGTACAGGCTAAGATGCATAAAGGTAGGCCGACCGTTCTTAAGCGGCACAACCCTGTGTTTAAAAATATGATCACATGCGACGGGTGTGGGGGTGTGGTTACATGGCAAAAACAAAAAGGCCGCTACTACGGTGCATGTCAAAGAAAAAGTGAAGCATGCAAGCAAAGAAAGTTCATACGCGAAGACAAAATTGAGGCTGTTATTGCGGATAGGCTCTCAAAGCTCATCTGTCCATCCCCTGAAATAATCGGGTGGGTCGCTGATGCTATGAAAAAAGAATATACGGATACTGTAGAAAACAAAGAGAAGCTTGTTGCGTCGATACAAATGCAGATTGATCGCATTCAGCGAATGGACGACAGCTTATACGATGACAAGCTATCCGGGGATATAACGCCAGAAAGGTACAAGGAGAAACATGAACAGTTCGTGAGCCAAAAAGCAGAATTAACGCATCAACTAAGCAAGGTGGATGTCGCCTCAGCCCAAAGGCTTGAATACGGTCTTGTGGTACTAGAACTAACACAGAAAGCAGGTTTGATATACGCAAAAAAGACACCTGAGCAGAAACGGCTCATTATAACCAAACTTTTCACCAACTTAACATTCAGTGATGGAGGCGTATCTGTTAAATACACGAAATTCGCTCACGCGATAGCCGAAAATGTTCAATTAACCCGTAATTTACTAGGAGAATAAAAATGGTTAACCAAACTTTTGAAAACGACGAAAATAACAGAGGTGAAAACAAAAAAACGAACCTCGAAAATGAGCTTCGTTCTTCATGGCTGGGGCGGAGGGATTCGAACCAGCGATCTTAGGCTACGATATTCTTGTACTATATCTTTTTTTGTCATAACCTAGGAGACATAACTCCTCAGATTACGAAACTCGTTCGGTATATACGAGCACGCGGTCATTGTATGTCTTACGCGTTGAGTCGTAGGTTCCACCGCAGGTAATAAGGTTAAGTCCCTCTTTTTCGGAGGTAATAGGACGAAGCAATTTATTCATATCTACTTGTTCAATGGGCGTTTGTTCAATCGTAACAACGCGGTAGGTAAACAACTGTTTGTCGCCGCGTTCAATTTTTATGATATCTCCTGTTTTTAGCGTATGGAGTTTATAAAAAACACCTGGTGTATTAAGCGCATCGTTTACGTGCCCGTCAAGCAGAAGCGCACCGGTATTTACCCCGGGAAGCGCGCTCTGGTCGTACCAGCCGGCGTCCCAGGCGGTTTTGGGTGCATCGAGTGTACTGTCCTTCAACGTGCCTACGGCTACGATATTTGCGTTAATACCGAGGGTTTCAATAATAAGCTCTCTGGGGTGTGTTGGCGGTACGCTATATGCCGCCCTCTCCTCATTGGTTTTTGGGGTAATTTGCCCGCCAGGTGCCGCAAAAGCCGGCTGTTTTGGCGTAGGCAACGGCGCATAAAAGTCGCTGTATATCATACCGCCAATGAGAGCAACAAAACACAGCGACACTATAGCTATGAGCCAGCGCCGCTGCAGGTTATATCGTTTTGTTTCGTTTATGTTCATACCAAAAGGTGAAGATCCTATTGGTAGTCATCGTACGTTACCATTAGCGCACGTGAGTTGATCTGGCGAAGTGCCTCAAGTGCAACCGATACGACAATGAGCAGTCCCGTACCGCCAATAGCCAGGTTGGCGGCCTGGACGCCTAGTTGAGCAAATACGTATTCTGCACCAAATGGCATGACGGCAATGACACCCAGGGCGATAGATCCGAACAAGATCAAACGGTTAACGGTACGTGAAAGGTATTTCTCTGTTTGAATACCGGGTCGCACACCTTCAATGAAGCCGCCTTGTTTCTGCAGGTTTTCGGCAATTTCGTTAGCGTTAAATACGATGCCTGTATAGAAGTAAGTGAACAAAATAACAAGCATAAAATAACTAACCGGATAAATAAGGGCACTCAGTGTATCACCGGTAAAGGCTCCCGGCTGTGGTGTTTGAAACCAGGTAATCAGATTATTAGCCAGTTCCAGGTAGGCGGGGTTGCCCGATGCCTTGATAACCTGACCAACAAACGCTGGCAGTGAAAGGAATGCAACTGCAAAGATAACGGGAATCACACCGGCTGCGATAAGTTTTACCGGCAAGATGCTTTTAATACCGCCGTAGCTGCTGTTACCCTGAACGCGTTTGGCGTAGTTAACGGTTATGACGCGCTGCGCTTCGTTGATCTTTACAAGCATGTATAACACCAGCAAGGAGGCTATAGCTACCGCCAGGGTCACCCAAAAGGCCAAGGGATTCACCGGAATAGTAAACCATCCGAATATATCAAGCGCTCCCTTTGAGGTATCGACAAGTGAGTTACCAATTGAAGCAAGTGTTTGCGGCAGCTGGCTAATGATGCCTGCGAAGATAATAAGACTAATACCGTTACCGATACCTTGTTCGGTAATAAGCTCGCCCAGCCACATCAATAATACGGCGCCAGCAGTCATGGCAGTAACGGCTACGACCCATTCTATAGGGGTCGGGTCGGTTAATCCGGTGCTATTACCGGCAAGAACCGTCTGACGCAAAATGTAGATAAACGCGATAGACTGCACGATAGCCAACGGTACCGAGATCATACGGGTCCACTGATTAATTTTACGCCGTCCGGATTCGCCGTCTTTATGAAGCTCCTCGAGGCTTGGAATAGCCTTGGTAAGAAGCTGCGTAATAATGGAAGCGGTAATGAAAGGGCTCATACCTACAAGCACGATCGAGAACTGTGCCAGCGCACCCCCCGAAAGAAGGTTCAAGAAGCCACCGAAGTCACTTCCGCCTACAACGTTCTTGATAACGTCTTTTAATTCTGTTGGATCAGCTAAAGGCACTGGAATGTGTGCAAGCAGCCTGTAGGCAACAAGAATACCAAGAACAATCAACAGTCGTTTCTGCATGTCTTTATTCGCGAATGATCGGAAAATGGTCTTCCAGTTCATCAGATTATACGTGTACCCTTCTGTCGGTTAATGCGCTACCACCCGTAGCATAATACTTTACACATTATACTATATTAAACCTCGGGTATGTACATTTTGCGTAAAAGAACCCACCCAGAAAGAGGACAGCAAGAGAATACTCTTACTGGGTGGGTTCTTTCGGGGTGGAATTAAAGGGGTTTGCTGGTTGCATTGGAGATTACGTAGTCTAGCCCACTCCGCTCGCCATGTGTCATGGTGTCGTTGTGTTTCTGCTGGACGATCCATCTCTCGCAGTCTGACCTTATACCTTGATGGGCAAGCTCTGGAGCCGGCTCTCTCAGGGGCGGTCGGTCGAGGTTTCTCCTGTATACGTAGACAATACAAGCATCATTTGGTGACATACTGGCACCATACCTTACCAATTCTCGGCGGAAGGGATTCTTCGCATTATCCGGGAATTATTTTTATATTACCATGGACCATATCGTATGTACAAAAAAAGACTTCCTCGCGGAAGTCTTTTTTTGTACATAACAAGTGTTACTTGTCTGCTTTTTCAGCTTCTTTTGTGCTTTTCTTTAGCGGCGTAGGTGTTTTTACAAACGCACCACCGGCTTTTGTGACTGCTTCTTGAACGCTTTTACTTGCGCCTTGAACATGCAAGGTCACTTTTTCGGTTAGTTCACCGCGAGCGATGATTTTAATCGCGTGAAACGGTGTTCCAACCATGCCGGCTTCAAATAACGTGAAGTTATCGACAGTCTTGCCCTTAAACTCGTTAAGGTGATCAAGATACACAACCTGTGCTGGCGTACGGCGGCTTTTGAACCCGCGTGCCTTTGGAATTGCGGTTACTAGTGAGCGTTGGCCACCCTGGAACATTGCGTGCAATTTCTTACCAGTACGAGCGCCCTGACCTTTAGTACCACGACCGGCAGTTTTACCACCACCAGCTGCAATACCACGTCCAACACGCTTTCGGTCTTTGTTGCTCTCAACTTGAAGTTCGTTGTACTTCATTATTTAGTCTCCTCTGCAGATGTATCAGCGGCTTTAACGGCTGCTGTTTTCTTCTTAGGGGCGTTGAGCCACTGTTCACGGGGTACCATGCTTTTTAGGGCTTCAATTGTTGCGTAAGCGATGTTTACTTTGTTGGTTGAACCAAGTGACTTCGAAAGCATGTTGCGAATACCGGTAACACCGATAATCGAACGAACCACGCCACCGGCAATAATACCGGTACCAGGAGCTGCTGGCTTAATAAGCACCTGAGCACCAGAAACTTTTACTTCAGCATCGTGCGGAATAGTTTCGTTGGCTACAGGAATAGTAATCATGCTCTTTTTGGCAACATCGGTTGCTTTGGCAATAGCAGATTGAACATCCGCACCCTTAGAAACACCAACACCAACCTTATTTTTGCGGTCACCCACAACAACGAGTGCTTTAAAGCGGAAACGGCGTCCACCCTTTACAACACGGGCTACACGGTCGATATTAATGACCAATTCTTCAAATTGCTTTGGCTCGGCAGGACCGGCGTCACGGCGATTGTCACGGCGAGGTGCACGAGTGTTAGCAGTAGCTTGTTCGGCCATAATTAAAACTTCAACCCTTCCTTGCGAGCAGCATCAGCAAGCGCACTAAGGCGACCGGCGTACCTGCGACCATTCCGGTCGAATACTACTGCATTAATTTTTGCTTTCTTTGCTTTTTTAGCAATTTCACCACCAACAAAGGCGGCTTGCTCGGCAATTGAACCAGTTTGCTTTGTGCCAACAGTAGTACTGGCGGCAAGTGTGCGTGCTGCAACGTCATCGATAAGCTGTGCGCTCACGTGTTTGTTGCTGATAGTTACCGTAAGGCGTGGACGCTCCGTGGTGCCAGTTACCTTGCTGCGTACGCGGTTTTTGCGTAGCGACTTGTTAAGTAGCTTTTTAGCGAGGTTAGTCATGATTATTTACCAGCCTTTCCTGCTTTACGAAGAATAACTTCATCAGCATATTTAATACCTTTGCCCTTGTAAGGTTCAGGCTTTTTCAGCGCACGAATTTCAGCAGCTACTTGGCCAACCTGCTGTTTGTCGATGCCGGCAACTGTAATGCTCATCTTTTCGACAGTCAGTGTAACACCTGCTGGTGCTTCATATTTTACAGGGTGTGAGAAGCCAAGGCTCATTTCGATAGCTTGGCCACCACCGCTAACGCGGAATCCGACACCATTAACTTCGAGTTTCTTCTCGAAAGCTTTGGTAACGCCGTCAACAGCGTTGTTGAGGAGTGCGCGCTGCAAACCATGCTGTGCTTTTGCAATTCGCTGGTCATCCTTGCGGGTGACGATTGCTTGTGTACCCTCGAGGGTAACAGTCACATCGCTCAAGTGTGGTACGGTAAGTTCGCCTTTTGGCCCCTTTACCGAAATGTCACTTGAGTCAACCGTGATTGTCACACCTGCAGGTACGTCAATTGGTAGTTTTCCGATTCGACTCATAACTATTCCTTATCTATTATTTAACTAAAAATTTAGTATACCTTAAGCAGCAGTTCGCCGCCAAGGTGTTGTTTTACGGCTTCGTGACCAGTGATAACACCTTTGCTCGTACTAATAAGGACAAGGCCACGACCACTTTTAACCCGTGGGATGTCGGCGCTGGCAACGTAGACACGTCGACCAGGCTTAGAAAGACGGGTAATCTCGTTGATGTTACTGTTTTCGCCTGGCTTGTTGATAGTGATCACTAGTGTGTCACGTGGCTTGCCAGCCTCAACCTTAACATCAGTAAGGTAGTGGTTTTTCTTTAGTTGCTCGGCAACTACTTTCTTGATTTTGCTTGATGGAACACGAACCTCGTGTTTGCCAACCATAGACGCATTTCGAATGCGAGTAAGAAGGTCGGCGATTGGGTCAGTTGATTGTAATGACATATTTAATTCCTTTCCTTCTTACCAACTACTCTTTGTGATGCCTGGGATTTCACCCTTTGAGGCTTTTTCACGAAAGTTAATACGACTAAGCCCGAAGCGGCGCATAAATCCACGTGGACGGCCGTCAAGCGCGTCACGGTTCTTGTAGCGAGTTGGACTACTGTTATTTGGCAGTTTTGCCAAACCTTCTAGGTCGCCGAGTTCTTTGAGTTCAGCACGCTTGGCAGCATATTTTAGGATCATCTTCTTGCGTTTTTCATCGCGGGCGATCATAGATTTCTTAGCCATTACGCTTGGTCTCCTTTTTTCTCAAATGGTATGCCGAACTTTTCAAGCAAGGCTCGAGAGTGAGCAACGTCTTCGTTTTTAATAGCGAAGGTTATCTGCAAACCGTGAAGTACCTGAGTTTCTTCAAAGCTGAGCTCTGCGAAAATTGATTGTTCAACAATACCGAGGTTGTAGTTGCCACCCTTGTCGAACTTAGACGAAACACCGTGAAAGTCACGCACGCGTGGCAATGAGATGTTCGCTAGACGATCGAGGAACTCGTACATACGAGGACCACGAAGTGTGACGTTGATACCAACGCGGTTCATACCGGCACGGATCTTAAATCCTGCAATAGATTTTTTAGCCATGCGGTCAACTGGTGCTTGACCAGTAATTTTTGTCAGCGTATTACGAACAACTTCGTAGTAACGCTTGTCATCTTTGTTCTTACCGATACCAACGCTTACCACAATCTTCTCGAGTTTTGGTACCTGATGTACGTTATCGAGCTTCAATTCGGCTTGTAGTTCTTTGACATATTGCTCTTTGTACAAAGCTTTCAAGCGAGGAGTAGCGGCAGTAGTTGTAGCTTTTGCCATTACTTGATCTCCTTATTTTTTGCCTGACGTGCAAGGCGAACCTTAACACCATCGGCGTTCTTTACGTAGCCAACGCGGCTGGTTTTACTGGTTTTTTCATCAACCACCAAGGCAACTTTGTGAATAGGCGTAGGAACATGAATGTCCTTGCTGCCACCACGTGGGTTTGCCTGGCTTGGTTTAACGTGACGGTGTTTAGTGCCAACACCTTCTACCAGTACAGCGTTCTTTTTTGCAAGAACCTGTAGTACTTTGCCGGTTGTTCCTTTGTTGCTGCCAGAGATAATCTTAACAAGATCGTCTTTTTGAATACGTTGAGCCATATTAAAGTACCTCCGGAGCTAAGCTGATAATCTTTGCATAGCCCATGTCACGTAGTTCACGTGGTACAGGCCCAAAGACACGGGTGCCCTTAGGGTTTTTATCATCACCAATAATAACTGCAGCGTTATCGTCAAATACAATCGTGCTGCCATCTTTACGATGGATCTGGTCACGGGTACGAACAATAACAGCCTTTACGACTGATTTCTTTTTTACGGTACCAGTTGAGCTTGCTGCCTTCACGCTGGCAACGATAACGTCACCCACGCGAGCATAGCGCCGCTTGGTACCACCCAGAACTCGGATACAAAGGATTTCCTTTGCACCAGAGTTGTCGGTGACTTTAAGACGGGTTTCTTGCTGAATCATTACGCTTTCACCTCGTCCTCTTTAAGTTCGATTGAACCGTGTGATTTTTCAAGCACTCGGTCGAGCTTAAAGGCTTTTCGCTTTGAAACAGGGCGGGTTTCGGTAATAACGACTTTGTCGCCCTTTTTTGCTTCATTGTTTTCATCGTGCGCCGCGTACTTACGTGAAACAGTATATTGTTTACGATAAATAGGATGGGTCTCACGACTAGTTACAGTGACGGAAATGGTTTTATCCGCAACGTCCGAAGTCACGATACCGGTCAATGTCTTGGCCATATTAGTTACTCTCCTTCTCGGCTAGCTCAGCTGCTCGGATAGCAGTGTGCAAGCGCGCGATTTCTTTCTTAGTACTCGTGAGTACGCGGGGATTGGCAAGTTCGCCAAGCGCGTGACCACGACGAGCCTCAAGAAGATCGGACTGTTTCGTAGCAAGTTCCGTGCGGAGTTGTTCGATAGTCTTCACTTCTTCAGCTTTCTTTGTCAATTTCTTATCAGCCATTATGCTTGCTCCCTTATAATGAACTTGGTCTTAACAGGAAGTTTGTGAGCCGCAAGACGCATAGCCTCGCGAGCTGTTTCTTCGCTAACACCCTTCATTTCAAATAGGATAGTGCCAGCTTTTACCTTGGCAGCATAAAACTCGGGGTTACCTTTACCGCTACCCATTTTCACGTCCTGTGGCTTGCGCGTACGAGGAGTGTGCGGGAAGATGCGGATCCAGATTTTACCACCACGCTTGATGTAGCGGGTCATTGCCTGACGGGCTGCTTCGATTTGGCGTGAGGTAACATCATTGTTGCTCTGTGATTGAAGACCGTAGTCGCCAAAGGCAACATAGTTGCCACGAGTAGCTTTACCTTTGTTTTTGCCCTTACGAACTTTTCGATGTGCTAGTTTATTAGGAATTAACATTATCGATCCGTCCTTTCACCCTTGTAGATCCACACTTTAATACCAACGATACCGGCAGTACCAGGCATCTGGGCGCGTGCAGAGTGGAAGTCGATGTCAGCACGAAGCGTGTGCAACGGTACTGAACCTTCGATTACCTTTTCCTTGCGGGCCATCTCGGCATTGTTCAAACGGCCTGCCACCTGGATACGAATACCCTTGGCACCGGCGTTCATAGTGTTTTGAGCGGTCATCTTGATTGCGCGGCGGAAATTAATACGGCGTTCAAGTTGACGAGCAATGTTCTCGGCAACAAGCTTAGCGGCAAGTTCCGGACGCTTTACTTCTTCAATGTTAATACGAACTGGCAGGCTACCGATTTTTTCAATCTGTGCCTTTAGTTCTGTAACGCCTGCACCACCACGACCAATCACAACACCAGCTTTGGCAGTATGAATAGTAATAGTAATGAGGTTTGCCGAACGTTCAATCTCGATACGATTGATTGTTGGACGAGAGGCGAACTTCTTTTCGATCAGTTCGCGAATGTGAATATCTTCCGCAAGCCACTTGGCAAAATCTCTTTTGCCTGCAAACCAGCGTGAATCCCAGTTCTTGTGAACTTGCAAGCGGAAGCTAATTGGGTTTACTTTTTGGCCCATTTATTTGCTCTCCTTTACGGATGCTTCAACAGCTTTAGTGGCTGCTGGCTTCTTTTTAGGTTTTTCAAGGCCTGATACTTCAACCAAGATGTGACTTGAGCGCTTCTGAAATGGAAGTGCGCGGCCACGAGAGGCTGGTTTGAATCGCTTCAAGCGAGGACCAGAGGTAACCGACAATGTGGTGATCTCTAGGGTCTTGCCGTCAAGCCCATGGTTGTTGCTGGCGTTTGCAGCAGCGCTGGCGATTGCCTTTTTAACAGGCATTGCAGCACGCTTAGGGACGTTTTCAAGGATAACAAGTGCATCTGCAACGGTACGACCGCGTACAAGACCGGCAACAAGGCCGACTTTACGTGGTGTTTGGTCAACACCACGGATGTAGGCACGAACAGTTAGTTGGTTTGCCATTACTTCTTTTCCTTTCCACCGTGCTTACGGAATTTACGGGTAGGACTAAACTCACCGAGCTTGTGACCAACCATATTTTCCGAAACAAGCACAGGAACATGCACGCGACCGTTGTGGACAGCGATCGTGCGGCCTACCATCTCTGGGGTGATCGTGCTGGCACGAGCCCAAGTTTTGATGATAGTACGGTCACCAGATGTCAATGCAGCTACTTTCTTAGCAAGCTTGAAATCGACAAATGGACCTTTCTTGAGTGATCGACTCATATACTACCTCTTCCTCTTCGCTTCATGGCGACTTTTAACAATCATCCCGGCAACGTCTTTGCGTCGGCGAGTTCGGTAACCAAGTGTCAATTGACCCCATGGAGTACGCGGTGGTTTACCAGTACCATGACGTCCACCGTCACCACCACCGTGCGGGTGGTCTGCGGCATTCATTACGACACCACGAACGCCTGGGCGGATACCCTTGCGTCGGTTACGACCGGCAGAACCGATCTTAACGTTTTGGTGTTGAACGTTACCAACGACACCAAGTGCAGCGGTCGCTTCCAAACGGAAGCGGCGAACTTCACCAGATGGCAATCGCACTTGCGCGTGATCACCTTCTTTGGCCATAAGTTGGGCTTTGGTTCCAGCTGAACGAACCATCTGTGCGCCTTTTCCGGCGTGGATCTCAATCGCGTAGATTTGTGAACCAACAGGAATTTTGGCAAGTGGCATACGGTTACTAGCTTCAATTGGCGCGTCTTCACCACTGGTGATAACTTTGCCTTTAGTCATGCTAGTATCAGCAAGTACGTAGTGGTAAAGGCCGTGTTGGTCTTTAATACGCGCAATACGAGCTGAACGGTTAGGGTCGTACTCGATCTCTTCGATCGTCGCAACGGTTCCTGGCGCAAGTTTGTGGTTCATGAGACGGTGATGTCGTTTGACACCGCCACCACGGTGACGAACAGTGATACGTCCAGTGTTGTTACGGCCGGCATTCTGCTTTTTGCTCTTAATAAGGCTTTTTAGCGGTTTGCGGGTTGTAATTTCACTGTAGTCTTCACTTGTCATACCACGGCGGCCAGGAGTAGTAGGGTTGTAAGCTTTAATTGGCATTACTTCTTCTCCTCTTCTGTAGCCGGCTGGTCAAATACCTGAATGCTGTCGCCCTTGGCAAGTGTCACGTAGGCTTTTTTAGAGTCTTTACGGTGAGTTGAGCCTGGAGCGCGGTTCTTACCGCGAGAAAAGCGTACTGCTTTACCACTTTGAACCAGCGTCTTGATATTTGTTACTTTGACTTCAAATTGAGTTTCCACTGCTGCAGTAATTTGTAATTTATTAGCAGAAAGTGGAACATTAAATACGTAAATATTGTTTTGGCTCTGAGTGTAGGCTTTCTCAGTAGCGCGTGGGATAACACTGATGTTTGTCATATTACGCCTCCTCCTTCACGAGCCAGTTTTTAATTGTCTCGATAGAGTTTGGTGCAATGACGATTTTATCAGCATTAAGAATGTGATACACACTTAGGTACGTTGAACGAATCAGTAGAACGTTCTGAATGTTAGCGGTAGCTCGAATGAGCTCGCCTGTCTTCTCGTCTACAACAATCAACACCTTGCGGTCAAATTTGTTGTCGGCCAGAAACTTCACAATCTCAGAAGTCTTACCGGTTGTTTTGACGTCGCTTACAAAAATCTTACCAGCTTGTTCAGCCAATGTAAGCGCTTGCTTAACGGCAACACGCTTGCTTGTTGTGCTCAGTCGCTTTGTGTAGTTTTCGTTACCGCGTGGACCAAAAACAATACCACCGCCACGCCAGATTGGGTTACGAGATGAACCAAATCGTGCACGACCAGTACCTTTTTGCGCCCATGGTTTCTTACCACCACCGCGAACTTCACCACGTTGCTTGGTTGTTGCACTTGCAAGTCGGTTGTTGGCTAGGAAAGAATCGTAGGCGAGTTTCAACAGTTCGTGGTTTGTCACCTCGACTGCGAACACTTCCTTCGGTAAAGCGGTTTTAGCTACTTTAGTAGTCTCGGCCATTATGCTTTCCCTCCGATAATAATCAGACCTTTTTTCGGACCAGGAACAGCGCCCCGTAGACCGATAAGGTTACTAGCAGCGTCAACATAGGCCACTTCAAGATTCTTAACAGTAACGCGGTCGTGACCCATGCGGCCAGCCATTCGTTTACCCTTGAAGACTTTCTGTGGATACATTGATCCGATAGAACCCGGTTTACGAACGTTTCCGTTACCACCGTGAGTCTTTTTACTGGTATTAAAGTTGTGTCGTTTTACCGTACCGGCAAAACCTTTACCTTTGCTAACGCCTGTTGCGTCAACAACGTCGCCGAGGCTAAACGTATTTACATCAATCGTGTCCCCTACCTTTAGACCTTCAGGTAGTTCCTCAACACGAAATTCCCGAATATGCTTCGGTGTCACTTTAGCTGGACTTGTGTGTCCAGCAACGGCCTTGCTCAAGTTCTTACCCTCACCATATGCCACCTGGACTGCGTTGTAGCCATCGATTTCGATAGACTTGACTTGAGTCACAGTCACGGGGCCAGCTTGAATTAGCGTGACTGGAATAGCCGCGCCGCTCTCGCTGATGATTTGGGTCATACCAATTTTGGTACCGAGAAGTGCTTTCATTGCCTTCATGCTCCCACTTAAAATTCTTGGTGGAAGGCGGTTTCTACCAATGTAGACCTGCCGATTCACCAAGAACGAGTTGTTATTACGTAATAAGTTACCATCTAAATGTACCATACTATCTGTTGGAAGTCAATAATATCGTTTATATTCTGCTTCGTGCAGGGCGGCGCATTTACGCACTCACCCTGCACGAAGCAGATCAGACGCCGAATGTAGATGGAAGACAGACGCGTACGCCAGTTGCTGCCTCGATGACACAGCCATTGACACGAGTTTGATACCCGGCGTAATACCCTCGTGTCCATGCGGCCACAGCGGGGTTGCCTGGCTCGGACTCCTGCATGGGTAGCTCGTCAAAAGCGCTAATCACCGTTACGGTCCTAAACGCCTCTTTGTTACCGGAGGCAGGAGTAAACCGTGTCCAATAGATATGACTACACACGCCCGTACCACGTCGAATTGCTATCGTACCGCGAAGCCCTTTGAAATGAGACGTATCAATTGCCGTATCGGGTATGGCATCGATTGGATTCTTGTCACAACCCGTATCAGCTACCTCCTTGTTGTCACACTCCCGATTGCAGCGCTCGGTTGGAGTTTCCTCCTTGGAAGCGGTGCACCCTGACGCGATAAGTAACACGACAAATAAACCCGCAAGCCTCTTTCGAGCTTTGTTATCCATTGTCTCCACCGTCATCTAGTAGGGAAACGACCTGTCACCCTACTAGGTAGTATACCGTAACAAGGGCTCTCTCATTATTCGGCGAAGGGGCCAGCATACTATTTTTTAATTAAATAACAACGCCAGCGGGCACGAAGTAGCAAATAATCGTCACAACAAGAAGGATCGCGTACCATATTTTGCGGTCGGCCTGATATTTTTCAAATTTGTTTACCAAAATAAGTCCAACAAGCAAGCCTACGGGTATCCCATGAAATGGCACGCCTAGCCACGAAACTGGCTGTTGGAATTTTACCCATAGCGTCCCCAAAAGCACTAGTACAACGAGTTTTAGGAAATACGTACCATCTGTTTCAAATATTTTTTCATAGCCACGGCGACTCACAGCAGTTGCACGGTTGCGTGCATAGGTTCGGGGGTGTTTTTGTTTTTTCTGTACCATTTCAACCATTATATCAGAGCAAAAAACATAAGTACAATGCTACTGCGTCCACTACCGACACATACGGTGTGCTATTATTATGTAGGTCTATTTTCCGCTTCGTAAGAAAGGAACGGTAGGGTCGTGTCGGGCAAAGAAAAACCAACGTGGTATGCATTGATCATTTGGTGCTGTATGCCAGTGATCGGTTTCTGCATGTTTTATCAGTTCCTCGTTCACCGCTCGCCTCTTGTCCTTGTCATTGGTTTGTGCGCCATGGCCCTTGCGTGGGCCATTACGCACATCGTTTGGCAATCCAAGAGATCGCAGGCGGTAAAGGCTACCTTTGGGCTTGACGAACAACTTGCCTTTGCGGGTATAGTTTCTGGCCTCGAAGAACTCAGAAGTGACTCCGAGAAGATCGTTGCCGAGAACGCTTAAAGCTTGAGAAATACGAGCATCCGAAGCGATGCAAGAGACCAAAAACACCTCGCTGTAAAAAGCGGGGTGTTCTCACGTCTGCCTGCAATAAACTACATGCGGATTTCTGCATCAACACCAGCTGGAAGGCTGAGGTTTTGCAGGCTGTCGATGGTCTTTGGGGTTGCGTTTGTAATGTCGATAAGGCGCTTGTGAACGCGCATTTCAAACGTTTCACCACCGGTTTTGTACACGTGTGGTGACTTTACGACCGTAAAGCTGCTACGACGCGTAGGAAGCGGTACAGGGCCGGCAACACTTGCACCGGTACGAATAGCCGTATCAATGATTTGTTTTGCCGATTGGTCGATAACCTTGTGGTCATACGCTTTTAGGCGAATTCGAATTCGCAGGCCAGCAGCAGCTGGTTCATCTGTTGTTTTTTTCTTGCGTGGAATTTTAGCAGTTTCTTCTGCCATAGTAGTTCTCCTTAACGTGCGACTTCCGTAACCTTGAGCTGGGGTGGCTACCAGACAAGTTCTCGGAGGTAAATTTAGTATTCATAAACCATAGTACAATATTTTGCCCATTTTCTCAAGAATATCGTTAAAAACTATTTACATACAATATGCGTATGCTATAGTACTTTCGTAAGGGTGTTCACAAGACGCCCAACAACCTGATCGAAGGAGACTACAATGATCGGCGACGAAGATGTCAGGCGCCTAGCCGGAGCTCTGGCGGGTCGCGGCCTCCAAGCCCACGAGGATGGAAAGCCGGAGAGAACGATTCCTCTTTTTGATATTGAGGCGAGTCCCATGCGTCTGGGTGAATTCACAGAAGCTTTCAATACTGATGACTCCGTCATTACCGTCATTGCCGCAACAGCGACTGCCGTATTGCGGACGTACACGGGAATCAGCGATGGAGCCAAGGTTGTAGTCGACCATAGCGCTCCAGTGCCGTCCTTCACAATCAAGTTGTAAAACCCCGACCCCGCCCCTCCCGTTGAGCAAACACCCCGTTTGGTGCCTCCGGGACCAGGCGGGGTGTTTGCTACCTAGAAATTATTACTATTAACAAAAAACCTCCCATATCGGGAGGTTTTTTGTTAATCAGAGAACTGATTATTTAGTGATCTTGGTTACAACACCAGCACCAACAGTACGGCCACCTTCGCGGATAGCGAAGTTCAAACCTTGTTCCATGGCAATAGGCGCAAGCAACTTAACCTTGAAAGTTAGGGTGTCACCAGGCATAACCATTTCTTTGTCAGCAGGAAGTTCAACTTCACCAGTTACGTCCGTAGTACGGAAGTAAAACTGTGGTTTGTAGCCCTTGCTAAATGGCGTGTGACGGCCGCCTTCTTCTTTCTTAAGAATGTAGACTTCAGCGTCAAATTCGGTGTGTGGGGTAATTGTACCTGGTTTTGCAAGTACTTGACCGCGTTCGATTTGTTCGCGTTCAATACCACGAAGAAGGATACCAGCGTTGTCGCCAGCTTGACCTTGGTCAAGATTCTTCTTGAATGCTTCGATACCAGTTACAACTGAAGTTTGTGAAGCCTTCACACCAACGATTTCAACTGGATCGTTAATCTTAACGATACCCTGTTCAATACGACCGGTAGCAACTGTTCCACGGCCCTTGATTGAGAACACGTCCTCAATAGGCATCAGGAAAGGCTTGTCGAGGTCACGAACTGGCTCTTCAATGTAGTTGTCGAGTGCATCAACAAGTTCCATGATAGCGTCTTCGCTTGCTTCGTCACCCTCAAGAGCCTTGGTAGCAGAACCCTTGATAATTGGAGCGTTGTCGCCATCGTAGCCGTTCTTTGTAAGAAGTTCACGGACATCCATCTCAACCAGTTCAACTAGTTCAGCGTCAGCAAGGTCCATCTTGTTAAGGAATACAACGATCTTAGGTACGTTCACCTGGTGAGCAAGCAGTACGTGCTCACGGGTCTGTGGAAGTGGACCATCGTTTGCAGCAACAACGAGGATTGCGCCATCGATTTGTGCAGCACCGGTGATCATGTTCTTTACGTAGTCGGCGTGACCTGGCATGTCAACGTGAGCGTAGTGACGCTTAGCTGATTCGTATTCCTGGTGAGATGACGCAATAGTAATACCACGTGCGCGCTCTTCAGGTGCGTTGTCGATCTGTGCGTACTCAACTTTTTTGTTGGTTGCGCTAGGAAGACGTTTCGCAAGTACGGAAGTAATTGCAGCTGTTAATGTTGTTTTACCATGGTCAACGTGGCCCATAGTACCAACGTTAACGTGAGGCTTTGCTCGACTGAATTGTTCTGCCATTTTAGGTTCTCCTAATTAATTATATTCGCGCGCAGTCTTTAATAGACTCCACGGCGTATGACACTAATTATATAGTGTTAATAGACATTCGTAAAGAGAGAAACGTTATATAAATACTTCCAGCTTAGATGTGCTGCGTGCGTCCTTTTGCAAGGTGGCTACTTCTGGCAATATATGATACGCAATATGCTCCCTACACCTCTGTTATGAGATCTCGTATCGTTTTTATACTGTGCAGTAAATGCGTATACAGAGGTGATTGCCAGTAATGTCCTTGGCTGTAGTCAGAAAGTATTATACAATAAATAAGGTTCAACGCCAATTGGTCACAGTCCGAAGGAGTTGTTTTATGAGAAAACCCGCCTTCAGTCTCTCGCGAAGAGGGTCTGACAAGCTGTCCACGGAGTTTCTGCCCAGCCCCAAAAAAGTCATGGATCGGATCACCGCCCTTGCCGAATCGGCCAAGCTGAATCAAAGCGGGTCCAAAAAGGCCAGAGCGCCGAAACCGGTGCTTATCGGTAGAGCGGACATCACGGTTGACCTGTCGGAAATCCCGGTAACCATTTGTTTCGATTTGCAGAAAAGGATCCTGGAGGAAGACTGGTCTGACTGGGAGGAGATCCTCAAGTCGGTCGAGGGCGTCACTGGCGCGGACCGTGCCGATGACTATCAGGTCACCTTGAGGATCGGTAACTACTTCAAGCACCCCAGAAAGGCCCGAGAAGTAGCAAACCAAGCCGCTAAGGCACTACTGCTGGGACACGGCGCGATCAAGACCAAAGACGTGAAGTCCAAGGAGGACTGAACCCCACGAACGCTCACCGCTGCGTGCTTTAGCACAGCGGTGAGCGTTCCGCAAAACTTACCAGTACCTATACAGCACACCGACTCAGAATATTGTAATTATTATACATATATGTTATAGATATAGATGGTCACAGACACCTACATATACCATACACCCATTAGGATGTGCTCATGAAGGGTTTAACTCCTAAGCAGGCCCAAGCTTTAAAGCTAAGAGGCGAAAACAACGCTGTTGCTGATATTGCTCGAAAACTCAAGATCGACCGAAAAACAGTTGACAACCACCTATCTGTTGCGATAGATAAGCTGGGATGTCCAGATTGGAAGACGGCATACGATAAGGCAGTGAGAGACGGGCTTATCGAAGCTAAAACGCCAGGCAGTTAGTCGTAATGAAGGGCTGTCATTGTCTGTGACCGCTCTTCCCTGAACCGTAATTATCCAAAAAATACATCGTCATTTCTGACGGTGTATTTTTATCGATCACAGCACTAATTTATTTTGCGCGTTTTTCGATGATTTCCTGCGCAACGTTTGGCGGTACTTCTTCGTACTGGGCAAGCTCCATGGTTGAAGCCGCGCGACCTTGGCTCATTGAGCGAAGATCACCGGTGTAGCCAAACATACTGGCAAGCGGTACGTAGGCACGAATTAGTTTAGCACCGCCCAAAAGGTCTTCCATAGCGTCAATGCGGCCACGGCGGGCGTTAAGGTCGCCAATAACATCACCCATGAACTCTTCAGGGGTTGTCGCTTCGACTTTCATGACAGGCTCAAGCAGGATCGGTTTAGCTGCACGAATACCTTCGCGAGTTGCAATATGTCCGGCAAGTTTAAAGGCCAGTTCGCTAGAGTCCACATCGTGGTAGCTACCATCGTACAGTGTTGCTTTTACGTCAACTACCGGGTAGCCAGCGATAACTCCACCAAGAAGTGTTTCACGAATACCCTGTTCAACAGGCTTGCGGTATTCTTGTGGGACCACCCCACCTTTAATGGCATCAACGAATTCGAAGCCTTTACCTGGTTCGTTTGGTTCAAATTCAACCCAAACATCACCATATTGGCCACGGCCACCAGATTGCTTGGCGTGCTTACCCTGGACTTTTGATGTGCCCTTGATAGATTCGCGGAAGGCAACCTGAGGCTCGCCAATGTTGGCTTCTACCTTAAACTCGCGCTTCATGCGGTCGATAAGAATGTCGAGGTGCAGTTCACCCATTCCAGACATGATGGTCTGGCCGGTTTCTTCATCGGTATGAACACGGAAGGTTGGATCTTCTTCGGCTAGTCGCTGCAGAGCAACGCCCATCTTTTCTTGGTCGGCCTTGGTTTTAGGCTCAACGGCAATCGATACCGGTGGTTCTGGGAAGGTAATGCTTTCAAGCGTAATTGGGTGGGCTACGTCACAAATAGTCGCACCGGTAAAGGTATCCTTCAAACCAACTACTGCGGCAATGTCACCAGCACCGATAGATTCGATTTCCTCGCGCTTGTCGGCGTGCATACGAACAATACGGCCAATGCGTTCTTTGTTGCCAGTTGTGGTGTTAAGGACGTATGAGCCAGCCTTAATAACACCACTATACACACGAACGAAGATAAGCTTTCCAACAAATGGGTCAGTCGCAATTTTAAATGCCAGACCAGCCATAGGCTCGTTTTCGTCTGGCTTGCGTTCGATTTTGTCGCCAGTTTTAGGGTTTTCGCCCCAAATTCCGTCAACATCAAGTGGAGATGGAAGATAGTCAACCACAAGGTCAAGTACTTTTTCTACGATTACACCACGGCCATCACCACCTGTTATAAGGTAGAAGTCGCCGGCAAGCACACGCTTACGGAGGGCTGCTTTTAGTTCATCGATAGTAATTGATTCTTCGCCTTTTTCAAGGAAACGTTCGAATAGTTCGTCATCGGCTTCAACGGCTGCCTCAACAAGAAGGCTACGGGCATTCTTGGCTTTTTCAAGCATGTCGGCCGGAATTTCACCTTGAACAAGTGCCTTGTCTGTGTAATCACCGTAGGTGTAGGCCTTCATGTCAACAAGGTCAACAAGACCATTGATTTCTTTTTCAAAGCCAATAGGAAGGTGGATAGGAAGCGCGTGCTTTGAAAGACGGTTGTGAATAGTATCGAGCGATTTGTAAAAGTCGCCACCAATTTGGTTGATTTTGTTAATGAAACAGATACGAGGTACACCGTATTTGTTGGCCTGGCGCCATACTGTTTCGGTTTGGGCTTCAACACCCATCTTGCCATCGAACACTGTAACTGCACCATCGAGTACACGAAGTGAACGCTCTACTTCGGCAGTAAAGTCAATGTGACCCGGTGTATCGATAATATTGATTTTGTGGTCTTTCCAGAATGCGGTTACGGCTGCAGAAGTAATGGTAATTCCGCGTTCTTTTTCCTGTGCCATCCAGTCGGTCGTAGCACTATCACCGTCAGCACCACGAACCTCACCAATTTTGTGGTTGATTCCAGTACGGTACAAAATACCTTCGGTTGTAGTGGTCTTACCTGCGTCAATGTGGGCGATAATACCGATGTTACGAAACCGCTGAAGCGGTACATTCTTGGTGGCCATAAACTCTCTTACTTTCCTTCTTTTTAGTCATTCGCTTGGTTGCTATTGCTATTTTATGAATTTGAACCATGAAAAATAGCACTTTATTCATATTCAATTGTACCATATATCACCCTTTAATACTAGTCGGCTACGTATAAATGGGCGTAAAAAAGCCAGGAATTTTCGCAGTCCTGACGTTGCGCCCTCTCGGTTTATACTCTCAGAAGGGGGTAGAGTGACAGACCAGTTAGAAACTGAAGTTGCCCGTGATGTCACCCGCTTGGAGGATACGACTCCCATCCACGTTGCCCACGATGGTGTTTTCGACAGCAGAAAGCTGCGCTTTGAGATTTGTCAGCTCTTTTTGCATCTCGGCTACCGTTACCGCCACCCCCGGCTTGTCCTTGATCCGTTCGAGCAGTTTCTCCATCTTGGCAACAATCTGCAGCCATTCCTTTTCGAGCTCATGGTTTCCTCTCGGCTGTTTGATGAACCTGCATCAACCATATCATTGCTGGTTACACACTTCAATGGTATAATACCCTTAATCCTTGTCGAGCCTTGTGGTTCCAAGGCGTTTTTTAACAAGCAGAAATAGTGCACAAGGTAAACGTTTGCCTCCTTTACTAAAAGGCGATAAACGCTTACCTTGTGCTTAATGAGGTAATTAAGTATAGCTTATTTTGATAGACCCCACTAGTAATTGAGGTGTACCGTGAGGACAACAAGAACGATAGAGATTTTCAACTATGTAGACCTTCGAGAGGCTCCCTTGAAAACAGAGGAGATCATAACTATTCTCAAGAGAGTCATTGGGCGTCGCAGCTCGAAACATTTTCCCGTGGAGTATGTAGAGACAGTGTCTGCGACAAGAATGGAATACATTATAGGCCAGAATGCCCCTGAGGAGTTTGCTCATTGCCGCTTGATGCTCCGACCCTCAAAAGATACCTACCTATTTAGCTGTGCGCGTCTTTACACAGGACTTGAGGTGGTAGGGGGGCTCGCTCTTTCTGAAAAAACGACTCAAACCAATATCAGTGCAGAGGTTCAGAACTTTACCGATTTGTTTCGCACAGCGCTACGCAAGAAACGATGAGACTAGCTTGGGCGCTACATTGAATGCAGCGCCCAAGCTAGGGTCATTTATTATTACTATTTCTGCTTGTTATTCCTCCAATCCCGCCCAACGGCGGTATTTTTATTGCAAAGATTGGCCACATACGCTATAACTAGTCTGAATCATTCATTCTGTTACTACTCGAAAGAGGTACTGTGACTGTCAGGGTTGAGACTAAGTCCCGGAAAATAACCATCGACAACAAAGGCGTTCAGACGACCCTAAGGGTTTATCGTTGCGATAGGATAGGCACACACGAGATTACTCGCGCCATGACCCGCTCTCTCGTAACTCGTAGCGAGCTTGGGCGTTTGAAGTTTGATCACTGCAAGGCCACAGAAACGGGCATTGGATTGATGAAGGATCTCCTGCGCGATGTCTTTACGAATCCAGCTGTCCTTCAAGTCAGTCTCGTGGTTACCACGATTCCTTCTAAAAAGAAGCTGCTCAAACTGCCGGGTACGCAGGCCCAGCAAAAGACTGAAATTACGCTTTCGACAGAGTCAGAGCGGCAAGATAAAGATCCGCGTGAGATGGCGCGCGTGAAAAGCCTGCTCGAGCTGTTCCTGCAGCAGATTTGATTCAAAGCCCGTAGTCTGCATATGTATTCGCAGACTACGGGCTGCAGTTCCTTATTACGACTTTATCCAAATAAAAATAGCCCCGGCAGTACCAGGGCTATTTTTATTGAGAGAAATACTCTTATGTACGGGCAAAGTGTGCAAATGCACGGTTTGCTTCGGCCATTTTGTGAGTGTCTTCTTTTTTCTTGTATGCAGCACCGGCTTCGTTGTGAGCATCGATGATCTCTAGCGCAAGACGCTGAGCATAAGGCATACCTTTACGGTTACGAGCCGCTTGTACCAACCAGCTAAACGAATAGTGGAGTTGGCGGTGGCCAGCAACAGGAAACGGAATTTGGTAGTTAGCACCACCAACACGGCGAGATTTTACCTCGAAGTTTGGTGAAACGTTACGAAGTGCCTTCTCGAACGTTTCAAGAGGATCTTCGCTACCAACTTTTTTAGCAGCCTGCTCAAGGGCAGCGTATACGGCACGCTCGGCAACAAGTTTTTTGCCGTTAAGCATAGATTTGTTGATAAGGCGTTGAACCATAACACTTTGATATTTGCGGTCGGGCTTTAGCTCGCGCTGCAGCTTTTTCGTTACTTTACGAGGCATGACTACTTGTCCTCCTTTTTAGCACCGTACTTTGAACGGCCTTGTTTGCGCTTTGCAACACCCTGAAGGTCAAGTGCACCACGAACGATGTGGTAACGAACACCTGGAAGGTCTGGCACACGTCCACCACGAACAAGCACAACGGCGTGTTCTTGAAGGTTGTGGCCTTCGCCGCCAATGTATGCCCATACTTCTTGACCGTTAGTAAGACGCACACGGGCAACCTTACGAAGGGCCGAGTTCGGCTTCTTTGGGGTTTTAGTTGTTACTTTGATACAAACACCACGTTTTAACGGCGCGTCTTGTTCGTAGTAACGCGTTTTAAGGGCGTTATGGATACGGCCAAGAGCCGGTGATTTCGACTTTTTAATCGCAATCTTGCGTGGTTTTCGAACCAATTGGTTGATTGTTGGCATGAAAACTCCTGTTATTCATAAGTTATTGGGCAAGGGTGCCCATGTTCCGTACAATTTGGATTCAGCATATCCGCATCGTGTCATTCCTTTTAGCGTCCGAGTAGCTGTACACATTCAACTAACCACCTGGTCTAAAAAGAGGAAACTCACCTGTTATGATAACAGATGAGTCGATAAATTTCAATGGGTATGCCCGAGGGTGGGCTACAGTAGGAGAATTCCTACGAGCCCACCCTCGACGGGTTAGTGATGCACTTCACTCGGTTTTGGCTTCTGCTTCCTCGGTACGGCGCTTGTTCTCGATGCGAACACCCAGAGGAATACGCTCAAGCGAGGAGAGGAGATCCCACATTGTGAATGGATATTTCCTGTCGAGCTCCAGTAGCAAGCCAAACTCTTTTGTACCCGCATCAACTGCTCTACGCAGCGCTACGAGGTTACCTGTCTCGAAATACTTCCTCAGCTTCAAGAGCTCACTTTCTGCGTTGCCCGCCCCGAGCCTTGCGGCACAGCTAAACAGTCCGTCGAGCGCCTCGGTCTGAAGACCATTAACGTAATGCCACATGTCGTAGTTGACAATGGGCCTATTGACAGTAGGCCTTTGTGCAAAAGTAGTCATCGATCTCTCCTTCAGAGTCGACAAAGAATGATTATGAGCGTTCCCTAATCCATTCCTTATCATATTCCTCTCTTGCCAATAGGTCAATACGGTATCTAAAAATAAAATACCCCTTTATAACAAGGGGTATTTTACCTGATTTTAGTCTGAGAAACTAGGCAGTTAGCTCAACGTCTTCGGCGATTTCTTCCGCGAGATCGTCTTCGGGCTCGTTGGTCTCGGCGCCAGTTCCCACGGGAATCTTGCGGCCGATAATAACGTTTTCCTTCAAACCGTTAAGGCGGTCGGCACGGCCACTGACTGCGGCGTTAATCAATACACGAGTCGTGTCTTGGAACGATGCAGCAGATAGCCAGCTGTCACTCCAGATTGACACCTTGGTAATACCAAGGAGTAACTGAGTGTACTGGGCTAGTTCTTGTCCAGAAGCAGCTAGTTGAGCGTTTGCATCAACTACGGCAGCCTTTGATACAATGTCACCCATGACAAACGAGCTGTCACCCGGGTCTTCAACCTGAACACGGCTGAACATCTGGCGCACAATGATCTCAAGGTGCTTGTCGGCAACGTCTTGACCCTGTGCGGCGTAAATACGCAGAACTTCGTTAATAATGTAACGTTGCGTAGCCTCGGTACCCTTTAAGCGCATGAGGTCATGCAGGTTGAGCGACCCAATGGTCAAGCGGTCACCCGCTTCTACGCTGTCACCAGCCTTGACAACCAACTGCGTTGCACCAGGAACTTCGTAACGAACAGGGGCGCTAGCGTTTGCGGCAATCACAAGCGTGTCTTCGGCCATCTCTACCACACCGTCAAATGGTGCAATAAGTGGTTTTGCTTCACCTTCAGCGCTCGCAAGTACATCGCCGACCTTCACATTGCTGCCAGCCTTTACGGTAACCGTACGGCCTTCAAGCGCAATTCGCTCAACGTGACCAGCGGCAGGTGTAACCTGAACGGTGTACTTTTTGCCATCTTCCCATACATCAACCAAACCAGTTACTTCAGTAACAAATGCCTGGCCCTTTGGTGAACGAGCTTCGAAGAGCTCTTCTACACGAGGTAGACCTTGAGTAATGTCACCCCCGGCAGCACCAGAAAGGTGGAAGGTTCGAAGCGTTAGCTGTGTACCTGGCTCACCAACAGATTGTGCGGCGATAACACCGACTGGCTGGGCTTTGGCAACAAGGTTGCCGGTTGCCATATCGATACCATAGCTCTTTTGTGGAATACCACGGAGGTTCTTGGTCGAAAGCACGCTCTGAATTTTTACTTCTGTCACATCAGCGTCAGATTCAATACCATCAGCAATTTCGCGTGTAATCAGTTCGTCTTTACCAACGTGTCCAGGAACTTCTTCAGCGGTGTAACGACCAAAGAGGCGGTTACCGAAGTCAATCATGGTTAGTTCAGACTCACCACGATGAATAGCGAAGCCATCATCGTCACCGGCTGTATCTTCAACCGTAAAGACATCTTGAGACACATCAACCAAACGGCGTGTCAGGTAGCCTGAGTCGGCAGTCTTAAGCGCGGTGTCAATCAGGCCCTTACGTGCACCACGGGTAGCCACGAATGACTCAAGTGATGAAAGTCCGGCTTTGTAGCTAGAACGAATAGGTAGCTCAATTTCCTTATTGCTGGCGTCCACCATAATACCCACCATGGCAGAAGCAAGACGAATGTGAGAAATATCACCACGCGCACCAGAGTTAATCATAACGCTAATACTGGTGTCCATCGTCTTTAGGTGACCTTGCAAGAACTCAGTTATCTGACGGTCAATACCACGCCATGCGGCAACGGTAAGGCTGTAACGTTCTTCTTCGGTAATAAGACCTTGGTCAAATTGTTCAGATACAAGCGCAGCTTTGGCATCACCCTCAGCAATGAAATCAGTGATTTCAGGAATAGTCGGAAAGTCGTCTTTACCGGCAGAAACGGCGGCAATCGTTGCAAAACGGAATGCGAGGCCTTTCATACGGTCGGCAGTCTTGGCTGTTTCTTCGGCACCATATTTATTGAAAATCTGGGCGAGTACTTTTTTCAGTTGTTTTTTGCTTTGGATAGCGTCATCGTACGGGAAATCTGCAGGCAGAATTTCGTTAAAGAAGACACGACCAAGGGTAGTATTACGAGTTTCACCTTTTGCCACCACACGGATAGGCGTTTGAAGCTGCAACACTTTGTTGTCATAAGCCATTTCGGCTTCATAGACAGAGCTGTAAGCCTTTACCTTATCGGTTTGGGCACTTGGTTTTTCATACGTTAGGTAGTAGTTACCAAGCACAACGTCCTGACCAATGTTGAGCACTGGCGCACCATCGGCAGGTTTTAGCAGGTTGTTGGTTGCGCTCATAAGCTCACGAGCTTCACGCTGCGCTTCTTTTGAAAGCGGCAAGTGAACAGCCATCTGGTCACCATCGTAGTCGGCGTTGAAACCGTTGGCAACGAGTGGGTGCAGCTGAATGGCTTTACCTTCAACAAGTTTAGGCATAAAGGCCTGAATTGACAGACGATGCAGTGATGGTGCACGGTTTAGCAGTACGTACTTGCCTTCAATCACGGCATCGAGCGCATCCCATACCAATGCATCGCCAGATTCGATCAAACGAGTGGCTGAACGGATGTTGTGGGCGTGTTCGCCGCGGATAAGCCAGCTAATAACAAACGGCTTAAATAATTCGAGTGCCATTTGCTTAGGAAGTCCACACTGGTGAATCTTAAGCTTTGGACCAACCACAATAACCGAACGACCAGAGTAGTCAACACGCTTACCAAGAAGGTTCTGGCGGAAACGACCCTGTTTACCCTTAAGCATGTCGCTGATAGATTTCAGACGGCGACGACCACCGGTAGCGTTAACGGCGCGGCCACCACGGGCAGCGCTGTTATCGATGAGGGCGTCAACCGCTTCTTGAAGCATGCGCATTTCGTTGCGGCGAATTACTTCAGGAGCGTTAAGGTCAATCAGTTTTTTAAGACGGTTATTACGGTTAATAACGCGGCGGTAAAGGTCGTTAAGGTCACTTGTGGCAAAACGGCCACCGGTAAGCTGTACCATCGGACGAAGGTCCGGTGGAATCACAGGAAGAACCGTAAGCGTCAGGCTGTTTGGCTTAATGCCAGCAGCAAGCATACCTTCAAGCACCTTCAGGCGCTTAAGAAGCTTCTTCTCACGTTGGCCTTTAGCGCCAGCAACTTCTTCAGAAAGCTGAGCAATAAGTGTTGGCAGGTCGATTTCATCAAGAAGGGCTTTCATAGCTGTTCCACCCATGCCAACGCTGGCTAGTTCTTCGTATTCTTCAGGAAGGCTACGGAAGTCGGTTTCACTGATAAGCGCACCCTTAACAAGGCTGTCGAGTTGGCCTTTTTTGACCGTGTAGCTTTCGTTGAGTTCTTCGATCTCGCGTGATTGCTGCTGCGCTAGTGTCTTTACATCGGCATTTTCAGCGTCAGCTTCGCGTTCGAAACGAATTTTAATGGCTGCACGTCCTGCTTCGGTTTCAGCTTCAAGATCGGCAAGGTACTGATCGCGCTTGGTTTCATCAACACTTAGAACAACATAGGTTGCAAAGTAAGCAATGCGTTCAAGGTTACGAACAGTAATACCAAGAAGAAGACTCATAGCACTAGGGGTACCACGCATAAACCAAATGTGCGCAACAGGTGCGGCAAGCTGGATGTGGCCCATTCGTTCACGACGAACGATAGATTTTGTGACAAGCTCACCGTTCTTATCAACGGCAGCTTCACGGGAACGAACACCCTTTAGTTTGGTGTCGTTAAGGTTGAAGTCTTTGACTGGTCCGAAGATACGTTCACAGAACAATCCATCGCGTTCTGGTTTTTGCGTACGGTAGTTAATTGTTTCAGGCTTTAGAACTTCACCAAAGCTCCACCTAAGCATGTCTTCTGGGCTAGCAACAGCCAGACGAACCGCATCAAAATCGGCGATTCCGTTGTTTGCGATAATTCGCGACATATTACGCCTCCTTCCCTTCTTCAATTTCATCAATACCTTGGATACTTATGCCATCTTCCAGGTCACCAAGTTCATCGGCTTCATCAAGCACTGTTTCAACTTCTTCTTCGTCATCGGCAATGATCGCGTTAGGAATCGTCTTGTCGGCAGGACCGGCAGCGGCAATTACCTGCTCGGCATCAATAGCGGCTTCTTCAGACTCATCAAGCAGGTCAACGCGAAGGCCAAGCCCTTGAAGTTCTTTTACAAGCACGTTAAAGCTTTCTGGAAGTTTTGGACCAACAATCGGCTCATCTTTAATGATCGACTCGTAGGCTTTTGCACGTCCGTAGACATCGTCCGACTTGATAGTAAGCATTTCCTGAAGCGTTGTGGCGGCGCCATAGGCTTCAAGTGCCCATACTTCCATCTCTCCGAATCGCTGTCCACCGTTTTGGGCTTTACCACCAAGCGGCTGCTGGGTCACCATAGTGTAGGGACCAGTTGAACGAGCGTGAATCTTGTCGCTTACCATGTGGTGAAGCTTAATGATGTGCATTACACCAACAGTCGTACGTTCTTCAAATGGTTCACCAGTTCGGCCGTCAAATAGTTGGCTCTTACCATCACGGGCATAGCCGGCTTTTTCAAGCTCTGCTGAAATTGTTGCATCGGTAATTCCGTTAAATGATGGTGTTGCAACCTTGTAGCCAAGCGCACGCGCTGCCATACCAAGGTGGGTTTCAAATAGCTGACCAATATTCATACGAGAAGGCACACCAAGTGGGTTCAAAACCACATCTACGGCAGTACCATCTTCCATGAAAGGCATATCCTCAACAGGGAGAATACGAGCAACAACACCCTTGTTACCGTGACGTCCGGCAAGCTTGTCACCAACCGAGATTTTACGGAGCTGAGCAACGAAAATCTGAATCTGCATAAGTACACCAGCTTTTAGCTCGTGGCCGTTTTCGCGAGAGAAAATCTTTACGCCAACCACTTTACCGCCACCGGCGTTGTTCATACGCTGCGAAGTATCACGAACATCCTTGGCTTTTTCACCAAAGATAGCGCGAAGCAATCGTTCTTCACTTGAAAGTTCTTGCTCGCCCTTAGGAGTAATCTTTCCTACGAGTACATCGCCAGAACCAACCTCAGAACCTACTTGAACGATACCGTTTTCGTCCAGGTGACGAAGCGAATCTTCAGATACGTTTGGAATATCGCGGGTCACAATTTCTGGACCTAGCTTGGTTTCGCGAACTTCAACGGTGTAGTCTTTGATGTTGATGCTTGTAAGGGCATCTTCTTGCACGATACGGCTTGAAAGTACGATTGCATCGTCCATGTTGTAACCACCCCATGGCATAAAGGCCACAGTCAGGTCACGACCAAGCGCAAGTTCGCCTTCGGCGATTGAAGCCCCTTCAATAAGTACATCGCCTTGCTTTACTTTGTCGCCGCGAAGAACACGGGTTTTTTGGTTGATAGAACGGTCATCGTTTGATTTTGCAAAGTGAATCAATTCATACTTCTTTACGCCATCTCTGTACTTAACGTGAATTTCATCGCCGTCTGCACGAACAACTTCACCGTCACCTTCGGCCGTCACCAATTGGCTGGTGTTTTTGGCAATTTCTGCCTCAATACCGGTACCAACTGTTGGTGACTCAGGAGTCAAAAGGGGAACAGCTTGCTTCTGCATGTTCGTTCCAGTAAGGGAACGGTCAACACGGTTTTTCTCAATAAACGGAACCAAACCGGCTGGTGGCCCAAGAATCTGCTTGTGCGCGGCATCCATGTAGGTGACTTCGGAAACGTCAACTTGTTCAGGGTTGAGGTTATTACGAGCGCTTACGCGTTCTTTTACGAATGTATTGTCTTCGTTTAGTTCAGCGCCAGCATCAGCAATAACTTCGCCGAGTTCTTGTGAAGCGTCTAGGTAGACAACTTCGTTGGTTACTTTGCCTTTTACTACCTTACGGTAAGGCGTTTCAATGAACCCGTACTCGTTAACCTGTGCATAGGTTGCAAGGTTAAGTACCAGCCCAATGTTAGCACCTTCTGGGGTTTCTACCGAACAAATACGTCCGTAGTGAGTCGGGTGGGCGTCACGAACATCCATACCAGCGCGTTCGCGTGAAAGTCCACCAGGTCCCATTGAGCTAAGGCGTCGCTTGTGAGAAAGCTCTGCAAGCGGGTTTACTTCGTCCATAAGCTGAGACAGCTGTGAACTCGCAAAGAATTCACGAACCGCAGCTACAACCGGGCGGGCGTTAATAAGCTGACCAGGGGTCACAGCTTCAAGATCGCTCATACTCATGCGGTCCATAGCGTTTCGTTGCATACGAAGCATACCAACGCGGAATTGACGGGCAACAAGCTCACCAACCAGCTTTACGCGGCGGTTAGACAGGGCGTCAATGTCATCGGCAGGATCTTGAGTATTATTAAGACGAACGATTTCACGAATAATCGCAACGAGGTCGCTCATCTGGAATACGCGGTTTTCAGTCGTGTTTGGTACTTCAAGACCAAGACGCTGGTTAAGCTTGTAACGGCCGACACGAGAATAGTCAAAGCGTTTGAAGTCAAAGAACATACGTTCAATCATGCTACGGGCGTTATCAACAGTAGCGAGGTCGCCTGGGCGAAGGCGGCGGTATACTTCAATAAGGGCTTCGTTTGAACCACGAGCCGGGTCTTTTTCAAGCGTAGCATCGATGTATTTCACGTCACCAGTATCAACATCAGCAAACAATGCCTTAATTTCGCTGGTTTTGTTGTGACCGAGGGCACGAAGAAGGGTCGTCACAGGCAACTTGCGGCGACGATCGATTTTAACGTAAATAGTACCGTTGCTGGCTGTTTCGAATTCAAGCCATGCGCCACGACCTGGAATAAGCTTGGCACCGTAGTTACGGCGGCCACTTGCATTATCGGCAGTAAAGAATACACCCGCACTACGGATAAGCTGTGAAACCACAACACGCTCAGTACCGTTAATAACAAAAGTTCCACGGTTGGTCATCCATGGGTAATCGCCAAGATAAATTTCTTGTTCTTTTACTTCGCCGGTTACCTTATTTGTTAGCTCAACGTTAGCGTGAAGCGGCGCATCGAACGTAAGATTGTTTTCTTTGGCATCTTGCTCGGTTGTTTTAGGATCTTGAAATTCGTATCCCTTAAAACGCAGTTCGAGTTTTTGACCGGTATAGTCCTCGATAGGGTTAAGTTCTGCAAATATTTCACTCAGACCGGTCTCAACGAATTCACGCCAAGAGTCTTTCTGATGAGTAATAAGATTTGGTATCGGTAAAGCGGTGTCGTCCTTAGTAAAAAAGACACGCTTAGCCGCGTCAGGCTTGGGTTTTGCCACGCTAATAGCTCCTCGCATTTAAATAAATTGTTAGTGGGTTATAGAATCGGCGCCGAAGATTCCCTTAACTGTAATCGTCTCTCTGTTCGTTGCCACCTTACAGAAAGACATAGATAACCACAGCTACACTACTTCTTGGTATGTATTGTGAGGACTTTTGTAAAATTAGTCAAGCCTTTTTTGGCGGAACGTTCATAGCTCGTGAAATGTCAAACTCCATGAGGCTTTCACTGGCATAGGCAAGTGCTTCCTCGGTCATTCCCGTAAGAGCTTTCGCATGCACCATTTTGTTACGAGACCCCAGCTCTAAGTGTATTATTTGCGCCGGCACCACATGTAACATTTTCTGAAACGTCTTTGTATGTTTTTTATCAATGTCTAAAAGAGCAAAATTGTCCCACGCACCTTCGCTCAGCGCTGTCTGCGCCAGCATAATCGCGTGCCTTACAAGCACCCCGTGTCCCTCAAACCGCAGCTCAGCTTCGGGATATTGGCGAAAGAGATCATCACGGTCCCTTTTAAGCACCTCTGCGATGTTCTCATCGGCAGTTCGTACGTTTAAGGCGGCGGGCGGCACTCTGTCTTTATCACTACGATAATACGGGCGTAACGTATAACGACTAAGGTTTTCATCGACTTGCTCACGGAGTACGTCCGTAGGAACCTGCTCATCACCCGTAAAGTGCGCTATCCTTTTTTCTGCCGACATATCGTATCTCCTGTTAAGTAACCTAACATTACACCTTTAGGACAGAACTATCAAGCTTTGGCAATAACTTCGTCAATAAGACCGTATTTTACCGCTTCTTCGCTACTCATCCAGTAGTCGCGGTCCATGTCTTTTTCAATTTTAGCTAGCTTTTGGCCGGTGTTTTTAGCAAGAATCTCATTAAGGCGCTGCTTAAGGTAAATACTTTCGCGAAGGCGGATCTCTTGGTCAGTAATTTTACCCTGAGTGCCGCTTGATGGCTGATGAATCATAATGCGACTGTTTGGCAGCGAAAAACGCTTGCCTTTGGTGCCGCTGCTTAGTAGGAATGAACCCATACTTGCCTGAAGGCCAATGCCAATGGTCATGACATCGGGTGAGATGTACTGCATGGTGTCGTAAATGGCCAGGCCATCGTTGACGCTGCCGCCGGGGCTATTAATATAGAGTTTAATGTCTTTTTTCGGGTCTTCATACGCCAAGTGCAGCAGTTGCGCCACAATAACACCGGCCGTATGCTCATTCACATCTTCGCCAAGAAAAATAATACGCTCATTAAGCAGGCGGCTGTAAATATCAAACGCACGCTCTCCATCATGAGTTTTTTCAATAACGGTTGGGACAAGATAACTAGTTGGCTTATTCATATATCTATTATAACCAAAAATTAGCACTCAATGCAATAGAGTGCTAATACGTATTTCGTAAGCAAATGTAGATGAATATTGTAACTCATGCAAACTAAAATCAATTCGCCGCGCTTAGCGAGTATATTGACTTTTAATCATAAGTATTGTATAATGAAATTAGAATTACCGCCCGTCCGTACCCCTACGAAAGGCTCCCGGTAATGTTCCGTAAGTTGAAGATCGAACAAGGCGAACTCAAGCACGTAGTGGCAAAGGTTGCCATTTCTGTGGTGCTCGTTAGCCTGATTCTCGGGGCGCTCCACATGCTCGCCCGCTACCTGTGGATGGCCACGGATGTCTTTCGTGGTGCGCTCACATACGCTAACGTCTCCGAGTCGTCCTATCCGTACGCCCCGAAACACTTCTGGGAGTACACCCCACTACTTGGTAGCGACTCGATCCTGTCACACCTGTTCGCCGTTGCGACCGTGGCCTCAACGGGCATCGTAGCCCTGCTTTGTGTCATTGTCTGCGACATCGTGATCGGGAAGTACGACAAACTTCGCCGATCCGAATAACCCTCCGCCCCCGCACGTTGAGAGAACTCCGTGCCTCGTGGCGCGGGGTTCTCTTTTTTTATTTGGTGTTTAGTGCGAGCAGGCGTTCAACTGTTTTTTCGGTCAAAAGCCGATTCGCCACATCGCGGCGAGCTTCAGGTTGGTCAAATTGAGCAACCATTTGCGGGTTTTTAGCGTACTGCGTTTTGTACAGTGCCACGTGTTCATCAAGCTCTTTTTCGGTTGCTTCAATTTTTTCAACCTTACTAAGTTCAGCCAGGGCAAGACCAGCTTGAACGCGTTTATTGGCGGCGTCTTTTACCTCGGTATTAAGCCACTCTTCTTTGCTGCCAAAACCCTTGTTTTCAAGGTATTGCTCAAGCGAGAGGCCCTGGTACATAAGGTTTTGTGTCATGTCGCGCTCAATAGACTCTGCCTGGTCTTTAACCAGCACTTCAGGAACAGGTACAGTACTTATCTCAACAAGTTGCTTTACCAGTTCGTCTTTGAGTTTTTCGCCAGCTTCACGCTCTTTTTGAGCGGTTAGTTCACGCTTAATGTCGTCTTTTAGTTCGGCAACCGTTTTGAATGGGCCGGCTTTTGCGGCAAATTCATCGTTTACCTCAGGAAGTACAATTTCTTTAACGGTTTTAATTGTTGTAGTAAATACTACTTTTTTACCTTTAAGATCAGCTACATGGTATTCTTCTGGAAACTTAAGGTCAAGGTCGAACGTTTCACCTGGCTTTTTGCCAACGATTCCCTCTTCAAAGCCCGGAATAAATGAGCTGCTACCTAGCGTAAGATCGTAGTCAGTACCGGTACCACCGTCAAAAGCAACGCCATCTTTCTTACCAACAAAGTCAATCGTTACTTCATCGCCATTTTTAGCAGCGCGTGTTACGTCCTTCTTTTCAGAAAAGCCAACACGCATCCGTTCAATAATTTCATCAATGTCTTTTGTGGCTACGGTTATTTTAGCTTTGGTAACCTTTAACTTTTTGTAGTCGCCAAGAGTGATTTTAGGTAAAATTTCAGCCTCAGCCGTAAATTCGAGTTCGCTGCCTGGTACAAACTTTTTGACTTCAACCGCAGGACGGTCAAGCGCTTGAAGTTTTTCGCTGGTAAAGGCTTCGGCAACGGCTTTTGAAAGCGCATCTTCGAGCGTTTGCTGCGATAGCATTTGCGGATCAACGTGCTTGCTTGCAACGCTGGCCGGTACATTACCCTTTCGAAAGCCAGGGACTTTAACTGATTTTGCAAGCTTGGTCAGCGCAACTTGTTCGGCTGCCTTTAGCTCGTCTTTTGAAAGTGAAATAGTAAGTTCAACTTTAGTATCTGATAGGTGTTTTACGGAGGTCTTCATACAGTACCCGAGTATAACAGATGCAATAAATTTCGTCACCCCTATATGAGAAGCCGGCCAAAAAATGACCGGCTCGCCTCACGATGCAAAAGCGTAGAGCGCAACATTGACAGCAGCAATAAAACTGAAGTGTTTTTTACCAGCTACAATGATACTTAACTGCGGACGATAGCCCCGCCAAATGATATTGGTACTTTTTACTGTTACCTCCTTACCTTCATAAGAAGAATACTCACTCGTAAAATCGATTTTCGTATTGGAGTGGATACCTTTTTCACTATATATCGCCATCAGATGCTCTTCGACACGCTTCATGACGCTTGTGACACCATCACCAGAATCTATCGGTATTCCTAACAGGTCGGCCGCATGTACAAGTGCTCGGTACTTCCTCAACCGCCGGATGGAAGGTCTCACTCCCAACCGCTGGGCTTTATGGATGGCCTCCCTTAGTTTGGGTCCGTTCATTCCAACTGGATCAATACCCAACTCACTTGCAGTTTTCAGCTCTTCCTCTGTAGGACGTAGCAACATGACCTCCGGTTGAGATGTGGATGGTACAGTATTACTTTGTCTTAAACATAGTAATTTGTCAAAAGAACTATATAGACAGTCGGAAGGATTCTAGCAGATACGTACCGTAGCAGGCTGGAATTTACATAAACACCGCTCGATTATTCAAACAAATCATCAAGATCATCGGTGTGCGTACGGCGGCGGTCTTTTACGCTGCTGACAATGCGCTCAAAGCTCAGCTTTTGCTCCTCGCTTGAAGCGGTATCTTTAAACGAATAGATTTTCGACTCAAGCTCGTCATCGCCTATGAACACAATAAACGGAATGTCTTTTTTAACGGCAGCTTTTAGTTGCTTATCGAGTTTGCGGCCGGTAATGTCGAGTTCTACATTCACTCCTTCTTCGCGAAGATCGGTCGCAAATTGCATTGCACCCTTTAGCGCCTCGCCAAGAACAATAACGTACACCTCGGTGGTCGATGGAAGCTTTGGAAGAAGGTCGTGTGTCTGTAAAAACAGCTCGGTCATCGTAAGGCCCGGTGCCATGCCAACAGCTGAAATAGGTTCAGCACCAAAAAGCCCCACCAAGCCATCGTAGCGGCCGCCGCCAAAGAGCGAACGGTTGTTGTCTGGGTGGGTGTCGAAAAACTCAAACACAGTACCTGTGTAGTAATCGAGACCGCGCATAAGGGTAATGTCAAAAATGGCATTTCTTACCCCGGCACGTTCTAGCAGCGTAAAGAGCTCCTGTACCTCTTTTACTGCGCCACTTTCGCGGATTTCCTCGGGCAGTTCACCCATGCTTTTTGCCACTAAAAGCTTCGATATTTTACCAAGGCCAGTCGGTGCTGCTTGTTCACCAAATATTTCAATTGCTTGATCACGAAAATCTTCGTTGCTGATTTTGTTTTTTCGGTCAAATAGCTTGATCATCAGCTGCGCCTGCACGGCATCAAGACCAAGATACTGCGCCATCATAAAGTTAATAACCTTACGATTGTTAATTTTAATCGCATACATTTCTTCGGTGGCGCCAAAACTTTTTAGCATTTGCGCGCCCATGGTGATTACCTCTGCCTCGGGAAGCGCGCCTTCAACGCCAAAAATATCAACGTTGAGCTGCCAGAATTCGCGCTCACGGCCGCGCTGAGGGCGTTCGTAGCGCATAAAGTTAGCAATGGAAAAGAATCGTGCCGGGTATGCTAGTTCCTGGCGCCGGGCGGCTACCATACGCGAAATCGATGGCGTCATTTCAGGGCGAATAGCCACCGTGCGGTTTCCGCGGTCGGTAAAAGTGTAGGTTTGCTCGCCAGCGAGCTCCTGGCCAGATTTTGCAGCATATACTTCCAAAGGTTCCAGAAGAGGCGCACCGTACTCCTCGTAGCCAAAACTCTGCGAAACGCGCTTCCAGTTAGCAAAAATGTAATTCTGCACCCGCTTGTCTGCCGGGTAGTAATCGCGCGTTCCTTTATAGCTTAGCGAAGATAGTGTACTCATAGGGGTTATTGTTGCATTTTCTTCATCAGATTGCAAGGATGAGCGGTTTGTCATAATGGTTTTCCTTATTTACGGTTGTGGTTTGAAATAAAAATGCCGGAACGAGGTCCGGTCAGTCAAAGGTAATACAAAGTCTATCCGGTTCGTTACGGCTGTATATGCGTATGATGGATAGATTGATTAGTCATAATAACAGTATAGCATCAATCAATAATAGTCAGGTTGCATAGCGCTACCGGGAAGTGGATACTGGCTGATGTGTTTTAACTCTATACGCGGACGCGTCAGGTACATGTAGCGGGCCCTGCTAGGGTGACGCATTTTTGAGAGGATCTCTTCTATCTCTTCTTCACGTTCTGGACTCTCTTCGCCAGAAGTCTTTTTTCCAAGTTCAACGTAGGTCAGATTAAAGGTGCTCTTTCGTGCCAGATCGATCCCCTTAATTTCATTTAACGCACGTGCCATCTCATCAAGCTGCGCCTGCTTTCGTGCCCTAAAGAGCAGACGCTCACTGCCACCTTGCCGCTGATCTTTGGCAAAATCGCTCAAATACAGTGCAGACCGTCCAAGCGGCGTCAAAAGCCGTTCTGCCTCTCTCACTTCAAAGACATGTGCGTCATATTCGGGCGTATGGATAAGGCGAAATGCCGACCCGTGAACCTTAAGATTTCTTGGCTCCGTTCCAGTAACTTGCGCGACAGCCTCTACTATTCCATCGCTTGGCGTAAATACCTCGCGAACGACCGTTATAGGGTAAAGAGACTGTTTCTCGCTCATATATACACTATGACAGGAATTCTTGAGCGATTCAATAGCATGAAGGTCTACCTAAAGAACGTGTGTTTGCAGCCACGAATACATGGCAATCCCCGAAGCTACGCCCACATTCACCGAGCGGGTACTGCCCAGCTGTTCAATGGCAACCATCCGCTTAGAGGCAGCTACCATTTCCTTGCTAAGACCAGGGCCTTCGCCGCCAAATACCAATACTGCGTTTTTGGGCAAATGTGTCCGTGAAAGGAGCGTTGCCCCGGGTTGATTGTCGATTGCAATAATATGGCGGCCCTTAACAGCCTCTACGAACTCGTCAACCGTTGCATGCTGAATAATAGTTAGGTAACGGTCGGTCACCATTGCGCCGCGCCGATTCCAGTGACGTTTACCAATAATATGCACCGCCGCCACGTTAAACGCATTGGCATTACGCACAATCGTGCCAATATTAAGGTCGTGCTGCCAATTTTCAATAGCAACGTGCAAATCAATCCGGCTTTTATCAAGATCAGCCTTAATGGCCTCTACGGTCCAATAGCGGTATTTATCTTCAACGTTACGCCGGTCGCCGTTTTCCAGCAGCTCGGGGTCAAGGCGTGAGTCGGTTGGCCAGGGTATAGAGTGAGGGCCGATGCCGATTATAGGTTGATTGGTCATAAGATTGAGTATAGCGTAGTTTAGTTATTGGCTATCTCCTCGCAACGAGTGTGTTGCGAGGAGATAGCCGGTCCATTGCTGGCTACAGTTTCTGCGCCTTCAGGTATTTTCTAAATCCTGGAGAGCTCGGTAACACTTTTTCGTGGTAATAGCCGAGCATATCAGCGATCACGCCTACAATCTCAGGATCCGTTATGTGCTGTGCTTGCTTGAGTAGCCGTAACATCAGATTCCGATTCTGACTCCATAAGTTCGGCATCAGCTCAAGGAAAATCCTGATCAGCCGCAATTCACCACTTTCAACCAGAGCGGGACAAATAGCAACTGCGATTGAAGGACGTTGTGATACTGCGGCATGCAGTCCCTCGAGCATGTCGGTTTCGAATTCCTCGTCACTTTGCCCTACATCAAACTTATCTCTGATCAATATCAACAATTCCGATGAAGTCTTCCGTAGGATCTGCTGCTTGCGAAATTCGACTTCTGGCCGTACCACAAGAATTCCCCTCTGTAGGTTGCGTGTGGACTTATTATTTATAGTATAAATACACACGTATAGCAAGTAAATGGATGCATTGGTGCGTGCGAGAGGATAGAATAATATACTCTTCGAAGTGCTAAAGCACTCTCATCGGTCAAGCAGGTAAAACTCGAATTGCCACTGGCAATTCTCGACCTACGGTTCAAATCTATTCTTAGCAGTACCAAAGTAAGAGACCGGTTGTAACCGGTCTCTTACTTTGGTACGCGAGAGAGGACTTGAACCTCCACGTCCCGAGGGACACTAGCACCTGAAGCTAGCGCGTCTACCAATTCCGCCACTCGCGCTCGTACTGCAACATATTCTATCACATCAGGTATTCGAGATGCTAGTTGTAAGGTGTGTGGTCGGGAATACTGGCCGTATCGTAGTCGCTGCGAAGATGCGAGACAAGCTGACGAATATCAAGCGGCTGCTTTACTCCCGGGTTTAAAAGGGCATACGGGTCAAAAATAGCTTTTATGCCATTGAATAGCTGAATAACGGTATCGTCAAAAACGGCTAGTGCAAAGCGTGCCTTCACCCGGCCTTCGCCGCCGCCTGCAATAAGATGGCCGCTATATTGGTCAACCAACTGGCTGTATTCATCAAGTAGTTTAAAGATTTTTTGCTTGTCGCCCACTTTGTGAAGCTGCAAAGTAGGGCGCGTTGAATACACGCTATCAAGTACCCGGCCATGGAGCGGAAGGGTTACGTTGTGTTTTGCAGCAAGTGTCGCCAGCGCCGATGAAAACTCTTCAAATCGCTCGCGGGGAACGTACACACTATCAAATAATGGTGGCGCAGAAGCATCCTTTGCCAACGGCATGGCCGCATATGCCGTTACTTCACGGACAGCAAGCAGTTCATCTGCCGCCTCGCCCTCGGCGCTTTCAATTACCGCCCCCGCCTTTTCAAGTTGCTTGTTTACCTTTTTAAGCTTACGGTGCCTGGCGCGTTCGTTAAAATCATCAAAGCCAATTAGTAGCACTGCGCTTACCGGAGTTTCCATGCCCTTGGCAAAGCCGTAGTGCTTACCTTGCGCCGCTGCAACTGTAAAACATTCACCGTCATAATATTCAAGAAAAGCTGGCTCAAAACCACCAAGATGATCGATAGCATCACGCGCCGCTTCTTTGCTAGTAAATGCCGCAACGGTAACACTGCTTTGACCGCTCATGAAATCACTCTTCATAATCATTTCAGAAATCATCCCAAGTGTTCCCTGGCTGCCTACTATAAGTGGCGTAAGATCAAAAGAGCCGTCTTTTTGCTTCACCTTCGCAATCGAAGAATAACCAACGTTATCGCGAATATCCGATACTAGTTTTTCATGTATAACCTGTTTATTGTCCTCAATCAGGTTGTCCAGGTTGCGATAAATCTCGCCTTCAAATGTCTGCAGGCCTTTCTTTTTATTAAGATCGCGCTTACTGAGCCGCTGGGTCTGTAAAATATCGCCGTTTGCCAGTACTACTTCAAGCTGATGCGTCCAGTTGGACATGTCGCCATATTTGCCAGCAAGCGGGCCGGTAGCATTGTTTGCCACAGCGCCCCCTACAGTACTGTAAGCGGCCGAATAGGGCATTGAGGGAATACCAACCCCATGAAGCAGCAAAGCATCGTTAAGCGCTTTGGCATTGATGCCAGGCTGCACACGGACGAGTTTTTGCTTGGCATCAAATTCCAAAATAGCGTTCATATGTGCCGGGAGCGAAAGAATAATGCCCTTACCGATTGCCGCCCCTGTTTGATCGGTGCCGCTGCCACGCGCAGTAAGAGGAAGCATGTGACCTTTTTCAGCCAGTTGCCATGCAAACCGGGCAACCTTGCGTATATCGTTAGTGGTGCGTGGATACACAACCATCTCAGGTGCTATCTCTAGCACGCTCCCATCGCGGCTCATAGCACCTAGCAGCGCAGCATTGGTTACTACTTCGCCCGAAATATGCTCCTGCAAATACATTGCGACTTTGCTCATAATCCCTCTTCCTTACCATCCCCTGCACTCATTTTCCTTTATGATAGCACAAGCACAATGATTTTACAGCTTTATCTTGCGAGGGTTTTTTGCTATAGTGTGGAAGTACCAAATTTTGCGCGAGTGGTGGAATTGGTAGACACGCTAGCCTTAGGAGCTAGTGCCTTCGGGCGTGGAGGTTCAAGTCCTCTCTCGCGTACCAAGTAAAAGAGACAGATCGGCTGGTCTGTCTCTTTTACTTGGTATATGCAGATGGACTTGAACCTTCACGGAATTCGCTTCAGCGAATTTAAAGTGGAGGGTCGTGTAGCGAATGAAGTGAAAAAGTGTTTACACTTTTTCACAAATGAACGAAAGAGCGCAGATTTCTCAAGAAATCTAAGCGATAGTCCTCTCATCTATCAATAAACGACACCCCCGCACTCTTGCATTTCTAAATCCTACATGCTACAATGAAAGTATAACAAGTCCTACGTTATGACCGCATCCCCTGAGAGAAATCTTGGGGGATGCTGCTTTATCGCCTTATTTATCGTTGAACTGAAACTCTGTCACTGCCCACGGGTGCACGCCGCAATCACTAAATCGCACCCATGTAGGCTGCAACAAAAAATATACTTGACCCTTTATGTCTTTAAACGGAAGAGAACCGGGCAGTTTTGCAAAGTGCGTTGCTTCTCGCTCTGCAAATTCGTCCGAAGACAGTCGATGGGCTATACCTTCAAACTGAACGGTATAGCGCCTATCGGGGTCGGTCACTTCATACGCCACTCGTAAGTCACGGTCGATATTCAAGGCTTTTCGTGACGTTGCACTTGTTCCAATAATTAATTCAAGCTGGTCATTTTGCGAAAAAGCAACATTTGCTGCCTGCGGCTGACCGTTTGGACCCACTGTCGCGATCGTTCCCATTGTTTGGGTATCAAGAAAGGCTACGACTTCTTTAACTGAAGGGTGTAATGAGTTATAATTTTTTGCGCCACTTCTTTCGGGCTAAGAGAAGCGTTATTTATGATAAGCGTATTAGCGTATTTAACCGAAGACGTATGATCGTGCGTATCAAGGCGGTGGCGTAGCCCTTTTTCGGTAACAATTTTACCAAAAATATGTTTTCTCGACTCGCCGTGTACACGCTCAAAAAGAACCGCTTCAGGTGCTTTTAACTCTACAAAATCAACTGTACCGCCATGGTTTCTGACGGCACTTACCAACGTATTCATGAATGGGTCATCGACCACACCCGAATAGGCCTGTGTAAATATGGTGTTTACGTTGTACTTGGCGGCAATCGTCATTTCATCGAGCCGTAATGTCTGCAAAAGCTCTCGGCGCCGAGGGCTATCTTCTGGAAATAACGCATCGGCATCATCAACCGTCAAATGATTATGATACAGCTTGAATCCCGTTTGTTTGGCTAGTTCAACCCCCGTTGTAAACTTACCGACAGCCGGAGGTCCATAAAGAATAATTAGTTTCATTGTTTCAATAATACCACGGAGTGCTCAGGCAACTCCCTTCTTTTGCATCCCTTTTCGAACCAGCAACAAGGTGTCTGACTCGCGCTGTTTCACCCTGTACCCGTTTGCCTCATATATTTTGCGCAACGGGTCACCTTCTTGTACCTGTGCATAAATTGGTCCCTCGTAACGGGAATGCTGCGAAAAGTCATAATGGCTGGCAGCGAAAAATGACCGTGCTTGGTCGTCATCAATCTGGGGCGAGCCCAAATTAGCTACAAACTCGTAAGGTGCCTTCGTCTCAGGCGATGGATTAAGCAAAAAATGCGCAACCGCTAGTAGTGTTGCCTGTCTACCCAAGCTATATACCTCGGGTCGTTTGTCACTATCCCATAAATTCAATGCTTCAACGCTAGCTTCCAGAGAGCGGGGTGAGCGAGCTATTGGCATTTGCCGATGTGCCAGCTGAGCAAATTGACGCGCCAGCTTTTCGTCCCATCCACGGTGCACATTTAAGCCATCATTCTCTAAAGAAAGTGTTTCTCTATTTTCTACGCGTATTAACTTATTCATAAACAAAAAACGCCCACTTAGGCGTCGTCTCGGCGGTAGAAAGTGAGGAATGCATTTCCATAACTACGATTGTCCACCACAACAACTCCGGCTTTGGTAAGTTCCTCACCCCTACCTGGGTGTGATAATATCATAAGTCCCCCCGGCTTTAACAGCCCCAAAAGTTCCTGGGCTGTGGAAAACTGCATATCGTCATAGGGCGGATCGGCAAATATAATAGCAAACTCCTGACCCTGCACCGTTTGCACCCAATTATAGACCGCCGTTCGAATAAGCGTTGCCTGGGTTTCGATGTTAAGTGAGGTAATATTTTTTGCTAAAACTTTTTGAGCTATCCGGTCGCGCTCTATAAAAGTTGCATGAACCGCCCCCCGGCTGATTGCTTCAAGCCCTAACGCACCAGTACCGGCGAACGCATCGACTACTGTTGCGCCCTGCAGCTCGGCGCCAATAGTATTAAACATAGCATTACGCACCCGCTCACTCATAGGGTGTGTACGGGAATTGTCGGGGGCTTCTATTTTTCGCCCGCCAAACGTCCCGCTGATAATCCGGACGTTCATGCCGTTTGCTTTGCCTCAACGGTTGCACGGAACCACGCCAGCGTGACCGCTTTTATAATTTCGGGAATAAGCACATCGCGTGTTTCGTTTGCCAGGTGCCGCGTCCAGCCGATCTTGCTGAATTCTTCATACATTTTCATATCGGCAATGCGGTGCAGTATTTCAAAGTATGTCTCTTCGTAACCATCTTTTGCTACGCGGGTAAAGTCTTCTTTAGCCGGTATACTGTCTTCGAATCGAAGCGGAGCAATGCCCGTTGCAATACCGAGCTCAAACGCCAAGTGCGTAGTCATAACACCTTTGGCACCCCAGTATTCCCAGTTATTGCGAATTTGATTCCGCCTGCTGTTACCAGGTAAAAGCAGCTTATCTTTGGTAGTTATTCGCGTATCAAGGCCTTCGCCGCCTCGAAGCTCTTCGAGTTTTTCCTCTAATGGATAATGATGGGCCGGAGTAAGGCCGTCAACGATTGCATGTGACATCCAGGCCGCCTCAAATGCTGCCCGTTGATGGTTGCCTTCGTTTAATGCAGCGGCCATGTTATGAATATGATTATTGATCATATCAACGATTGCACGGTCCGTAGGATCAGTGGGGTCGATATAATGCCATGGCTCATCTTTCGCCGGGCTTTTGCGCTTAATACCATCAGGGCCGTTTAAACCTTCAAAGTGAAGTATCTCTTGAGCCGTAGGAAAATAGGCTTTTTTTGGAAGACGAGAGGTAATATGACGGTGAGCAACACGGTCAATCTTTTGGTGCACGCCCATGACGCGACCAGATTTTGTTCGAAAAGTAGTTCCAGAATACATATTAGTTTAACGTTGTCAGCCGCTGATATTGTTCCACCTGCGCGGCTAATTGTTTATATTGTAGCAGATCGAGCCCAGCCCGGATGAACATTTTAGCCTGTTTTTGTGCCCTGGCTATAAGCTTGGTATCAGAAAGAGTGGCGATTTGCAGGTTCAATGCCCCGTGTTGTGCCCGGCCATATATTTCGCCCGGACCCCTTAGCTTTAGGTCAACTTCTGCCAAATAAAAGCCATCGTTCGATTTTTCAATCTCGCGCAAACGCTGGCTCGGCTTTGAATTATCGCTCATTATCAGGTAGCAGTAGCTCTGATGCTCTGAGCGCCCAACCCGGCCGCGCAGCTGATGCAGCTGGCTTAAGCCAAACCTGTCGGCATCTTCAATTGCCATTACAGTTGCATTCGGCACGTCCACGCCTACCTCTACCACCGTAGTACTAACCAAAATATCAAGTTTTCCGGTGGCAAAGTCGGTCATAACCGCTTCTTTTTCTTCACTTTTTAATTTGCCATGAAGCAGGCCAATCCGCCGATGGCCAAACACCGAGTTTCGCAGCTTTTTATATTCGGCCTGAACGCTTTTTATCTCATTGTCGGGGTTGGAGTCGATAAGGCTGCAAATAACGTAGGCCTGGCGGCCATTCGCAATCTCGGCATCGATTTTTGTGTATAGCTGGCTGCGGCTGGTGGGCGACCATATTTTTGTATCAATTGGTTTACGACCTTTTGGCAGTTCGTTTAAAATACTGACATCCAATTCACCATAGACTGTCAGCGCAAGGCTACGCGGAATCGGCGTAGCAGTCATCGCCAGCAGATGCGGCATGTGTTTAGATTTTTTTAGCAGTTCCTGACGTTGTTTTACCCCAAAACGATGCTGCTCATCGATAGTGACAAAGCCAAGCTTATGAAATTTTACTGTTTCCTGAATAAGTGCATGCGTACCCACCACTACATCAACCGTGCCCAGGGCAATTTGGTCGTACAGCGTTTTTCGGGCCGCTCCCTTGACGCTTCCCGTAAGCAGGCCTACGGTCACGTTGAACGGCTCAAGCAGCCGCTGCAGCGTCTCGGCATGCTGGCTCGCCAGTATCTCGGTTGGCGCCATAAGTGCCGTTTGAAAGCCGGCGTGTGCTGCCTGGCGTGCAGCAAGCCCAGCAACAACGGTCTTACCCGAACCAACATCGCCCTGAAGCAACCTGTTCATGGGGGTTTTGCGTTCGAAGTCCTGAATAATATCCCACGCCGCCCGGCGCTGCGCCCCGGTGAGTTCAAATGGCAATTGCTTTACAAACCCGGCCACAACTTTTTGGTCAAACGGAATATGCCAGCCTTCAAGTTTGGCGTTTTCCTCGCGGTTAAATTGGCTTGCCAGCAGTATTTGAAACAGTTCTTCGTAGGCCAGTCGTTCACGTGCCCGGGCAATATCACTGCCGGTTTTGGGAAAGTGCATACCAAGCAGCGCATCGGACCTTGTAAGCAGCCCTTCGTCTTCAGGGAGCATGGTCATAAGCGGGCGAAGTTCGGCAAGGATTTTTCGTACCAGCTGGCTTTTGAGGCCCTTTATTGAACGATACACCGGTAGCAGCCTATCGGTCTGCACCGGCATGTCCGATACTTTTTCGGCGCTGGGGTTACTGAGTTGGTATTTATTGTAATTAAACTCAAACTCACCCGAAAAATAAAATTCATCACCCGCCTTTAGCTGCGTTTCGCGATACGGCTGGTTAAACCAGACAGCTTGCAGCTTGCCACTGTCATCGGCAAGTGTCGCCGTAGTGATGCGCAGTCCACGCCGTACTGGCCGCGTAGCTATTTTTTCACACCGGGCTTTAATTGTGGCTTTACCCGGATGGATGTCTGTAATTTTTACAACTTCTGAGAAATCTTCGTGTGTACGCGGCAAAAAGTTAATAAGATCATCAACCGTCCGTAGGCCCGCCAAAGCAAACTGATCGGCTGTTTTTTCACCGACACCTTTTACTTTTTCAAGAGAAGACGCAAGGTTCATGCAGTTACTTTAGCAGTATACCCTCAAGTGTCTTTGATAATGACTGGAGGCGACTGTCGAGATGGTCGTATTGGCTTTGAACCTCTTCGCCCTCTATTTCCTCAAACCATTGCACGTAAAACTTAAGTTTGGGTTCGGTACCGCTTGGGCGTATGGTAACGCGGCGGCGTGAATCGTTATTGAACTCGAGTGCGACTACATTGCCCTTTATACAATCAATCAGAGTCGTTTCGCCTGTTGCAATATCGCGGCGTTCAAGCGTTGCGTAATCAAGAATAGCTGTAACCGCATAGCCGTCAATCGTTGCCGGCGGAGATGCGCGAAGTTCGGCCATGACATTCTGCATGGTTTCAAAACCGCTTGCTCCCAAAAAATAGGCACTATCAAGCCGCTCAAGATATAGCCCGTATTCGGCGTACAACTCAAGCAACCTATCGTAAAGGGTTTTACCTTCGGCTTTTAGTTCAGCGGCATATTCGGCCAGTGGCAAGGCTCCGGTTGCGCCGTCTTTGTCGCGAGCATAGTCACCCTTTAACAGCCCGTAGCTCTCTTCACCCCCAATGACAAAGATTTCATCGGTGCTTTCTTTTTGCAGTATAAGTTCGCCGATGTACTTGAAGCCGATAAGCATGTTCGTATACATTGTTGCACCGTAGTGTTTTGTCACTGCACTCATCATCTCGGTAGTCACAATCGTTTTTGCTACGTAGTGCTTTGGGGTTAGTTCGCCCTTTTCTTGCAGCTTTCGCAGTGCGTATTCGGTTGCCAGTAGTGCAGATTGATTACCATTTAAATACACTACCGTGTCGTTTTGACGCACCATTACTCCAATTCGATCGGCATCGGGGTCGTTTGTGATAGCAATATCGGCTTTCTCGGCGAGTAGCTGCGAAGCAGCGCGATTATTGGCTGCCTTTTCTTCTGGGTTTGGCTTTCCGCCCTCAATCGTAGGAAAGTTGCCATCGGGGATCATTTGGTCCTCTACAAGCGAAATATCTGTAAAGCCAGCAGCGCGAAGTACTGGCAAAACATTTGTTTGACCTGCGCCATGAAGCGGTGAATACACTATTGAAACGTCACGCTGCGTACCTTCGGCTTCTGCGACTACAGCAGCAATATAAGGAGCATCAACTTCTTTGCCAATAATCTTAATCTTACCTTCGTTAATAGCCTCACTAAAATCGACCGAGTGAATTTCGGTAAGTGCAGCCGCCATGGTGAGCACACCTTTATCGTGTGGTGCAACCAATTGCCCACCATCAGACCAATAAGCCTTAAAGCCATTATCGAGCGGTGGATTATGACTGGCGCTAATAACAATGCCCGCAGCAGCGCCCAAGTGTCTTACGGCAAAGCTGAGTTCAGGCGTGGCGCGAAAGTTATCAAACAAGTACGTTTTAAAACCGTTGGCAGCACATACCTGAGCAGCGTATTGGCTTAGTTCGGGCGAAGTAAGCCGCGTGTCGCAGGCAATTACAATTCCCTTTTTAGCAGCATTTTCATCTAATGATCGTGCATATAAACACAATGCCTGGGCCGATTCTCCAATGGTTACGCGGTTAATACGGTTCGAGCCGATACCTGTCGTGCCGCGGCGTCCGCCCGTGCCAAATTCGATTACCTTAAAAAAAGCGTCCTCTAGTTCTTGCCATTTTTCAGCCTCGATCATCTTAATGAGTTCGTTTTTATATTCTGCGTATTTTGGTTCAGTAAGCCAAGCATCAATGTTATCTGCTGCACTTTTGGATACATGCAGGTGCACGGTTTCAGTATGCGACATCGTTCGCCCCTTTCTGTTAGGTTAAGGAGCTTTTATTATACCATTCGCAGAGAAGCTTTGACTTGAAGTAGGCAAAAATGTTAGGCTGATATGGTTCCGTTTTCCTCTCTTAGGGAGTTGCACAGTGAGTGTCAAGAACGCATGGACAGAGCTACTGAAGCATCGAAAGGACGACTTCATTGGTGGTGAGATCGAGCATACCGAAACCCCCGAAGGTATGTATCGTGGCCCGATTGTCAGCCTCTCAGTCGAGGGCAACAAGCTCGTGGTGACCACCAAGTGGACAGCCCACGTTGAGACGAACAGGATCGGCCTCCCCGTGGGAGACTGGCACAAGGAAGAGCGGAAAGGTGCGACAAGGTTCAGCTATGACCTGATGGATGACATCACGTCTCCACCACAGGATATGGGTGAAGGTCGGATTTACTTTCAGTATCCGTTCAGTCGCATTATGCTGTCCCCAGCGAATGGCAGCAAGCTCGATCCCGCCAAGGTGAGGGGTCTGTAGCGAACGAGGGACACCAGGCTGTAGTTCAACTACAGCCTGGTGTCCTACTTTTATATTGCACTCACTTCAGAGACAAGATATCATTGGCGCTGGCATAATACAAATTGTGCCATCAATAAGCGTATAGGAGCAGAATGCTCGCGATTTGCCGTTTTCGCATATCACCGCTTCTCTACTAGGCAAGTATTGTGAACGGCTTTCGCTCACATAAACAACGTACGACTATTTTGTAATTGCATCAATTTTTTATTATAGAAACTAGCGAATAAGGACGAAGGTGTTCTTGCCTTTTTTTAATAATGATGGTTCATGAAGCAGCTGATCGTCTGTCACTTTTTGATTACTAAGTGATATTGCACTGCTAGCAATCAAGCGCCGCGCTTCGCCGTTACTTGAAGCCACTTGAGATTCGACTAACGTTTCAATCAAACTCTTGCCTGCATCGACAGTAGGAATTTCACGCGACAGCATATCAAGATCTTCGCTCTCGAGTTCGCTAAAATCGGCAGCACCAAACAATACATCAGTGACGCGCATGACGCTTTCGGTGCGTTCTTTACCATGTACGAGCGTAGTTACTTCACGTGCCAGGGCCTTCTGGGCAACCCGCGCACCAGGATTCTGTTGGTGTTCGTCAGCCAGGTGCTCAATTTCTTCTTTTGATAGCAGCGTGTATATTTTGGCATAGTCAATTACGCCGGCATCATCAACGTTCAACCAAAACTGGTAAAACTTATATACGCTGGTTTTTTCAGCGTCAAGCCAAATGGCTCCGCCTTCGCTTTTACCAAACTTAACGCCGGTTGCCTTGTTGATGACAAGCGGTGTTGAATACACATGCGCCTCACCGCCTTCAATCCGGCGAATAAGGTCAACACCGGCAATAGAGTTGCCCCATTGATCAGCACCACATAGCTGCAAGGTAACACCATGTTCGCGGAATAAATGAACGAAATCGTAGCCCTGAATAAGCGCGTAGCTAAACTCGGCGTAACTTATGCCAGCCCCAGACTCACCTAGGCGTGATTGCACAAAGTCGCGGCCAAGCATCTGACTCATGGGCACGTGCTTGCCAACGTTACGCAGAAAATCAAGATACCCGATGCCGGAAAACCAATCGTAATTATCAACGACCGTAAAATCTTTATCGCTAAAGACACGTTCGTATTGTGCCGCTATACCAGCTTTATTTTTTGCTATTTCAGCGAGTGTTTTGAGGTTTCGTTCATCGGCTTTGCCATCTGGGTCGCCAATCATACCCGTTGCGCCGCCCACCAGCAGGAACGCTTTGTGACCGTAATCAATAAAATGACGTACCATCATAGCCGCAGCCAGGTTGCCAATGGTCATGCTGTCGCTGCTTGGATCGACACCAAAATAGAAAGAAAGAGGCGCCTGGTCAAGTTCAGTAGTGTCTTTCAGTGTTGTTTGGTTGGTGAACCCACGCCACTGTAGTTCTTCGGAAAGCGTCATTCCTGTCTCCTATCTGTTATTATTGTGGCAATTATATCACACACATTTCGCACTTATCCATCGCTCAGGTTAAAGACTTCCACCTCGCCCTACTGCACTCTGCCATCAACGTATAAATACGTAATGTGTGTGTCAGAAAAATACATGTGGTACGAATAAAAATAGTGCTATAATGAATACTAATATTGCTTATGGGAAGTGTATAACGTGGCGAAAAAACCAACCAAATCGCGCAGCATGAGCGTGTACTCAAATTTAACACACAAGCGCAAAACCAAAAAAGACGCTGACGCCCGTAAAAAGGCCGAATATTTAGCGAGTCTACCGAAACATCCGGTAAAGCGGCTTTTGTACCGTCTCCATCCAAAACGCGTAGCGGCTTATTGGTTTAGTAAAAAGGGTGCGTTTATGGCCCTTAAAATAGTTGGCATTGTCGTTTTATTGATGGTACTGACAACTGGCGCACTATTTGCCTACTACCGTAAAGACCTTGATACAATTCGCCCAGGCGAACTTGCTAAACGCGTACAGACCACTGTTACTAAATACCTCGACCGTAATGGCACGCTTCTTTACGAAGATAAGGGCGATGGCGACTACAAGCTTGTTGTCGATGGAAAAGATATCAGTCAAAACATGAAAGAAGCGACTGTTGCAATCGAGGACAAAGACTTCTATAAACACGGCGGTGTGAGTCCAACGGGTATTTTTCGCTCCCTTGTTAACAATGCCAACGGTGGAAGCACCCAGGGTGGCTCCACGTTAACCCAGCAACTTGTAAAACAGGTATTCTTTGCCGATGAATCACAGCAGCGTGGCCTCGCCGGTGTACCGCGTAAAATTAAGGAAATGATTCTCTCTATTGAGGTAGAGCGAATGTATAACAAAGAACAGATTCTGAATCTTTACCTTAACGAATCGCCCTATGGTGGTCGGCGAAATGGCGTTGAATCTGCAGCCCAAACGTACTTTGGCAAGTCCTCAAAAGACTTAACATTGCCCGAAGCTGCTCTGCTTGCCGCCATTCCTAACCAGCCAGGACTATACGATCCGTATAACATTGAAGGTCACGAAGCGCTCATAGCACGTCAACATAAGGTACTTGATGGCATGGTTGAGCAAGGATCGATAACAACAAAAGAAGCTGCAGAGGCAAAAAAGTACCCAATTCTTGACAACGTTAAACCCGAAGCCGACCAATATAAAGACATTAAAGCGCCCCATTTCGTACAAATGGTGCGAAATGACCTTGAACAAGAGCTTGGTAAAGCCACGGTGGGACGAGGCGGACTGACCGTTAAAACAACGCTCGACATTCGTGTTCAAACCAAGCTTGAAGAAGCAATGACAACCATGTTCAACTCAAGTACACCGGCCATCAATGGTTTTAGTAACGGCGCCGGCACCGTTGAAGATAACGCAACTGGACAAATTATCGCCATGCTGGGAAGTAAAAACTTCACCGCTCCGGGCTTCGGACAAGACAACGCTGCAACGGCGTTCATTCAGCCGGGCTCAAGTATTAAGCCGCTCGTATACGCACAGCTATTTTCCCAAAAGCCGGCCGGCCAACAAAACTATGGAAGCGGCTCGGTTCTTCCGGATGTCAAAACAACGTTTCCCGGTGGCTACAGCCCAAAGAATGCCGATGGCGGCTTTAGGGGTAACATCAGCCTGCGCGTAGCACTTGCCACATCTCGTAACATTCCTGCAATTAGCGCTATGTATGTTTCGGGTGTGCAGCCGACTCTCGCTAGCATTCGAGCCGCCGGCGATACACAATACTGTACGCAGGGTGCCGATGCCCAGGCTGGCCTGTCTTCCGCCATTGGTGGGTGTGGAACCCGGCAAATTGACCATGTAAATGCCTTCTCTACTCTTGCTCGTGGTGGTGTTTACAAGCCCGAAGCCAGCATTCTTGAAGTGACAAACAGTCAAGGCGAAACCCTTAAAAAGTGGAAAGATGAAAGCAAACAGGTCATGGACCCGCAAGTTGCCTACATCGTCAGTGACATTCTTACCGATGCCAATGCTCGAAAAGGCCTCCTGGGCAACTGGACACAAGGCTTTAGCTACGGCAACACCGGCATTAAAACATCTACCAAAACGGGTACTTCAGACATCGGCGGTAACAAGTCAAAGGACCTTTGGATGATGACCTACAGTCCGGCCGTTACCATGGGCGTATGGCTTGGTAACCCAGATACGACACCGCTAACCTCCAGGGCAACATCAATCGTGCCAAGCCCTATCATTGATGCTGTCATGCGCTACGTTCACCAAGATGTCTACGGGCCCGATGGTCGCTGGAAGCCAAATGACTGGTTTACACAGCCCACCGGAATTCAAAAGGTTGGCAATGAACTCTTCCCATCGTGGTACGACAAAAACCAGAACAAGGCCAATGCTAAGTTAACATTCGATAAAGTGTCCAAAAAGAAAGCAACCAGCTGTACGCCAGATGGTGCCAAGATTGAAATCGATGTTAATAAGTCAACCGACCCAGTTAATAAAACCGATATCTTTACCGCACCTGACGGCTACGATGCGACCAAAGATGACGATGTACACAAATGTGATGACGCCAAACCATCGGTTGGCACCATTAACCTTACTAAGGACAGTGGCAATACATACAAGATCAACGTCAGTGTTGTAGCGGGCAAGAACCCATTGCAACAGATTGAAATAAAGGTTGGAGACACGGCTATTGCAACCCTGCCAGCTTCGGCAAGCGGAACCTACCCGACCAGCTACACCTTTACAAATTCCGACTCTCAAACAATTACCGCGACCGTCACTGACAGCGTGTTCTATACGGGGTCAGCTTCGCAAAATTTTACCCCGGGCGGGTAGACGATAACCGCCGTCCATCCCGCCGCCGCGACTAGCGGCAAGGCATAAAAAAATAACCGCCAGACATTTGGCGGTTATTTGATTGCGCAAGTTAAGAAGTTTACTGCTTATTCACAAGGTCAAGCAGTGATGCTTCTCTATCGGCAGATGTACGGGTCTTTTTAGACTGCTGACGTGAATTGTTTTTTGCGGGCTTCTTAGGCTGATGTGGCTTATCAACGCCGGAAGCAAGATGATTGTCGCGCTTGTCACTATGATACACGCTCGCAGCCTTCACAGGAGGCTGCGTCACAGGTTTTTTACCTGCAGGCCGTTGTGGTTGCGTTTGCTGTGGTTTTTTCGTCTGGTGCTGCTCTACGGGCTTTGCGAACATCATCTTACCAGCAGCTGTCTGCAAGCTACGGATAAACTCAATTTCGATTGCCTGGCCAATGTGCTTGCTGGCATGTTCGACTACTACCATTGTGCCGTCACCAAGGTAGCCAACGCCCTGATGTGCATCCTGACCTTTTTGAACAAGCTCAAGAAGCATTTTTTCACCTGGCAGATAGGCCATGCGAAGGCTCTGGGCAAGTTCGTTCACGTTCAAAACGGTAATTCCTTCAACCACGGCAACTTTGTTCAAGTTGTAGTCGATGGTACAAATCGCTGCCGCATGCTTTTTAGCAAGGTTGAGCAATCGCTCATCAACGCCTTCTTCGGCTTTACTGCCGTCTTGGAGGATTTCAACGTCAAGATGCGACATGTTTTGTAGCTCAGTAACGACATCGAGACCATGGCGGGCTCGAGCACGCTTGTCGTGGTCGGCGTTATCGGCTAAAAACTGCAGCTCACCAATAACACTTCGTGGAATCACCAGCGTGTCGCCAATAAAGCCCGATTTAGCCACGGCAATAATACGACCGTCAATAAGCACCGATGTATCAATAAGAATCGGCCGGCCTTGTTTTCGTAAGTTAGTTTGTCTTGGCAGTTTTACCACCAAGTAGGTCACTTCAGCGAGAATTGCCAGTACAGTGATAACTAGTAAAAGTTGAATTGTTTGCATTGTTTTATTCTTTCTCCTGCGTTTATTGCAGGTAGTCTATAAGAGCTTGGCGTAAGTCGCCTACTCCTTTAATAAATGAATCCTTTTTAGGGGGTTTAGGTGCGATTGCTTGGGTAAACCCGAGCTTTTTTGCCTCAGCCACGCGGCGATCACCACTTTGGACGCTACGTATTTCACCCCCTAAACCAACCTCGCCAAACACCACTAACTCATCGCCCAATCGTTTGCCCGCTGCTGCACTGGCAATTGCCATACAAATAGCAAGATCGGCCGCTGGATCGTTCAGCTTCAAGCCACCAACAACATTTATATAAATATCTTTATCTGATAAATTCAGTTTTGTTCGCCGCTCTAGTACAGCGATTAAAAGAGTAAGTCGGTTAAGATCGAAGCCCGAGGCTGTACGTTTAGGATACCCGAAACTGGTCGGATTGACAAGGGCCTGAATTTCAACCAGGAGCGGCCGGGTACCCTCAAGCGTAGCCATAACCACCGATCCATCAGCATTTTGACGCTCGGCGAGCAGTGCCGCCGAAGGGTTTTTTACCAAACGAAGCCCCTGTTCGTACATCTCAAAAATCGCTGCTTCGTTGGTTGAGCCAAAGCGGTTTTTCATCGCCCGTACCACCTTAAAGCCACCGTAGCGGTCGCCCTCAAACTGCAGCACTACATCAACCAGATGCTCGAGTATTTTCGGCCCGGCAATACTGCCTTCTTTTGTAACGTGCCCCACCAGCACCACGGCCGCACCTGCCTCTTTGGCTGCACGAATAATAACATTGCTGCTGTTGGTGATTTGGCTTACCGTACCGGGCGCAGAGGTAATTTCGTCAAGACTCAGCGTTTGAATCGAGTCAATAATAACCAGCCTGTAGGCGCCTGAACGAATCGTAGCAGCAATGTCATCGGCGCTGGTACTGGCGACAAAGTGAAGCTGTTCACGGGTGTTTGCGCCCAAACGTTCGGCACGTAGCTTCACTTGGCTTGCCGATTCCTCGCCACTGGCATATAACACCGCTTCGTTTTTGCCAATTTCGTTTGCCATTTGTAAAAGAAGCGTACTTTTACCAATTCCTGGTTGACCGGCCATTAAAATCACCCCACCAGGCAGAATGCCACCGCCGAGTACATCGTTAAGGTCATCGTACCCTGTACTCATACGCTTGGTCGATTCTTCAACGGAAATCGACTTCATGGTTTGCGGCGTTAAAATATGGCCGCTGCGCGCGCTTTTTGCTACCGCCGATTTGCCGCTGCTAACCGCTGCTTGCTCTACGAGCGTGTTCCACTCGCCGCAGTTGTCACATTTACCTGTCCATTTGGGGTAGCTTGCCCCACAGTTTTGGCAAATAAATTGGGATCGCGTTTTTACCATTATGCTTCACTTTCTTGATTTACCATGCGAACACGCTTCATATATTCATCGGCCATCATGTACGTAAGCGGGTCTTCAACTTTATCGACAAACAAAATACCGCTAAGATGATCGACTTCGTGCTGGATAACATGAGCCACAAATCCATCAAGCCGTTCGCGGCGTAAGACGGCCGTTTCGTCATACCACTCCAAAACAATTTCTTTATAGCGGGGAACTTGGGCATATACAATGTTTTTTCCCTCGCCACAACTTACACAGCCTTCCCACTCGGCGATAGGTTCGCCAACCAGTTTGACAATTTCAGGGTTAATAATAACTGATTCAAATGGAGTTAAGTGCGGACGCGTAGGCGTTGGTTTTATTCCAATAACGCTGAGCGCCAGCGACACACCCACTTGTGGAGCAGCAAGCCCAACACCGTACTCACGCTCAGAAACAGTATGCTTCATGTTATTTATAAGCTTCTGTATTTTACTAGAGCCAATAGTACTAGGATCTATACTTTCGGTCTTTGTACGAAGTATGGGATTTCCAAAGCGAGTCAGAGTAAGAATATCGGCCATTAACTACTATTATAGACTAGGTGCGGGTGCCAGGCTACTATCAATACTATGGTTGAGTGCATCCGACTGACTGGCTATGTTCGTAAGCTGCTGGCGTAGCGTGTCATAGCGAGCCACATCGTTATTTATAGATTGGCGCTTGGCGTCAAGCTGAGATGCCCGTGATGTTAAGGCCGTCCGGGCAGTTTCAAAGCCTGTCTGATTTGAGAAACCGCCGCCGGTGGCCGTTGCGTTAAAACTTTGAATATCCTGGTTCAGTTGACTGACTTCTTTGTTATATACCACCGATTCATTTTCGATTTTTTCACCCAGCTGAGTGAGCTCCGTGGAAAGCGTATCACTTTGATTTTGAAGATCGGCAAATACACTGGCGTACTTAGCGTGCAACATCACTACGGTACCCCTATTGGTAAAGTACGTCTTGTAGTGCGCCTCGAGTTCAGGGCTTATATTGGCAACTTCTGTGCCAATGACCGAATGAAGCTCGTTATCACGCTCACCGGGTTCTGTACGTGCGTAAAAGGCCATGCGCTCAGCAAACTGCTTATCATCCTTTAGTTTGGCATATTCGGTTTCCAGCAGCGCATTAACCTGCTTTTTGTCTTTGTCATTCATTCGGGCATAGGCAGCATGCAGCATTTCATGCGCCGCCGTTACTTCACGGATGCCATCCAGTCGGGCATCGGTAACGTTATATACATAAATATTGCGGCCGTTATAGCAGCCTAAAATGGCCGTACTGGCTTCGAGCCGTCCGCATTGCTTGTTAAAGCTCTGGGCATTCTCTACCGCCGGCTGGCTGGCATAAAAAAAGAATTTTCCCTTGTCATTCATGCCCGAACGATCCGCCAAAGTTGCCACTTCTCCCGATGGTTTATATTGCCAGACGGTCAGCTGGTCGACAACGCATTGACGGTTAAAAAACAGAAGGGCTGCAAGCGTAATACTAATAACGGTCGCTATGATCGCCGCAAGATGACCACCGGTCTTAATTGGTTTCGTGCCTGACATCTATTGTTACGTTGCCCTTTCGTGCGCCCACTTCAAGCACGCTGCCTTTTTCGTATTCTCCACTTAGTATACCATCTGCGACCAGATGCTCGAGTTCGTCTTGAATTGCCCGGCGAAGCGGCCGCGCACCAAACTTTTCATCGTGGCCTTTATCAAGGAGCAATCGCTTAGCAGCAAGTTTAATACTCAGGTGAATCCCTTTTCGAATCAATCGCTGTTGCAATTCGTCAATCAAGTTATCGAAGATCTTGCCAACTTCTGGTCGAGTCAGCGCCCTGAATGTTACCACGGCGTCAAACCGGTTAATAAGCTCGGGGCGCATCATTCGCGCCAGAGCCGTTTCGGCTGCCGAGGCGTTTTCTTCGTGTACGACATCAAGCTGTTTTTTATCGGACTTTGAGCTGGCGTGAAAGCCCAGGCTCGACTCTTTCATCATGCGGTCAGCCCCAAGGTTGCTGGTAAGAATAACAATCGTATTGCTAAAATCGACACTTCGGCCCTTGGCATCGGTTAATTTACCGTCTTCGAGTAACTGAAGAAGCAGTTGAAATACTTCCGGATGGGCTTTTTCAATCTCATCAAATAGCACCACGCTATACGGCTGGCGGCGAATTTTATCGGTCAGCTGGCCACCATCTTCGTACCCAACGTACCCGGCGGGCGCACCAAGCAAACGGCTGGTATTGTGCCGTTCGCCAAACTCACTCATATCAATTTTAATCAGCGCATCATCACTGCCAAAGACTTCGCGTGCCAGAACTTTGGCAAGTTCTGTTTTACCAACGCCCGTTGGGCCCATGAATACAAACGATCCAATCGGCCGCTTATTACTCGCCACACCGCTACGGCTACGGCGAATTGCCCGCGCTACTTTTTCTACGGCTTCGTGCTGGCCAATAACATACTTTCCCAAGTGCTTTTCAAGAGAGCGGAGCAGTTTCGCCTCCGACTTTTGAACACGCTTTACCGGAATACCTGTCATGCTGGCGATTGCATGCGCCACATCGTCATCAGTCAGTTTAATTGGTGTTTTCTTTTCGTAGTCCGACCGCGTTTCTTCCAGTTTGGAAGAAATCTGGCTGATACGCGTTTTATACAGTGCAGCACGTTCGTAATCTTCGTTGGCAACCGCTTCTTCCATTTTTTCGTTAAGATTTTTGAGCTGCCGGGTAAAGTCGCGTAGCTTGCTTGGCTTACGGCCCGTTTTTACGCGTACCAGCGCTGCGGCTTCGTCAATAACATCTATAGCTTTGTCGGGCATAAAACGCTCGCTTACGTAGCGGTCAGCCATATAGACGGCGTCTTCAAGCACTTCATCGCTCATAGCCACGCCATGATGTTTTTCGTAGTAGCTTTTCAGGCCCTTTACGATCGCGATCGTGTCTTTAATGTTTGGTTCGGGCACTACAATAGTCTGGAAACGTCGCTCTAGTGCACTGTCTTTTTCAATGTGTTTTCGGTATTCATCGAGCGTTGTTGCTCCAATCATATGCAGCTCGCCGCGGGCAAGGGCTGGTTTTAGCATGTTGGCCGCATCGAGTGCGCCCTCGGCTGCTCCGGCGCCCACCAGCAAATGAAGTTCATCAATAAAAATTATGATGTTTTTCTGCTCTTTCAGTTCATCAACCACTTTTTTTAGCCGCTCTTCAAATTCACCGCGGTATTTTGTACCGGCAATCATGGCCGCAAGGTCAAGTTGAATCACACGTTTATCCAGCAGATGGTCGGGCACATCTTCGTGGGCAATACGCTGCGCCAGACCTTCAACAATTGCCGTTTTACCAACGCCTGGCTCACCAATAAGAACCGGATTATTTTTTGTGCGGCGACTCAAAATTGTTACCATACGCGCTTCTTGTTCTTCGCGGCCAATCACCGGGTCGAGCTCGCCTAGTTTAGCTTTGGCAGTCAGATCGGTACCAAACGTCTCAAGCGCACCGCTACGAGTACTCCGCTTTTTCGTCTTGGAGGATTGACCTTCTTCCGCCTCATGAAATGCATTACTTTGACGGTCAAAAAACTCTTCAAGCTCGCCGACCAGCTCACTGATATTGACGCTCATATCACGAAGAAGCACCGTGGCACGCGCATTTTTTTGCGAAAGAATACTGTAGAGAATATGCTCGGTACCCAAGTAGTCCTGATGAAATTCCTGTGCAATTTCCCAGCTCATCTTAAGGGTAAGTTTTGCCGTTTCCGACAGGCCTTTTGCGCCGGTACTCACTACAAGCGTTCGCGGCGTCAGGTTAAGCGCAAGCTCTGCCCTATCGAGCGTAATACCTGCATCGGCAAGTACTTTCGCGCCCACAGAAGAACCCTGGGCAAGCACGCCAAGTAATAAATGTTCAGTTCCAATATAGGCGCTGCCGTACCCACGCGCAATCGCATCAGCGTGCTGCAAACTCGTGCGCGCATTGTCGGTTAAGTGCGATACAAACTCGGCGAAATCATCTGCCATAACTCTATTATCAATCCTCCATGTAGTCAGCGCAAGTATTTTGTTAGGGGTTCGCGCATTACTATATTTAGTATACAAAAAAGTTAGCACTCACGTCAAGAGAGTGCTAACTTTATTTTTACCGTACGTTTATTTTTCTTCGGTAGACTCTTCAACGGCGTCAAGAAGGCTGTCTTCGATGTTCTTGCGCGGCTTTTGCTCGGCAGGCTTTTCGGCTGCTTGAGCTGTTTCGATATCTATTTCGTAGCCGGTAAGACGGCTTGCAAGGCGAACGTTTTGTCCACCGCGACCAATAGCAATTGACTGCTGGTCTTCGTTAACAAATACCTTGGCACGCTTGGCAGCTTCATCAATTTCAACCTTTGCTACTTCAGCTGGGCTAAGGGCATTACGAATAAACTGGTCAGACTTTTCATCGAACGTAATGATGTCGATCTTTTCTTGGTCGCCAATTTCGTTCATAACCGCCTGAACGCGTGTACCGTGGCCACCAACAAAGGTTCCTACCGGGTCAACACCTGGCATGGTGCTGCTTACGGCCAGTTTAGTACGGCGACCAGCTTCACGAGCAATGGCTTTAATTTCAACCGCACCAGTTTCCATTTCAGGTACTTCCTGGCGGAAAAGGTATTCAATAAACGCTTCGTTGCCGCGGCTTAAAATAAGCTGTGGGCCGCGGTTGTCGCGCTCGATGTCTTTGATAAATACTTTGATACGTGAACCAACGTTATAAAACTCACCCTGAATCTGTTCGCTTTGTGGAATAATGCCAGTGGCTTTTCCAAGTTCAACCCGGATAACCCGTGGTTCAACCCGCTGCACGGTACCGGTAACAATCGTACCGATTTTGTCTTCGTACTCTTCAAGTACCACTTCGCGCTCGGCTTCACGAAGACGCTGCAGTACTACTTGTTTGGCAGTTTGTGCAGCTACGCGACCAAAGCTGATTACTTCGTGCTTTTCCTCAACAATGTCACCAATAGCAGCGTCACTTTTAAGCTTCTTAGCTTCTTCAAGATCAATTTCAACGGCATCGCTGCCAACTTCTTCAACTACTTCGCGGGCAACATATACATTAGCCGTTCCATCGTTAACGTTCAGTTCGGCGCGAACTTCCTGGTCGCGCTCGCCGTTATCCCGGCGCCACGCAGCGGCAATTGCTTGCTCAATAATGGCAAGAATCGTCTCCTCGGGAAGGTTTTTTTCCTCGGCGATAGTGCGAACCGCAAGGGCTAGCTGCTTGATGTTAATTTCTTCCATAATTTCAGTTCCTTTCTTTTAGCCTTCTCCGGGCTTTTTATCAAAAAATCCGACCTGCCGGCCGGAATGTACTGTCTGTAGTATAAAGCGCTCACAATATATTTGCAAGTGTAGATTCGCTACCCCTACTCTCGAACTCGAGAGTAGGGGTAGCGCCCAAAGGGGTAGACCATCAGTGTACTAGGCCGCTCAGCGTCCCAACCTCACCTGAACGGCGACCCAGGCGTCCGTCTCGCGAACAGGCGTGACGGGAAGTTCTGTGGTCACCTCGTGAACGCCGCGGGCCACACGACGCGGAACTGCCTTTGACGGGTTGGACTTCTTGCGAAGAGGAAAGAGTGACATTTGAGCACCAAATCTCTCATTCTGGACTGCTTTAAAGCAGTCAGCGAACAGGTCTTTATTCGTTATACGCCTAACATGTGTAAATTGCAATACCTTTTGCTAGAAATTAAAACCTGCCGGCGTTCCTTCCAGAAAAACTGGGGAACGCCGGCAGACGGCTACGGACGGCAGGCAGCCTTATACTCAGCAGAATTCAGCTGGCAGTCTCCCACCATTGCCATGATCGCATCCATCTCATCTTGAGTTGGCATGCAACCCGGCTGGGAGTCGGCGCACTCCAGAAGGCGAAGATACTGAACCAGCTCCGGAGGCAGCGTTGCCTCATACATGCGTTTGATGTCCTCGGCCGTCACATTGATGGCCCACACCACGAAGACGCATTTGACGCGCTGCCCCACGGAAGTGCGGCCCAGCATGGCAACGAATCGCTGCCACAAACGCCGAAGGGGCTTGGGTAAAGCAGTCTTCACTGTCATTACTCCTCCAACTTGTCGTTATACCGTCCTTTCATTGTATCATAATAATGGCTTAATGTCAATGTCATCTATTTATTTAACAGAGACAAACGAATTATCTTTTACGTAAAATCGCCATAGCACATCTTTTGCCTGGCTTATACCTACGCGCCGCGTGGTAACAATAGCTTCTGACGATAATTGCGGAGCTAGAACAAGGCGCAGAGGCGCCTCGCGAAGATTATGCCCATTTAGTTGCTTATTAATGCCGAGCGCCTGACATAACTTTGCCGGACCGTTTGTCAGTTCTATACCCGACTTGCCGCCTCGCCGTCTTTCAAGCAGTCCTTCATTACCAAGCGGCTCAACCGCCCGTATCAGTACCGCGGCCCCATACCCCGCCTCGCCCACTACCACGTTGGCACAGTAATGCATACCGTACGTAAAATACACATATAAATACCCCGCAGGGCCAAACATTATATCGGTTCGTTGGCTGCGGCCTTTGTAGCTATGGCTGGCGGCATCGGTTTGATCGTAGGCTTCGGTTTCGACAATCCGTACACGCACCAGTTCGCCGTCTATTTCACGTTCAAAAATACAGTCAAGCAACCGCTTGGCAGCATTCGAAGCCGGAGCAGTAAGCTCCTTAAAAGAGTCCACCGGTAGTATTGTCGACAAGCTTGCGTTTTTGCTTTTCGAGATCATTGATTTTATTTTCCATATCGGCACGTACCTGGCTTTGCTGTTTCTCAAGATCAATGGCCTGAGATTCTTTTACCTGTGCCTGTCGTTCCATATTATTTGCTTCTTCATCGTCCCTTTGGGCTTGTACATTAAACGTATTGGCCTTGTCGCGTTCACGCTGAGCTTGAGCCGTATCGCCACGGTCACTATAGCCCGAAGCAGATTGCATTTCCCGACTCGCCTCGTCGCGGGCTTTTTGTGCTCTTATTCGTAGATTATTTGCTTCATCACGCAGGTGTTTTGCGTCCATAAAAATAATTCCTCCTCCCTTTATTTTATCGTACTGCGCCATATCTTCAACCGCAGCCGCTATTACAACAGATACAAAAACCGCCAAGTCGTATACACTAAGTATATGAATAATGATCAATCAGCCCCACTTGAAGGAACAAAACTCACTAACTTTACTCCCGTAGATTCCGTACCGGAACTTCAGGTTGTTGACCTTATCGAGGGCGAAGGCGATCCCGTACCCGAGGGCGCGCTCATTACCGCTCATTACACCGGCGCCCTTTGCAAAGATGGGACTATCTTTCAAAGTTCGCACGATTTCGGCCGTCCCGTTTCGTTTGGCCTCAACGAAGTCATCGCCGGCTGGACAAAAGGTGTTCCCGGCATGAAGGCAGGAGGCACGCGCCGACTTATCATTCCATCAGCCATGGCGTATGGTTCAGCACGGGCAGCGGCAAATATTCCGCCTAACTCTGATCTTGTGTTCGATATTGAACTTGTTTCGTTCTAGCCTTTTAAGGAAGATGATTTCCGTCGGTAACGCCAATGACTTCACCGGTAGTATAGCTCGACTCCTGCGAGGCAGGAAATGCATCTCTTTTTAACCCATTAACCCTTGTCGATTAGGTTTTTTACCACAAAAGTCGCATAATAGATACAACCTGTATGGCTTATTCATACGAAAGGAACTCGGCGCGCTATGCAACCTACCATGACAATCGATGAAATCACTACCAAGCTTGAAGCGCTTCAAGATGACCCCACAATGACTACCAAAAGTATTTACAGCCCCTCGGCTATTGAATACCCCGGCAACCAGCTGCCATTCGTGCAGATTCACCTGGCATATCTTCGCAAAAACAAGCATGTTGATGCCAGCCGTTATATTTCAAACCTACAGATCATGATTAAAAAGCGTAAATAGTATCGCGACTCGTTGTATACTATAAATAGCACTCGGATGGAGTTTATTGCCATTACGAAGCAGTGTTGACTAACGACAATCGCATCAACTAAATGAAGGAATTTTATGGCCAAAAGTCAAGACAAACGTAACGATAAGAAAAACAACAAAAAGAAAAAAGTTCCCGCAGCCGTATAACTACAATAAAACATCCCGCTTATATAGGCGGGATGTTTTATTTGAGCTATCCGTTTTAAACCGTTGTTTTTGTTTTTTCTGGAGCTGGCATTGCCTTCATTGCAATGATATAGAGCGCACCAAGACCTACGAGCGCATAAATGATCCGCGCAAGGGCTGAGCCTTCACCGAATAGTGAATCCACGAGGTTATAGCCGAAAAATCCGACCAGTCCCCAGTTGATTCCTCCGATTATAATTAGTACTAAAGCTGTGGTGTAGATTGACTTCACGTTCACTTCCTCCCGTTATGTTGTAATGTCAGTATATGCCTCTTTTTTTGTCTATACAAGATGTGTTACGAATGCGCATATAAGAGGTTGATAGCGGTGAAAGTTAACTTAATTCGCCCTCACCAAGTTCAAGGCCCTTTATTTTTGGCATACTCGAGGCGCCAATATGGCCCTGCATGCTGCCAATAATATTTGCGGTGCCCATAAGCAGTTTTTGCGCCTGTTTTTCGCGCTGAGCCCATAATTTTTCGTACGCAACACGCTCTTTAGTGACTTGAATTGTCATCTCTTGATAGGTTTCGATCATGCTTTCAACCTGCTGAGAAAACTCGTGACTGGTTACGAACCCGTACAATGCCGAAGCCTTATCTCCTTGATTTGCTGCCAGGGCTTTTTGGCGCCCAGCGTCTAGCAAGCTCTTGCGAAGGAGCGTCCCCAGCACAATCGCCAGCTTTGGTTTCACAATCCATACGCCGTCTACCTGGCCCATGTCTTGATCAAGTTGCTTGGGTAATATTTCACTAATAATTACCGGAATATTTGCCTTGGCACTACGAAGATCGGCCTTTAGTTTTGGAATCCAGCCATCGGTCCAGTTTTTGGTTCGCTTAATTTCCCACAGTATCACCCCGCAGGCGATACCACTTTGGCTTTTGACCGTGTGGCTGATATCGGCACCGTTCACCCCTTTTGCTATCGGGTTTATTTCGTCATCACGAAAATGATGCGCCAGTGCCTCCTCCAGGTCGAGCTCAAGTATTTCACCCTGAAGCTGCTGGCTGCCCTGGGCTGCCTTTCGCTGTGCATCTTCAAGCGCTTTTTGCAGGTCGGTGATGGTTTTTTCTTTGGTAGCCAGGTTCAGGCGCTGTTTTTCACTCTCGGTTTTTTGTACTTCTTCGCGTATTTTAGCTTCTTCTTCGGCGAGCTGCTTTTTTGCCTCAAGTTCGGCGTTATCCTTAGCTTTATTGCTCTCGCGCAGCTGATCCATTAGCTTGCCAAGGTCGTCACGCAGCTTTTTATTATCTTCTTTTGCATTGTCAGCATCATCTTTTAGCGACTTAATGAGCGACTCTTGGTCGGCGCTGGCTTTACGTTGCTCGTTAGCAGCATCTTGAATAATCTTTTTTCGCTCTAGCGCCAGGTCGGCCTCGGCTTGCTTGCGTAAAAGCTCTTTTTCACCCTCTAGCTGTTTTTTAGCTATTTCGCCCACGGCTACACGCTCTTTTGAAAGGAAAAGTTCTTGGTCGGCCTTTAGCTTTACCAATTCTTCCTCGTGCTTGTGGCGCTCGGCAGCAAGCACCCGAGCTTCAATCTGCCCCTCGAGTGCTTTATCTATTTCTACTTGTTGGCCACAATGCGGGCAGGTTATGGTATTCACTAAATTCTATTCTACCGTGAGCGTGCCTGTATCGCTTGCCTTAAGATGATTGTGGTATCCCATCGTACCGGTTTTGATAGGTGTAATAGAGCCCGACTTTCCCGGTTCAAGCGTTGTCATGTTAAGCTCGGGGTCGTTTAAGTGGGTCGGATGATCGCTTGAAGAGAATTCAAGCTCAGTTGACGAGTTGTTTACAACATTAACCGTGCTACCCGATTTTACCGTTACCGTTTTTGGTGAAAAGCCATCATCGGTGTAGGTAATCGTTGCCGCTGCATCGGCTGCCGCCCCTTTATTAGCCGTTGATTCGTTGCCATGCGCGGGCGTACTTGCCGTTTGCTTTTGGCCAAATGCTACCCATAAACCCGCGGCGATTACAGCCACGGCAATAATAATGATGCTGATTGTTTTCTTATTCATTGAAATTCCCCCACTTGTTATTGCTTATTAGTATATATCACACGCTTGCATGAGTCATTATTTTGGCAAAGCTTGACCCGGACATGTTGCAAGTATTCGTGCTATAGCCTCTTTTTCAGCGCCCGTCACCCAAAGCCGATACTTTTTCTTGACCGCCACCTGGCGAGCTACGTATTGGCAGCGAAATGCTTTATTCGAAGGCAGCCAGGTTGCCGCATCGCCATCAGACTTTTGCTGATTGGCCGCCCCATCAGCCGCCAAAAGCTCCAACGGGTCGTTAGCCAGCTGCTCGCGTTCGGCAGTCAAAAGTTGCTGAGCGCCTTTTTGCCATGCGTCACTAAGCGCGACCACATGATCTATTTGTACGTCATCGCTTGTGCCTTCACCGCGCTGAAACTGAACCGTTTTTCCTGTATACGGATCGTGCAACTCGCCACTTATCACCTGGCATTTATCGTTTACGGCAGTGGCAGTAAGGTCGCGATGCAAAATAATATTGCGTGTGTCGCAGCCCCGCTGCTTTGCCCAGCCATCACCAAACTGCGCCCGGGTATAGCCTGTTTTTGGCGCCCGGCCTTTGACATCAAGCTCGTTTAACGCAGCTATGGCGTCACCGTTTGCCTCAACCGAGGAGTCGACAGCTGGCGTGATCGGTTGCTGCAAATCAGGATGAAGTAAAAGTATCGCTACTGCTCCGGCAACAGCCACAAGAGCCGCAACAAAGCGGCGGCGTTTAAAGGCGGGTTTCATATATCTATTATACCTTTGCTACAATGAATAGCATGCAAACTGTTTCCCGACTTATCGAACAATTCACCCCAGAACATTATCAACTTACTCTCGACATGCAGCGTACCCAGCGTACATTTAGCGGTATTGTAACAATGAATGGCATGTCACCCCAGAATGCCGATAAAATTACGGTCCACGCAAAAGACCTTACTATTACTTCGATTACGCTTGATGGCAAAGAAGCCGATTTTACGGCTGGTGAAAACGATGAACTGACCATCATTCACCCCGATATTCACGCCGGGCGGCACATTGTGGTTATTGCCTTTAGTGGAACAATCACCGATGCCATGCACGGTCTTTACCCCTGTTACTACATGCATGATGGCGTGAAAAAAGAACTCATTGCCACCCAATTTGAAAGCCACCATGCCCGTGAAGTATTCCCATGTATTGATGAGCCTCAAGCAAAAGCAACGTTTGACGTCACGCTTAGTACCGAAGACGACATTACGGTGCTCGGTAACATGCCCGTTAAGCAACAAAAGCTTGAGGAAGGAGTGCTTGTTACCACTTTTGAAATTACCCCGCGAATGAGCACCTACTTGCTGGCATGGACAACCGGTGAATTGCATCGCAAAACGGCCGTTACCAAAGGTGGTGTCGAAGTAAATATCTGGGCTACGCCAGCCCAAGCCCCTGAAAGCCTCGACTTCGCGCTTGATATCGCTACCCGCACCATTGATTTTTTCAACGATTACTTCGGTACGCCGTATCCACTACCAAAATCAGATCACGTTGCCCTTCCCGACTTTAGCTCTGGCGCCATGGAAAACTGGGGACTCATTACCTACCGTGAAATCGCCCTCTTGGCCGACCCAAAAACGGTCAGCGTAAGTAGCAAGCACTACATTGCCACCGTTATTACTCACGAGCTTAGCCACCAGTGGTTCGGCAACCTGGTTACCATGAAATGGTGGAACAACCTTTGGCTTAACGAAAGCTTCGCCACTTTAATGGAGTATATCGCCGTTGACGCCCTGCATCCAGAATGGAATATATGGCTCGAATTTGCCACGTCCGAGAGTATCATGGCACTTCGCCGAGACAGCCTCGAGGGCGTACAGGCAGTGCAAGTAGATGTTAATCACCCAGATGAAATCAGTACACTGTTTGACGGTGCCATCGTATATGCAAAGGGCGCGCGCTTGCTTCGCATGCTCCAACAGTACATTGGCCACGAAGCATTCCAGGCCGGACTCAAAACCTACTTCAGCAAACACGCCTACGGCAATACCGAAGGTGATGATCTCTGGCAAACCTTAAGCAATGCCAGCGGCAAAGACATTGCACAGTTTATGAATACATGGATCTCACAATCGGGCTACCCCGTAGTATCCGTGTCACAAGATGGCGATGAAACGACTCTTTCTCAGAAACAGTTTTTCATCGGCCCCCACGAGCCATCAAATAAGCTATGGCCCGTACCTCTTAATGCATCTGAAAAAGCCGCTCCAGAGCTGCTTGAGGACAAAGATATGTCCGTTGCACTACCCCTTCAGGCATCGCTTCGCCTTAACGTTGGAGACACGGCACACTTCTTAACCCACTACGACAAGACTCTGTTGGGCCGACTGGTGGCGCAAGTAAAAGCCGGGCAATTTTCACCGCTTGACCGTCTGCAGCTGCTCCATGAACAAACGCTTCTTGCGCGTGGAGGCGTCATTGAAACAGCCACGCTTATTCCACTTCTTGACGCGTACCGAAACGAATCAACAGAATCGGTTTGGGATATCATCAGCCTTGCTACGGGTGAGCTAAAAAAGTTTGTTGAAAACGATGAAGTCAGCGAAAAGCGCCTGCGTACATTTGTTGGTTCGCTGGCTCAGGATCAGTATCAACGGCTTGGCTGGACAATGCGCGAAAACGAACCCGAGACCGACACAAAGCAACGTGCCACAATCATCGGTCTTATGCTCTACAGCGAAGACAGCGATGTTATTGCCAAAGCTATTGAACTATATACCACCACACCGCTTGAAAACCTCGACCCGGAACTACGCTCGTTAATTATTGCCGCAGCCGTTCGCCATGGCAACGATCCGTCAATTATAGACACGCTCTTGGGCGCCTACGGCTCAACATCGTCAGCTGACCTGCAACAAGATATTACCAGCGGTATTACATCAACACGCAACGCAGCAACCATTGAAAAAATCCTCTCGCTTATTAGCGCCGATACGATTATTCGCCCTCAAGACGTTGTTCGCTGGTTTGTCTGGACACTGCGAAACCGCGATGGCCGCACGCTTACCTGGCAGTGGCTTCGTAGTAATTGGGCATGGATTGAAAAAACATTCGGAGGCGACAAAAGCTACGATTACTTCCCCCGCTATGCAGCCGGCGCCCTGATTACCCGCGAGCAACTTGATGAATACCGTGAATTCTTTACCCCTATGCAAAATAACCCGGCCCTTTCCCGTGTAATCACCATCGGTATTGGTGAAATCGAAGGCCGCATTGCATTGATTGAGCGTGACAGCGCCGCAGTTCGCGCTGCCTTAGCCAAGCTCTAAAAATTCACGTACTTCAGGTGGATCTCCCGACACGTCCGCCACAACGAGACGTAGATTCACCGTGTCTGCTTTTTGCTTTGCCGCGTACAGCTCGGCGGCGAATGCCATTTGTCGTTGCTTCTTTGCGGTAACCGCCGCCAAACCACCGCCCTGTTTGTCGCTTTTTCTGTACTTCACCTCTGTAAAATAAAGCGTGTCGTTATAGCACGATACAATATCAATCTCGCAAAATTTTGTGCGCCAGTTACGCTCCAAAATCTCATGGCCGCGCCCACGCAAAAAACCAGCTACTTTGTTTTCAGCAGCATCGCCGATTTGTTTTGTCGTGAGCCTTGGCAGTGACGAGTGGGCAGACTTGTGAGTGGCAACGAGCGGGGCAGTACTCAATTTTGCGTTCGTAATCGAACGAAAATTAGGGGCGGACTCGTTGACAGGACCCGCAGATGCATAACGAACAAGCGGCGCAAACGAGAGCCGATGCAGCGGCGTCACGCCAAGGGATTCAATCGCCGCCCGATGAGCCGCCGTTCCGTAGCCCACATGCCCCGTAAATTTATAGCCAGGAAAAACACTATCCAGATGTTTCATATAGTTGTCGCGAGCAACTTTTGCCACGATTGAAGCCGCCGACACACTCGGCACCAGCAAATCTGCCTTTTTCATAAGCGTCACCCGCGGATCTTCAATGAGCCGTATCGTGCCGTCAATAATAATCTCGCGGTACTCATGACGAATATGCGCCAGCGCTCTTCGTGATGCCAGTTTTAATGCCTGGCTCAGCCCTATCCTGTCAATATCCTTCGCGCTCACCCAACCAAGGCCGATTGCCACTGCCTTTTGCCGAATTTCAATATCCAATACTTCGCGTTGCTTTTTAGTCAGTTTCTTACTGTCAGTCAATCCGGCGATCGTTGCGCCGCCAAGCAGCACCGCACCCACCACCATCGGCCCTGCCCATGCTCCGCGCCCTACCTCGTCAATACCAACTATCATAAAATTAATCTTACCATAACCCGGACATTGACTTTAATTATATTTTATGTTACTATAGTAGGGTACACTCTCTACGACAAAGGTGAGGTAGACATGATTGAACTTTCAATCGATGCCTTCAGAAGAGATCCGCGAGTTCAAATAATGCCGGTCGAGGACCGTCATCACAAGCACGCGCTCGATCTCTTGAAGCACGCGCTCCGAAACAAATGGGCGTTCTTTCTGCTCGAGCCCACCGGTAGTATGTTGGTTCAGTATGACAGCCGCGGTGGATTCATCTGCTTTTTCTTCGGCTACATCCGGAGTTCAGGCGATGCACAGTATCTGGATGCCGCCGGCCTGGCCCTTGACATGGTAGGGGCGCAGTTCTCTCGGGATGAGCTCGAGGGACAAGTCCATATTTACGTAAACCCCGATGCTTCAAGCTAACACATACTCATTACTACCAGTAGAAGTTGACGCCCTCCCCGGATGGGAACTACGAGTGCAGCCGCCATGGCCGCCGCTAGTTCCCTCCGGGAGGTGTTTCACGCTTATAACCCCATTTTTATGGGATTTTATTTTTTAATGGCATAATATTTGTTTTACATAGGTATATATGTCATTATAATAATGTACCGTTCCTGTAGAGAATGCGTAGGTAAACATGAAATCCGTCAATGCATGGATGGGCGATGCAAGGCTCACGATCATCCAACCTTCCCAGCCCGATTCACATCCTGAAACCGCCCTCCTTGGTCTCCAACAGGACCTCAGAAGAAGCGGAGTTGTCTGGGAGCACATCGTGGTTGACGACAGCGGTCTGCTGGTGGTTCGCCGTCAAGACCAATTGGCCACCAACAGGGTCAGTAGCCGACTCCTTGTTGGTACGCATTTCAAAGCGCTGACCCTGCAAGAGACTGCGCGTTGGGCAACCGACAAAGCCCTTATGGCACTGGGCGCCTGCTCCGACTCTGAGCGCCTGAAGTATGCCCTGAGAGGCAAACGCGCTTTCACCTTCACTTCAGCGGAAGCCACCACCCTACCGCACGTCTACGTATAACAGGAATGAGTCACCCCGCAAGTGTGCGAGAGACAGTGACGCCTTGTCACTGCTTTCTCCGCACCTGCGGGTCATCCCATGAACCACGAGTATTCATTTTTTAAATATTCTTTTTTACGCTTATATACTTCACAGACTCACCTAGCAAGCAGGAGATATCTCCATGATGCAGCAGCTTGTTGCAGCAGGGCAAATTCTAGGTGTAGCACTAATTGACCATGTCATTGTGGCAAGGCGGAGGCATTATAGTTTTAGGGAAGAGGGAATGATTCTTTTCGCAAGCGTTTGTTAGTTTGAGTCACACGTAGTCGCCGCTTAAGGGATGGCGGCCACGTACTGGAGGAATAAAGAAATCATGGTATAATACACGTGCAGCTATCCCAACGGAAAGTGACCGACATGACCTTCGAATTGCCTACAGACATCCGTGCACTACGCAGAGAAATCGCCCGCGCTAGCTTGATACACTCATTCCAGCAAACGTTCAGTGAGGAACCGCCGGACTACGTGATCAACAATCCACAAGAGATCAAGCGAGCAGAGCGAGAGTGGCGTGAAAATTACGCACGGCAAGTCGCACTGCTCGCTAGAGTAACGCAGCAAGCGCTCAGCTACCTGGATCAGCAAGGACACGAGGCCGCACTTGTGGGCTTCACGAGCAGCGTATTCACCCAGCCCGAGCTGGATAGGTTCATGCACAACAATCCCTATCTCGAGGAGTTAGTAGCTCACACTTGCCAGGATGCGAATCTGTTCCGCGCCCTACTAAACCTGTTGGATGAACTCGGTCGCTAGATCGCCCAAGCGTCCCGATGCTCACCTCCAATTGGCGCGGGCAGTAGCGGTTAGCACTGTTCTCGCTCCAACGCTGTGTTTCCAGAAAGGCTAAGTAAGAATCTCCATCCGGGAATTGTTGTTGGAAGGCGAATAAACTCATACTACTAGTATATAAAATTAGAGTGAGTGAGTCTGTCAAGTATATAGGCGCGTTCTTTTTTTGTTATCATACGGTTGGCTATTTACGCCTTTTATGTCACTATAGGTAGTGCATTATTCCTACAAGCCAAGGAGAACTATGCCCAAACCCGTAACCAGTATTCGAAGTTGGCTCGAGCATCAAGAGTATAACGGCCAAAGAGTTGAAACATTGGCACCGGAAGTTGATACACTTGGTGATACATACGCAAAGATTGCCAAAATCACGAAAGCCAAAAAAAGAGAGCTAAAGACAAAGCGCCCATGGTGGCTCTTGATTATTGAAGATAACGGGGGACTCCTGATTACAAAGGAGACCGGTGAGGAGGGGATAAAATACACTGCCTATCACTTCGTGCATCTTAGTACCTCCCCCGATACCTCTGTTCGCTCAGTATTAATCCGAACTCTCGTTATGCTCGGCGCAGCATCGAATCCCAAACAAGCAAAAAACATACTCGCTCAGCACGTAGGTACTAAAGGTATGCTGGTTACAAGGCTTAACCAAGATAAGCCACGTTTCACACCCCTTAATCAGGGGGCTTAGGCTTAGGGATTATGCACTCCCCGGGTACGTTTGAGTGACGGGTGGCGACAAGTCCACCACCACTCCGTACCCGGGGGCAATCCATTGAGCAGCAAAGACCCCTGGAGTAGTCCAGGGGTCTTATTAATAAACGGAGAGTCTGTCGTTAAGCTTCTTTAGCTTCGGCTACTTCTTCTTTTTTAGGTTCGGCAACAGTGTTTACCCCTTCACGATCGAAGTTTTTAGCAGTAAGACGCGCACCCTTACCACTACGGTTACGGAGGAATGAAAGGAAGTTACGGCGAACTTTCGCACGGCGGGTAATTTCTACCTTTTCAACCAAAGGGCTATGGAGCAAAAAGCTCTTCTCTACACCAACACCGCTGGCAATCTTACGCACGGTAATACGTGAAGTGTGAGACTGTTTGTTATCGGTACGGATAACAACGCCTTCAAAAATCTGAATACGTTCTTTAGCGCCTTCTTTAATTTTTTGGTGAACACGAACAGTGTCACCGCTACGGACGTCAACAACAGAAGCTTTTTTCTGCTCCTCGTTAACCTTCTGGATTAATGCAAAACTCATTATTTTCTCGCTTTACTCATTTATAATACAATCAGCTATTGACTATAGCACAGCCAGAGCCTTTTTTAAAGAGGTTAGGGGCTATTATTTATTTACGTTACTCCCGTTGGTCGATTTGCCCTAAGACATCCAGCGGAAAAAGCAGAAAATCATCGTGATGTCCAATAATGTCATCGTATACGGTGACGCCAAATTGCTTTGCAACAGCGACATCGGGATGGCTGCTCGACAAAGAGAAAAGATGTTCATCTTGCATAAAGCATAACGTCACTTTTGAACCGTTCGCAGCCATCGCCACCGCTTCTTTTGCGGCATTAAAAATACCTATAGAGGTCATCTGTCCGGAGATATAGAACGGCCGAATTAAATATTCACCCATCGTTCCTATGTGGTAGGCGATTATTTTTCTTCGACGCTCCCTTGATTCACGACCGCTACGAAAAAGAGTGAATGTTTTTAAAATACCCCTTCCAATCAAAAGTGGAACACTAGCTACCATTGGCGGGGCGATCGCAATAATTTCCTTAGGAGTACAATACGCTAGCATTAACATACCGGCAGAGTGGGTAATAACCGTACAGTCCTGTGCCAACCGCGCCACAAGCGCTCTATTTTTTTGCGCCTCACTAAAAGACATGCCCTTGACGCAGGTTCCATACTGCACCGAAAGCGCATCGACAACACCGCTAACTTGTCGTGGATTACTTGCCACGCCGCCGATATACAAAATGTTGTTCATCTTTTTACTATAGCAGAGCTAAATAACGCGATTAATTTCTTCGAGTGTTGTCTCACCGCGCAGCGCCGCCAGTACGCCAACCTGCAGTAACGTTAACATGCCGCCTTTTTTGGCTTCTGCCTCAATGGCCTCAACATGAATATCTTTAATATCACCTCGAAGGAATCTTTGAATATTTTCAGTAACAACCATTTGTTCCATAACCACCACGCGGCCTTTGTAGCCAAAAGGTGCCGCATCGCTTGAAACCGGACGCCATAACTTGAAGTTCTCGAGATCGGGCTTATCCGTTCCTTCTGGCATGTCTTTTAGTACGTCTTGTACGTACTTGCGCGTTGCCGCGTCTGGTTCGTACTCTTCTTTTGTATCTTCGTACAACCGGCGCACGAGTCGCTGTGCAATAAGCATGCGAATAGCCGAGCTAAAAATAGGGTTCACACCAATCAGGTCGATCATACGACTAAAGGCGGCACTTGTAGAGTTAGCATGGAAGCTTGAAAGCACCAGGTGACCCGTAATAGAGGCCTGTATGGCGGTCTTGGCCGTGTCCTGGTCGCGAATCTCGCCTACCATCACAACATCCGGGTCAAGGCGCAGTACCGAGCGCAGACCATCGGCAAAGCTCTTGCCGCCGGTGGTATCGATAGGAATCTGTGAAATACCCGTAAGTCCGTATTCAATCGGATCTTCCAGCGTAATCAGCTTGCGATCAGATGTATTAAGTGCGTTAAGAATACTATAAAGCGTTGTCGACTTACCCGACCCGGTTGGACCGACCATCAACACCATGCCGCGCGGGTGGCTGATCACTTCATCTATCTCTTTTCGCTGTTTATCGGGAATACCCAAAAGATCGAGGTTAAGCAGACTTTCGTCAAAGTTAAATAAACGCATAACCGCGTCTTGCCCGTACATCGTTGGCACTGTTTCAACGCGAAGGTTCAAAAGGTGTGTGGCACCATCACGCGTAATTTCTTTTTGCATGTGACCCGATTGCGGGTCGACCGCTGCGGTTGAAATATTCGCCCTAGAAGCAAGCTCACCCATAATAATACGATAGCGGTCTTTTTCAAGCTGCGCCACCGGGTGCAGCGCACCATCGATACGCATACGGATACGGATGTGATTGCGTTCATTTTCAACGTGAATGTCGCTGGCGCCAAGCTTGTCAGCCTGATCAATTAAATAATCAAACACTTGGTCGCTACTGACCGAGTTAAGCGTTTTACTCACCTGGGTTATGGTATCGCTATCACCTTCTTTGGCAATTTCGATATCATCGTAAATAATCTCTTTTGGCGGGTCAAACCGAAGCATAAATGCTCGGAAACCACTGTTGCTGATAAGAAGAAACTGAATATTCTCACCACGGTCATTATATTCAGTTTCCATCTTTTTAATTAAAGATTGGGGCGTTTGGCTTGTTACCCCAAAACGAAACGGCTCATTACCACCGCCCACTATAAGGGGTACGATATGGTTTTGATACATCTGCTGAACTGTAAGCACACCGCCGGCCAGCGCCAGTGTCTGCTCTACATCTCGCGTATCGAGGTACTGCAGGCCAAGAATGGCCGCACGTTGCCGGGTAGACTTTTCATCTTCTTCGCGTCTTCGTTGTTGAACTTTGTCTTCTTCCATTACATTCATGGTACCAGAAAACATGAGCATTTTATAGTGGTATACTAAAGAGAATCTATGCCAGAAATCATTGTTATTGCCCATAATATCCGCTCAACGCACAACGTGGGCGCCCTGTTTCGAACCAGCGACGGGTTTGGCGTTTCGAAAATTATTCTTAGCGGGTATACACCGTATCCAAAGTTGTCCGTAGATACACGCCTGCCTCATATCGCCGAAAAATTAACCGCACAAATACATAAAACCGCCCTTGGCGCCGAAACAATCGTACCGTTTGAGCATACCGAAATTCTTCACTTTGAAGCCTTAAAAGACGCCGGGTACACTATCGTTGGCCTGGAGCAAGACGCGCGTTCGATTATGCTGCCAGACTACACTCCGCCGGTAAAAATAGCGCTGCTTTTAGGTGAAGAGGTTAAGGGTATTACTACCGACATGCGCGCGCTTTGCGATGACCTTATTGAAATACCAATGGTGGGGCAAAAAGAGTCATTTAATGTCAGCGTTGCCGCCGGCATCGCGCTATATGCCCTATCAGTAAAACTCTAAGCCTACCAAATACAATCACTTAAAAAAATAATGAGAGAGGGTGACGTGGTGCCGCCACGCAGCCGAAGCCGTGCAGCGGCACCACCATCCGCGGTACTAGTTCAGAATTTCAATGGTGTGCACCGGAGAATCAATCCAACCGCTGCGACCGTACTCCCACACCACACCCGTTTTGATGAGGTCATCAACTTCAAGTTTTAGCGGTGAGCCCGACTCAGAGTATACCGCCCGTCCATCACAGACAACATGCAGTCCGCGTAGTCGTTTTGAAATGCCCAATACCCTGGCACCCTCAACTGTCACAAGTGTGAACACATGAGGGTTCTGTGGATGACGGGTTATAATACGAATAATTTTCCCAGAAGGCAGTTCACTCAGTTGAACCTCATCAACGGTCTTTTTTCCTTTTTTAACCATCAATATCTCCCTCTCTCAGGTGTACTCTTTGAGCACACTCAGTAAGGATTATAGCAAAATTATTTTCCGTTAGCCGCCAAAGTAAATGTATTCGTTAAAGAATGAACGGTCAACAACCCAGCGTGAGAAATCTCCCGACCAGTTTGCGTTGAACTGACTGATAGTCAATGAGCCATCAGCATTCACCGACTCAACCCATGCCACGTGGCCATACGCACCACTGTACTGAACGCCTACCGTGCCAGCCTTGGGAGTTGCGCTTACCGGAATACCAGCAGCTCGAGCATTGTTACCCCATTGGTTGGCATTGCCGTGTCCGCCCCAAAACGGCATATTTCCGTATGTTTGATCAACTTTAAATGCAGTGTAGCTTACGCATTGTCTTTTACACATTCCCCAAGGATCAGACGAACAGCTACTCATAGAGGCGTTCATCCACTGCGCTGGGTAGCCACCACGATTTGGATCCCCGCCTAACGATTTGTAGCCGCTTGATGAAGCCCTGGATTGAATGGCTGCAGCCTGCTGAGAGCGCAGTTTATTAATTTCGCCATTTTTCTGAGCAGTAAGCTCATGGTACGCGTTCTCTTCACCCTTTGTTTGGGCAACAAGTTGTTGCTGTTCAGTTTCTTTTGCAACCTTGGCTTCTTTTTGGATCTTTTGATCGCTTAAAACAAGCTCAACGGCTTTTTGATCTTTCTCAAGCTGTACCTTAAGTGTTTTAACGACACCAATCGTTTCGTCAAGTCGTTGACTTACAGAAGACTGGTACTCATGCTTGTCCATATATTCACCCACGTTCTTGCTACTCGCAAGCATTTCAAGCGGTGAAACTTTGCCATCTATGTATAAATCAGCAATAATCGCACCAAGAGCGTCCTGGTTGTCAGCTAACTTCTTTTTATTAACGGCAATATCATTCGTCAGCTTATCAAATTTGGCCTGGGAAAGGTCTAATTGCGCCTGTATAGCGTTCTTTTCAGCAGTTAAGGTTTCAAGCGCCACTTGAAGTGAATCGGCCTTAGCGTGAAGCTCACTCGCCTTTGCCTGATACTGATTAACTTGGCCGCGAATTGCGTTTATTTGATCATCGTATTGGTCTGCATAGGCAGAATGGCTAATCTGTAACGATCCGGCAATTGCCACCATAAGAGCGCACACTCCCAAGGCTACCCTTGAGAGATGTACATTTGGAAGAATTGTAATCAATTTCGTTATAGTCACTACAATCCACGCTATCATAGGCCCAAGTTGCATGTCAACGCTTATGCTACTTTAATACAACACAATCTTCACCAAACTCCTTCACCAGCGCCCCTATTAATTCAACACTCGCGTCTGTTTTAAACGGCAATTTAATCGCTGATTTTTTCTCGGCACCAAGTACTAAAATAATATCTGTATTACCCGTAAAATCATTACAAATACGCTTTAGCTGCAGCAGTGCTTCGTGATTATCGGGATTCTTCACGTGTACGAAGAGTTTTTTAACCGGTGGAATATCGAGAATGGGGCGCGGCGCCTCTTTTGGCTTATCGGCTGGCATTGTACTGGCCGGTGCGCTCACGCTTCCACCCGTTTTTTTCGCCTTATACTCAGCAACGCGCATAGCTTTTACTTTTGCACTCATTTTTGGCGCTTCCATGGTACGACCTGTCGATTCATACCCGCGAAGTTCTTCATCGGTTACTTCGACAATTTCATCGGCAATCATCTTGGCTTCTTCGCCTAAGTTACCATCGCGATCGCGCGCGCTGGCTTTACCTGTTATGCGAATAACCGCATCCTGAACCAGCTTCGCCCCAACTTGCTCGTACAAATTAGGAAAAACAATCACTTCGCCCTCACCCGTTTTATCTTCAATACCTACAAAGGCCATTTTCGTTCCCGATTTGGTAATGATTGTTCGCACGGTATTAACCAGGCCGCCGATCGTTATTTTTTTGCCGTCAATGTCTTTTGTCATTCGAGTCAGCGGAATGGTTTGCTCGTCAAAATAAGCATCGTAATTATCGAGCGGGTGGGCACTAATATACAAACCCAGCAATTCGCGCTCCCACGTCAGTCGCTCTTTTTCAGTGTATTTCACCGGCGCTGTTTGCAAGGTTATCGTTGGCTGAATACTCGCCATTTCACTGATACCACCAAACAAATCAGTTTGGCCGCTTAAAGCTTCTTTTTGGATTTTGCTGGCAAACGCCTGGACGGTTTCAAGGTTATACAGTAAATCGGACCTCTCGCCAAACTCATCAAACCCACCCGATTTTATAAGCGAGTCCCAAGCTTTTTTATTAAACCTGCCCGTACTTACCCGTTTGGCAAAATCTTCAATGCTAATAAACTTTCCATCCTCACGGGCACGAAGCACTTCTTCGACTGCAGCAACGCCCACACCCTTAATTGCCGCCATACCGAAGCGAATTTCGCTTTTACCAGGCACAATTGCAAACTCCACAAACGACTCATTTACATTTGGCGACAACACTTTAATACCCATGTGCTTGCATTCGGTAATTTCAATCGCCAGGCGATCAATGTCGTCTTGGTCACTCGTCATAAGCGCGGCCATAAAAGCGTCCGGGTAATGTGCCTTTAAGTAAGCTGTCCAGTACGAAATAAGGCCATAACACGCCGCGTGTGACTTGTTGAAACAGTAATTGGCAAACTCTTCCAGCTGATCCCAAAACTTTTCAGCCACTTCCTTTTTGGCACCGCTGACACTCATGGCGCCATTGACGAAATCAACTTTTACCTTGCGCATAAGGTCGATCTTTTTCTTACCTACTGCTTTTCGAAGCGTATCGGCCTGACCGCCGGTAAACCCGCACCATTCCTTAGAAATCTGCATAAACTGCTCTTGGTACACCAAAATACCATAGGTACTTTTAAGCGAATTTTCCATGCCTTTATGCAGGTACGTAATCTCCTCCTGCCCATGTTTACGCTTAATAAAGCTGTCAATAAACTGCATTGGCCCCGGACGATACAGAGCCACCATGGCAATAATATCCTCAAACACAGTAGGCTTTAGTTCGCGTAAATACCGTTTCATGCCGGCAGATTCTAGCTGAAACACACCTGTGGTGTCACCACGCTGAAACAATTCGTAGGTTTTTTGGTCGTCCAGCGGAATCTTCGAAAGATCAATATCATCTTTGTATACTTTTTTAATAATACGAAGCGCATTGTTAATAATCGTCAGGTTAGACAGGCCTAAAAAGTCCATTTTTAGCAGCCCAAGCTCTTCAACCGGGCCCATTGGATATTGCGTTGAGACTACGCCCTTTTGTGCCATTTCCAGGGGTGCATACTTTACAATGTCGTCCGGTGCAATCACCACACCGGCTGCGTGCACTCCATGCGAACGAATTGTCCCTTCAAGGCGCACGGCGTAATCAAACACCAGCTTTGCCGTAGGGTTGGTTTCGTATTCTTTTTTAAGATCGGGGTCTTCTTTAATACTTACTTTCAGTGGGATGTGACGTCCTTGTTGCGGCGGTGGAATCATCTTCGAAAAGCGATCGGCCTCAGCATACGGTACTTGCAATACTCGGGCCACATCGCGTACCGCCGCGCGTGCCGCCATTTTGCCAAATGTTACAATATTGGCCACACGCGAGGCACCGTATTTTTCCGAACAGTACTGAATCACTTCATCGCGCCGCGTATCCTGAATATCGATGTCGATGTCGGGCATACTAATACGGTCGGGGTTTAAAAATCGCTCAAACAGAAGGTCATACTTAAGCGGGTCAAGGTCGGTAATATTGAGCGCATAGGCAATAATAGAGCCGGCGGCCGACCCACGACCAGGGCCAAAAATAATCCCTTGGGCCTTGCCCCAGTTAATAAAGTCTTGCACAATCAAAAAGTAGCCGTTATAGCCCATTTTATCGAGCACGCCAAGTTCCATATCTAGGCGCTCACGTACTTCATCGGACAACGTAGGCCGAACCTCATCAGGGTCCATTTTATCCGCCCCTTCAACAGTCACCTCTCCATAGCGTACCGCAAGACCGCGGTACACCAACTTATCAAGGTAACTCTTTTCATTTTCGCCACTTGGAACGGGGAATTTTGGAATAAGAATGCCGCCAAGTTCTATCTCAACGTTGCAGCGGTCTGCAATGCGGCGGCTATTAGCAACCGCCTCAGGATTTGTGTTGCTCCAGCGCTTAATGATATCTACCGGGTCTGCTACGTGAAGGTCAAAATCTTTCAAGCTCATACGCTTTTCGTCTGAAAGAAAGGCGCCCGTTCCCACACATAGTAAAATTTCATGCGCATCACTGTCGTCATGCGACAAATAGTGGCCGTCGCCCGTTACGACACAAGGAATGGCAAGTTCTTCAGACAGCTTGGCTAGGTATTCGTTAATCTTAACCTGCACGTCCCATTTTGAAGGGTTATCAGGATGTCCGTGATCTTGCAGCTCTAGGTAGTAGCGGTCTCCAAAAACAGATTTATACCAACTTGCTACTTCTTTAGCCTTTTCGTAGTCATCATCACGAAGTAAACTGCCCACCTCGCCGCTGGCACAGGCAGACAGTATAATAAGCCCTTCATTAAACTCTTCAAGGATTTCATGGTCGATCCTGGGCTTGTAGTACATTCCCTCAAGGTTGGCTTTAGTCGAGAGTTGCATCAAGTTTTTATAGCCCGTGTCATTCATTGCAAGAATAATAAGATGATGCCGCGCTTTATCTTTTTGCGGGTCTCTATCGTGGCGACCCCGGGCAGCAACGTAGGCTTCCATACCAATAATCGGCTTAATCCCGGCGTCTTTGGCGGCCTTATAAAAATCAATCGTTCCCGACATCGTGCCATGGTCGGTCATAGCTACCGCTTCCATGCCCAAACCTTTTACAAGATCAACAAGCTCGGGGATCTTACTTAATCCATCGAGAACACTGTGATGCGTGTGATTATGCAAGTGCACATAATCAGATGCCTTCAGCTGCACGTGTGGTGCAACTTTTTCTTTAATTTCTACCCCCATAGCTCTTTATAGTATAGCGAAAATATATAGACTTTGTCTGTAGTAAAAATAAACAAGCTTGCATTAGTGTCTGCAGCGAGCATGCGTAGCGTCACTCTTTACAGTATCTTGAGCGATACGTTAACAACTTGGCTCATGTTTTGCGGTAAGTTTTTCAGAGGATACCATCTTGCGTCTATTAGTTCCGGGCTGATAGACTTCACTTCTTTCGCCTCAGTTATTTTTTTGTAATAACATGTAAAAACCAAAGGAGAAATCAATTCATGATAAATAACGGTACCGAGTCTTCTAAAGTCTCCACCAGAAATTATAATCCCGGTCTCTTCACGGATCTCACGCTGTAGCGTCTGTTCATCTGTCTCTCCCCCTTGCTTTCCACCGCCAGGAAGTGTCCATTGTTGTCTTCCAAACCAGTTTCTCACAAGCAATATCTCGTTTCGATTATTAATAACTCCGCGCGTTCTTTCTTTGGAATTAATCTTATTCAGAAGAAATAACCCCGGAAGACATGCGAGGTAGAGCCCTCGGCCGCTACCATAGAGCATTTTTTTATAAAAAGGTTCCCTCATATAAGCTTTTGCTTGCAACGATTAGTTCTTTTTTTCACCCTGAATCGACTGCTGCACTTGTTGAATGGGCTGCCCAATCCACGGAACGCCGACAAACAAGCTCAGTAGCCATGCAAACAGGGCAATCAGTATCGTTCCACCTAGTACGCTACCGAGGCCAAAAAAGATTCCGCGGACAAAATTCATCTTATATACTTCACTGCGCGTTTGGTTGAAGTCGTAAAAAAGATCTTCAATCAGGCTTTGGCGCGCACCGCGCTCGTTGTCTTCTTTAGCTTTTTTAACTGCTTTTTTTACCATAATTACTTCTTATCTTGAATATTTTTCTTGGCATCTTCAAGAGAACGCTCGCCGCGTTCTTTGTATTCCTTCACCTTTTCTTTTGCATCGCCGGCAATTTCGCTCGAACGAAGCCTAGCCTCATCTGCACGCATTGCGGCTTCCTGCTTCAGTTCGGCAGCTTTGTCTTTTATATCGGCACGAGTCTGCTTGCCAGACTTTGGTGCCGTTAGTAGTCCGGCTACAACCCCTGCAGCCGCACCAATGAGAGCTCCAATTGCAAATTTTCCCTTCGACATGTCAAACCTCCTTTTATGATCGTTTTTTAAACTTCTTGAACAGTTTAGTAAGTTCTTTAATAAGAAGACCAGGAGAGGTCAGCCGGGTGATTCCCGAAACAGCCTTTTCAATATGATCAGCTGTGCGCTGCGCCGAATCGGTTACCGTTTTAATTTGATGAGATAGCTTAATCAGCATGACAGTCAATATAATCGCGAGTAGTAAAAATATCGCAAGAAATATCGACAGTATAATTACCAGTATTTGCGCCCAATCCATATGCGTGTCCTTTTGTTATGTTAATTATCCGCGCAGGTGGCCAGCACGTATCTGGTTTTACTATACCACTACTTCTTAATTGTACGGGCAATGTAAATTACCAAAATAGCGCCCAGTACAGCCACAATGAAACTATAGATATTGAATCCGTTTACGCCGCTGCCCCCTAGAATCTGTACGATTCCACCACCAACGACACCACCGATAATACCCAAGATAATGTTTTTAAGCAGGCCGCCTTCTTCCTTAGTGATCATTTTTGCGATCCATCCGGCGAGTGCACCCAGTACAATCCATCCGATCCAACCCATAACTTTTCCTCCTTAGTATTAGAGTTGTTGTACTTCTATTGTAATCGATTTTTCAAATAATCGGCAAATGCAACGCCATAAATATCACTCTCAAGAGCTACATCTACTACAGCCTTGAGGTACTTAAGTTGATCACCCGTATCATGCCAGGTACCTTCAATAAACTGGCCGTACACGCCATTTGTCTGTGCAAGCTCGTTAATGCTGTCCGCCAAGGTAATTTCACCGTTCCTATCGGCCTTTTCTTTGGCAATGATAGGTAAAATGTCGGGTGTCAAAAGGTACCCACCAACCGAGGCAAAATTACTTGGCGTGTTAGCTTCGCCAGGCTTTTCAACCAGTTGGTTCAGCTTAAATGTTCGCTGCCCAAGATCTTCGCCAATGGCCGCCATGCCATATTTGTCGGCGTCTTTTTTATCGACTTCAATGAGCGATATAACCGATTTTCCAGTGCGTTCGTAGGCCTGTTTTAGCTGAACTGCTCGAGGCACGCTGCTTCGAAAAAAGTCATCGGCAAAAAACACAAAAAACGGTTCGTCATCGTCAATAAGATGCTGGGCATTCAAAATAGGACGCGCGTTGCCCTTAGGCGTGCCTTTTTGGCGAATGTAAATAAAGTTTGCCAGTTCGGCAATAGCCTTAATTTGATCAGCCTTATCGGCTTTGCCCTTTTCGCGAAGCTCCGCCTCGAGTTCATCGCTACGGTCAAAATGGTCTTCAATCGCGCGTTTAGTGCTGCCCGTTACAATAATAATTTCGGTGACACCCGCCGCTACGGCTTCTTCAACAATCAGCTGAATAACCGGACGGTCAATAATAGGCAGCATTTCTTTTGGCATTGCCTTAGTTTGAGGCAAAAACCGTGTACCAAGACCAGCGGCACAAATAATCGCTTTGGTTGGTTGTTTCATGTTACGCTCCTTCTTTCTGGATTTTCCTTAGTTGGTCATGTGCTAAAAAAACAGCCGAGACATCAGTCATTTTTCCATTGTGTGCATTATAAAAAAGTTCATCGATACTAATGAGCTTCACGTTCACAAACTCTCCATTGTCGAGTTCTTGGTCATGAGCTGCTTCACAGTTTTTTGCCAAATAAAAGTGCCAAGAAGCGTTAGTATATGCGTCTTTATACACAAGCCCTAATGCTTCAACCTCTGTACTAGTATATCCAGTCTCTTCGCGCAATTCACGCATTACCGCCAACTGTGGATCTTCGCCTGGGTTTATGCCGCCACCCGGTAAATCCTGAACTATTCTTTCGGGACCGGGGCGAAACTGTTCGGCTATAACTACTTTATTTTCTGACGTCAGGGCAATAACAGCGCCACAGCGTGCACCCATGGCTTCCTTTGTTACATACTCCGCAGGTTTTCCATCGGGTTGTTCAAATGTCTTACGAACTAATGTGCGCCAACCAACCTTAATTGTTTCGTCTGGTTTAATACGTTTCCAGGGCTTCATTGGTTCACCTTCCCTTGAAGTGTTAAAAGTTGATCATATGCGGCCAAAACAGCAAATGGGTCGGTCATATTGCCCTGCTTAGCGTTATGTATAAATTCATCAATGCTGCACAGCTCAACGCTAACAAATTCGTTGTCATCAAGTGCCTGCACGTCGGTTGGCTCGCAATCCAGTGCTAAATAGTAAAACCAGCGGCCATTAATATAAGAATCTCGACTGAATTCACCCAAAAAAGATACATTCTGAGAAGTGTAGCCGGTTTCTTCTTTCAGTTCGCGCATAGCCGCAACCTGCGGATCCTCACCTTCTTCGACCCAACCACCCGGAATTTCATTCATTATTCTTTCGGGTCCAGGACGAAACTGACGTGCAACAATAATCTGATTATCTTTTGTAACCGCAATGACGCCTGCTGCGCGCCTGCCTTCACTTAAAAAAGTAGCACGGGTTGTCATGTTCCCATCAGGCAATGTGTAGGTTTTAACGATGACGTTATGGTAATCAACCTTAGTAATAATAGTCGGCTCAATGCGTTGCCATGGCCGCACAACCGTATGGCTGTCTTTATTCATTAAAGACGCTCCCGGATTAATTTTTGCGCCAGTGCTGGGTTGGCTTTTCCCTGCGATTTTTTCATAACTTGGCCAACCAAGAAGCCAATTACCCTATCGTTACCATTTTTAATGTCTTCAATCGCTTTGGCGCTGGTTGGATCGGCTAATACCTCGTCAACAATGGCCGCAATCGCTCCCTCGTCACTTACCTGAATAAGGTTTTTGCTTTCGGCAATCTCACGGGCAGATTTATCACTTGAGAGTAGCTCCAAAAACACTTCTTTGGCGGCAGTACTGCTCAGTTCGTTCTTTTCAACCATTACAGCAAGCTCAATAAAGCCGTCCGGCGACAAAATAGCTGTCTCTGAACTGGTAGTAGTCTCTTCATCACTATGGCCAAGCGCACTCGCAAACCAGTGTGCTACGCGCCTCGCAACATCATTGCCCGCTTTCTCTTGAATGTCGGTAATAAGTTTTGCATACGCTTGTGTTGCCAGCAGCGAATCAACGACTGAACGATCAAAGCCCAGGGTTGTCCATTTTTCGCGATACATAGGCGGAAGCATTGGAACAGTCGCCTGAATTTCAGCAATTTCAGCGTTGCTAAGGACAATCGGTGGAATGTCGGCATCAGGCATGTAGCGGTAGTCCTGCGCATCTTCTTTAGAGCGCTGGCTATTAGTTTTTTGCGTTGCTTCGTCCCAGCCGCGTGTTTCCTGAACCACGCGCTCACCTTTTTCAAGCCGCTCGACTTGGCGTGTAAATTCGTATTCAGCCGCTTTCTCAACGCTTTTAAACGAGTTAAGGTTTTTCACTTCGGCGCGCGTGCCAAGTTCGGTTGCACCCTTTGGCGCGATAGAAAGGTTCACGTCAAAACGCATGTTGCCATGGTACAAATCGCCGCGCGTCACTCCGGCATAGGTCATTAATTTATGAAGTTCAGCCGCGTATGCCTTGGCTTCCTGCGGCGAGTGAATATCGGGGTCGGAAACAATTTCAATTAGCGGCGTACCGGCACGGTTAAGGTCGACCAAGCTATAGTCGTTATAATGCGTCAGCTTCCCAGCGTCTTCTTCCATATGAGCGTGGTGAATGTGCACGCGAACCGTACTGCCGTCTTCTAGCGGCGCATCAATATAGCCGGCCAGAATTATTGGGTGATACATCTGGGTGGTCTGATAGCCTTTTGGAAGATCGGGGTAAAAATAATGTTTGCGGTCAAAGCGACTCACATTGGCTACTTTTGCATTCAAAGCTTTGCCGGCTTTAATAGCCAAATCAACCGCTTTTCGGTTGAGGATTGGCAGCATGCCGGGCAGGCCAAAATCAATCGGGCTCACCACGCTGTTTGGTGATTTATCGCGCGCATCATTGTCGGCACCACTAAAAAGCTTCGTGTCGGTAGCCAGCTGAACATGGCATTCAATGCCAATGGTTATATCGTATTTCTTCAGTGCCTCTTCGGTTGTCATCAGATAGCTCCTAAGTCTTTTAGCGCTTGCTTAAAGCCGGCAAGAGCCCGCCGTGCGTCATCGTAGCTCACCTGCACATCCGCTTCATGGGCAATTTGATTTCGCAGTTTATGCGCACTCCAGATGTTATTTGCATTGCTCCAGGTTTCTTTGGCCGTTTTCATGCGCTCACCCATTGTCTCGCCCTTTACGCCGCGTTCGCGAAGCGCTTGGTCGAGTAATTTGTCGGCGTTAAGCACTGTTAGATGGTAACTCGACTGCTCTTCTCTTTTTAACTGCTTTTCGATGACAAGCCAGCGCATTCGGTACTTATCAACGTCAAGACGTCCCGGGCTTTTTTTGGTGAGCGTTATCACGACAATCAAAAGAATGCCAATAACCAAAATGCCTATCATAAATGCAAGTAGTGTTCCGTCCATTATTTCTCCTCCAATGAGCGTGCCAGGGCCAGCAGCGCCGCATCACTTTGACGTTGCCCAATAAGCTGAACACCTACAGGTAGTCCTCTATCGCTCATACCTGCAGGAATGCTCAATGATGGCAGGCCAGCCAGGCTTGAAGGCACGGTCATAATGTCGGCCAGGTACATTTTAATTGGGTCATGAGTGTTTTCGCCAAGGGAAAACGCCGGTGTTGGGGCTACCGGGCCTACCAGTACATCGTATTCGTTAAACAACGCGTTAAATTCGTTTATAAGCAGCGTACGCGCTTTTTGCGCCTGCAGGTAGTACGCATCGAAGTAGCCGCTCGAAAGAACGTAGCTGCCAATCATAATACGGCGCTTGTTTTCTGTCACAAACCCTTCATTACGGGTCTTACCATACAATTCGGCCAGTGTTTTTGGCGCGTCTGTTCGATGACCGTACCGAATACCATCATAACGCCCTAAATTGCTGCTAATTTCGGCTGGCACCACAATGTAGTACATGGCGAGCGCATATTTAACCATAGGCAAACTTACTTCTTCTACCGTATGGCCGGCGTTCTTCATTTTTTCGATATACTCGCTTACACGCGTGCGAACATCACTGTCAATGTTATCGTCCATAAATTCTTTAATGATACCAATTTTTTGCGCTGGTTTTGGTGCGCCTTGAACCGTAAAGAAGTCGGGCAATGTCGTCATGTCGCGCACATCCCGGCCGCTCATAACGTCCATTATCAATTCGGCATCGGCAACGTCTTTTGTAAAACAACCGATGGTATCGGTGCTGTTTGCCATCGCTACCACGCCATAACGGCTCACTGTTCCATACGTTGGCTTTACGCCCACTACGCCGTTAAAACTGGCTGGCTGACGAATCGAGCCGCCCGTATCGGTACCAAGTGCAAACGGCACGATACCAAGTGCCGTGACTACCGCCGAGCCGCCGCTGCTTCCGCCGGCAACCTTTTCTTTATCAAACGCATTTTTTGTCGGACCAAACGCAGAGCTTTCCGTGCTACCGCCATGAGCAAACGCATCAAGGTTGGCCTTGCCAATACAAATAGCACCAGCCGCTTCAAGTTTTTCAACGGCCGTTGCCTGAAGTGGCGCCTCGAAGTGTTCAAGCATTTTGCTCGCAGCCGTTGTCGGCGCACCAAATGCCAAAAAGTTATCTTTTAATACAAAAGGAACACCGGCAAGTACGCCGACTTCTTCACCACTAGCAATACGTGCGTCAATGTCATCGGCCCGTTCAAGTGCACGCTTGGCGCTAAGGCTTAAAAGCGCATTATACTCTTCGTTTTGCGTTGCTTTTTTTAGGGCTGTCTCAACGTAGCTACGAGCTGACTGCTCGCGCATTTTAATACTACTTACAATAGTTTGAATATGGCTCATTTATAATACCTTCGGTACTTTTACTTGATGGTTGGCAGATTCCGGAGACAAGGCAAGTAGCTGCTCTCGGCTTATTTGGTCGTCCACCACAATGTCATCTCGCCAGACATTCTCAAGGTCCGTCACCTGGTAAGTGGGCTCTACGCCACTCGTGTCGAGCTCGTCAAGTTGCTTCACGTACTCTAAAATAGTACTAATATCAGTTTGCAGGCTGCTGATTTCATCATCACCAAGCTGCAAGCTACTTAACTGTGCAAGATGCTGCACATCATCGCGAGAAATTTGTGTCATATACTTATTATAACCGATTGAAAGTGAAATTACACCGCCGTAGTGTAGGTAAAACCTCCCCTCGGGTGCTGCCCCACCGAATGCCACCCGCGGTGGAGACTTTTACTACTCTATCTCTTCGTTTATTCCCAGCGGAATACACGAAAAGCAACAAAGTAAATCACAATCATCCATATACCAATCAGCCCAAGCTGCGGCAGAATGTCAATGAAGTGCTTACCCTCGGTTGCAATAAGTCGAATACCATCAATAATTGGAGTCAGTGGCAAAAAGGCCGAAAGATTCTGTAGCCACTCTGGCATGAGAAAACGCGGGAAGAAGGTGCCTGAAAGAAACATCATTGGAAATACAATAATGTTTGACAGCGGTGCCGCCTGGCGTTCATTCTTTGCCCAGCCGCCAAGTGCCAACCCAATCCCAAGAATCGTAACGATACCCAAGACCAAGAAGAGCGCCAATTCAAGGTAATTACCGACCACCTGCAGGTGGAATACCCCAATAGCAACAGCAAACATGACCGCCAGCGACAAGAGACCAATAACCGCTTGTCCAATCATGGTAGCCAGAAAATATTGCCATACTTTTAGCGGTGTTGTACTGAGACGTCGTAAAATTCCCATTTTCTTGAGCTCAGGGAATACGTTCACCGGCCCAAAAATACCCATACCAATAATGGCAAAGCCCAAAAGGCCGGCAAATGTATAGTCGAATGCCGATAAACTGCGTTCGTTCAGCTGCTCTGTTGCCACCGTAAACGGCGTTTGGTTTTTAACAAATTGTGCGTTCACACCCTTAAACTGAGCGTCCAGCAGGCTGCTGAGCGCCTGACCGGATTGCTGATTGTTTTGGGTATACACTACCTTTGCCTGGCCGCTTGGCGTGGTGCTGCCGCTTTTAATTTCACCAAATTCTTTTGGCAAAATCACTACGGCGTCTAGCTCCGAGCGCCCCATTTTGTCCTTTGCTTGATCAAGCGAAGTAATATTCTTGTCAATTTTCAGAATCTTGCCCTCTTCGGACTTTTTCACGAATTCTTTTGCAAACGAGCTTTCCGATTGGTTCACCACCGCCACATTAAATGACACATCCTTATTGCCGCTGTTCAGGTTGCCAAACACAAACAGGAAAATAAGCGGAAATCCAACCGTAAAGAAAATCGCCAATTTATCACGGAAAAACCGCTTGGTGTTAATTTTAACAAATGTTCCGACTGTATACAGTGATCGTTTCATATTATTGGCCATCGCGTAACTCTTTTCCTGTCAGGTCGATAAAGACATCCTCTAGGTTTGCCTGTTCAACATGCTGTTTTTTGCTAAATCCACGTTTTAATAGTTGTTGAATAAGGTTTTTTGGCGTATCGATTGCCACAATTTTACCATTGTCCATAACCGCGATACGGTCGCACAAAATTTCTGCCTCGTCCATGTAGTGCGTAGTCATAATAACGCTAATCCCTTTGTCGCGAACTTGTTTAATTAAGTCCCAAAGATGACGGCGCGCCTGCGGGTCAAGCCCGGTAGTTGGCTCATCCAAAAAGAATACTTTCGGCCCATGTACAAGTGCCGTTGTAATACTCAGGCGTTGTTTTTGGCCGCCAGACAAATCCTCTACATAGTTACTAGCTTTTTCTTCGAGGTCAACGTCACGAAGAAACTCCATCGGATCAACCTTTTCGCCATACGCCGCCGCAAACATTTCTACCACTTCGGTTAATTTGGTTTTATCCTGAAATGCCGGCGTTTGTGGCTGTACACCAATTAAATATTTTACTGCACCGGGGTTTTCGGCCACATTAATGCCATCAATGTACGCTTCGCCGTCATCAATCGGACGCAGTGTCTCCATCATTTCCAGAGTTGTTGTTTTGCCGGCGCCGTTTGGTCCTAAAATACCAAATATCTCACCCTTTTTTACTGTAAAACTGACGCCGTCAACCGCCTGCTTGTCACCGTATCGTTTTTTCAAGTTTTTTACTTCTACCATTGCTTTCATAACTTCTTACTTTACAGTATAAAATACAATAAGTCACTAAAAATAGCCTCGCATTTGCAAGGCTATTTTTATAGAAGGTACGTATTATCGCTGATCGATAAATGTATGTGCGCGGCCAGATGCACCACCACGACCAGTACGGCCGATACGGTGAATGTAATCTTCGTACGTTTGCGGCGTGTCAAAGTTGATCACGTGCGTTACGTTTGGAATATCAAGACCACGGGCAGCAACATCGGTTGCAACCAGTACACGTACGCGCTCGTCTTTGAATTGCTTCAAAGCACGCTGACGCTGTGATTGGTTTTTGTTACCGTGAATGGCAGCAGATGGAATACCGCTGTTATCAAGGTGATCAGAAAGACGTTGCACGCCAAACTTAGTTTCACCAAATACCAGTACTTTTTCGTATTCTTTGTTGCCAAGCATTTCAGTAAGAACCTCAAGCTTGTGCATTTTATCGCGTACTTCAATAACGTCTTGTTCAACGTGCTCGGCAGTTTCGGTTGTACGAACAGATACCGTAACAGGGTCGTTTAAGAACGTGTTAACAAGTGCTGAAATTTCAGGTGTAATCGTTGCACTAAAGAATAGCGTCTGACGTTCACGAGGCATTTCGTTTACAATTTGACGAATATCAGGCAGAAAGCCCATGTCAAGCATGCGGTCAGCTTCGTCAAGAACAAGCGTTGTCATGTTCTTAAGTTGCAATACGTTGCGTTGCATCAAGTCTTTTAGACGACCTGGTGTACCAATGATAACGTGTGGGCGACGCTTTAAGTCGCGAATCTGACGATCGATATTCACACCACCAACGATAAGCGTAGAGAAAAGTCCCATGCCTCGGCTGAATTCGCGGAATTGTTCGTCAATTTGCTGTGCTAGCTCACGTGTTGGAGCCATAATCAGTACGCTTGGACGAAGTGTAATACCACTTTGGCGTTCGATAATTGGCAGCAAGAAGGCAGCAGTTTTACCCGTACCAGTGTTTGCAAGGCCAATAATGTCGCGGCCTTCAATAATATAAGGAATCGCCTGGTCCTGGATAGCACTTGGCGTATCGTAACCCTTACTGGCAACGTTGTGGTGCAACTGGGCGCCAAACGGAAAGTCGGCAAACTTGTGCTTCGATTCGTAAACTACTTCGTCAGCCTTAGAGACTGCTTTGTTAATAAACTTAGATGGATGGATGTATTTTTTAGCTGGACCACGGTTACCACCGCCACGGCGTCCGCCGCCTCCGCCGCCGAAACTGCGTCCACCGCCCTGAGGGCGTCCTTGGTTAGGGCGTCCGCCCCGTCTTTGTTGAAATGCCATAGAAAATAACCCTTTCGTTATTTAGATTGATAGCTGTATGCAGACTAAAGAACAAAAGAGTTCTTGGGAGAACAGCGAGAGGATATTTCGGTGGTGGCGCCAGCTACCTTGGTAGCAAATACTTATTTAGTGCGCGCATCTTTGAAAGAGGCTCGACATTCATCGAATGCAATACTTTTATTGTAGCACACTTATTTATTTTTGTCTAGTGGGAAGCTATTTATGCTTTAATGGGCATACGTATTATAAATTTAAAAACTTTGCGGGCTGATACCTAGGTATCTATAGCCGGTCCGCTGCGGCCTTCCAAGGGGTTTTGTATCACTATACCGGATGAGCAACAAACAATGTACCGGAAGATAGGATCCCTGTAAGCAAAAAACAAGCTCGACCATTGCCATTATAAGCACCGGCCTGCCCTTTTTGCTCCGCTGCTTTAAGCCAAGCGGCATACACGTCAGAATTGCTTAGTATAATCCAAATCTCATCCGGTTTCTTCCCGCGTTCAATCACATCGTTCTTAGTAAGCGGGAGCTCGTTCGTAAATCTGACTAACCTTTCAAATTCCTCTGGCTCAAACGGGTCATCATCAGCTAAACCCATAAATGCTGCTAGACTACGGTCCTTCACGTTCACACTCCACTCATACAGTAAAGCTTCCTTGGACATATTATGTTATAGCACAGCTTACTAACTATTGCGATGGGAAATGGGACGCCAAAGTATTTATGCCGTTGCGGCCTTCCTAGAAAGCGTATTTCTCATTCCGGATGGACAATGACCGATCTACCAGAGCGTAGAATTCCCATGAGCGTAAAACACACCCTGTCCTTTCCGTCATAAGGGCGACAGAAATATCTTTTTTTGGTTATCCTTAAGGATAACCAACCGTTCTTCGTGCTCATTCGATGTATAGAGAAATAACTTGAATATACTAGTAGTGATGAGTGGGCGCGATATGAAATATCCGCCTCCTACGGAATATCTCAGTTCAACGTAGGGGCGGATGATTTGTGGAGTGCTCAGTCTTCGATCGTGATACGCATGGTTCCTTCCCAGGCAGTGTCCGGAGAGAGGAAGATGAGATGAGTTTCAAGCGATCGAGGCGAGAACTCGTACATAACTCGAACCGTCTGGATGTCGTCCACAAGCGGTTTGCTCGAGGAGTCTGCGAAGTAAGAGGTGAACGGCTGGACAACTCCATCCATGTCCAGGCTGAGCATCTTCAAACCCCCCGGCAGATCTTCGAGCTTGAGCTGTTTCATGGACACGCCGGTGTGGGTGTGGCCACGAATACTGCGGTGGGTGAAGTGATGCCATCCACAAGGACACGCAACTGCTCCATGAAACTTGGCATGGTCTCGTGTGTAAGCTGTTTCATTTTGACGCTCCGATTCTCGGTCAACTGTACTTAATATGAATAACATATTGTCACGACTGTGTAAATGCACAGTTGCCCCAATCACAGGTCTGCGGATACCATACGGGGTATCCGTAACTCCATGTATTGGATGCGCTCATTCGTTCTCTGGCACTAATCATAAACATCTAAGTAGAGTGCAGACCCTACATGGCCGAACTTAGGTCGTTAATTCAGCCGTAACGAGCCAGCGAATATCTCCGTCTTTTGGATTTACCATGCTTGCCGGTACCCTTTTAACGAGACCGAGTGGCGTGCCGTAATAAGCCGCTTTAAATGCTTCTGGTTTATCTTCTCCGGATGCAAGAAATAGAATATGACGCGCCGCATTAATAAACGGCAATGTAAATGTTACCCGCTCTACCGGAGGCGGAAGGACACCAGGGCTTGAATACGTTACCAAACGATCCGTAACCTCTAGCGCGGGCATGTCAGGAAATAGCGATGCCGTATGGCCATCGGAGCCTAAACCAAGCAAAATAAGATCAAGCCGCGGTATACTGGAGGCATTACCAAAGTTGCCCTTAATTGTGCGTTCATATTTCATTGCAACGTTACGGGCATCCAGCAAGTGAACCGGTGGCATGTATATATGTTCGCCGGAAATGGGCACGTTATCAAGCAAATGTTCTTTTGCCATAGCGTAGTTACTTCGGCTATCCGTTAGTGGCACAAGCCGTTCATCGCCAAAGTAAATTCTCCAGCAAGACCAGTCTGTTTTGGACTGATATCCACTACTGCTCAGTACATCATACAACCCCCGTGGTGTTGAACCGCCTGCAAGTGCTACGTTAAATACACCCCGCTCTTTTATGGCCTGGTTTGCATATTCAATAACGCGTTCAGCTGCTGCCAGACTTAGCTCTTCAAGCGATACAAATCGTAGCAGATCAGTTTTCATGAACTACATTTTCGCTTTTATTTCGGCAATAAGGTCGCGCAGCTCGGCGGCTTTTTCAAATTCAAGATTAGCACTAGCCAGCTCCATTTGTCCTGAAAGTTCTTTGGCTAGCATTTTATACTCGGTTTTTGGAATTTTATTAAGATTAATTTTCGGGTTTTTATCTTCGTCTTTCATTGGAATAAGGGCGCGCAGGCCTTCATCGATTTCTTTGGCAATACTGACCGGACTTTGGTTATGTTCGATATTGTAGGCTTCTTGAATACTGCGGCGGCGGTTGGTTTCATCGATAGCCGCTTGCATGGAACGGGTGGTTTTATCGGCGTACATCAATACTTTACCCTCTTGATGACGAGCCGCACGACCAATCGTTTGAATCAATGCGCTTTCGCTGCGTAAAAAGCCTTCTTTGTCGGCATCCATAATCGCCACCATACTTACCTCGGGAAGGTCGAGCCCTTCGCGCAGCAGGTTAATGCCAATAAGAACATCATAAATACCCAGGCGCAGGTCGCGCAGAATATCACCGCGCTCCAGCGTATCAACTTCGCTGTGAATATAGGCTGTTTTCATGCCAATTTCTTGCAAGTACGTCGAGAGGTCTTCGGCCATTCGCTTAGTCAATGTCGTTACCAGTACGCGCTGGTTTTTAGCGGTGCGATCGCGAATTTCTGCGATTAGGTCGTCCACCTGGCCTTCGGTTGGGCGAATTTGAATCTCCGGGTCAAGTAGCCCGGTTGGACGAATAATTTGCTGGGCAGGTTCAGGGCTGTGCTCAAGCTCGTAGTCGCCCGGTGTTGCCGAAACGTACACTACTTGGTTAATGTGGCGGTCAAACTCGGCAAACGTCAGCGGACGGTTATCCATGGCACTTGGCATACGAAAACCGTGCTCTACTAGCACTTCTTTGCGGGCTCGGTCGCCGTTATACATACCGCGTACCTGCGGCAGAGTTTGGTGGCTTTCATCAACCATCAGCAAAAAATCATCAGCGAAGTAATCCATTAGCGTGGCTGGCTGTTCGCCCGGTTCACGGTTCGTAAGGTAGCGGGAGTAATTTTCAATTCCTTTTACAAAACCGGTTTCTTCCAGCATTTCAATGTCATATTTTGTTCGTTGTGCCAGCCGCTGCGCTTCAAGTAGCTTATCGTGTTTTTCAAACCACTCCATACGCTCGGCAAATTCTTTTTTAATGCCTTCAATCGCACGTTCAAGTTTTTGTTTTGGCGTTACGTAGTGACTGCTTGGAAATACCTTGCAACTGTCGGGTTCGGCTAAAATCTCGCCGGTAAGCGGGTCAATCTGGGTAATTCTATCTACTTCGTCACCATAAAACTCTATGCGGTAGGCCAGGTCGCTACCGGCCGGAAATACATCTACCACATCGCCCTTTACACGAAAGGTACCACGGTGAAAATCAATATCGTTACGCTGATACTGAATATCGGTAAGTTGCCGTACAAATTTATCTTGCTGACGGCGCTCGCCCTTGGTAATAGTAATTGACATTTCGGCGTAATCATCGGGCGACCCAATACCGTAAATACAGCTGACACTGGCGACAATAATCGTATCGGGCCGGGTTATAAGCGCTGTGGTTGCCGCGTGGCGCAACCGATCAATTTCATCGTTTATTTTACTGTCTTTTTCAATGTAAGTATCGCTACTACTAATGTAGGCTTCTGGTTGATAGTAATCGAAGTAGCTGACAAAATAATGTACTTCGTTATGCGGAAAAAACGACTTAAACTCACTATAAAGCTGAGCGGCAAGCGTTTTGTTGTGCGCGAGAACAAGCGTAGGTACTTGACGATTTTGAATAATATTCGCCATCGTAAATGTTTTTCCCGAACCGGTAACACCAAGCAGCGTCTGTTCGCGCTCGCCTTTTTCAAGGCCTTCAATAAGCGTGGCGATAGCACTCGGCTGGTCGCCGGTGGGCTGGTATTTGGTTTCAAGTTGGAATCGCTGGGCCATTCCTTTAATTATACTACTCTTTACGCAGTGACTCGAGTACTTTAACAGCGGCTTTATAATTATCCGTTGCTATAAGGTCTTTAACCGGCTGCATTTCTTTTACAGGAGCGCCGTCTTTTGTTAGCTTTGGAAACACAATTCTTGCGATAATAGTAGGAGCATCCGAACCTGCTACTGAAGCCGCAGCAACCCCAACGGGCGTAACGTTACAATGCGAGTCACCTATTGCAGCATGTGTTGCTCCACCGTCTTGAGTGAGACCAATCGTGTATTGATACCCACCACCCACCGCATCTGTGAGCGCTTCGACTGTATAAAGCGATTGATCAGTTAATTTTGCCACCATTGTTGAATGTACTTTATAGTAGCTTATCTTCAACCCATCGTTTGCGTCACAGGCGCCACCAAGTCCTCCCTTGGAAATAATAAGCGATACCTGCGCTGCTTGGTCGGGACTTGTCACTGTCGTGGGTATCCCCTCAGCTGTACTTGTTTTTTCCGACCATTCTTTTGGATAATCAAACGTGTATATTGCGCTATTAAATGCCACTCGGGCTGTCTTTTTTGTATCCGTTGGCACCATCACCACCGGCTGATTTGATTGGTCCGCATCTTTTTTGGCAATAAAATTCTGATAAAACACCACGCCAAGCGTTGCAAACAGCGCAATTACAAGCAGCATTATAACAATGATGTGTGCACTACCTTGTTGGTTTATCTGTCGCTTCATAGTAATAATTCCTATTTAGTTTTGTATTATCCGCGGCCTGCTCGTTTTGGGCTTACCTGGCTATCGGTGCCATCATGCACAAAATCGGCGTACTTCTTATCGAGCGCCTCAATGACCCGGGTTACCAGACGTACGGGGTCGTTGTCGTAAATGACCTCTTTGGCACCTGGCGCTTCAATGTGCTCAAGCAGCGTCTTGGCGTAGTCGGCCAGCCCGCCGCTTCCTAGCAATATGCCGCATACTTTGCGGCTTTCAAGCGCGGTCGATAACTCGTGCAGGCTGCCCATACGACCGCCAACAGTAATAACGGCATCTGCGCTTCGCACCAAATGCACATCGCGCCCAACGTATTCCATGCCGGTAAAATTAATGTAGTCGAATTCTTTGGTTGGCAGCCGATAGGTCGCTACATGTTCGCGAAATGATGATGCCGGCGAAAAACCAACCGATAGGCCGCGAGGTGCCGGTACGCTCACTACACCCATGGCCGCGTAGTGCGGCAAGCCCACTGTTGCACCGGTAAGCAGCGTTTTGCCTTGCTCAGAGATAGCTTTTCCAAGCTCGAACGCCAACTGGTGCGATGTCTGCACCGTACCGCCGCTGGCCGCGCCCGAAACGCATATTTGGTATCTCATTTTTTCTTTCCTCCGGTCACTTTCAGTTTTTCAGGGGCTATCATATCGTTATCAAGTTGCTGTAATATCTGCTGCCGTAAGTTTTCGCTGCCCATATAGCGCATAAATATCTCGTTCCATAAACTTTCACGAAAATGATAATAATATCGCTGCCCATAGGGCATACTATTCGCATAACTAAGCGACACATCAACAAAGTTTAACGTAATTGGCTTGCCGTCAAACTGCAGACCTACGAAGTCTCTGTCTTTCCAGAATTTCATTTGCGGATCAATCTGATACAACAAATCTTCGGCTTTTCGCCAATGTAAATCCTCGGGGTGAACGTGCGGTTCAAAGTCTTCTTTGTGCTTTTCATCGGTTAATTTACCATAATATCGCTGAAGTACGCGCCAATGTACGTATTGCCCGGCCATCTGACTAGCATTTCCCGGATCGGCAATAAGCGTTGTTACGACCGTTTCGCCAAAGCGTGGTTGCTTGGCTTTTAGCTTGAAAAAGCTTGAATATAACTTTACTTCGTTTAAGTAGTGAAGTAAAAGCGGCAATGTTTTTAGCGTAAGGCCTTTAGAATGCGCATTGCGAAGCGGCACCACCACAATAACGCCAAGCTCTTTGGTATGAGTCACGTTGTGAAGCTTTTTTTGCGTAAAATGCTCGGCCAGATCAACATACTTATCGTGGTCCATGGCCAAAATTCGAATATCACGTTCTTCATAATCATCGGCTGTAACGGTTTTAAACAGCTCGTTATACGCGTTCAACCACTCGGCCCCCTCAGAAAAGCGAAGTGCAGTATAGAGTTCGTCAAAATCTTCGCCCTCAAACAACGCTTCTATGTCTTTATAGCCAAGTTTTCGTATTAACATTTCTGGTGGCATTTGCCGTAGCAGTTCTTTTGCCTTATCGTGCTTAATAACAAACACTTTTCGGTTAAACTCTACTTCATTCGCCGCTTTTATCATCAGTGGTACTAATTGGCGCACATCAGTATCATCGCTGCCTCCAATGAGCTTCGTAACGCGCTTATTGTCCGACTCAATTCGCCCCAAGAGCGCCTGGTAAAACTCTTTGCCTATCGTATCTGCCGGATCAAGGCCAAGTTCGCGCATGGAAGTATGTGTTTTTTCGGTCATTTCTGCAATAAGGCGGACATCCTTACCTAAATGGCCGCTTGCACGCTCCAGCTGTTTTAGGGCCTGCGAAAAAATGGGCTCTTCGGCATCCAGTAAATCACGTAAAAATTTAGCCATTTTTTATTTCCTTTGGTATCAATCTGCTTATTCTTTATTGTACCACGGTTAAAATGGTTTTTCGTGCAGCGGCATATCGTGTAGCTTGGCGTTTTTATGCAAGATACCCGTTTTGGCACCAATTTTTGTTACCACCGAGGTAGAATTTGCACTGGCAAATACGATCGAGTCTTTTAGCGATTTTCCGACTACCCACTGGCTTAAAAAGCCCGAGCCAAATGCATCGCCCGCACCTGTTCGGTCAATCACCTTTACGTCTTCGTACATACCCGCGCGCACTATCGTTTTGCCATCTGTTGCGAGCACCCCGTTAGGGCCATCGCTCACGATCGCCACCGGTACGTAGTGCATTGCATGCCGGGCCAGCTCTTCAAGGTCGCTACCTTCGACAATCTGCTGCATTTCTTCTTTGTTTACCGACAGTATTTCAACGTCCTCAAGCAGCGATTTTAGCTTCGCCGGATGCGCCAGCTCGCGCTTGCCGGGGTTAAACATAATTTTTATACCAAGTTTTTTCGCCTGGGCAAATATTTTATCGAGCGCCTCCATGCTGCCGGCCATGGTTGAAACGTACAGCCAGTCAGCATCGGTGTCCTTTAAATCAAAGTTCTTCGCATCGTAGTGCGTAGAAGCACCGCGGTAGGTTAAAATAGTACGCTCGCCGCTAGGAGCAAGTAGTAGCAAGGAATAACCGGTGTTATATTTTTCCGAATAGCTAACGTGAGCAGTATCTACCAACTCTTCATCAAGGCTGTCAAGCACCGCCTGAGCTGCCGGGTCATGACCCAAGGTGCCCATAAACTGCGAGTGCAGCCCCTGACGTGCAAACGTTACCGCTGCATTGGTTGCGCCGCCGCCAGTGCTAAATTCAATGTTATTCACATCGGCTTTGGCACCAAGTTCCAGGCGCATAAATTGTTCGTGAGCCGATTTGTCGCTGACCGGTTTAAATTCATCGCTGTGGCTTAAAAATACGTCTTGCACCGCTGCACCGATAGAAAGCATTTTTGGATTTTTTTCACTCATATTGTTTCTAGTATACCACTTATGTTTTTAACGGCTAAGAACCTTGATGACAGACGTAAAAATGATACTATAAAGCTACGCTCTCACGAAAGGATGACACATGTCTGGACCTCCCGAAGATTCCTATCGGAGTATAATAGTTACTCCAGATAAAATACGGAGCAATAGTAAGGCGACAAAACGAAGAGTAGAACTACAGAATGCAACAATCATCTTCGTCAGGGACGCACTGCTCGCCTACGCGAAAGAACACCCCGACACCAACACTATACGCTGGCGCACTTTAGCCCAAGCCTACTTCAGGCATCTTATAGTAGGCGATCCCCTAGGAACCGTAGTTATTCCAAAGGATATTCGGACTTTAGTTAGCGAGAAGGTAGCCGAAGCCTGCAATGCGACTGGCTATACACTCCCGAAGCAAAAGCCCAAACCTGCTCGTAAGCGCAAAAAGAAGTAGAGGCAAGGCACGCTGCATAGAGTCACCCACCTTACGTTTGAGGGCTATCACCGGTTAGATATATAGCCGGTGATAAACCCCTGAATTTATATAAAAGCTTTCTGACACATTATCTGAAACTATAAAACAGCTTTTCCAGCGCTTCCAAAAGCGTTGATTTTTTCTTCTACCACTTTTTGAACGGCACCGTAAACTTCGGGCATTAGCTTTACCACCGCATATTCATCGGGATTAGCGGCCAATACCTTTTCAAGTGTTTTTCGAAAAGCATAGCGCATGTCGCTATTGATATTAATTTTACTCACACCTATTTTTGCAGCATCTTCAAAGAAGTGCAGCGGCGTGCCGCTGCCACCATGCAAGCTAATTTGGCATTGGATTGAATCGCGTAGCTGCTGTAACAGCTCCAGGTCGAGTTGTTTTGGCACTGGGTATAACCCATGCAAGTTGCCAATTTGTACCGCCAGCGTGTCAACACCCGTGTTTGCCACGAAGCTTATTGCCTCTTCTGGCTTGGTGTTGTATTTTTTTACTTCTTCGTAGTCGATAGTTTCGGTATGAACGTTTGATGAACCCATAAAGTAGCGCTCTTCGGCCTCAACAAGCGCACCGGTAAATTTGGCGTACTCGACCACTTCTTTGGTTTTGGCCGTAATTTCTTCGAGGCTGGCATCGTGGTTGGCCTGGGAGATATCGATGTGAATAAATTCGTAACCGGCATCAATAGCACGCTTGGCCGCTTCTACCGAGGGGCTGTGGTCGAGGTTAATGTACATTTCAATACCGTATTCGGCCCGATAATTATCAACCAGGTCGCGAATGTTATCGAGGCCCATGGCCTCAACTTCACCATGGCTTACCTCAACAAGCACGGGTGACTGGAGGTTTTGAGCGGCTTTTGCTACAGCAATAAGCGTTTCCTGGTTGTCGATATTAAACGCTCCAACGGCAAACTTTTGGCTGCGACTACGCTGCATAAGGTGGCGGGCACGGACGGTATTGTCGCGGATTTCTTTAATTGATAAGCTCATAAGTTTCTCCTTAGTATTGGTGGTAGCGTGGCATACGCTCAATAAATGCTTTGATTTCATGCGCCATAGAAGCACCGTCAAGATGGAAATGCTTTATGAGCTCGTCCGGCTGGCCGCTTTCGCCAAAATGATCGTGCATACCGATACGGTGCACGGGCATAGGCAGCTGTTCTGACAGCAGTTCGGCAATGGCGCTGCCAAAGCCACCGGCAATCTGTGCTTCTTCAGCAGTGACCACGCGGCCGGTTTTTCGGGCGCTGGCAATAACCGTTTCTTCATCGAGCGGCTTTATGGTTGGCACGTGGACTACCTCGGCTTGAATACCATGCTCTTCAAGCTTTTTAGCAGCCACAAGCAGCTGATACGTCATGGTGCCCGTTCCCATTAAACTGACATCGTGTCCCTCGCGAAGCACATAGGCTTTTCCAATTTCAAACGGTGAATGCTCGGTGCTGAAAATGGGCGTTTTTTCGCGTGCCAAACGAAGATAGCTTGGCTTGCCATTTTTTGCAATTGCATGTGTGGCTTTTTCGGCCTCAATACTATCGCCGGGGGCGATTACAATCATATTTGGTAGTACACGCATAAGCGCTATATCCTCGAGCATCTGATGCGTTGCGCCGTCCGGACCTACACTTACACCAGCATGAGAGCCGATTATCTTTACCGGCTGATCATTGATGGCAATGGTGGTACGAATCTGCTCCCAGTTTCGCCCCGGGCTAAAAGCAGCATAGCTACTGGTAAACGGAATCTTACCGGCCCGAGCTAATCCGCTGGCTACGGTTACCAGGTTTTGTTCGGCAATACCCATTTCAATAAAGCGTTCAGGAAAGGCATCGCGAAAATGCGACATCTGCGTACTGTCGGTAAGGTCGGCGCACAGCGCGACAATAGACGTATCGAGCTCACCGGCAGCTTTAAGGCCGCGTCCAAAACCAGCACGAATTGGCTCTTTTTTTACGTCATCATTGTATATATCCGGATTTAGCTGATACTGCATTATTCTGCATCTCCTGAAGTAATTTTGCCATCAAGCGTGCGTAGTTTTTTCAACGCTGCCTTCGCCTGGTCACTATTGGGGGGCGTACCGTGCCAGTGATAGTCATACTCCATAAAATCAACACCTTTACCGGGAATAGTATGGGCGATAACTACGCTTGGCTTGTTGCTGATCGCCCGCGCCATACTGGCGGCATCGATAATACTTTCAATGTTGTGGCCATCGATTTCCTGTACGTGCCACCCAAAGCTTTCCCACTTGCCGCGGAGGTCCTCGAGTGGCATGACTTCATCGGTAGGGCCATCGATTTGAATGTTATTGCGATCTATAAAAACAATGAGTTGCGACAGCTTGTATTTACCCGCAAACATTGCCGCTTCCCAAATATTGCCCTCGTTCAGCTCGCCATCACCGGTAACAGCATATACCCAGCGGTGTTTGGCATTGTCGAGATACTGCAAACTGTAGGCATAGCCCGCCGCCTGGCTAAGCCCGCTGCCAAGCGGTCCGCTGGTATTTTCGAGGCCAGGTAATTTGAGACGTTCGGGGTGCCCTTGTAATCGACTACCGAGTTTACGGAGTGTCTGCAGTTCTTTTACCGGAAAGTAACCGCGCTCGGCCATAGTGGCGTACTGCACCGGAATGGTATGGCCGTTACTTAAGAAAAATACATCGCGCTCAGGCCACTCTGGCTTTAGCGGGTCAATATTCATAATATTGAAATAAAGCGCCGTTAAAATATCAGCCAGGTCTAGCGGACCGGCACTATGGCCGCTACCGGCCGCCTCGAGCATACGAATAATGTCTTTACGAACATCATTCGCCTTTTGTTCAAGCTGTATAATTGTCAGTTGCCCACTCACGCCTACAACACTCCGTGCTTATTAATTTCATTTACCAGTGTAGCATAAGTACTTTGGGGGTCATCTGCCCGGGCAATAGTACCGCCAACGTTCAATACATCTATCCCGCCTTGCGCCAGACTGTACGCATTTTCAATAGTAACGCCGCCATCCCAGCCAATTTCAACGGCCTGGTTAATATTGCGAATAAGGCGAACTTTTTCAAGCTGCATCATACTAGCTTTGCCACCATATTTTCCTAGTTCACCGCTAAAAATCATCACGTGATCGGCAGCAGCAATTTCGCTTGCTACCGTACTTGGTACGGTAGGGCGAAGAAGTGCCAGGCCGGCTTTAATACCAAATTTTTTAACATGTTGCAGCACCGGCAACAGATCTTCGCGCACTTCAGCATGAAAAATAATCATATTCGGCTTAAGACTAATCAATGTTTCCAGGTGCTCACTGGGTCGTGCCACCATCGCATGAATATCAACCGTCCATTCTTGCGGCCACCACACCTGAGCCGCTCCTACCGTAAAGGTTGGGGCAAACTCACCATCGCTAATATCCACGTGGATGCGCTCAGCAAACGGATGGATACGTTCAATTTGCGCTTTGTAATCATCGGGCGTTTCGGCCAGTACCGTTGGAACAACCATGCCCATAGCTATAACTCGTCAATCTGCGCGTTACGGCGCTTATAGCGGGGAGCATCGGCAAATGGCGTGCTAAGCCATGTATCAATAATGTCTTTCCATACCGCCGCATCGTCTTCCAGAACGCGAGACGGCAAACAAAGAACGTTACTGTCGTTGTCGTTACGGGTCATTTTAGCCTCGTAGGCGTCCCAAATGACACTGGCCCGAATGCCCCGAAAGCGATTTGCGGCCATGCACATACCCTGGCCGCCGCCACAAAGCAGAATAGCCCGTGGATCTTTTGAATCATCGCCCATAATCTGCATGACTGCCATTTGTGCAAATTCGGGGAAATCATCGGCCGGATCAAGCTCTTTGTCACCCACGTCTTCGACATCATAGCCATGCTTTGCAAGATAGGCAAACACTTTTTCCTTCATAGCAAAACCCTGGTGATCGGCGCCCAAGTAAATCTTCATGTATATAAGTATAAGCGGTTTATATGTAAAACGGAAGAGCCGTAAAACGCTTAATTTGCCTTAAGGTGAGAAACCACCCATTTTCCCGTACGGCGTGCCACGACAAGAGCACTACCATTATCTACTTTAAAGTTAGTCGTAGAACGCATATCTGGCAACTTGTCTCCGCCTAAAAGCTGAGCGATACCATAGGAAGTAACGAGGTTGTGGCCAAACGCGATAACCGCGGATTGCGGCGAATCACGAGCAGATTCGTACGCGTCCAAAAACCATTGCTTGTACCGAGCACCGGCTTTAGCCGCTGTCTCTCCATTGCTATGACGAAACTCCCAATCCTCATATTGTTGGCGCTCTCGTTCATCTGGTGAGTACACCTCACTTCGGCGCTTTCCCTCAAAATCACCTTTGGAAATTTCTCGCAGTCGCGAATCAGGAGGATACATAGGTGCCTCTAACCCTCCTGCGTTGACAGCAATGTCACGGGTATCAATTGCTCTTTTAGCATCCGAAGAATGAATCGAAGCAAGACTTAAGTGACGCTCCACGAGAAAAGAGCCGAGCACAATACCCTGCCGTTTTGCCTGTTTGCGGCCCCGTTCATTAAGTGGCACATTCAATCCAACACCTTGCACAAAGTCGCTTGCACCGTCTCTATCGTGTAAACGTGCAGCATTCTTCTCTGTCTCACCATGGCGAGCCAAAAGCACAACAGGGCCCTCGTCCCACGTAAAGTTAGCCAGTGGTTCATGTGTTTTTTTAATCACTTTTTGAGGTAACTACTTATTTATTGTTCTACCGGTATCAGCCACAAGTTCAACAAGTCGATTACTATAACCCCACTCATTGTCATACCAGGCGACTACCTTTACAAGATTTCCCGCAACAACGTTAGTAAGCAGTAAGTCGACAATAGCGCTATGGCTATTACCCTTGAAATCGCTACTCACCAGTTCTTCTTCGGTTACCGCCAGAATTCCCTGATAAAACGGCTGATCGGCTGCCTTTTTAAAGGCTTCATTGACTTCGTCAATCGTGACGTCTCGTTTTGTCACGACTACAAAATCGCTCAGGCTTACGACTGCAGTCGGAACGCGGAGGCTAAGCCCACCGAATAAGCCTGAAATTGCAGGCAAGGCTTGTCCCGCAGCCACGCTTGCACCGGTGCTAGTGGGAACAATATTCGTTGCCGCAGCACGGGCTCGGCGAAGGTCTTTGTGGGGAGCATCTTGCAAGCGCTGATCGGCAGTATAACTATGAACGGTCGTCATCATGGCTTTTTCGATACCAAAGGTACTTTCTAGGACCGCCATGACCGGTGTAATACAGTTGGTAGTACAGCTTCCATTATTCAGTACATCACTGGCACCTTCGCGGCCAATCATATCCTCGTTTACACCAAGTACAATTGTATCCGAGCCTTCGTCTTTGGCTGGGGCGCTGATAATAACGCGCTTTGCACCCGCTTGGTCAATGTGTGCCCGAGCCTTGCTGGGGTCGGTAAAAAAGCCGGTGCTTTCAATCACAACGTCAACCTTGTGTTGCCCCCATGGCAACTGTGCCGGGTCTTTTTCAGCGAGAACTACGATATGTCTGCCATCAACAATAATTCCCGTCTCGTCATGTCCCACTTCGTGCTGGTATGTACCGTATGATGAATCATGTTTTAGCAAATGTGCCAGTGTTTTTGTATCGGTTAGATCATTGATAGCGACAATTTCAAGGTCGCTTCGTTCGAATGCAATTTTAAATGCGTTGCGGCCTATACGGCCAAACCCATTAATTGCGACATTTACCTGGCTCATGAGATTCCCACTCCTTTTAAAAATAAGCATTAGCGTTTCATGTAACAGTATATACCCTTAGGGCTTTCTCTGTAAAATATTGCCGGCTAAACTATGAGTGCTCGCCGCCCTGCCCCAACTACTCACCACTTATGATGGTTTTTTAATTTCTTAAGGTGTTTTATACTAGTAGCACATGAAAAAACGCGAACTCCTCGAGCATGCCAGGCCGCACTACGAAGAAGATCAGCTTCTTGAACTTGAGCACGCTATTGATTTTGCCACTCACGCCCACGAAGGTCAGAAGCGAAAGAGCGGCGAACCCTACATTATTCATCCGCTTGCCGTGGGTGATACCCTGGTGGAATGGGGCATGGACATCGACACGGTACTTGCCGGTATTCTTCATGATACGGTTGAAGATACCGAAGCCACGCTTGAAACGATTGAGAGCTTATTCGGCCGCGACGTGGCATTTTTGGTTGACGGCGTTACCAAAGTGTCGCAGGCCCGAGCCGGCATGCGCAACCTTGAAAGCTACCTGCCGCAGACTAAAGATAATCTCTCAAAACTGCTCATTGCCGTAGGCCAAGACGTCCGCGTGATTATTATTAAGCTGGCCGATCGGCTGCATAACCTTTCTACTTTGCAATATATGCCGCCAGAAAAACAGGTAAAAATCGCCCGTGAAAGCCTTGATGTGTTTGCTCCGATGGCCGACCGGTTAGGTATGGGCCGTATTCGCATGCAAATTGAAGAGCTGGCCTTTAGTTACCTCGACCCGCAGGAATTCAAGAAGCTCAACAATACTATGAAAAAACGGCTTGGCAAAAGTACGCGAAAACTCGGAATCGTGCGTCAGCAGGTTGAGGCTGAGCTAAAAAAGCAAAACATTGATTTTGAGATAAACGGTCGTGTCAAAAGTATTTACAGCCTGTACAAAAAACTCAAGAAAACCGATGGCAACATGGACGACATTTACGACTTAATGGCACTGCGTATCATCGTCACTAGCAAGGACGATTGCTACAAAGTACTTGGTATTTTACATTCGCTGTACCAACCAATGATTTCACGCATTAAAGACTACATTGCCATTCCAAAACCAAATGGCTACCAAAGCCTGCACACTACTGTTATTACCCCCAGCAAGCAAATTGTTGAGTTTCAAATTCGCACCTACGATATGCACGAATACGCCGAACGCGGACTGGCGGCCAGCTTTCACTACCACGAACAGAAAAATTCAAAAGATTATATTAAGAACAGAAAAAAACAGAGCACCGCAACACTTCCTGCTCAATTACAGTGGATTTCACAGCTACAAGAAATTGCTGCGAAATTAGACTCTGGTGGAGACGTCACACAAGCTCAGTTAAACGTTGACCTTTTTGGTGACCGCATTTTTGTGTACTCACCAAACGGTGATATTTATAATCTACCCGAAGGAGCTCTGCCACTCGACTTCGCCTTTTTGGTGCACAGCGATATAGGCAAGCACGCCTACAGTTTTCGCGTAAACGGCAACATCCATTCGTTTGATAAGCCCCTTCATAATGGCGATATCGTTGAAGTTGTTACCCGAAAGCTCTCAACACCAAAACAAGCATGGCTTGACCTTGTAAAAACTAATCACGCCCGCGAAAAATTACGTGGTCAATTAAAAAAACTCGATATTATCGAAACAATCAGTGGTGCTGCGGCCATCATACGACAAAAGACGTTGCATCGAAAAAAGAAAACTTGATCTTTCGAACTAATCTAACTACCATAGACCAGGCCACATCCATATGATAGGAGTTGTAGCGTGACGGAATACGTCAACTGGAATAAGGCTATCGGAAGACTACAGGGGGAGGAGAAGTGCATAGCACTAGCACTTATCCTGAGCCCATTTGCCGATCCAACTACAGGAAGACTCTCGAAGGCGGCACGACCACTTCTGAGAAATATTTTCGGGGATGCAAATTGGGGGAGAATCAACCCGTCCGTCTTTCAAATGACAAAACTAGGACTACTCAGCAATACAAAACCCAAGGGCGGCACGGAAGGTGAATGGTACTTACACCTACCTAGCGGCGTACGACCAGAAACTGAAACCAGTATTGCGCTGGTAGGAGCCGTTGCCGAAATCGTGAGGCGTTTTGGAGTTAGTTCCGTTCCTAACGTCATCGAGCTACTGAAAGCCTACGTGAAGTAAGTGCCGCGGGTAGCGTGTCGTACATAAGCAATCGACACGCTACCTCAATAAATACTATCGATTATTTCAATGTTCAATTGATTCATGAGCCACCGCTTAGCTTCAACTATGTCGCCCTGTATCTTTACAATCCTAGCGCACGGCTTTTAAATAAGTTTATACTGCAATGCATAGTCAATCTTCTCCTGAAAGGCCTTCTCGAAACCGTGCAGTTCCGTTGGATTGAGCCACATATACTCAATATGCTCCCAGCTTAAAATTATGTTGGGCTGATGTTCATCAATTGTCATTTTATAGAGGAGGTACGTCATTGAATCACCACGCTTACGCACGTGCGTGTCGGCGCCAAGGAGCGTAGCACCATGACCTTTCACTGCCAAGCCCGTTTCTTCTTCAATCTCACGAATTACCGCTTCTTCAGCCATCTCACCTAATTCAACTTCACCACCAGGTAAATCCAGAAAGAGCGGATATTTTGGATGCGTATCACTACGCCGAAGTACCAATACTTGTCCATCGTTGTTGAATAAGAGGGTTTTTGCGCAACTAATTGCGTTCACTAGCGCTCATTCCAGCGCGTAATTGACTCGTGAATGACTGCCTTTGCTTCTGCCACATCACCCCAACTTTGTACAATGGTCGTACCTGGTTTTTTGAGGTCTTTGTAGTGATTAAAGTGAAATTCAATTTGCTCAATAAGTCGTTTTGGAAGATCGGCAAGCGAATTAATAGCGTTACCTGTATTACGATCATCTACCGGCACGGCAACAACTTTGTCGTCAACTTCGCCGTCATCTTGGAACTTCATAACACCAATAACTTTTGCTTCCAAAAAAATACCAGTAGGCAGCGGCTCATCGGTAATAAGCAGGACGTCAAGTTCGTCACCGTCTTCATCAAGTGTTTGAGGGATAAAGCCATAGTTGGTAGGTTTTGCAAAAATAGCCGGCTCAACGCGGTCGAGCTGCATAACTGCCAGTTCACGATTCCATTCGATTTTATGTGAGCTTCCGGTAGGAATTTCAATGACAACGTTAATTGTACCTTCATCGATATTACCGGGAGTAAGAATTGTATTAAAATCAGCCATAAGTGTCTCCGTTATTTAACTGTTTTCATTGTACCAAATTTGCTATACTAAACCTAGTTATGTTAGTTATCGGACACCGTGGGGCAGCTGGTCTGGCACGCGAGAATAGTATGGATGCCCTGCGTGCCGGTATAGAAGCTGGTGCCGACATCCTTGAATTTGACGTACGCCTTACTAAAGATAAAATCCCGGTCGTAGTACATGATTTTCACACGCTTCGCACTCATCATGACATGTCTATTATCTCCCGCCTCACTCTCGAAGAGCTACGCAAACGTACAAAAGATCAGCCTATTTTTTCACTGGCACAAGTATTGGATGAGTTTTTTGGTGTCATTTTACTTAATATCGAGCTAAAGGGCCGGGGCAGCGGAAGAATCGTTGCCGAACTTATAAAAAAATCGTACATACGAGCGCCTAAAGATTGGGATAACGTTCTATTATCATCGTTTAAAGGCGGCGAGCTGGCGGCAGTCCGCCATGTAAGCGAGCTGGCAAATCTGGCGCTGCTTCATAGCGAAAACCCCTTCCTTTTCATTGCCTACCACCGTAAACTACGGCTGTCGGCCGTTGGGTTTCATCGTCTTTATATTAACCGGTTTGCCCTGGAAATTGCTAAGCGCACCCATCTTTTTATCTACGCCTACACCGTTAACAGGCCGCACACCGCCCTTATGCTGGCACAACAACATATTGACGGCATCGTAACTGACACCCCAAATACAATTTTAAGCGAAATTAAAAAACACGCCGTGTAAGTTACAGAGCGAGTTTCTGTCCGTCAAGGTACTCACGAATAGACAAAGCAGCTGTAGCGCCTTCACCAACCGCACTGGCAATTTGCATAGTTGCGTGGCTTCGCACATCGCCGCTGGCAAATACTCCAGACACGTTGGTAGATAAATGTCTATCAGTCTTTATTAACCCTAGCTCATCAAGCTCAACGCCGCTACCTTTGAGAAATTGCGTATTCGGTTTTAAGCCAACAAACACAAAGACACCGTCTGTTTCTATCGAATCGTCACTGCCGGATCTTACGACTTTTACCGATGTTATCTTATTGTCCGTGGCAGTAATTTCGCTCGCTGTCGTGCCAAGATGAACGGTAATTTTTCCAGCGTCTATATATGGCTGCAACTGGTGTTGCAATACTTCACTTGCCTTAATAGTACTACGAACAAGCAGGTCAATATGCGAAGCATAACGGGTAAGGAAAATTGCTTCCTGAATAGCCGAGTTGCCGCCGCCTACCACTACGAGTTTTTTTTCGCGATAAAAGGCACCGTCACACGTTGCGCAGTAGTGAACACCGCGTCCATAGTATTCTTTTTCACCGGGTATACCAAGCTGATTATAGTCGCTTCCTGTAGCAATCAATACGGCGCGGGCTTTTACCTCAACGTCATCGACAACCACGACTTTATGGTCACCTTCATCACGCAGGGATGACACATCGCCAAATTCAATTTCGGCGCCAAAACGCTCAGCCTGTTTTTGTAGTTGTTCGGCAAGAACAAGCCCCTGAATACCATCAGGAAAACCAGGATAATTATCAACCTGATCGGTAATTGCCGCAAGGCCTCCTACCACACCTTTTTCATACAGTACGGTGTCAATATCTTCACGCGTTGTATATACGGCTGCCGCAAGCGCACTCGGTCCGGCACCAACCATAATCACATCTCTGATTTCTTTGCTCATGTTCTGTTGTTTCCTTACTATATTTAGTATAGCAATTGTATTATTGTGCCGCAATGATCATAACGATAAACTTGATGGGCGTGTTCGGTGGAATATCATCACTGCTGCCCTTTTCTCCGTACGCGAGATCCGAAGGAATCGTAAGTTCGCGAATACCACCAACCTTCATGCCCACAACGCCCTCTTGCCAGCCTTTAATAGGTGCTCCCGCACTTGTGTCAAACGGAGTTTTTAGCTTTTCTCCGTCAAAAGAACTATCAAATACCTTGCCCTTAGGGTTCCAGCCAATATAGTATGCCTGGTATAGTGATTCTTTTTTTACTTCAGCGCCATCACCCTGCTTAAGGTCGGCAGATACTACTTTGTCCCCCACGGCATTGGCATCAAAGACAGCCGGTGAATCTTTATACTGCTTAAATACTGGATAGTGCTGGTCTGAAAGCAGTGTAATCTGTTTTTGCATCTCTTCCACCTGCTTTTGCTGTAATTTTGCCTGCTCGGCCTGGTCTATTTTTGCGTTATCGTTTGCCAAAATCATAACGGCAAATGACCCGATTGTTCCAACGAGCATTACCACCGCAATAATCCAAATACCGATACGCTGACTTTTCGGTGTTGCCATAAAATTCCTCTTCCCTCACTAATTTACTCGTACTAGTATAACAAACCCGTCTTATGATTTCGATGGGTCGTTTTTCGCTTTGGACATAAAATCGTCATCTTCACGAATAAGCGAAGCCCGCCACACACCAAGCGCCTGGCCAAGCGGCAACACGTCCGAATAGCCCACAAAGTCTGCCGCACGCCTTAGAAGCGATGCAGGCCAGCCATGAAGTCGCAAGCGATGCCACTCAAACGCTGCCCAGTTTTCCCCGACCGGTACTACGACTGGTGGCTTAACAGCTTTATATTTTTTAAGCGGCTTGTTTTTTTGCTTTCGTTCTAAATTACTAGCAATAAATAATGCATCATGAAGTGCGGTTTGAGCGAGGCCGGTATACGGTGTTGCGGCATTATCGCCAATGACGTACACATTTTCCGAGGCTTGCATATATTCATTCACAGCAACGCGTCCGCCCGGCGCAAAGGTAAAATGATTGGCATTTTCTTTGTAAAACGGATGATTGGCCACGCCAGATGTCCAAATGACCGTCTGGCTTTTTATGGGCGTACCACTCACCATAATTTCATCGGCCGAGGCCGACTCTACGGCTTGCCCTACCTGTACATCGACACCAAGTTTTTCAAGCCTGCGCAGTACCACGCGGCTTGTTTTTTCATGCATTTTTGGCAAAATTCGAGGCGCCGCTTCAATTAAATCAACCTGGACTTCTTCGTTCTTTACCTCAAAATGCTCACAGAGCAAGTTTATGTACGAGCCAAGAGCGGCAGCAAGTTCAACGCCCGTTGGCCCGCCGCCAATAACAACGTAGTGCTTGTCTGCACCCGGTTTAGCAATGTCTTCGTATAGGTGACGCTTCAGACGCGCAATTTCATCGGCCGATTTTATACCAAAGGCATACGTATCAAGCCCTTTTATGCCAAAGTAGGTCGTTACCGAACCAAGAGCGAGAATGCAGGTTTCGTAAGCATATACCGTCCCCGACTCAGCCCGGAGTTCTTTTTTGTCCGGGTCAATGTGTGCAATTGTATCAACTTGAAGATGAATGTTTCTCTTGCCGGTAAAAATCTCTGCAAGCGGTACCCATGACTCCAGGTGGTTATGGCCCGTTGCAGCACCGTAGAGTGCCGGATAATATTGAAAGTCCGGCTTATCGCTAATAAGCGTAATAGTATTTTTAGGGTTACTAGCCAGCTCTAAAGCCGTTTTTGCCCCGCCGAACCCCCCGCCGACTATGGTAATATTCATAAAAGTTCAGTCCTTTTGGTTCGGTAATTATATGTTATTTTTTACTGCCACAAGCTTATGCCTGGCGGCAACTATTGCCACTGACACAACGGTTATATATACCACCCCGGATACACATGCTTGCAGCATATGCGCCGGTGCACTCCACACCAAATAAAAGCCGCTGGCAAACGTCATACCCACTAAACCGTAGGAAATACGCAGTATTGATGCCGATGGACGCATAAAAGCATAACTTGCAAGTGCAATACTAGAAAGCGCAATAATAACGTGAAGAATAACTATCATAACACTACTATAACACTTACGGTAACCACGCGTCTACCGATATCATGCCACAAAATACCAGCAGCATTATCAGCGAAAAACGAAACATCTTACGCGCCCAGGCATCGTCATCATGCGTATAAAGACCCTGCATCCCTAGCTGTAGCCAGTACACCCCAAGCACCGTCATGACAATGAAATAGCTATAGCCCGTAATACCGTATACCGTCAGTAGAAGCGTTGCAATAACAAATAAAATCGTATAAATAAGTATCTGTATTTTGGTACTTTTTACGCCTTTTATTACCGACATCACCGGAATACCCGCCGCTTTATATTCTTTAAGGCGATAGATAGCAATCGAGTAAAACTCAGGCATCTGCCACAAGAAAAGAATCATAAATACAATAATCGCACCCGCATCGAGCCTTCCCGTTACACCGCAGTACCCAGCCAGAATTGGTGCTGCACCCGAAATACTGCCTACGAGCGTGCCGTGAATCGACAAGCGTTTGGACAACATACCGTAGAGCACTACGTACACAACAAACCCACCAACGCCAATCGCCACAACAAGCAAGTTAGTATAAAGCAGCAGTATAACGAGACCGATTATCCCGAGTACTGCCGAAAATACAACCGCTTTCCAGCCTTTTATACTTCCCCGTACAAGTGCCCGCGTTTTTGTTCGCGCCATCTTGCTGTCAATGTCTTGGTCAAGATAATTATTAAGCACGCAGGCCGATGCAATAATGAGTGTCGTTCCTACGCAGAGCGCGACAAATAACCAAAAGTTAATATTACCCTGGCTGGCAAGCAAAAAACCGGCCGCAGCCGTTAGCGCATTACCATACAAAACGCCAGGCTTCGTCAGTGAATAATAGGTTTTTATCGTGGCAAGCGACATAGCTTAAAAGCCCGCCTCTTTATCCATTCGTTGCTGCAACTGCTCCATAGGCATATGCATCATATTGTAGTCGAGGTGATACATAATCCAGAGCGAGCCGCCAACAATAATCACCAGCACTACTAACATCGAGAAAAATACTGCCAGCTTCCAGCGTGGCTTTGGCTCATCACCTAGGTGAAGGAAGAAGATCAGTTGCACAACTACCTGCACAAGCGCTAAGGCGCCAAGCACCATCATTAGAGTCACGCCCATAACGGTTTTATTCGTCACTACCGCGTAGGCGGTAAGCGTCAGAGCAACCGACAATACAAACCCAACAATATATCCAACTATAGCCGTCTGATTTTTATCGAGCTGTTTAGTCATGTTATGCCGCTCCCATTAAATACACGATGGTAAATATAAAAATCCATATCACATCAAGAAAGTGCCAGAACAAACTAAATAACACAAATTGCCGGCGTAACTTGTCACTAAACCCTCGTTTAAACAGCACGCACACCAGCACAAGCAGCCACAACAAACCAATGGTAATGTGAACCCCATGTGTTCCTACGAGCGTAAAGAATGCCGACAAAAACGCGCTCTGCTGCCAACCGTGCCCCTCAGTCACGAGTACCGCAAACTCATTTAGTTCAATCACCAAAAAGGCTACGCCAAGCACATACGTAGCCGCAAGCCATCCTACGAGCTGCCGTTTGTCACCTCGTTTTAAGGCCAACATGGCAAGTCCACAGGCAAAACTGCTTGTTAGTAAAATCAGCGTTTCCACCAGCACCATTGGCAAATCAAACAGTTCATGGCCCGATGGCCCGCTTGCGGTGTTGCCGCGCAGTACAACATAGGTAGCAAATAAACTTGCAAATAAAATACAGTCAGTCATAAGATACACCCAAAAACCAAAGTGCGTTTTGTCTTCGAGCGCCTCAACTTCTGTTGCTTTTTTCAGTAGCTTAGTCATGATCGAATACTCCAAGCCGCAGCTTCTGTTTCTTTTATTTCTTTGGCAGAAATAACCCGTTCAGTGTCCTCGTTAAGTGTACGTAGAATAACTAGCACGATGAGTGCTATCAGCCCTACAAGTGCCAGCCACCACATATGCCATATCACCCCAAACCCAGCGGCAGCAGCACACATAGCAATGTAGACGCCCATGCCCGTATTTTTCGGCACGGCAATTGGCTCGTACGATGGAAGTACTGCATGTTTATGGCCAGTTTGTTTTAATTCCCAAAACTCATCACGATGGGAGACTGGCGCAAGCGTTGCAAAGTTATATTCGGGCATGGGCGTAGCGGTAGACCATTCGAGCGTTCGGCCATCCCATGGGTCGCCGTTTACTCTGTTTTTATTGCGTTGCATAACACTCACGATAATTTGTAGCACCTGCAAAGCCACACCAAGCATAATCACCATCACCCCGATACCGGCGACAATAAACAATCCCTGCCAACCCATCGATGGGTCGTAGCTATCGAGGCGGCGTACCGCGCCCATCATCCCCAGCGCATACAGTGGCATAAACGCCAGTAAAAAACCAATTAACCACGCCCAAAATGCATAGCGGCCCAGTCTTTCATTCAATCGAAAACCAGTAAACTTCGGAAACCAGTACGTAAAGCCAGCAAAGGCGCCAAATAGCACTCCGCCAATAATCATATTGTGAAAGTGCGCCACTAAAAACAGGCTGTTATGTACCTGGTAATCAATACCGGGCACCGCCATTAGCACACCCGTCAGGCCGCCAATCGTAAACGTTACCACAAACCCCATAAACCACAGCATCGGCGTAGCAAACTTCACTCGCCCGCGGAACATGGTAAATATCCAGTTAAATACTTTCACACCCGTTGGAATGGCAATAATCATCGTCATGATACCAAAAAACGCATTTACTTTTGCGCCCGATCCCATAGTAAAGAAGTGGTGCAGCCATACCGTAAACGAAAGCAGCGTAATGGCAGCCAATGCCCATACCATGGAAACATATCCGAACAATCTCTTTTTGCTGAATACCGGCACGATTTCCGAGAAAATACCAAAAGCCGGGAGAATAAGAATATAGACTTCGGGGTGTCCCCATGCCCATATCAGATTAATATACATCATCGGGTTGCCGCCCATATCGGAGGTAAAGAAGTGCGTACCAATAGTGCGATCGAGCGACAGCATACTGAGCGTTGCGGTAAGAATCGGAAAGGCAAATACAATCAGCACTATACTGCCAAGACATGCCCATACAAAAACAGGCATTTTCATAAGTGTCATGCCTTTTCGGCGCATTTTGAAAATGGTCACCATAAAGTTAATACCCGATAAAAGACTTCCGGCCCCGGCAATCTGCAGGCTCCATATCCAATAATCTACCCCTGTACCCGGACTGTATTGCAATTCTGAAAGCGGTGGATACGCCAGCCAGCCAGCGGCAGAAAATTCACCAAGCCCGAGCGAAAGGTTAATCAGCACCATACCAGCTGCAAACAACCAAAAGCTTACCGCATTAAGAAACGGATACGCCACATCGCGCGCACCAATCTGGGGCGGAATAATAAGGTTAAACAGTCCGAATATCGCGCCCATTGCCACGAAAAATATCATAATCGTGCCGTGGGCTGAGAAAACCTGCTGGAATAGCTCGGGTGAAATAGGACTGTTCGGATCGCCGGCAAAAACCGCTTGCTGGGCGCGAATCATTGCGGTGTCAGCAAGACCCCGCAGTAGCATTATAGCCGCCACGACAATGTACATCA